>NPIG01000801.1_pt1 | contig 20004 bp, 16 predicted proteins | sample 8637441 | NCBI WGS metagenome assembly NPIG01 (sample SAMN07420675, study PRJNA396082) | bioreactor metagenome | isolation source: sample BR6 brine-fed electro-methanogenic bioreactor BR | place: Japan: Kochi | collected 2016-06-14 | reverse complement strand
ACTAAAATATTCATTTTTTTCAACTTGTTAATATGCTTCAATCCGTGAAGCACAGAATCGCGTGTTGATAGAGTTTTTTCAAACTGATATGGTAATTATGCGGGCAACAAATAACCACCAACGATAGATTCGATTGCCGGAAGCCCATGGCCAATTCAATTCCAACCAATCCTAAGCATACGTTCAGGGAGGCCCCCGGGGGAGTACCATGTTTGTCCAGTCGGAGATCGACGAAAAGAAAAATCGCGTAAGAGACCTGATCCGGCGCCTCGATCTGGCCGGTATCCTGCTGCGCAAGCAATGCAATTTCGCCTGGCTGACGGGCGGCGGTCGCAATCTGGTCGGTGTCGCAACCGAGCTGGGCGTGGCGTCGATCCTGATCACGCCGGAGCGCGAATACGTTCTCTGCAACAACATCGAAGCGCCGCGCATGGCCGACGAGGAGAAGGTCGAGGCGATGGGATACGAGATCCACTCCTATCCCTGGCACGACGACCGCGAAGCGGCCCTGGTCGAGGAACTCGCCGGCGCCGGCAACGTCGGCTGCGACGATCATTTCGGCGGGCTCCGGAACATCGGCGGCGACATCGCGCGCCTGCGCTGGATGCTGACACCGCCGGAAGTCGACCGCTACAAGGAACTCGGCGTCGCGGCGGCGGAGGCCCTGGAAACGGCGGCCAAGTCGATCCGTCCCGGCGACACGGAAAACGCCATCATCGGCCGTCTTGCCAGCAATCTGTGGGAACGGGGCTGCGACTACATCACCGTCTTCTGCGCCGCCGACGACCGGATCGCGCGTTTCCGCCACCCGATCGCCACCGACCGGCGGATCGAGAAGCGGGCGATGCTGTGCTGCAACGCCCGCAAGAGCGGCCTGATCGTCTCGTTCACCCGCTTCGTGCAGTTCGGCAAGGTGCCGGCGGAAATCCGGCGCATCTACGACGCCAACGTCTACGTCGACTGCGTGATGATGGCCCATTCGGTGCCGGGACGCCCCGCCGTCGAGGCCTTCACGAAGGGCCTTGAGGCCTATGCCGAGTGCGGCTTCGAAAAGGAATACGAACTCCATCACCAGGGCGGGCCGATCGGCTATGTCGGCCGCGACTACAAGGCGACTTTCCAAACCAAGGAAATCGTCCAGGAGAATCAGGGATTTGCATGGAACCCGTCGATTACGGGTTCGAAAAGCGAGGACACCATGCTCGCAACGACGGACGGGCCGGAGATGCTGACCCGGCCCGTCACCTACCCGGTCATGGAACTGGAAGTCGACGGCTTGCGGTTCGAACGACCGGACATCTTCGAGATGTAAACAAACAAGAACGACAAAGCGTTTAACAGGAGGAGGAAACATCCATGCTGCGAAAGCTTCTTTGTGCGTTGCTCGTCGCCTGCGTGCCGGGCTTCGCCTCGGCAGCCGACTACCCCAACCGTGAAATCGAACTGATGGTTCCGTGGGGTGTCGGCGGATCGACGGACATCGTCTTCCGCACCTTCGTCTCGGTGCTGCCGAAACACCTCAAAGCGCCGGTGATCATCGTCAACCGCCCCGGTGGCGGTGCGGTGCCTGGCTATGCCGAGGCCATGAAAAAGAAGAACGACGGCTACTACTTCCTGGCCTGGGCAACCCCGTCGATCACCAAGGTCCATATGAGCAAGACGCCGTATGACGCCGAAACCTTCGATCCGGTCATCAACCTGGTGACGGCGCCGTGCTGGATCCTGGTGCCCGGAAACTCGCCGTACAAAACGCTTAAGGACCTGCTGGACGATGCCAAGGCACGCCCCGGTCAGGTGACAATGGGCAACGCCGGAGCCGGCGGCGGCACCCACATGATCGTGCTGGCCTTCGAGAAGGCAGCCGGCGTGCAGTTCAACCACGTCCCGCACAAGGGCGGCGGCCCGACGATCGTCGCCGCGGTCGGCGGCCATGTCGACGCCATCAACGTCAGCCCGCCGGAAGGCGTCGCCCAGATCGAATCGGGTGCCCTGCGGCCCCTCGCCATCTTCTCGAAGAAGCGGATCGAGGCCTTCAAGGACGTGCCGACCGCCATCGAACAGGGCGTCGATTTCGCCCTCGGCCAGTGGCGCGGCATCGCCGCCCCGAAGGGGACGGACCCGGCAAAGATCAAGATCATCCATGACGCCTTCAAGGCGACCATGGACGATCCCGACTTCCAGAAACTGGCGGACAATGCCGGCATCCTGCTCGACTACAAGGGCACGGCCGAGTTCACCGAATGGGTCAAGGGCCAGGACAAGCTGTACGAGGACATCGTGAAGTCCAACAAGCTCGGCGACCGCTACAAATAGCCAAACCCGTCGAGGTGGCGACGGGCAAACCGTCGCCACCCTCCTTTTCCGCGGACGGTGTTCGAAAATGTATAGAGACGTTGCCATCGCGACGATCTTCCTGGCGCTGTCGGCCGCCATGTTCGCGCTGACCTTCACCTTTCCCGACCAGACCATCGCCCTGCCGCCGACCGCCTTCCCGCGGTTCGTGACGGTCTGCATGGCGGCGCTGTCGGTGCTGCTCATGGTGCGGGCCTGGCGCGGCCGGGCGGACGGCCCGAAACCCGGTGCGCCGTCCACCCTCAAGGATGCCGCCCGCAGCCATCTCGGGCGGATCGTCGCCCTGGCGGTCCTTTGCCTCGTCTATACCCAGGCGGTCGGTCCTCTCGGCTACCTGCTGTCCACCGGGCTGTTCCTGGCCGCCGCCGTCGTGCTGTTCATGGACAGCCGGCTCAAGGTCGTCGTCCCCGTCGCGGTCCTCGGCTGCGGAGCCCTCTACTGGGTGTTCCGGGTGGTCTTCAAGGTTCCGCTGCCGCGGTTCGACCTGTTCTGAGGAGGATCGGCCATGGACCTCCTCCACTCCGTGCTCCAGGGTTTCCTCTTCGTCCTCGCCCCGTCGCACGTTGTCTTCCTGGTCATCGGGGTGGGCGGCGGCATTGTGGTCGGGGCACTGCCCGGGCTGACCGGATCGGTCGGCATCATCCTGCTGCTGCCGTTCCTGTTCTACGTCGACCCGAGCACCGCCATGGTCATGCTGTGCGGCGTCTTCTGCGGGGCCATCTACGGAGGGTCCATCGCCGCCATTCTGATCAGCACGCCGGGAACACCATCGGCCGCCGCGACCGTGCTCGACGGCTATCCGCTGGCGCAGCGGGGCGAGGCGGGCCGGGCCATCGGCGTGGCCACCATCGCCTCGGCCACGGGCGGCATCATCTCGACCTTCTGTCTGATGTTCATCGCGCCGCAACTGGCCCATTTCGCGCTGCGGTTCGGCCCGGTCGAGTACTTCGCCCTGATGGTGTTCGGCTTGACGGTCATCGCCAGCGTTTCCGGCAAGTCGCTGGTCAAGGGGCTGATCGCCGGCTTCTTCGGCCTGATGATCGCGGTCATCGGCATCGACCCCATCGTCGGCTATGCCCGCTATTCCTTCGACATTCCGAACCTGATGACCGGGTTTCCGCTGCTGCCGGTGCTGATCGGCCTGTTCGCCATCTCGCAGGTCTTCGTCCAACTCGAGACCCTGCACAAGCAGGCCGGCGAAGAGAACCGGGTCATCGGCAACATGCTGCCGAAATTCGGCGAGTTGATGCGGCTGTTCAAGGTCATCGTCCCGTCGTCCTTCCTGGGCACCTTCATCGGCGTCATTCCCGGAACCGGTGGCGCCATCGCCTCGTTCCTGGCCTACAACGAGGCGCGGCGTTTCTCGAAAACACCCGACAAATTCGGCACCGGGGTCCTGGAAGGCGTCGCCGCTCCGGAGGCGGCCAATAACGGCACCACCGGCGGCGCCATGGTGCCGCTGCTGACGCTCGGCATTCCGGGCGACGTGGTGACCGCGGTCATGCTGGGCGCGCTGCTGTTGATCGGCGTGCGGCCCGGGCCGCTGCTGTTCCAGCAGAACCCGGAGGTCATCAACGCCGTCTACGCCGGCCTGTTGTCGGCCAACGTGCTGATCCTGCTGCTGGGATTCGTCAGCGTGCGATTGTTCCCGATGATCCTGCGGGTGCCGTCGCCGGTGCTGTTCCCGTTGATCCTGGCGCTGTGCTTCATCGGCTCGTTCTCGCTGTCCAACAGCTCCTACGACATGCTGGTGGCCCTCGGATTCGGGATCATCGGCTACTTCCTGCGCAAGACCGGATTCCCGCCGGCGCCGATCGTCCTCGGCGTCATTCTCGGTCCCATCGCCGAGGACGTGCTCGGACGATCCCTGATCATTTCGCATGGCGACTGGCTGACCCTGTTCCGATCGCCCATCGCCATCTTCTTCTATGTTGTCTCGATCGCCTCGGTGACCTATTCAGTGCGGCGAAAGCCGGGATCGGTCTCGGAATAGGACCGGCGACGGCAGTACGGAAAACGACAAGACCCTGGGAAGGAAAACGCCATGGCACATGGACTCGGAATCATCGGCGCGGGCGTGATCGGAGAATTTCACGCAAAAGCCGTTTCGGCGTTGGACAACTGTCGGCTCGCGGCGGTCCTCGACACCAACGCCGCTGCCGCCGAGGCGTTCGGCAAGACACACGGCTGCCAGGCGTTCACCGACATCAGGCAGTTCCTCGACCATCCGGACCTCGACGTCGTGACCATCTGCACACCGTCGGGCAGCCACCTGGATCCGGCCCTGGCGGCCATCGAGGCCGGCAAGCACCTGATCATCGAGAAGCCGCTGGAGATCACGCTGGAGCGCTGCGACGCCATCATCGAGGCGGCGGCGAAGAAGGGCGTGCGCCTATCCGGGATTTTCCAGTCGCGCTTCCACGAGGCGCCGCAGCTCCTCAAAAAGGCCGTCGATGCCGGACGCTTCGGCCGCCTGACTCTGGGCGACGCCTACGTCAAATGGTACCGGACCCAGGAATACTACGACAACGGCGGCTGGCGCGGCACCTGGGCGCTCGACGGCGGCGGCGCCCTGATAAACCAGTCCATCCATGCCATCGACCTGCTGCGCTGGCTGATGGGACCGGTGGACCAGGTGATGGCCTTCACCGACACCCTCGGCCACGAACGCATCGAGGTCGAAGACACCGGGGTCGCCGCGTTGCGCTTCGCCAATGGCGCCCTCGGCGTCATCGAGGGATCGACCGCGGTGTTCCCGGGCTTCCTCAAGAAGATCGAGATTTCCGGCACGGCCGGTTCGGCCTCGCTCGAGGAGGAAAGCCTCAAGACCTGGTCCTTCGCCGACGAAACCGACGAAGACAAGCGGATCCAGGAGAAGTTCCTCAACGCCACGGGAAGCGGCGGCGGCGCCGCCGATCCCAAGGCCATTGGCGTGCACGGCCATATCGCCCAGTTCCGCAATTTCCTCGATGCGCTGGACAACCAAGGCGGCACGACGATCGGCGGCGAAGAGGCCCGCAATTCGGTGGAAATCATTCTCGCCATTTACGAAAGCGCGCGGACGGGCAAGGCCGTCAAACTTCAGGGATAGTCGCTTAATCGATTGCCCGGAGCCTTCCGCGCCGGCTCAGGAAGGCCCGGGTGCGACAACTCCGGCGCGAAAGCGCTGGTTAATTTGGGCGGTATCGTCCGCGCCAAAAAGTGCTATAGTTGGCATGCCGAACGGTGGGATTGGGCCGACGACACCCCAATAAAAAGAAGGGGAAAACGGATCAACTCCCCCGCCATGGCCAATCCTACCTTACTTGCGTCGGCATTGGAGGGGCGCGCGCCAACCTGCAGATTCGCGGGAACGGCGGTGCGAGCCGGAGGTTCACGTTCGAGGAGGAAACACCAGTGCCTCGCGAAAAGGAAAGTGCCGGACGCTCCAAGGCCACCGGTACGGCAACCAGCCGTGCCACGGATACGGACCGGCATGTGGGTGCGCGGATCCGCGAACGCCGCATCATGCTTGGCCTGAGCCAACAGCAAATGGCCGACATGATCGGCGTCACCTATCAGCAGGCCCATAAATACGAACGGGGGATCAATCGGATTTCGGCAGGACGCCTGTACGAAATCGCCCAGGTGTTGCGGGTTCCAATCGAGTACTTCTTCGAAGATCTCGAAGCCGATGCGGAGAAGGGCCCCCTGGGTGACCGTCAACGCATGTGCCTAGAGCTTGCCCGGAACTTCGCGCAGATCCCGAATCAACGTCATCAGGATGCACTCAGCCAATTGGCTCGGGCCCTGGCGACCAAATAAGAACAGAAGTCTCGCCGCACATCCGTTCAACGGTGTTCGGAGAGGTGATTGCGCGTGGTCAAACAACTCACGGAATTTCCCGTAGGACCCGAATCCCGATGCCGTAGCTGAACGCCTTGGCCGGGTACTTGGACCGGTAGGCCGCACGGACATTGGTGTTCACGTAGTACCAGGAGCCGCTGCGCGTCACCCGGAACATGCAATTCCCGGTCAGGCGGGCCGACCCGTCATCCGGCGCGCCGACATGGTTGGGGTTCCAGCAGTCCTGCACCCATTCCCAGACATTGCCGTGGACATCATAGAGACCGAAGGGATTGGCCTTGAACGAGCCGACAGGAAAGGTCTCGTGGGGAATTTCTGGCAGGCAGGTCCGGCAGTTGGCGTTGTCCGATCCCGGATCGTCGCCCCACCAATACTGGGTGCCGGTGCCGCCGCGTGCCGCATATTCCCATTCGGCCTCGGTCGGCAGGCGGTAGCTGGCGCCGGTCTTGCGGGTCAGCCACTCGGCATAGGCAACGGCCTCGGTCCAGTTGATGTTGACGACCGGGCGGATCCCCTTGCCCCACTTGTGATCGTCCGGGTCCTTGTCGCAGCCTCCCTCGGTGCGGCAAACCTCCCACTGGTCGAAGGTCACCTCGAAGCGACCGATGGCGAAGGGTTTGGCGATGTTTACCTTGTGCGGCGGCTTTTCCGCCGCAAAACGGCCATCGTCGCCCATGACGAAAGAGCCGGCGGGGACCACCACCATCTCGGGGCAACCTTCGCATTCCCAAAAGTAGTCGCCGGGCTTCAGATCCGCAGCCCCGGCGCTTGCAGAGAAGGCAACAAAGCAAACGAGCGCTGCCAGAAGCTCCAGCAACCGGGTTTTCCGCACGGCATCACCTCCCATGAGCACTCCCTCCGGTTTCCATCAGGCCCCCACAGGCTAGGTCAATCGGTCGGCGCCGATCAAGACACCATGCTTGACTCGCATCAAGGCGTCGCTACGTCTCTTCATATAAGAATGCGACACCCTCTCAACTCCGGAGCAGCGTCATGCCGTCCTCACCCGATACTCCGGCCTCCGGCGGTTTTTCCCTGTTCGCCTATGGTTTCCGCCCCTTCTTTCTGTTGGCCGCAACCTATGGCGTCTTCTCGCCGACGGCCTGGACCATCGCCTATCTTTGGGGCCTGCCGTTCCCGGGAGCCGAAGCGCCGACGCTGTGGCACGCTCATGAAATGCTGTTCGGATTCGCCGCCGCCGCCGCGGCAGGCTTTCTGCTGACCGCCGTCCCCGCCTGGACCGGCACGCCGGCGCCCGCGGGAACGCCCCTGGTATTGCTGAGCCTGCTCTGGCTCGGCGGTCGGGTGGTCCTTTGGGTGGCGGACGTCCTTCCCGCCGGGATCGTCGCTGCCGCCGACCTGCTGCTGATCCCGGCCCTCCTGCTGTTGGTGGCACGGCCGGTCGTGGCCGCCGGCAAGATCCGCAACGTTCCCGTCCTGCTGCTGGTCGGCCTGCTGTTCGCCGGCAACGTTCTCTATCACGCCGAGGCCCTGGGCTGGACGGCCGACACGGCGCGGCCGGGCGTTCTCCTCGCCACCTATGCCTTCGTACTTCTGGTGGTGATGATTTCCGGCCGGATCATCCCCGCCTTTACCGGCAACGCCCTGCGCGCCGCCGGTTCGGACATCGAGGTCCGCACCGCCCCGCTCGCCCAGAAAGGGGCGATCCTGTTCACTCTTCTCGCCCTGGTCGGGAACCTCGTCGCGCTGCCTGCCCCGGTCACCGGTACGGCCGCCCTGGCGGCGGCGGTCGCCCTGGTCTGGCGTATGCGGTTCTGGCACACGGCCAAGACCCTCGATGCGCCGATCCTGTGGATCCTGCACCTGGCTCACGCCTGGCTGCCCATCGCCTTTCTGCTGTTGGGGGGCGCCAAGATCTGGGCCTGGCCGACCGAGGATGCAGCCCTTCACGCCCTCACCGCCGGGGTCATCGGAACAGCCATCATCGCCGTCATGTCGCGGGCCGGGCTCGGCCATACGGGTCGGCCGCTCAAGGCCCCGCCGGCCGTCGTCGCCGGCTATCTCTGCGTGACCGGTGCCGCCTTGCTGCGGGTCGCCGGCGCCATCGCCACCGATTTTCTGGTTCCCGCCTTCGTCGGCGCGGGCGTCCTGTGGTCGTTGGCGTTCGCCCTGTTCGTGGTGGTCTTCATCCCGATCCTGGTCCGGCCGCGGCCGGACGGCCAAGCGGGATAGCCGCGGCGCTTCGATCAGTCGTCGGTGTCGCAGAAATCGCGCAGGCGTTCGATATCGGCGACGTGGACTTCGGCGCCGCGGGTCCTGACGCCGAGGTCGCGCAGCTTGGCCAGGGCCCGCGACAGGCTTTCGGGTTTCATCCCGAGGCGGGCGGCAACCAGCGACTTGTCGTACGGCAAGCGGATCACGGCCGGCCCCTTGTCGGCGCCATTTGCCAGACCGAGAAGGAATTCCGCCAACCGGTGCGGCGTCGAGAAGGTCTGCACCTTCTCGATGTGCTGGATGAGGTAGTGAAGCCGCTTGGACAGCGCCGCCAGCATGGTCAGGGAAAGGCCGCTTTGGTTGCGCAGCAGGGCAAGAAAGGGCTGTGCCGGGATTTCCAGGATGCGCGCGTCATCTGCGATTTCGGCGCTGGCCGGATAGGCCCTCTCCATGAAAATCGCCGCCTCGGCGACGGTCTCGCCGGTACGCATGATCTCGATGACCGTCTGGTCGCCGGACGGCGTATCGAGAAAGATCTTCACCCAGCCGTTCAGCAGCAGGAAGAACCGGTCGGCCGGATCGCCGCGCAGGAACAACAGGTGACCGCGTGGGTATTCGCCGACATGGGACTCGGCAAGCAGGGTGTCGAGGATGTCGCCGGAAACATCACTGAACAGCGGTGCGCGGCGGACCAGTTCAAGATCGCGTGGAGAAAGAGCAACCATATCCGCTATGTAGCGATTTTCGGGCCGTAACGCCACCGTGTTTCCCGGGCAACGAAAAGGGCCCCGGTTTCACGGGGCCCCTCGCACACCTAAACTTCGCCGACGGTTCAGATCACGAAGCGCTGTTCGATCTCGTCGATGGTCCTGTCGGTCGCGGTCGGCGGCAGATAGGGCGGCCGGGTCCCGCGGTAGAAGATGCCGGTGGTGAAGCCGTCGTCGTCGAGCATGCGCCGCCCGGCACGGGCGATGTTCGAGGTCGGCTCCTTGGTCGCCGGCCGGACTAGGTTGCGCCAGTCCCGCTGCTCGGGCCGGTAGGTCACGCACTGGCTCAGCACCTGCACGAACGAGAAGCCGGGATGCTGGATCGCCTCGACGATCAGTTTCGCCACGCCGTTGGGATCGCCCGAATAGCCTCGGGCGATGAAATTGGCGCCCGCGGTCAGGGCGACGCCGAGCGGCTGGAACGGGCTGACACCGGTGCCGTGCGGGGTGAGCTTGCTGCCCTCCCATTCCGACGCCGTGGTCGGCGAGGCCTGGCCCTTGGTCATGCCGTAGACTTGGTTGTCCATGACCACGTAGGTCAGGTCGACGTTGCGGCGGCAGGCGTGCAGGAAGTGATTGCCGCCGATCGAGAAGCCGTCGCCATCGCCGCCGGTCACCAGTACCGTCAGTTCGGGCCGCGCGATCTTGACCCCGGTCGCCAGCGCCAGGGCGCGGCCGTGCACGCCATGGAAACCGTAGATGCTGGTATAGGCCGGGATACGCGACGAGCAGCCGATGCCCGAGATGATCGCCGCGTTCTCGCGTTTGACGCCAAGGACCGAGAGGGCCTTGGTGATCGAACTGAGTACCGCGTAGTCGCCGCATCCGGGACACCAGATCGGCTTGTAGTCGGACTTGAAGTCTTTCGGTTCAAGAACCTCGGTGCGAACGCATTCGGTCGTATTCATGACCTTAGTTCCCCGTGAATAGCTGGTCGTAGACGTCGGCCGGGCGCATGGGCAAAGGCCCCGGCTTGCTGAATACCTTGGTATCGGCCGGAAGGTCGTACTGGGCCCGCAGATAGCGGTAGAACTGCTGCGAGTGCGACTGTTCCACCACCAGCGCCCGTTTGACCCCCTTCAGGGCCTCGTCGAAGCGCTCGGGCTGCACCGGCGAGATCAGACGGATGGAAATCACCCGTACGTCGCGGCCCTCGGCCAATGCACGTGCCCGGGCCTCGCGGGCCGGACCGGTGCAGGAGCCCCAGGTGATGATCGCGGTATCGCCGTCACCCTCGATGTGGGCCCAGGCATCGCCATAGTCGTAACTGGTGAGCTTGCGCAGGCGTTTCTCGAGCTGGATCTGATGGTCTTCGGCCTGGCTCGACGGCCGTCCCAACGGCGTATGCTCGAGACCGTCGGCCACGTACTCGCCGCCGGGCGTTCCCGGAATCGCCATCGGCGAGACGCCCGACTCCGTCACCGCATAGCGGCGATAGTTTTCGACGCCGGGTGGCGCAACCTCGCGCTTGGCAACCATATCCGACTTGGCCGGGGCATCGACAATGGCCCGGGTCTGGCCGAGAAGCTGGTCGGTCAGCACGATCGCCGGGCACTGCAGGGCTTCGGCCAGGCAGACGCTCCACTGGGTCGTGAAGATGCAGTCACCGACCGAGTTGGTCGCCGTCACGATATGCGGCGCGTCGCCGTGCAGACCGTTGACCGCGATGTTGAGGTCGCTCTGCTCCGACTTGGTCGGAATACCCGTCGACGGACCGCCGCGCTGCACGTCGACGACGACGATGGGCGTTTCGGAAGCCACCGACAGGCCCAGCGCCTCGATCATCAGGGCGAGGCCCGGCCCCGACGTCGCCGTCAGGCTGGGAACACCGCTGAACGAACCGCCGATAGCCATGTTGACCGAAGCCAGTTCGTCCTCGGCCTGGACCAGTTCGCCGCCCAGGTGCTCGAGGTTCGGCGCCAGCCATTCGAGGATTTCGGTGGCCGGCGTGATCGGATAGGCGGCGACGAAGCGGACCCCGCCACGCAACGCTCCGAGGCCGACCGCCTCGTTACCGCTGATGTTCCACCGCGCTCCGCTCTTGGCGGCACCTGCCAGCCGGAAATCGGCCGGCATGTCGGCACTCGCCGAGAAACCCGCCTCGATACCGGCAGAACTGGCTTCGAGCGCCTCCGGCCCCTTGCGTTTCAGCGCCTTGCCGACAATGGCCAGAACGGCGTCCCGCGACAGGCCGATCAGGCCGGCCAGGGCGCCGAGACCGACCATGTTCGGACGACCGCCGGGAATCCCCGCGACGATCTCCTTCATCGGAAGGTCGATCACTTTCGCTCCGCTGTCGGTGATCATGGCCGGAGTCTCGTCCAGAGCCGGATCGCGCAGAACCAGGCTGTCGGGGCCCAGCGCGATCTCGCTGGCGAAACGCTGGGTGCTCTGCCAATCGAAGGCGATCAGGATATCTATACCGTCACCAGGGCAGGCAACCTCGTCACCGGACAGCCGGACAAAGGCAGCCGCCTCACCGCCTCGGATCTGGGGGCCGAGCGAGCGCGTCATCAGGCCCTGGAAGCCTGCGTGCGCCGCCGCGTCAAGCAGCATCTGACCGGCCGTCATCACGCCCGAGCCGCCGCTGCCGGTCAAGGCCAGCGACACCGACGTTTTGCCTGTACCTTTCTTTCGGGTTACGGAAGAGGAGGGAGAGGAAGCTGGAGGTTCCGAGCCCTCTGCAGGCTCGGAGGGTGTGGCGGTTTCAGCGGTGTACACCATGTTAATTTTTCTCGCCAAGGGTCATATTTAAGGATGTTTAAGTCAAAACAAACCGGAAACGCGTGACCGCACGCGTTTTCGCATCCGAGCGATATTTTTGATCGCGGGAAAGGGTGTGTTGCCTTGAGTGAGATCACTGAGTGATCTTCTTTGAAACATTATACTTGCCTTAATCGGCACGGCCGCAATCGACGGCCAGGCAACGGTTTTGATCGATGTCAAATTACCGAAACAAACAGGTTTGACAACATTGTATCTTTATTTTTTTGCACTACCTATTGGTGTGCTATAACCGGACAGAGGCCAAAAGAAAGGCGCCCGGCGGAAATCCACCGGGCGCCCGACTTTTCAGCTTTGAGAACTGACGGATCAGTCAGCTGCCTCGGCCTGAGCCTCGACTGCCGGCATCGACAGTTCGGCCAGCTTTTCGTAGACGGCGCGACGACGAAGCTGTTCGACCTCAGCTTGCGCCACCAACTGCTTGAACCGCTCCGGATCCTTGCGCTCGATGATGCGGAACCGGTTCTCCGTCTTCAGGAAGTCAGTCAGCGAAATCTTCGCCGGCTTGCTGTCCAGGGTGAGCGGCTTCTCGCCGGTCCCCAGTTTCCGCGGATCGTAGCGGTACAGCATCCAGTAACCGGAGTCGACCGCCAGCTTCTGGTGCATGGCGCCGTCGAGCAGCTCAAAGCCGTGCTGGCCGCAAGGCGAGTAGGCGATGATGATCGACGGTCCGTCATAGGACTCGGCTTCCTGGAAGGCCCGGACGGTCTGCGCATCGCTGGCACCCAGCGCCACCGAAGCGACGTAGATATTGCCATACGAGATGGAGATCAGACCCAGATCCTTCTTCGGCTGCGACTTGCCGCCCATGGCGAACTTCGCGGCGGCGGCCATGTTGGTCGCCTTCGAAGCCTGGCCACCGGTGTTGGAGTACACCTCGGTGTCCATCACCAGCACGTTGACGTTGTTGCCCGACGCCAGCACGTGGTCGAGACCACCGTAACCGATGTCATAGGCCCATCCATCACCGCCGACGATCCAGACGCTCCGCTTGACGAGGAACTCGGCAATGGCTTCGAGCCACCGGGCGTCCGGCCCCTCGATGCCCTTGAGCTTCTCGCGCAGCGCCTCGACCCGCTTGCGCTGGGCCGCGATGCCGGATTCGTCTTCCTGATTGGCGGTAACGATTTCCTGCGCCAGTTCGTTGCCGATCTTGTCGGCGAGGCGAACGACGTACTCGCAGGCCTGCTGATGATGCTTGTCGACCGCCAGACGGAAGCCAAGACCGAACTCGGCGTTGTCTTCGAACAGCGAGTTGGCCCATGCCGGCCCCCGGCCTTCACAGTTGGTGGTGTAGGGGTGGGTCGGCAGGTTGCCGCCGTAGATCGACGAGCAGCCGGTGGTGTTGGCGATCAGCGCACGGTCACCGTAGAGCTGGGTCATCAGCTTGACGTACGGCGTTTCACCGCAAGCCGCACAGGCACCCGAGAACTCGAACAGCGGCTCGGCGAACTGCGACATCTTGACGTTGGCGCGCAGCTTCGAGCGGTCCGGGTTCGGCAGTTCGAGGAAGAACTCGAAGTTCTCGCGTTCCTTCTCGCGCAGCGGCGGCTGCGGCACCATGGTCAGGGCGCGATGGTCGTCGTTGCCCTTTTCCTTGCCCGGGCAGACCTGGACGCAGAGCTTGCAGCCCGTGCAGTCTTCCGGCGCCACCTGGATGGTGTACTTGGCACCCTCGCCGAACTCCTTGCCCTTGTAGTCCATGGACTTGAAGGTCGACGGCGCGTTCTCCAGCTCCTTCGGTTCGTAAACCTTGGCGCGGATGGCGGCGTGCGGGCAGACCAGCGCGCACTTGTTGCACTGGATGCAGAGGTCCTCTTCCCAAGCCGGGATCTCGAGCGCGATGTTGCGCTTCTCCCACTTGGTGGTGCCGACCGGCCAGGTGCCGTCGATCGGGAAGGCGCTGACCGGGATCGAGTCGCCTTCGAACTCGAGCAGGCGGGCCGTGACGTTGCGCACGAAGTCAGGCGCGTGATCCGGAACCAGCGGCGCACGGTCGTAGTTGGCCGTGGCGCGGGCCGGAATCTCGACTTCATGCAGGTGCTCAAGGGCGGCGTCGATCGCGGCAAAGTTCAGGTCGACGATCTTCTTGCCCTTAATGCCGTAGGTCTTCTCGACGTACTTCTTGATCTGGGCGATGGCCTCGTCACGCGGCAGAACGCCGGAGATCGCGAAGTAGCACGTCTGCATGATGGTGTTGATGCGACGGCCCATTCCGACGTCGGCAGCCACCTTGTCGGCATTGATGACGAAGAACTTGAGCTTGTTGTCGATCAACTGTTCCTGCACCGACCGCGGCAGGTGATCCCAGATCTCGTCCTGGCTGTACGGGGTGTTGAGCAGGAACGTTCCGCCCGGCTCAACGAACTTCAGCATGTCGCGCTTCTCGACGAACGAGAACTGATGGCTGGCCACGAACTGGGCCTTCTCGATCAGGTACGGCGACTGGATCGGATCGGGGCTGAAGCGCAGGTGCGAGACCGTCATGGTGCCGGCCTTCTTCGAGTCGTACACGAAGTAGCCCTGGGCGTAGTTGTCGGTGCTCTCGGAGATGATCTTGATCGAGTTCTTGTTGGCGCCGACGGTGCCGTCCGAACCCAGACCGAAGAACACGGCGCGCTTCACACCCTCGCGCTCGGCATGGAACGAGGTGTCCGGCGTGAGCGACAGGTGGGTGACGTCGTCGATGATGCCGACGGTGAAGGTCTGCTTCGGCTGGTCCTTCTTGAGCTCGTCGAACACGGCCTTGGCCATGCCGGCGTTGAACTCCTTGGACGACAGGCCGTAACGGCCGCCGATGACAACCGGATCGGCCGCGGCCGGACGCAGGCCCGACTGCTTGGCCCGGAACAGGGCACTCACGACGTCGAGGTACAGGGGCTCGCCGGTGGCACCGAGTTCCTTGGTGCGGTCGAGAACGGCGATCGACTTGACGGTCGCCGGCAACGCGGCGACGAAGTGATCGACCGAGAACGGGCGGTACAGGCGGACCTTGATGACGCCGACCTTCTCACCCATCTCGACGAGCTTGTTGACGGTCTCTTCGACGGTCTCGCCGCCCGAACCCATGATGACGACGACGCGCTCGGCATCGGGGGCACCATAGTAGTCGAACAGCTTGTACTGACGGCCGGTCATCGCCGCAAACTTGTCCATCGCGTCCTGCATGATCTCGGGGCAGGCGAGATAGAACGGGTTGTGCGCTTCGGCCATCTGGAAGAAGGCGTCGGGGTTCTGCGCAGTGCCGCGGATGACCGGATGGTCGGGCGACAGGCAACGCTCGCGGTGAGCCCGGATCAGGTCCGGATCCAACATGGAGCGCAGATCCTCGTCGGTCAACTCTTCGATCTTGCTGACTTCGTGCGAAGTCCGGAAACCATCGAAGAAGTGCAGGACCGGAACCCGCGACTTGAGGGTCGCGGCCTGGCCGATGCAGGCGAAGTCATGGGCCATCTGGACCGAACCGGACGACAGCATCGAGAAGCCGGTCTGGCGGGCAGCCATAACGTCGGAATGATCCCCGAAGATCGCCAGCGCGTGAGTTGCGATGGCACGGGCGGAAACATGCATACAGAAGCTCGTCAGCTCGCCGGCGATCTTGTACATGTTCGGGATTTTCAGAAGCAGTCCCTGCGACGCCGTGAAGGTCGTCGTGACCGCACCACTCTGCAACGCGCCGTGAACGGCACCAGCGGCACCGGCTTCGGACTGCATTTCGACAACGCGGGGAACCGTACCCCAAACGTTTTTACGACCGTCGGCCGACCACTTATCCGCGTGTTCGCCCATATCAGACGACGGCGTGATCGGATAGATGGCGATTACCTCATTTGTACGGTGAGCAACCGAAGCGGTAGCTTCGTTGCCATCCACCGTAATCATTCGCCTTTCCGCCATGGGATCACTCCTCTTGGTTTTCACACATCACAATCACGGCTTCTCGTTTTCTTGCGAGCGCCGTTTTTACTTAAAACAACCAAATAAGAATTCGGATTTGCAACTGATTATTAATTTCCCGCAACAAATTTGCCTAACACGATGATAAACAGAAAAAATATTTCTGCGGGTTTTTCTTCGCAGCAAGGTATACGTGATTCCGTATCCGATAGCAAGACTGTAATGAGTCCAAAGGCCCGGCATCCCGGGCTTTTCCACTATTTGGAGACATTGTCCCCATAGTCGAGTCGGGTATTCGAATCACCATCTATCTTTCCTTCGTCCCGGTACAGCGAAGAAGAATCCCCCGACAGCTTCCCATGGGCCCATTGCGCCGCCTCACGCACCAGAGCGGAATCGTCGGAAAATCGCATCTCGATGACCGGAAGGAAATTTCTGTCCCCCGAGTTGCCCATGGCGATCAGCACGTTGCGCAGAAGCCGGTCGCGGCCAGTCCGCTTGATCGGCGTGCCCGCGAAAACCTCGCGGAAGGCGGTGTCGTCGAGGGCGGCCAGATCCTCGAGGCGCGGGGCCGCCAGTTCAGCCCGCGGCCGGAACGCCTCCTCCCGCGTCGGCGAGGCGAACTTGTTCCACGGGCAGACCGCCAGGCAGTCGTCGCAGCCGTAGATCCGGTTGCCGAGGGCCAGCCGGAGGTCTTCGGGAACCGATCCCTTGTTTTCGATGGTCTGGTAGGCGATGCACCGGGTCGCATCTATGCGATAAGGCTCGGCCAGGGCATCGGTCGGGCAGGCGTCGCGGCAGCGGTTGCAGTTGCCGCAGAGATCGGTGGCCGGCGTGTCGGGCGGCAGATCGAGGGTGGTGAAGACCTCGGCCAGGAACAGCCAGGACCCGAACTCCCGCGACACCAGATTGGTGTGCTTGCCCTGCCAACCGATCCCGGCCCGCGCCGCCAGGGGCTTTTCCATGACCGGTGCGGTATCGACGAACACCTTCACCTCGCAGCCCCAACGCTCGACCATCCCGCGGGCAAGCTGTTTGGTACGCTTCTTGACGACGTCGTGATAGTCACGATGACGGGCGTAGACGCTGACGGTTCCGCGCCGCGGATGCTCCAATGAGGCCAGGGGATCGGCGGCCGGCCCGTAGTTGGCGCCGAGGACGATGACCGAGCGCGCCGCCGGCCACAGGACCCTGGGGTCCGACCGCCGCTCGAAGGTCTCGGCCATCCAGGCCATGTCGCCATGCCGGCCGGCCGACAGGAAATCGGCGAGATTGACCTTGTCGGACTCGGGCGCCGCGGCCGACGCAAAGCCCACGGCATCGAAACCGAGGGCCAGGGCCTGGCGGCGGATGGCCTGCTTCGACTCTTCCGTGTCCGTCATTGGCACCTTCTGTCGTTCCAAAATCGATCCCCGTTTCCGCCCAACCGGAGCCGCGGCGACACACCAACGCCCAAAAAATACGCCGATTTCGACTTCTTGGTTATTTTTTCAGCAGAACCGCATGTCGCATCCGCATCGCCTGAAATCCAACATATTGAAAACAAATAATTTTTTATGGAGTCGACCATTGGCATCAAGTTTGCACAGTTTCTACCAAACCCCAACCAACGGTTATTTTTGGGCCATCAGGCGATGCCGACACAATTAAAGGTCATGCTGGTCGACCAGTCAGCGGAAAAATCGTCGTCGAAAACACAAGGGGTCACGGAGGGCGGCTATGCCGTTGTCGCCACGTTCGGCGAGAACGACAATTGGCCCGCGGGCATTCAAGAGGCCCGTCCCGACATCGTGGTCATCGACTCCCCACGGGTCGATGAGCGGCTTCTCGATCAGGTCAAGGCCGCGACCGCGAAGTCGCCGGTGCCGATTGCCCTGTTCAGCGACGATGACGAGACGAACAAGATCTATGCCGCGGTCAACGCCGGGGTGAGCGCCTTTTTCACCGGCGACCTCGTCAACGGCAACCTGCGGCACGCCATCGACGTGGCCTTTGCCCAGTTCACCGCCAACTCCGCCCTGCAGGGCGAGCTCAAGCGCGTCAACACGGCGCTGGCCGAACGCAAGATCGTCGAACGGGCCAAGGGCATTGTCATGAAGACGCGCGCCCTCGACGAGAGCGAAGCCTACCGGATGATGCGCCAGACCGCCATGAGCCGGAACATCCGCATGGCCCAACTGGCCGAGGTCATCATCGAGGCGGAGGACCTGTTGAAGAACTAGGTACCTGCGTCCGGATACAGCCATTACAGGGCCGTCGGCGGCCCGAACCGGGGACAACGACGTCCCGTTCCTGCGGAGGGTTTCTTCGAGGGTTCGGGACGTTTTCATCTGGGAAGGAATCAAGAGAGCCTGATCACCGCATGCCTGTCTATTGATATCCCGACAAACCGCCAACACCTCGCGGGACATCTCACGGTGTCCCGCCCTTTTTTGTTCCCATTTCGCCTCGCCACGACCCTATGGGCTGTGGTATCTACCGCGGCCAAGCAATACGGACGACTTGGTATGAAGCTGAAATACTCCGCCCTCTACATCGCGCTCATCGTTTTGGTGAACTACGCCTTCAGCGTGGTTCCCCTTGTCAAATTGCCGGACGGCACCATGTGGCCGCCGGTTTCGCTGATCGTCGGCTTCGTTTTCGTGGCCCGCGATTTCGCACAGCGCGAGATCGGCCACAAGGTACTCGGCGCCATGCTGATCGGCGCCGCCATCAGCTATTTCATGGCCACGCCTGCCATCGCCATCGCCAGTGCCGGCGCCTTCCTGGTCAGCGAACTGGCCGACTGGGCGGTCTACAGCTTCACCCGCCGTCCCCTGTCGCAGCGCGTGCTGTTCTCGAGCGCTCTCGGCGCACCCATCGACAGCATCGTCTTCCTCGGCGGCGTCGGCCTCCTCTCGGGTGCCGGGGTTGCCGCCATGACGGCCAGCAAGATGCTCGGCGCCTTCGCCATCTGGTGGATGCTCCGCCGCCGCGAGCAGTTGGCGGCCGGCTGAAAGCGGCAGGGTGAGATGAACACCGACACCGCCCGTTACGTCTGCCCCGCCTGCAACGCCGAGCAGGATATCGACACGCCGCTGTGGCGCTGCCCTGCCTGCGGCTCGCATCTCAATCTGACCGACGGCCCCGGCCTGACGCCGGACCAGATCGACCGCGACCTGCCCTCGCTGTGGCGCTACGCCGCCGCACTCCGGGTGCCGCGCGAGGCCGCGATTACGATGGGCGAGGGCCTGACGCCGCTGGTCGAACGCGACTGGGGCGGCCAGCCGGTTCATTTCAAGCTCGACTTCATGGCGCCGACCGGTTCGTTCAAGGACCGTGGCACGACGGTGCTGATGAGCTATCTGAAGTGGAAGGGCGTCACCGCCATTCTCGAGGATTCGTCGGGCAACGCCGGGGCCTCGATGGCCGCCTATACGGCCGCCGCCGGCATGGACTGCCGCATCCTGGTTCCGGCCAGCGCGCCGGCCGGCAAGCTGGTGCAGATGCGCGCCGCCGGGGCCGACGTGGTTCCCGTACCCGGCACCCGGCAGGAGGTTTCGGACGCCGCCTTCGCCGAGGCCGAGAGCCGCTTCTACGCCAGCCACAACTGGCAGCCCTTCTTCCTGGAAGGCACCAAGACGGCGGCCTACGAGATGTGGGAACAACTCGGCTTCCGCGCCCCCGACAACGTAGTGATGCCGGCCGGCGGCGGCAGCAACGTGATCGGCTGCCACATCGGTTTCCGCGAACTGCTGGCACGCGGGCAGATCGACCGCCTGCCCCGCATCTTCGCCGTGCAGGCCGCCGCCTGCGCACCGGTCTGCGCGTCCTTTGACGCCGGGACGGACGATCCCATCGAAGTGCCGGTGACGCCCTCGGCCGCCGACGGCATCGCCATCGCCAAACCGGTCCACCTGCGCGAGATGCTCGACGCGGTACGCGCGACCAATGGTGCCTGCGTTTCCGTCGGCGAGGACGAGATCGTCGCCGCGCTCAAGGGCCTGGTACGGTCCGGGCTGTTCGTCGAGCCGACCTCGGCCACGGCGGCCGCGGCCGTGACGCGCCTGGTGGCGGACGGCCGCATCGGCAGGGGCGAGACCACCGCCCTGATCCTGACCGGCAGCGGCCTCAAGGCCACCGCAAAGGTCGGCCACCTGCTCGGCCTGGAAACATAGGGGGGTCACCCCCTGAGCAACCGGAA
>NPIG01000813.1_pt1 | contig 20075 bp, 18 predicted proteins | sample 8637441 | NCBI WGS metagenome assembly NPIG01 (sample SAMN07420675, study PRJNA396082) | bioreactor metagenome | isolation source: sample BR6 brine-fed electro-methanogenic bioreactor BR | place: Japan: Kochi | collected 2016-06-14 | reverse complement strand
AGCGGCGATCAGGCCGTCGGCCGGTGCGGCGGAGCTTCGACGAAGTGACGGAAGACCCCGTGGTCATCGCCGGACGTCGACAACGGTCCGAAAGTGTTTGTTGCCAGGTGGTGCGAGAGAAAAGTGGTAAACCCGTTCACCGCCTTTTCGTGTAACATCTCTCCATAGGCTCGCCGTTGGCGATCCCTTGAAAACAGCCGTTCACGGCACCTAGTGAAGGCTGGACCGATGGACTCCGGCGGGCATCGATTTTGCGGAAGGCGCGGGTGCGGAATTCCTTGAAATGGACAGCAGGGCTATCGCTCGGGGCGGTCGGCCTCGTGGCCCTGGGAAGCATCGTCCTGCGCGAGCCGTTGGCGGAACAGGCCGCCGAAGCCTATCTGCACGCGAGGGGCTTTCCGCAAGCCGAGGTTTCGATCGCGCGTATCGGATTGGATCGGACCGTCATCGACGGCGTGACGTTGGGCCCCTCTCTGCCAAGCATCGCGCGCGTCGAGTTGTCCTATCGTCCCGCCGAGATCCTCCGAGTGCACCTGCGGGAGGTGCGCATTGACGGTCTGCGTGCGGTTTTCGATGGCTGGGGGCGGAGAGAACTGACCCGCCTAAGGGCCCTGCTGCCGCCGGACGGGCGCGAAACGGGCGAAAAGGAATTCTCACCGGGACCGAAGGTCGATGTGACCGATTTCCGGGTCGAATTCCGCGACCCCGATCGCGGCGACATGACCGTGACCGGCCGAGGGAGGGTGGATCTTTCGGACCCCACGGTCGCAGCCTCGATCGACGCGGTGGCGCGGGGAGAATTCGGCGAGGCGTCGTTGAGAGTGGATTCGGAGGACATTGCCGGAAATGCCGCCGTTATGGAGGTCCAGGGCCGTGCCGATGTCGGCCTCGTCCGGCTGCCCTGGCCCGACGGCATCGAACCGCGCCCCCGGGGAGGGCGGGTTGCGGTTTCCCTCACTGGCGCGCTGCCGATGCCGGTCTTCGAGACCGGGGCGACGCTAAGAACCCTGGAGGGTGAGGGGCATCTTTCCGCCGACATCTCTTTGCGGCAAATGGAACTTCCCCCGTATGCGGACTCCGTCGACGGAAAGGTGCGGTTGGATCTCGAGACCGGGGGAGGTCAGCTCAGGCTCCGCATTGAAGAGCCGTCGTCGCTGACCGTCAAAGGCTTGTCGCCGGATCTCTATCGGGACGTCGAGCAGGCCGAGATCACTCTCTCCTCTTCGCCCGGGGACGCAAAAAGGGCCCCGGTCGTCGGGTCGCTCACGGCGTCGGTAAGGCTGGCCGACGGCGGCGGCAGAATGTCGGCGCGCGGCGAAGGCATCTGGACCGGCGAGCGGGAATCCTGGCTGCCGCTGGACCTGGCGGCGAAACTGCATGTCCGCGGGGCCAAGGCTGCCGGGGCCGATATTCGTTCGGCCGATTGGGAAGGGGCCGTTGCTGTCGGTCCTGAGGGCGTGCGCCTGGAGGGGCCGTTCGAGGGAACAGCGGCCGTCGAAGGCATCGGGGAGACGGCGGCGTCAGGGCGGCTGCTTTTCAGCGCTCCCCCGGCGGGGGTGACCGCCGGACGTGTCGAGATTGTCGGTGGTAGCCTTCGCATGCCGGCCCACGATTTCCGGGCCGAACAGATCGACGCGACATTGCCGTTGATCCTCGATAATGGGAGCGAGCCCATCCGCATCTCGGCGGTCGCATCGACGATTTCCGATCTGATCGCACCATTGGGCGTCGAGGCGCGCGTCACGGCGGAAAAGAGCACATTTGTTGTCGACGGCGCGCTCGCCGTGCCGGGGCAGGGGCTGCGGGTTCCGCTCAAGGCGACCTACCGGCGCGAAGGGACGCGAGGCAGGGTCGCCGTCGGCCCCGTCCGGGTCGAGTTCGATCCGGGCGGGCTGCAGCCGCGAGACCTCGGATCTGCTTTCTCTTTGGTGACAAGGGCTGACGGGGGCGTGGGTCTGGAAGCGACGATCCTTTTCGCATCGGGACGGGTCAACGGCGGCGATGCCGTCCTGGAATTCGAGGATTTGTCGCTGGCCTCCGAGCAGGGGATCGTCGACAGACTCAACGGCTCGGTTCGGCTGGACAGCCTGTTCCCGCCCTCCACGGCAGGTCCGCAGACCGTGACGGCGCGGCGTATCGTGGCCGGTGTCCCGCTCGAGGAGCCGGTGGTCCGGTTCCATACGGAAACGAGCCCCGAGGGACCGGTCGTCGTCGTCGATCGCGGCGAGGGACGGTTCGCGGCCGGCGAAGTCTCGATCGACGGGGCGCGCTGGCGGCTTTTCGCCGACTCCAACGCCGTCGACATCGCGATCCGAAGGATATCGCTCGAACGGTTGTTGCGCGACTACGCGATGGAGGGAATGTCCGGCACCGGAACGCTGAGCGGCCATATTCCGCTGAAGGTTTCGGCGGGCGGGGTGACCATCGACTCGGGCGTCCTCCAGGCCGAGGACGGCGGCGTCCTGCGGGTTTCCTGGGGTGGCGCCGGCGATGTCCTGTTGCGGCAGGGCGAATACGTCGCGCTCATGGTGCGGGCCCTGCAGGATTTCCGGTTCAAGGTTCTGCGGGCACAGGTGGATCGGCCGGAAGAAGGGGAACTGGCCGCCAAAGTCACCCTGGAAGGACACAATCCTTCGGTACGGGACGGCTATCCCATCCGCTTCAACATTACCCTGAGCGGCGAACTCGAGGAAATCCTGGCCGCCATTCGCGAAGGCGACCGATTGAGTTCGGATCTTTTCAGCGGCGCCCTCGGCGGCAACCCTTGAAAAAAGTCTTCGCAACCATAAACTCTTTGCATGGCCAATTTGATGTCTTCAGCTTACGGAACCACAGGGACTCACCGGCTCGTCGCCGGGATCGCCCTTGGCGTCGCGCTGGTTCTGTCGGCCTGCGAGCCGACCGTTCGCGTGGAAGCGCCGCGCGAACCGATCACCATCAATCTGAACGTGAAAGTGGATGCGGACGTGCGGGTCAAACTGGAGAGACAGGCCGCTGACGACATCCGGAAGAACGATGACATTTTCTAGGGGAACGGTGATGGCGCAATTCGCAAGGGCCTGGACCAGCGCCTTGTTGGCGGCAATCGTCGTGGCCTTCGCGGCCTTGCCGGCCGGGGCCGCCTCTCCCCTCGACGAATTCCGTGCCCAGGGTGTGATCGCCGAACGTTTCGACGGACTGGTCGAGGTCCGGGACGGCATGACCAACGCGGAAGCCACCAGCCTTGTCGAGGAGGTTAACGCCAAACGCACGGCGATATACAAGGAGAGGGCGACCGCGCAGAACGTTCCGGTCTCCGAGGTCGGCAAGATCTACGCGCAGGAAATCGCGGACAAGGCACCGGCCGGGACCTATTTCCGGAAAGCGGACGGCAGCTACATTCAGAAGTAGCGCAAGACTATCGGCATGAGTCGCGCTGGAACCGGCCCCGCAAGGTGTCGGGCTCCGGCGAGCGTACAGCCTCCTCGCGCCAGAGGGAAAGAGACGTCTCAGAACACGTCCGATGCATGGACGATGATGTGTTCCGTCTCGCAATCGAAAACATGACAGTGGCTCATATCGAATCGCACGGGCACTTCCATGCCGGGTTGGAGGCTTTCGTCCAGTTCGACCTCGGCGTTGATGGCATGGCCGTCGACGTCGAGGACGAGGATGCTCTCCGTTCCCAGGTGCTCGGCGACTTCCACTCGTCCGGTCAGCAGGCCTTCGGTCCCTGCCTGAGTGGCACCGGCGCCGACGGCCACCCGTTGTGGACGAAGCCCCAGCATGACTTCCTGCCCGGTACGGGACTCGAGCGCCTTCGCCACGGCATCGGGAAGGGCGATCCGGCAGTTCCTGGATTCGGCCCAGATCCCGCCGTCCCCGGACCCTAGACGCATCCTGAGAATGTTCATGGCCGGGGAGCCGATGAAGGTTCCCACGAAGACGCTGTTGGGCCGGCGGAAGATTTCCATCGGCGCTCCGACCTGAACTAGGTAGCCGTCGCGCAGGATGGCGATCACGTCGCCCATGGTCATCGCTTCGACCTGATCGTGCGTGACGTAAAGCATCGTGGCTTCGAGTTGACGGTGCAGCTTGACGATTTCGGCCCGCATATGGACGCGCAGATGGGCGTCCAGGTTGCTGAGCGGTTCATCGAACAGGAACACCTTCGGCTCACGCACGATGGCACGGCCGACGGCGACGCGTTGCCGCTGGCCGCCCGAAAGCTCGGCCGGCTTGCGTTCGAGAAGCTCGTGCAGACCGAGAATCTCGGCTGCCTTGTCGACGCGGCGCTGGATCTCCTTGGACGCGACCTTCCGCATGCGCAATCCGAAGGCCATGTTGTCGTAGACGTTCTTGTCCGGATACAGGGCATAGTTCTGGAAGACCATGGCGATGTCGCGGTCGCGCGGGTGCACGTCGTTGACGATCCGCTCGTCGATGCTGATCTCGCCCTTGGTCACCGCCTCCAGTCCGGCGACCATGCGCAGCGCCGTCGACTTGCCGCATCCCGACGGGCCGACCAGGACCACGAACTGCCCTTTCTCGACCGAAAGGTTCAGGTCGTGGATGACCTCGAGGGAGCCGAAACGTTTGACCACGTTTTTCAGTTCGACATAACTCATGCTTCTCTCCCGGCGCGGCTGCGCGGTGTCACGATCGGTCCGGTGTTCATCCCTTGACGGCTCCCATGGTCAGGCCGCGGATCAGATGCCGTTGCATGAAGATGACGAACATCAGGATCGGCAGGGTGATGCCGATGGCGCCGGCCGCCGACAGCGACCAGTAGGCGATGTCCTCGCCGCCGTACTCGGCGATGGCCACCGGCAGCGTCTTGGTCGACGAGCCGGTGAGGACCAGGGCGAACAGGAATTCGTTGTAGGACAGCAGAAGGCTGAACAGGCAGGTCACAACGATGCCGGGCCGGACCGCGGGGATCACCACCCGGATGAAGGTCTGCCAGTTGTTGCAGCCGTCGATGCGCGCCGCCTCGTCGAGCTCGATCGGCACGTCGACCAGGAAGCTGCGCATCATCCAGATGGTGAAGGGCTGGTTGATGGCGACCAGGGCCATGATCATGATGAAGTAGGTGTCGATCAGGTGCAGGAACTGGGCGACCACGAAGAACGGGATGGCCAGCAGAATGTTCGGAAACATGCGGATGGTCAGCAGGCCGAACAGGATGGTCCGGGTGTTGCCGGTGCGGATGCGTGACAGCGCGTAGGCGGACATGGTGCCGATGGGCACCGAGATGCAGACCACCGAGATGGCGATGATCGCGCTGTTGACCAGGAAGCTCCAGAAGCCCTTCTCGACCCAGATCTGGTAATGGAACATCAGGGTCGGCTCGAAGATCAGCTTCGGCGGAATCGAGAAGGCGTCGACCGGCTGCTTGATCGAGGTGAGGAAGGCCCAGAACACCGGTACGAGGTTCATGGCGGTGAACGCGCAGAGCACGACGGCGAGCAGCGTTTGGTTCCGCAGCCTGTGCATCAGAAAGCCCCCCGTTCCTTGCGGTAGAGCACCAGAATGATCCCGCCGATCATCAGGGCCGAGACGATCAGGGTCATCACGCCGAGGGCCGAGGCCTTGCCGATTTCAAGCAGACGGAAACCCAGGGAGTAGGCGTAGATCGTCATGGTCTCGGTGGCCGAGCCGGGGCCGCCGCCGGTCAGGACATAGATCAGGTCGAAGAAACGGAAAGCGTCCATCAGACGGATCGCCAGGACGAACAGGATGAGCGGCCGCAAGGCGGGCAGGATCACGTGCCACAGCTTCGACCATCCCGAAGCGCCATCGATATCGGCGGCCTCGAGGATGTTGCGATCCAGGCTCTGCAGGCCGGCGTATAGGACCAGCATCATGAACGGCGTGAACTGCCAGCTGTCGGCGAGGATCACGGTGATCTTCGCCATGATCGGGTGGCCGAACCAGTCCGGCCCCCGCAGGCCGATCGAGGCGAGGGTTGAGTCGATCAGCCCCCAGCGGCTGACGAAAATCCAGCGCAGGAACAAGGCCGATACCACCGGCGTCACGATGTGCGGGAAGAAAATGAGGACGGTCAGGGCCTTTGTTCCGCGGACCAGATGATAGAGGCCGAGGGCGAGGGTCAGGCCGAGCACGAATTCCAGGGCGACCGCGCCGCCGGCGATGATGATGGTGTTGATCAGGGAACCCCAGAACCGGGCTTCGGACAGCAGTTCGATGTAGTTATTGAGCCCGATGAACGTCTTGTCGGCGCTGCCCAGATAGTAGTTGAACAGGCTGAGATAGAGCGCGTATCCGAACGGATACATCAGCACAATTGCAAGCACGACGCAGCTGGGAACGAAGAACAGCCATAGGCTTCGCTGCCATGCCATCATCGTTTTTGTCCCTCCCGCGCCGTGCTTGCCTGTGCCGGTTATTTCATCTTGCCATCACCGGCGATGGATCATTTGTAGTAACCGCGCTTGCGGAGCAGATCCTCGGTTTCCTTGGCTGCCGTATCCAGGGCCTCCTGGACGGGCATCTCACCGGTCACCGCCTGGTTCACGCGGCGGGTGATGATGTCACCGACCTCCATGAATTCGGGCAGCGGCGGGAACGGCTTGCCGACTTCCAGGGATTTCACGGCCGCCGGATAGTAGCGGTACTTCTTCTGAAGTTCGGGGTCGTTCAGCAGCGACTTGCGCGGCGGCACGATGCGGCTGGCGATCGCCTTCATGTTCTCCTGATTGGTCGCCGTCGCAATCATCTTGAACAGCATGTCCTTGTCCTCGCTGGAGAAGCGCGAGATGACGTAGCCGTCATTGGCGATCCGCTGTCCGCCGCCCGGCGGCGGGGCCCATTCGATCTTGCCGACGACCCGGGACTTCGTCGGATCGTCCATCGACGCCGCGCGCGTGATCCACTGCAGACCCATAACGGCCAGGCCCTGCTGCAGATTGATGGATGATTCGTCGTTGGCGTGCGATGTGAAGCCGGCTGGCGCGTACTGGGCGACCTGCTTCAGGGTTTCGATGGCCTCGACCCCTTTCGGACCGTTGAAGACCGGCTTCCAATCCGCATCGAACCAGCCGGGGCCGATGGCATTCATGTACCAGTGGGCCTCGTTGAGGGCCGCGTCGACCGGCTTCATCGACAGGATGGTGCCGGAATGGGCCGGCGAGTTGAACTCCTTGGCCAGCCGGATGTAGTCCTTGAAGGTGGCCGGCGGCTGTTCGCCCTTCTCGGCGTACATGTCGGCCCGGTAGAAGAAGAACATCGTGTTGGTCAGGCACGGGACCGAGTAGATGTGGCCTTCGTATTTCATCGAGTTCAGANNTGCCCCTCGAACTTCATGGAGTTCATGACGCCTTCCGGGAAGTCGTCGAGATTGAATTCGTCCTTGTACTTCGCCCAGTACTCGTCAAGCGGCTCCAGCCAGCCGTTCTTGGCGAAACGCTGGAGGGCCGTGTCGTTGGCGTAGGTGATGTCGACGGCGTCCGATTTCGACGAGAACGTGATGGTGTCGAGTTCAAACATCTTGTCGATCGGCATCAGGCTGCGGTCGACCTCGACGCCGGCCGGTGCGGCCTTTTCCATCATCTCGGTGTAGAACTCGAGAGCCGGGTGCCGGTGGCTCACGATCTTGATGGGTTTTGCTTCGGCGGCGATTGCCAGACAGGTGGACGCGGCAACCACGGCACCGACGGTGACCAGCGCGAAACGCCGGCTGACCGGTTTGCTGGCTTCAAAGTGTGTCATCTCCATCTAGCTCCCTTTTCGTCTCCAGTATTGTTGTCGACCGAACCCCTGGGGGATGGACCTATAGGCGAACTTGTTCCTGGTCTATCGGCCTCTCTTCCGACGACCGGCACTGGATTGCCGTGCCCAGTAGGTGGCAGGGGTGTGAAAGCAGATTAGGCACTTCGGTCCGGTAGAAGCCCGGCCGGAAAAAGTCCGCAGAATCCCGCTCCACGCATTCATCGCGGGTACACCACTCCCTGTTCGGCGGCCAAGTTTCCGACCGCTATTATTTTTCTGCTTTTTTTTGGTGCGACGGCTGCGTTGTGCAGCAGGTCACACTTTCCCGTAATTATGAGACTTTACGGGATTTTGAGAAGACAGCATCCCGTCAAAGACATGGATGATAATGCCGTTCTGTCGCGGGCACGATCGGTGCGCCTCCATGGCCAGGGATTTCCGGGGAAAGTGGATCAGTCCGGCAGGCCGTTGGCCGCAACGACATCGCGGAACCAGCGGTAGGAGCGTTTCGGTGTCCGGCGCAGGGTCTCGTAATCGACGTGGATCAATCCCATGCGGTGATCGAACCCCCACTTCCATTCGAAGGTATCCAGCATCGTCCAGACGAAATAGCCTTCGAACCGGCAGCCCTCGGCGATGGCGCGATGAGCCTGGCGCAGGTAGGAGTCGATGTAGGAGATGCGGTCGGTATCGTCGACGAATCCGTTCTCGTCGGGCGTTTCGATACAGGAAAGGCCGTTCTCGGTGCAGTAGACGGGTGGGTTTCCGTAGTTGTCGCGCAGGTCGACCAGTTGTTCGTAAAAGGCCTCCGGCGTCGCCGCCCAACCCATGGAAGAGGCGGGGATGCCGGCCGGAGGTGTGCCGCGATTGAACCCGAGCGGGCCCGACGGGTCGGCGCTGATGAAGGATCGGCAGTAGAAATTGATCCCGAGGTAGTCGGTCGGCTGGTGGATCGTTTCGAGGTCGCCCTCGGCGACAAACGGCTTCAGATCGGTGGCCAGGCGTTCCGGGTAACGGCCGTGGTACAGGGGATCTAGAAACGCCCGGTTCCAGGTGAGGTCATACATACGGGCCGCATCGCGGTCGGCCTCCGTATCCACCGCCGGCGCGGCGACACTGAGGTTGAGGACGGTCCCCAACCGCCAGGCCGGGTTGATTTCACGCAGGGCCCGTAGCGCCGTACCTTGGGCCAGGTTCTGGTGGTGGGTGGCCCCAAAGAAGGCTGTCCGGTTGGCAACGCCCGGTGCGTACTCTCCGACACCGTGGCCGCGATAGGCGGTGACCGAGGGCTCATTGAGCATGGCGAAGGTCGATACGCGATCGCCGAGCTTGCCCGCCATGAAGACGGCATAGTCGGTGAACCACTCCGCAATCTCGCGGTTCAACCAGCCGCCACGGTCCTGAAGGGGCTGCGGCAGGTCCCAGTGGTAGAAGCAGACCCAGGGTTCGATGCCGGCCTCGAGCAGGGTATCGACCATGCGGTCGTAGAACGCCACCCCCTTCGGGTTGGCCGTTCCCGTGCCGTTCGGGAATATGCGCGGCCAGGCGGTTGAGAACCGGTAGATCTGGGTACCGAGGGCTTCGAGCAGCTCGGTATCCTCGGAAACCCGGTGATAGTGGTCTGCCGCCACGTCGCCGGTGTGACCGTTGAGAATCTTGCCCGGCGTATGGGAGAAGGTGTCCCAGATGCTGGGACCGCGGCCGTCCTCGTTGACCGCTCCTTCGATCTGGTAGCTGGCCGAAGAAATGCCCCATTTGAACCGGTGCGGAAATTCGAGCGTCATCGCGTTTCCTCCCCACCTAGACGTCGCGTCGAATGTCGTTTGAAATAATCGCTTCGGCGCGCAACCCTATTGCACTGGCATTGGATTTCGCCTAATCCATCCGATCAGGCGTGCCGAAAAGTCCGCTTCCTATGGTTTAGGTTGGGGAGGTTCCGAGTCAAGGAACTTGTTGAGAGATTCGGGATAGCTTCCTGTCCGGATGGAAGGGTTGGCAAAAACGCGCGAACAAGCCCGTTCAAAAAAAATCATTTAAATACGGGATGTTACAGGGAGAGTGCCCGATGAAAACCCATCTGCCGTTCCGTCCCCCCGCTGTTCCTCTGGTCACGATCGACCCCTATATCAGCTGCTGGTCGTTCACGGATGAGTTGTATAGCGACTGGCCCCGGCATTGGACTGGAACGGTGCTTCCGATGTTCGGCGTCGTTCGCGTCGACGGCGAGCCTTTCCGTTTCCTCGGCGATCGCGAATGGCTTGCCGGGTCGGCCGGGCAGGTCTCGCTCGACGTGCAGGCGACACGCTCCACGTACGTCTTTGAGTGCGGTGGTATCACGCTGACAGCCGTTTTCACGTCGCCGCTTCTTATGGACGATTTCGATCTTCTGTCGCGGCCGGCGACCTATGTCGGCTTCGAGGTCGAATCGCGCGACGGTGCCGATCACGACGTGCAGGTCTATCTCGACGTGACGGGGCAGTGGGCCACCAACCTGCCGCACGAAAAGGTTACCTGGTTCACCGAGGAGCTGGATGGTCTCAAGGTTCTCGGCATGCGCTCGCTGGAACAGCAGGTCCTCGGGAAGGCCGGCGATTTCCTGCGCATCGACTGGGGAACGCTTCTCCTGGCCGTTCCCGCGGGCGGCGAGGCGATGGTCTGCGACATCGACTTCGGCCGCGACGCCTTCATCCAGCGCGGTGTGCTGGACGACGAGCAGATCCTGCCGATGCCGCGCAAGGTGACCTACTGGGGTGAGGCGGTGCTGGCAGCCAGGCTGGATCTGTCCTGCGGGCCGATGGGGGCGGCCAAGGGACACGTCATCATTGCCTACGACGATGAATGGTCCGTCGAGTATCTGGGGAGCCGATTGAGGCCCTGGTGGCGGCGATCGCAAGACGCGACGGCCGAAGCCATGCTCCTGTCGGCGGAACGCGACTACGAGGCCGTGACGGAGAGGTGCCGGGCCTTCGATGCCGAACTATGGGCCGAGGCGGAAGAGGCGGGCGGGCCGGAATACGCGCAGCTTTGCGCCCTGACCTACCGCCAGTCGATCGCCGCCCACAAGCTGGTGGCCGGCACCGACGGCAAGCCGTTGTTCTTCTCGAAGGAGTGCTGCAGCAACGGCTGCATGGCGACCGTCGACGTCACCTATCCGTCCTCGCCGCTCTACGTTGCCTATCGGCCGGACCTTCTAAAGGGAATGCTCGATCCGGTTTTCGAATATTGCGGCGGACCGGATTGGCCGCATCCGTTTCCGGCCCATGATCTCGGCGTCTATCCCAAGGCCAATGGGCAGGTTTACAAGAACTTCCACCGCCCCGACAGCACCGACCCGCTCGATTCCAACATGCCGGTCGAGGAGGCCGGCAACATGCTGATCATGGTGGCCGCCATTGCCGCCGCCGAGGGCGACGCCTCTTATGCCGAACAGCATTGGGATCTCCTGTCGCGGTGGGCCGGGTATCTTCAGGAGACCGGCCTCGATCCGGAAAGCCAGCTTTGCACCGACGACTTCGCCGGCATGATCCCGCACAACGCCAACCTGTCGGTGAAGGCGATCCTGGGCCTGGGGGCTTTCGCCCAGCTGGCCCGAACCCTCGGCCGGACCGACGAGCATGATCGTGTGCGCCGGGTCGCCGAGGACTTTGCCGCCGAATGGCGCAGGCGTGCCGACGACGGTGACCACTATCGTCTGGCCTTCGACCGGCCCGGCACCTGGAGCCAGAAATACAACATGGTCTGGGACAAGGTCCTGGATCTGGGGTTGTTCGGGCCCGAGGTCTACGGCGCCGAACTGGCCTATTATGAGCGGAACGAAGACCGCTTCGGCATTCCGCTCGACAACCGCAGCAAATGCACCAAACCGGAATGGCACCTGTGGGTCGGGACGCTCGCGGAAGCGAAGGAAGACTTCCGCCGCTACGCCAAACGCATCTTCCACTATGCCCACGAGACGCCGAGCCGCGTGCCGTTCAGCGACTTCTACCTGGCTGATAACGGGCGCAAGCGGGGGAATGTTGCGCGTTCGGTGGTGGGCGGCATCTTCATCAAACTGTTGGCCGAACGGTTGCGCAAACGGAAGTGAACCGGGAGCGTTGTTTGGAGGCCGGAACGGCCGTCGACCGGCACGGATCGGGCGTCGGTGTCGCCACTCGGATGCGGTCGTGTTCACCGCGAAGACCGTCGTGGTGCGCCGTCCATCCTGCGACACCAGAGTCCAACAGTTGATCCGGTTCAAATTATGAAGTCATAATCATAATAGTGAACTTCACGGTCATGGCGCGGCGAATCGCGACAGGCGAGAGGGCCGTGCCTTTGCATTCCATCGGCGGGAAACTGACCCCGCGCATCTCGCGCATCCGAGCAATCATCCCCTCGGGAAGCGATGGATTTTCATGATCGTCTGGGGGCAGGTCGAGCCGGGAAGAGGCTCCCTAAAACTGATCGCGGGGCAGAGACCGATATCGGCTATGCACACGCTGTTCAAAAATATGATCAGAATATTGCATTGCGTTCAAATATTGGATTCTCCTAAGATCGATTCCATCGTGACCGAGAAGGGGTAGCCGAGTGGCCATCAGTAGCGTAAGCAAAAGTTCGACGGTGCTTCGGGCGCTAAAGGTCCTGGAAGTCGTCGGGGAAACCCGCGAAGCGATTTCGGCAGCCGATGTGGCCCAGGAGATCGGGGCTGACCGCAGTACGACCTATCGCATGCTGGCCACCCTCGAGGATGCGGGCTATGTGGTTCGCGACGAATCCGGGCGCAAGTTCAAGCTAAGCTTCAAGGTCATCTCGCTTGGACGCAACCTGATGGCCGAGGACGAACTGGACGAGCTGATCCGCACAGCCCTGCGCGAACTGGCCGCGAAGACCCAGGAAGCGGTCAACTACTCGGTTCTCGAAGGCCAGGAGACCGTGATCGTCATGCGGGTCAAGGGATCGCACCTGGTGTCGGTCGACTTTCAGGTGGGCGATCGGGCGGCGGTCCACTGTACGGCGATCGGCAAGGTTCTCCTGGCGTTCCAGAGTCGCGCCTACATCGAGGATGTCATCAGCCACGGCCTGCCCCTCGTGGCCAAGAACACGATCACCGATCCCAACGTGTTGCGCACCGAACTGGAACGTATCCGGTTGCAGGGCTACGCCATCGACGACGGCGAGTTCGCCGACGAGATGCGTTGCATCGCGTTCCCGATTTTCGGCAGCGGCGGCAAGATCAGGGGAGGGATCAACTTCTCGGGGCCGAGTACGCGCTTCACCTATGAGAAGCTGGACGAACTGCGGGACCTCGCCTTGCAGGTCGCGGGACGTCTGACGCAACAACTCGGGGGTACCGCTTGGCGGGGCTGACCGAAGACCACCCGGGGAACGGTCCCCGTCCTTCGCCGGCATCGAGTTTCCTCTCCCGTACCGTCTTGTGACGGCAAAAGCAGAACCGGACTTTGGGTTTCTTGTCGATCAGGACAAGGAAGGCGTGATGCGTTTGGCGCTGCCTGTTGACATATTAATACAGTATTTCATTTTTTAGTTCATATTATGATCTAACTGTGCAATATTTAGTTCGGGAGAAATGATTGGAGACCGCACAAACGTCGTCGTTCCTAACGGCGCCGCGGGCGCTACTCCAGCAACTGCCCGCAAGAGTTGTGCGGTTTTGCTTTTTTTCAGGGAGACTCACCGTAATGTTCGACAAATCCAGACCCATATCTGCCGTTGTCGCCGCCATAGTCGGAATGGGGGCCCTCGGCGTGTCTCTTGCTCAGGCTGCCGATGTGAAGGTGGCGCTTGTTCCCGGTGGACCGCATCCGTTCTTCGCCCCCTGGGAACAGGCGGCAGCGGATGCCAAGAAGGACTTCAACCTGGCGGCTGCCGACTACAAGGTGCCGCAGGAATGGAAACTCGATCTGCAGAACAAGCTGATCGAAAGCCTGACCGCGCAGGGTTACAACGCTTTCGGCGTGTTCCCGGGCGACGCCACCGGCACCAACGCCACCCTTGAAGAACTGGCCAACTTCGATGTCCCGTCCGTCGCCATCGGCGGGTGCACGCAGAGCCCCAGCCCGGCGAAGTTCTGCCTCGCCACCGACGTCTACCGTTCCGCCTATCTGGGCACCAAGGCCCTGATCAAGGAAATGGGCGGCAAGGGCAACATCCTGCATACCGGCAGCCGTCTGGTCGATCCCAACACCCAGCTTCGCATCGCCGCCATCGACAAGGCGGCCGAGGAAGCCGGACCCGACGTCAAGATCTACCAGCACCTGACCGACACCGACAGCCAGGAAACCGGCGACCAGAAGATCAACGGCCTGCTCGCCGCCAAGGGCGCCGAGGTCGACGGCATCATCTCGACCGGCTACGTGTCGTCCGTCGTCGCCGCGCGTTCGCTGCGTAACATCGGCGACAAGCGCATCAAGATGATCGGCATCGACGATGACCCGGTCGTCCTCGACGCCATCAAGGACGGCTTCCTGCAGGGCACCATGGCACAGAACCCCTATGGCCAGGGGTATATCGCCGCATTCGTGCTCAAGCGTTTCGTCGAAGGCTGCGACATCAAGAAGGACGCCAAGTTCCAGGAAACGCCGCAGAACAAGACCTTTATCGATTCCGGCACCCTTCTGATCCACGCCGGCAACATCGACACCTACAAGGACGAACTCAAGAAGATCGCCAACGAGATCATCGGGTCGTTCGAAGAGAAGTATCTGGTCTGCAAATAAGCCCACCTTTTGGGGTTTGCCCGTCCGGTGCCGGGCGGGCAAACCCTTCTCTTTTTTCGTGTAGGTGTTTTCGATGTCCGAGACCCTTCTTTCCGCGCCGGAGGAGAAATCGCGGATCGAGTTGCTGCCGATACTGGTCCGAGCCGCAAACGTCGCCGGCCTTGCCATCGTCATTCTGCTGCTGATCGTCATCGTCGCCAGCCTCGCCCCCGGATTCCTCTCTCCGTTCAACCTGTTCACATTGACGCGGAACCTTGCCATCGACACGGTGATCGGTTTCGCCATGATGGTCGTCCTCGCGACCGGCGGCATGAACCTCGCCGTCGGTTCGATCGGCGTCTGCTCCATCATGATCACCGGCTATCTGCTCGAAGGCCTCGGCCTGCCGATCGTCGTCTCGATCATCGGCGGACTGGCGGTCGGCGCCGTGCTCGGCTGGCTGAACGGCATCCTGATCGTGCGCACCGGGATCCACAGCTTCGTCATCACCCTGGCGACGGCGAGCCTGTTCTTCGGGGCCATGCTCATTCTCACGCACGCCGAGGCGTTCCGCGAGCTTCCCGACGCCTTCAACAAGCTCGGCAAGGCCCGATACGGTTACTATTCGTCGCTGCTGGTCGTGACCTTCGCGGTCGGCGCCTCGCTGTTCGTTCTGTTCAAGTATTCCCTGCTGGGGCGGCAGATCCTCGCGGCCGGCGCTAACCCGGTGGCGGCGAAGCTGTCCGGCACGCCGGTCGACCGTGTCATCATCATCGCCCATGTCCTGTCCGGCCTTTGCGCCGGTGTCGCCGGCGTCATGGTGACGGCGCGTCTTGCGGCGGCACTTCCGTCGGTCGGCGCAGACTGGCTGTTGCCGTCGTTCCTGGCACCGCTGCTCGGCGGCACATTGCTTTCCGGCGGCGTCGTCTCGGTGGTCGGGACCTTCCTCGGCGCCGTGTTGGTCACGGTGCTGCAGAACGGTCTCGTCCTGCTCAAGGTCGGCAGCTTCTGGGTCCAGTTCTTCCTCGGCCTGACGCTTCTCATCGCCGTCGCTCTCGATCGGTGGCGCAGCGTCTATGTCCAGCGAACGAGGGTGAAATGATGGCCCTGCACCAGTTCCTTCGCTATCTGGCCCGAGCGGAATGGATGCCGCTGGCCGGGATCACGGTCTTTTCCATCGTCGCTCTTTCGGTTATCGCGCCAGCGTTCCTGACCGAATACAACCTTTTCGTCATGCTGCGCATCCTGTCGGTGACCGGCATCTTCGCCATGGCGCAGATGGTCGTCATCGCGGTCGGCCAGATGAACTTGGCGGTGGGGGCCATCGGCGGCCTGGTCGCCATCCTGTTCGGCGGCATGATGGAGGTCTACGGCGTGCCGGTTCCCCTGGCGATGCTGATCGGCTTCGCCATCGGAACCTTCACCGGCTGGCTCAACGGCGCGATCATCGCCTATTCGGGGATCAACGGTTTCGTCGTCACGCTGGCGATGCTCTCCGTCTATACCGGCCTCAACTACGGCATCACGGAATCGATCCCGTTCTACCACATGCCGCAGGTGCTGCTAGACCTCTACGACGGCAAGATCGGCCCGATCCCCAACATCGTGGTCATTCCGATCGCCGCCGCCGTGCTGGTCAGCTTGTTCCTGTTCCGCACGCGGCCCGGCCGCTACATCCTGGCGACCGGCGGCAATCCCGGAGCGGCGGCGCTGTCCGGCATCTCGATCAAGGGCAGCTTCATCCTCGCCCACACGGTCTCGGGGGCGCTCGCCGGCTTTGCCGGCATGGTCGCGGTAGCCCGCCTGGGCACGGCGGAGCCGACCATCGGCGTCGACTGGCTGCTGCCCTCCTTCGCGGCGCCGGTCATCGGCGGTGCCATCCTGTCGGGCGGACACGTTTCGGTGATGGGGACCATGGTCGCCGTGGTGCTGATCGTGCTTCTCGAGAACGGCCTGCTGTTGGCCCGCACCGACCCCTATTACGTCCAGTTCTTCCTCGGCGTATTGATCCTGGCTGCCGTCGTCTTCAACCGGTGGCGGGCGGTACGGCAGGAGAAGGCGACCGCCACCGCGGCGCAGGAGGGGGCATCGTGACGGCAAGCGCGCTATTCGTTGAGAAAGCGACCAAGACCTTCCCGGGCGTGAAGGCGCTGGACAACGTGTCTCTCGATCTTGCCCCGGGCGAGATCCATGCCCTCCTCGGCGAGAACGGGGCCGGCAAGAGCACCCTGATCAAGATCGTCACCGGAGTCTATCGTCCCGACGAAGGCCTGGTCCAGGTCATGGGCGAGGCCGTCAGCTTCGCCTCGCCGCGCGATGCGTTCGCCGCGGGCATCGGTGTCGTCCACCAGGAGCGGAACCTGATTCCCCGCTATTCGGTGGCCGAGAACATCATGATCGAGCGGTTGCCGACCCGGCACGGCCTGATCGACCGTGCCGAGATGGTCCGCCAGGCGACGCATTGGCTGGGGGCGCTCGATCTCAACATCGATCCGACGACGCCGGTCAACCGCCTGTCGGTCGCCCAGATGCAGCTGGTCGAGATCGCCCGTGCATTGTCGCAGCAGAGCCGGATCCTGCTGCTCGACGAGCCGACGGCGTCGATCACCGAGACCGAGATCAACAACCTGTTCCGCCTGCTGCGCCGGCTCAGGGACGATGGCGTCGCCATCCTGTTCGTCAGCCACAAGCTGGAAGAAGTCTTCGAACTCTGTGACCGGGTGACCATCCTGCGGGACGGTCGCAATGCCTGCACCGGCGTTCCCATCGGTGAACTCGACAAGCAGCGCATGGTCGCGCACATGGTCGGGCGGGATGATGCCCTTGGGGACATTGGCGAACGCAAGCCGGCTTTCGGCGAGGTCAAGCTCGAGCTCAAGGGCGTCTCGACCGCCGCCGGCCATCGCGACATCGACCTCCAGGTCCGCAAGGGCGAGGTGGTCGGCCTGTACGGCCTTGTCGGCGCCGGCCGCAGCGAACTGGCCAAGGCGGTGATCGGCGCCGAGCGCATCACCGGCGGCGAGGTGCTGGTTTCCGGTCAGCCGGCGGTCGTGAAAAGCGTGCAGGACGCCCTGCGCCGCTGGCACATCGGCTATGTTTCCGAAGACCGCAAGCAGGAGGGCCTGATCCTGATCCATTCGGTGGCCAAGAACACGGCCATCACGATCTGGCATCGGCTCGGCAAGGTCCTGAACCTGTTCTCCGACGGCCGGGAACGCGACGCCATCCTGTCGTTCGTGCAGAAGCTCGACGTGCGCACGCCGTCGCTGGAGCAGGACGTCGCCAACCTGTCCGGCGGCAACCAGCAGAAGGTCAGCGTCGCCAAGTGGCTGGCGGCCGAGGCCGAAATTCTGATCGTCGACGAACCGACGGTGGGGATCGATATCCGCACCAAGGGCTATCTGCATCGCTTGGTCTGGGACCTCGCCGAACAGGGCGTCGCCGTGATCCTGATCACCAGCGACCTGCCCGAGATGGTCCTGCTGGCCGATCGCGTGGTGGTCATGCGGGATTTCCGCGTGATCAAGGATTTCCAGAACAACCGGAACTACGAGCAAATGAGCCGGCGAATCATGGGCAGCATCCATGAAGCGGACGACGGCAGCGAACAGACCGACGCCGCGCCGGCAATGCAGGGAGGATAAACTATGGCAGATCCAACGGTACGGGTCCCGCTTGCGAGCACGGGCCTGACGGTCACGCGACTGAGTATCGGCACCGCGCCGATCGGCAACCTGTTCAGTGTCGTGCCCGAGGAGGACGCCGCGGCGGCCATCGAAACGGCCTTCGAGTCGGGTATCCGCTACATCGACACGGCGCCTTTCTACGGCTACGGCCTGGCCGAACAGCGGGCCGGGCGCGGCCTGGCGGGGCGTCCGCGCGACGATTTCGTGGTTTCGACCAAGGTCGGCCGCCTGATCCGCCCGGGTCAGCGCACCGGCACCGAGGTGTTCGACGGCGACAAGTCGTTCTATCTCGCCAACGACGAGATGTGCTGCGTGCTGGACTACAGCTACGACGGCGTCATGCGCTCGCTTGAGGACAGCCTCGAACGGCTCGGCCTCGACCGCGTCGACATCCTGCATATCCACGACCCCGACGATCATTTCGACGACGCCGTCAAGGGCGCCTACAAGGCCCTCGACAAGCTGCGCAGCGAAGGCACCATCAGTGCCGTCTCCGCCGGCATGAACCAATGGGAAATGCCGTCCAGGTTCATGGACCATGGCGATTTCGACTGCTTCCTTCTGGCTGGCCGCTATACGCTTCTCGACCAGACGTCGCTTCCCGAGTTCATGCCGAAATGCGCGAGGAACGGTGTCTCGGTGATCATCGGCGGCGTCTACAACAGCGGCCTGCTGGCCGATCCGCGCCCGGGCATCACCTTCAACTACGTCGAGGCCCCGCAAGAACTAATCGATCGCGCACGGCAGATCGAAGCCGTCTGCCTGCGCCACGGGGTACCGATGAAGGCCGCGGCGATCCAGTTCCCGCTCGGTCATCCGGCGGTCGCCACCATTCTGACCGGGGTCCGTTCGGCCGAGGAGTTCAAGGAGAACGAGCGTCTGTTCCGCATTCCCATTCCCGATGACCTGTGGGCGGAACTCAAGGCGGAAGGCCTGCTGGCCGAGGATGCTCCGGTACCGACCGGGAAAGAAGGCGCGGCATGAGCGGTCCTCTCGTCGTCGATTCCCACCAACATTTCTGGGATCCCACCCGGGCCGAGTACCCCTGGATGATGGCCGATGAGCTGGCGTCCATCCGCCGCCCCATCGGGCCGGAGGACCTGCGGCCGATCCTGCGCGACAACGGCGTTGACCGCACGGTTCTCGTCCAGACCCGTTCGGACGTCGGCGAAACGCGGGAGTTCCTGGCCATCGCCGCGGCGACGGATTTCGTGGCCGGGGTCGTCGGCTGGGTCGACCTCACCGATCCCGCCGTCGGCGATACGCTGGCCGGGATCAAGGCCGAACCGAATGGCGAATGGCTGGTCGGTATCCGTCATCAGGTGCATGACGAGGAAGACCCCGATTGGGTCGCCCGCGACGATGTCGTCCGTGGCATCGGCGAGGTGGGGAAGGCCGGCCTGGCCTACGATCTGCTGCCGCGGGAACGCGAACTGCCGGCATGCCTGAAGGCCGTCGATGCCTTCCCGGACATGCGGTTCGTCGTCGACCACATCGCCAAGCCGCGCATGGCCGAGGGCGTCTTCGATCCGTGGAGCGAGCGGCTCAAGGAAATCTCCCGGCGTCCCAACGTCTGGTGCAAGCTCTCGGGCATGGTCACCGAAGCCGACTGGAAGTCGTGGAAGCCGGACGACCTCCGGCCCTATGTCGATTTCGTCCTCGAATGCTTCGGTCCTGACCGCGTGATGTTCGGTTCCGATTGGCCGGTGTGCCTGCTCGCCGCCGAGTATGCGACCGTGAAAGGCACCCTCGAATCCCTGCTCGCGGCGGCCGGATCGGCGACCCGCGAGAAGGTGTTCGGCGCCAATGCGGTGTCCTTTTACGGGCTGACCGAGGGAACGCCCCGGATTTAGCGGATAGACGGGTAGGCGGGCATTTCGTCTCAGATGCCGGTCCAGGGCCGATGGCCGGGACCGCGATGTGTTCCCGCCGGGTGACTTGCGAGAAGGAGCTATTGGTATGGCCGATAAGAGTGCGGTCG
>NPIG01000808.1_pt1 | contig 20240 bp, 20 predicted proteins | sample 8637441 | NCBI WGS metagenome assembly NPIG01 (sample SAMN07420675, study PRJNA396082) | bioreactor metagenome | isolation source: sample BR6 brine-fed electro-methanogenic bioreactor BR | place: Japan: Kochi | collected 2016-06-14 | reverse complement strand
GCGCATGTGATAGACTGCGAATTGCTGGATCGCGGTGGCGAACACGCCCAGCCCGATGAAGAGCAGCGCCGTCGTGCCGATCTTGCCCAGCGCGGTGGCCGGGACCAGTTCGCCATAGCCGACGGTCGAAATCGTGACCACCGTGAAAAAATAGGAATCCAGCCAGCCCCAGCCCTCGACATGGTGAAAGAAGACGGTGCCGAACCCGACCACGAAAACCAGGCTGAGGACAACGGTGAAGGGCTTTATTTTGGGCACGGCGCAAGCTGGTCCTTGATTTCCTTGATCACCTTTTGCCACAGATCCGGCGGCTGCGCACCCGGCACGGCATGTTTGCCGGCCACGATGAAGGTGGGCACCGAGTTCACGCCCATTTCACGGCTATGGGCATCGCGGCGGCGGATATCGTCGCGGTCGGCATCCGAGGCAAGCAGTTTCATCACCACCGAGGCGTCCATGCCGATGCTGTCGGCGATATCGCTCAGAACCTCATGATCGCCGATGTCGCGGCCCTCGACGAAATAGGCGGTGAACAGTGCGGATACGGCGGCGTATTGGCGCCCCTCGATTCCCGCCCAGTGGATCAGGCGATGCGCGTCCAGCGTGTTGGGGGTGCGCTGCATCTTGTCGAAATTGATGGTCAGGCCGGCCCTTTCCGCATGTTCGACCACCGGGGCATAGGCGCGCGCGGCGCCCTCCTTGCCGCCGAACTTGGCCTCGAGGTACGCCCGCCGGTCCATGCCGCCGGCGGGCATGTCAGGGTTGAGCTGGAACGGGTGAAATTCGATCACGAAGGGGTGATCGGGGATCTCGGCCAGGGCGCGGTCGAGATTGGCCTTGCCGATATAGCACCAGGGGCAGATCGGGTCGGAAATGATGTCGAGCTTCACGGTCTTGTCGGTCATGCGGGATCGGGGCTCCGGGTCGGGTAATAGGCAGGCAGCGCACGACGCAGAAGCTTGCCGTTGGCGCCGCTGGGCAGCGCGTCGAGATGGACAAAGGCGCGCGGTTGCTTGTAACGCGCCAGCTTGTCCCCGACATAGGTGTGCAGGTCGCCTTCGTCCAGTTCCGCCGGCCCGGTGTAGAAGGCGACGATGATGGTGGTGTCGCGCTTGATCTCGACCTCGGCGGCGCCAACCTGGTCGATGCCGGGATGGGCCGAGAGGGCGGATTCCACCTCGACCGGCGACACGCGGTAGCCGCCGGCGTTCATCATATCGTCGTCGCGGCCCAGATAGGTGATCTGCCCGTCCACGGCCATCGCGCCCTGATCGCCGGTCAGGAACCAGTCGCCGCGCATCCGCGCTGCCTTTTCCTCCGGCGCGTTGAGGTATCCCAGCATCAGGCCGGGGTCGTCCCTGTGCACCGCGATCACGCCGGGTTCGCCCTGCGGCACCGGGGCACCGTTGGGGCCGAGGATTGCCACGCGGCGGCCCTTTTGCGGCTGGCCCAGGGCCGTGCCGCGCGCCGGATGCGCAGGGCTCGAAGAGATGAAGGTGGAGCATTCCGACATGCCGTAAGCCTCGTGCAGCTCGGTCCCGGTCAAGGCGGTCCAGCGACGGTGCAGATCCTGCGACAGCTTCTCGCCTGCGCTGAAACCGTGGCGCAGGTCGGGCAGGGCGAGCCTGTCGCGGTCGCGCATCATCCGGCGATAGACGCCGGGCGCGGCGGCAAAGAGACTGGCACGATGGGCGCGCAGCAGCTCGGGCAGGGCGGCGATGTCGGTGCCCGGTTCCGGGATCAGCGCGGTCGCGCCGATGGCCCAGGGGTCCATCAGCCCGGTGCCCAGCGTATAGGTCCAGTTGAACGCACCGGCGTGGCAGAGCCGGTCCTCGGGCGTCAGCGCATACCACCCCTCGACCATCATCTGCCGGGCCCAGATCGCCCGGTGGGCATGGGCCACCGCGCGGGGTTTTCCCGAGGTGCCGGAGGTGTAGACGACATAGGCCAGCCGCTCGGGATCGCCCATCGCCCAGGCGCAGGGCGGCAGGGCGCGCATCTGCTCAAGGTCATCGATCCCGATCTGGCGCGGGTGATCGGCGCAGGCGATAGCCGGGTCGCGCAGCACCGCCGTCGGCTTCAGCTCGGCGATAATCTTGGCGGTTTCGGCTTCGGTAAGTTGCGACGAGGTCGGCACCGGCACCAGCCCGGCGGCGATGGCACCGAGATAGGCGATGGGAAAGTCCACCGTATTGCCGAGCCGCATCAGAACGATCTGCCCGGGTTCCAGCCCGGCCCGCAGCAGCCCGGTCCCGGTGCCGCGCACCGCCTGTTCCAGCGCGCCATAACTCCAATCGTCGGAGCCCGCGGCACCCAGCACGGAGAGCGCGATTTTGTCGGGACTATCCCCGGCCCGGCGCAGCACGAAACCGGCCAGGTTGAAGGGGGCGGGGCAGGGTGGCGGCGGGCCTTGGTCGAATATGGACAACATGGCGATTGGCTAGCCCGAGGCCGGGCCCGTTGCAAGCGGTGCCCGCCACGCCTATAGAAACGGAATGAGCGCGCGCGACCCCAAAGCCATCATCCGTATTGCCCGCAGCGGCGGGCCGGAAACCAGTGCCGAGCCGCTGGACCTGGGCGCCCGGGTGCGTGAGTTGCGCAAAGCCCGCAACTGGACGCTGGAACAGGCCGCCAGCCAGGCGGGACTGGCGCGCTCGACGCTCTCGAAGATCGAGAATGGGCAGATGTCGCCGACCTACGAGGCGCTGAAGAAACTGGCCGTGGGGCTGGAGATTTCGGTGCCGCAGCTGTTCACCCCGCCGCAGCGCGACCAGGTGAACGGGCGGATGGTCGTGACGCGCAACGACGAAGGGGCGGACTATGCCACCGCCACCTATGAGCACGAGCTTCTGGCCGAGAGCCTGACCAAGAAACAGATGCTGCCCTATCGCGCCCGGGTGCGTGCGCGCAGCATGGACGAGTTCGACGGCTGGGTGCGCCATGACGGCGAGGAGTTCCTCTACGTGCTGACCGGCATCATCAAGCTCTATACCGAGTTCTATGAGCCGATCGAGATGCGCCGCGGTGACAGCGCCTATTACGATGCCACCATGGGCCATAACGTGATCTCGGTCAGCGACGAGGATGCGACCATCCTCTGGGTGACCTCGCTGGGGTAAGCTGGACGGTTCAGGCCGGGAACCAGTGCCGCGTGCGGTTGGCGAACCAGACAAGCGAAAGCATCACAGGCACTTCGACCAAAACCCCCACCACGGTCGCAAGCGCCGCGCCGGAGTTTAGCCCGAAGAGCGAAATCGCGACAGCAACCGCCAGTTCGAAGAAGTTCGATGTCCCGATCATACAGGCCGGTGCAGCGACGGCGTGGCGCAGCCGCAGGGCGTGGGCACCGGCGTAGGCGATGGCAAAAATGCCATAGGTCTGGATCAGAAGCGGAACGGCGATCATCGCAATTGCGGCGGGTTGAGCCAGAATGGTTTCGGCCTGAAACCCGAAGAGCAGAACGACGGTCGCCAAAAGCCCCACAGCCGACCAGGGTTTTAGCGCGGCCAGGAACACGGCCAGCGCATCGCCGTTTCTGCGCTCCAGCCGGTGCCGGGTTACCGCGCCCGCGACCAGCGGCAGCACCACGTACAGCGCCACGGAGATCAGAAGAGTTTGGCTCGGTACAACAACATCGGATATCCCAAGCAGGAACGCGGCAAGCGGTGCGAAGGCAAAGATCATGATCACGTCATTCAGCGACACCTGAACAAGTGTGTAATTGGGATCGCCCTTGGTCAGGTGGCTCCAAACAAAAACCATTGCGGTACAGGGCGCCACTCCCAGAAGGATCATCCCGGCAATGTATTCTCCGGCCGTCTGCGGATCGACCCACTGGACGAAGATCACCCGAAAAAACAACCAACCGAGCGCCGCCATGCTGAAGGGCTTGATCAACCAATTGATCACGAGGGTCAGGACCAGACCGCGCGGCGCCTTGCCCACATCCTTGATGGCGGCGAAATCGACCTGGACCATCATGGGAAAAATCATCACCCAGATCAGGACCGCGACAACGAGGTTCACATGGGCAACTTCCATCCTTGCCACGACCTGGAACAGATCCGGAACCAGATTGCCCTGCACGACACCGGTGACGATCGCCAACCCAACCCAAAGCGACAGTAGCCGTTCGAATCCGCCCATGTGTCATCTGCCTCCAAGCTCATTCGATCTCAGCGCATAGCTGGTGAACACCCGGCCTGCAAATTCAATTTCAAGGATTCATGAAATTGTCACGACCCGGGGTCACTCTTCCTCGTACCACCAGACATCGGGCATGAAGCCCAGGCGGTCGCCATAGACCGGCAAACGGTCGGGGTATTTCATCTCCCGGATATGGGCGATGCGGCCCACGTCATATTGCCAGATCGGGATCACATAGCGGCCGGTGGTCAGCACCCGGTCCAGCGCCCGAACGGTGGCGGTGAAATCGGCCCGGGTCTCGGTCGCCAGAAGGGTGTCGATCAACGCATCCGCGGCCGGCGAGGCCATGCCCATCAGGTTTCGGGTGCCCGGCTGATCGACGCCCGCGCTGCCCCAGTAGAGCCGCTGTTCGTTGCCGGGCGACAAAGACAGGTCACGGCGGAACGCGGTCATGTCGAAATCCTGCTCGGCCACACGCGCGGCGTATTGCGCATCGTCCACCGTATCGACACGCAGGGCGATGCCCAGACGCTGCAGTGCGGTGGCGAAGATTTCCACCACGCGCTGCATGTCGCCGTCGCCCTGCCGCAACAGAACGGTGAAGACAAAGGGCGCCCCCGCCGCGTTGCGCAGCACACCGTCCTGTACCGACCAGCCCGCCTGGTTCAGCGTCTTCATCGCCTGGCGCAGGTTGCGCCGGTTGCGCGCGGTGCCATCGCCCCGGGGCAGGTCGTAACCCTCCAGCGCACCGGGCAGCAGGCTGTCGGTGAACGGCTCCAGCAGGCGGCGCACCCGGCCCTCGGCCGGGCCGGGACGCATGCCGAGGTCGGAATTCGAGAAATAGGAGGAAATGCGCGGCTGCGCGCCGCCGGTCATGGTGTCGTTGATATATTCGAAGTTGAACGCCAGCAGCATCGCCTCGCGCACGCGCCAGTCGTTAAAGGGGGCATGGCGGCTGTTCATCACCAGCCCGGTCATCCCCGAGGGGCGCTGATGCGGGATCTCGGATTTCACGATGTCGCCGCGCTGCACGGCGGGGAAATCGTATTGGCGGTCCCACTTCTCGGCGTTGAACTCGCGCACTGCCGACAGCGCGCCGGCCTTGAACGCCTCGAACAGAACCGTGCCGTCGCCGTAAAACTCGATCCGCATTTCGTCGAAGTTGTGGGTGCCCCGCCGGAACGGCAGATCGGCCCCCCAATAGTCGGGGTTGCGGGTCATGACGACATAGCGGCCGGCCTCGAACTCGCTGACCACATAGGGCCCGGTGCCGATCGCCACCTCGTCCAGGCCCGAGGCGGTGAAATCCTTGCCCTGCCATTGCGCCTTTTTCAGTATCGGGCGCATCCCGGCGATCAGGGCCAGTTCGCGGTCGTTGCGGTTGAATCGCAACCGTACGGAACGCGGCCCGGTTTGTACGATTTCGGCGACCTGATCCCAGAACCCGCGATAGCGCAGGTGACCTTCGGTGCCCAGGGCCTCATAGGACCAGATCACATCCTCGATGGTAACCGGGGTTCCGTCGGAGAATCGGGCCTCCTGCCGCAGGGTGAATTCCACCCAGGAGCGGTCCGGCGCGGTCTCGACCGATTCGGCCAGAAGGCCGTAAAGGGTGAAGGGTTCGTCCCAGGATCGGCCCATCAGCGATTCGTATCCCCAGAATCGCATTTGCCACGGCGCGGTACCTTTCGGGACAAAAGGGTTAAGAGAATCGAAGCCGCCGGTATTGCCGAAGGCCACCCGCCCGCCCTTGGGCGCCTTTGGGTTGGCGTAAGGCAAAGACACAAAATCCGGTGGGAGGGCGGGCGCGCCATACATAGCTATGCCATGGCTGGGTTCGGCCTGGGCTGCCGCGATGCCGAAAAATAGGGCGATTCCGCCAAGGATGACCCGCGTTCGGTGGAAAAAACCTGATCGCACTTTGGAAACAGTCCTGCTCTGCCCTTATTTTGTTAACGTTGACGCTAACGGGGGATTCACGTGTTTTCAAACTTTTAGCTTGGAGAACTGCGAAGAATTGCTTATAAAGACCTTACTGCTCGATAGGTTTCTTGCCTGTATGAAACCTGCCTCAATAACTTAACGCCCGCTTCGTGCGGGCGTTTTTTTTGTGCGTATTGCGGCGGCACCGCGACAACCCGGCGGACCGATTGGGCATTTTCTTTGCACTTGCAGCATGCCACTCTGCGCCCGATTTCGGATCAGCAGGAGAACCAGCCATGTCGCTTTCGGGAAAAACCGCAATCGTTACCGGATCCAATTCCGGGATCGGGCTGGGCATCGCCTGGGAACTGGCCCGTGCCGGGGCCGATGTGGTTCTGAATTCTTTCACCGACCGCGACGAGGATCACGCCCTGGCGGCGCAGATCGCGCAGGAGACCGGGGTCGAGGCGCGCTATATCCAGGCCGACATGTCCAAGGGCGCGGCGTGCCGCGCGCTGATCGAACAGGCCGGCACCTGCGATATCCTGGTTAACAATGCCGGGATCCAGCACGTGGCGCCGATCGACGAGTTTCCGACCGACAAGTGGGACGCGATCATCGCGATCAACCTGAACTCGGCGTTTCACACCACCGCCGCCGCGCTGCCGATGATGCGCAAGGCCGGCTGGGGCCGGGTGGTCAACATCGCCTCGGCGCATGGGCTGACCGCGTCGCCCTATAAATCGGCCTATGTGGCGGCCAAGCACGGCATCGTCGGCATGACCAAGACCGTGGCGCTGGAAACCGCGCAGGAGCCGATCACCGCCAACGCGATCTGCCCGGGCTATGTGCTGACCCCGCTGGTCGAGGCGCAGATCCCCGACACCATGAAGGAATACGGCATGAGCCGCGACGAGGTGATCAAGAACGTCATGCTGGAGCGTCAGCCCAGCAAGGCATTCGCCACCGTCGAGCAACTGGGCGGCACGGCGGTGTTCCTGTGTTCGGAGGCGGCGGCGCAGATCACCGGGACCACGATTTCCGTGGATGGCGGCTGGACCGCTCTGTAGCGTCCTGAGGATTGGATGCCCCTCTTTGCGGGCATCCTTCCGTGTCCGCGCCATCGGTCGGCCATAGGGGTGTGGTGATACCAGACCCCTGTCAGCCGGGCGACGCCGGACGCGTCGGATCCTTGCTGTTGGGATAGACCAGCCCGGCCGAAATCACCAACTTGGCCGCGTCCTCGACCGTCATCTCCAGTTCGACCACGTCCTCTTCGGGGAAGAACAGCAGGAAGCCCGAGGTCGGGTTCGGCGTTGTGGGCACGAACACGCTGATCAGGCGGCCGCCGGTTTCGGCGCGATCCGACACCTCGCCCTTGGCGGTGGTGGAAATGAAGCCGATCGCCCAGATCCCGCGCCGGGGATACTGAATCAGGCAGGCCTTTTCGAACGAGCGCTCGGATTGCGCAAAGACGGTTTCCGAGATCTGCTTGATCCCGGAATAGACCGAGCGGACCACCGGCATGCGATCCACCAGCCCCTCCGCGAAACTGATCAGCGAGCGGCCGATGATGCCCTTGGCGATCCAGCCGACGACAATGGTGAACAGCAGGAAGATGATCACGCCGACGCCGCGCAGATTGATCCCGATATACTGCTCGGGGCGCATGCGTTGCGGCACCAGAGGCAATACCGCGCCGTCGATCCAGCCGACCACCGTCAGCAACAGCCAGATGGTCAGCCCGACGGGCGCGATCACCACAAGACCGGTCAGGAATGAGCCACGCAACCGGGCCAGCAGACCCGGTCGGCGATGGGGTTCCTCGTCAAATGGGGTGTTCATCGGTGTTCCATTTCGTCCGAGGGAAAAAATATGGTCTTTGCCGCGCCGTTACAATGACTTCCTGTCGGCATTTGGCGCCCGATGCGTGTCAGGTTGAAACCTTGTGCAAGGCTTGGGCAATCTCGGCCGCCAACCGGGCATTGTTGCGCACCAGCGCGATATTCGCCCGCAGCGACCGGCCGCGCGTTTGCTTGAAAATCCGGTCCAGAAGGAACGGTGTCACCGCCTTGCCGGAAATGCCCTCCTGCTCGGCTTCCATCTGGGCGGCGGCGATGATCGGGGCCAGGGTTTCCGCCGGGATCTCGTCCTCGGCGGGGATCGGATTGGCCACCAGTTGCCCGCCCGGCAGACCCAGCGCGCGGCGCGCGGCATGGGCCCGGGCGATGGTTTCGGCATCATCCATCCGCAGTGGGGCCGAGAACGGTGAGCGCCGCGACCAGAAGGCGGGGAACATGTCCTGTCCCTTCACGATCACCGGCACGCCCAGGGTTTCCAGAACCTCCATGGTCTTGCCGATGTCCAGGATCGCCTTGGCCCCGGCGGAGACCACGGTGACCGGGGTCTGCGCCAGTTCCTGAAGATCGGCGGAGATGTCGAAACTGGTTTCCGCGCCGCGATGCACGCCGCCGATGCCGCCGGTGGCAAAGACCGAGATCCCCGCATGGCGCGCGGCGATCATGGTGGCGGCAACGGTGGTCGCGCCGGTGCCGCCGCAGGCCAGGCAGGCGGCCAGATCGGCGCGCGACAGCTTGGCGACCGATGGGGTCTGCCCGAGGGCCTGCAATTGCTCGGATTCCAGGCCGATGTGCAGCCGCCCTTCCAGCACCGCGATGGTCGCGGGGGTCGCCCCGGCGGCGCGGATATCGGCCTCGACCTGGGTGGCGACGGCGACGTTCTGCGGATAGGGCATGCCGTGGGTGATGATCGTGCTTTCCAGCGCCACAAGCGGTTGGCCGGACGACCGCGCGCGGGCGGCCTCTGAGGAAAAGGTCATATAGATCATTGTGAAATCTCTCCTGAAACATGGGCCGCGGCGGCGTCGAGGGCACGGCGCAGGGCCTCTTCGCGCCCGGCGCCGGCGGCTTCGGCGGCAATATGCGCCGCCATGAAGGTATCGCCCGCACCGGTGACACGGACGACGGTGACCGCAGGCGGTGCCAGGCTGAGGACGCCCTCGGGGCGGGCCTCGGCGGCGGCGCGGGCCCCATCGGTGACCAATGCCCGCGCCGCGCCCCGCTGCATCAGCGCGGCGGCGGCGTCCTCGGCGCGTGTGAACCGGGCGCCGCAGAGCAGCCCGGCCTCTTCGATATTGACGTAAAGCGTGCTGCGCGCGTGAGCCAGGAACGGGATCAGGCGGTCGGCCTTGCCCGGCGAGGCCGGGGCGACGCGAAGGTCGGCGGCGGCGAAGGCCGGGCTTTGCGCGACCTCGGTCAGCAGCTCGGCGGTCAGGTTGCCGTCAAGCGCGATGGTCCCCGCGAAGGGCGCCTCGGCATGGGCCAGGGTGCCGTCGGTCAACGGTGTCAGGATGCGGGCCCCCGCGACCTCGAGCGAATAGGCATCGGCGATGGCGGCGATCAGGCCATTGGCGCCCTCGACCGCCATGTAGCGATCGGTGGGCAGGTCGTCGGGGCGATAGATATGGTCGGTGACCATGCCCAGCCGCCGGCAGGCGGCGATCAGTTCCTCGCCCTCGGTATCCCGCCCGATCGCGGTCAGCAGGGCGGGGCGCAGGCCAAAGCGCGACAGCGCCATGGCGATGTTCATGGCGACGCCGCCGGGCAGGCGGGTGATCCGGCCGGGCACGTCCGCGCCCTGCCGCATCGGGCCGGGGGCCCGTCCGATCATGTCCCACAGGACACTGCCGATACACAGGATCGGAAGAGAGGTGCACGCGTTCATGCCATGGTTGTGCCGGCAATTGTCCTGCTGCGCAAGCCTTTGAAACATTTATGGAACCGCAAAGGTCATTGCCGCCCAGAGCGAGTCCCAGACGGCTGTGGACTCGGCCGGGGCCGGGCGCAGGACCACGGCGTCCAGAAGATAGCTGTGCCCTGGCGCCACCGGGATCCGTGCCCGCCCCTGATCGTCGGTGCGTAGCCGCGTGATGGTGACCGCGCCGTCGGGCGCCCGGTCGAAGACCTCGACCTGTGCGTCCGCGCGCGGCGCGCCCTGGTACAGAAGCTGCACCGGGAACCCGTCCGGAAGGGCATCGGTATAGGGGTTGGCCAAGGCCACGAATTCGGTTTCCAGGCCGGTGGGGGTATCGTGACCCTGGGCCGTGCCGACGCCGACCAGCGCCTTGGCGAACCGGGTGTAGGTTTCGGTGAACCCGGTTTCGGGCAGGCCGCGCGCCTGGTGGCGGCTTCGGATCTGCGGGAAATCCTTGTGCTCGGCGAAGGCCGCGAATTTCTCCCACTTCGAATAGGTTATGGTCGAGGGGGCCGTCTGGTGCAGGATCACCAAAAGCCCGTCCTCGCCCGAGGGGATGCTGAGCGCGGGCAGGTCGCCCATCCGCCCGGCATAGGGGCGCGCCTCGCCGTTGCGGATCAGCTCGAAGCGGACGGTCTGGCGGTCGAAATAGGGGTAGGCGGAGCCGCGGAATTCCTGCCCGTTACGCAGGTCGGCGAGCAGGCGGGCGTTGCTTTCGACTTGATAGTTCTGCGGCGCGATCCAAAACTCATGGGACAGGGCCGGGCGCGCGGCGAGCAGCAGCGCGCCCAGCAGAACGGGGAAAATGCGGGGCAAAATGTACAAACCTTTCCGATCCATTGCAGGTAACCTGATCGCCGCACTGTTTCTGTCAAGCCTTTGTGCCTGGATTGCGGCCGGGTCCGCCCGCGCCCATGAGGTGACCGCGACCATCGCCGACCTGCGGGTCGAGGCAGGGGTTCTGACCCTGGATCTGCGGCTGAACGCCGAGGCTTTTGTCGCCGGCATCGATCTGGACGGGTTGGGCAATACCAACGAGTCGGGGAAATCGGACAGCTACGACGAACTGCGGGCGCTGCCGCCGGACGAGTTCGCGCCGCGTCTGCGCGCCTTTGCCGAGGACTGGATCGGCCGGATCGGGGTGCGCGGCGCCGGGCCGGTCGCCCTGAACGTGGGGACGATCGCCGTGCCGGAGGTGGGTGACCCGGAGCTGCCGCGCGCCTCGCACCTGATCCTGCGCGGGACGGTGCCGCCGGGCAGTGCCGCCCTGACCCTGGCCTGGCCGAAGGGGGCGGGCGATCTGGTGCTGCGCCAGCAGGGGGTCGAGGAGCCGTTCACCGGCTATGTCGCGGGCGGCACGCAAACGCCGCCCATCGCGCTCAAGGGCGGGGCGGTGATGACCGGATGGCAGGCGTTCGCGCAATATGTCCCGGTGGGGTTCGATCATATCCTGCCCAAGGGGCTGGACCATATCCTGTTCGTGCTGGGGCTGTTCTTCCTGTCGACCCATTGGCGGCCGCTGCTGTGGCAGGTCAGCGCCTTTACACTGGCGCATACGATCACGCTGGCGCTCGGGGCGCTGGGGTGGGTCAGCATCCAGGCGGCCATTGTCGAGCCGCTGATCGCGGCCTCGATCGTCTATGTCGCGGTGGAGGATATCGTCAGCAGTCGGTTGAACCACTGGCGGCCGGTGGTGATCTTCGGGTTCGGCCTGCTGCACGGTCTGGGATTTGCCAGCGTCCTGGGGGCGTTCGGGCTGCCGGAAGAGCAATTCATCCCGGCGCTGCTGGGCTTCAACGTCGGTGTCGAGATCGGCCAGCTGACGGTGATCGCGCTGGCCTTCCTCGCCGTCGGGCTGTGGTTCGGAGAGAAGAGCTGGTACCGCGCGCGGATCACCGTGCCGGCCTCGGTGGTGATCGCGGGGATCGGCAGCTACTGGTTCGTGGAACGGGTGTTCCTGTAACGCGCGATGGCCTCAGCCCATCGCGTCGATGAGGATCTTCAGCGCCGCGAGCGGATCCTCGGCGCCCCAGATTTCATCGCCGATGCCGAAGAAATCGGTATGCGGGGCCAGGGCGGTGACGATCTCGGGCGTCAGCCCGCCCTCGGCCACGACCGGCAGTTCGATCATCTGCGACCACCATTCGAACAGCTCGGGCTCGGCCCGGGTGCCGTCACCGAGCGCGGTGGCACCCACCGGGCCGAAACTGACATAATCGGCGCCGGCCTCGCCTGCGGTCATGCCGTCGTGGCGCGAGGTGGCGCAAAAGCTGCCGACGATGGCGTCGGCGCCCAGCGTCTTGCGCGCGGCGCGGACCGAGCGGGCGGCGTCGCTGAGGTGCACGCCGTCGAGCCCCAGCCGCTGCGCCAGCAGAACGTGATCGGTGATCACCAGCGCGACGTCGCGGGCATGGGCCACTTCGCGCAGGGCATCGGCGGCGCGCGCGACCTCGTCCTCGTCGCGGGTCGCCAGGGTCAGGCGGATACAGGCGATTTCTGCGCCGTCAAGCACCCGCGCCAGAGTGCCGGGAAAGCTCTCCAGGTCGAAGGCGGGCGGGGTGATCAGGTAAAGCTGCGGCTGCTCGGGGGCGTCCATGGCGGCGGTCCTTCATAGGGTTTGCGCCGGTTTAGCGAATTGGTGATGCGAAGGAAAGTTCCTGTCTGTCACGGAATATTTCGGACCGGCGCAAGACAGGCGGTTGCCCCGCGCCGGCGCGGGCAGTAGATCGGGGCCGGATTTTCGAGAGGAGCCACCATGCCCAGTGCCACCCCCCAGCCGGCCTTCGTTCTGGTGCGTCCGCAGATGGGCGAGAACATCGGCGGCGCCGCCCGCGCGATGTGGAATTTCGGACTGGACCGGATGCGGCTGGTGGCGCCGCGCGACGGCTGGCCGAACCCCAAGGCGGTGGCGATGTCGAGCGGGGCGGGGCGGTTGCTGGACGAGGCGGGGCTTTATGACGACGTGGCCGGCGCGGTGGGCGATTGCTCGTTCGTCTTTGCCACCACGGCGCGGCAGCGCGGGCTGACCAAGCCGGTCTACAGCCCGGAACGCGCGATGCAGCTGGCCGCCGAGAAGATCGCGGCGGGCGAAAAGGTGGCGGTTCTGTTCGGACCCGAGCGCGCCGGGCTGGAGAACGATGACGTGGCGCGGGCCAATGCGATCATCAGCGTGCCAGTGAACCCGGAGTTCGCCTCGCTCAACCTGGCGCAATGCGTGTTGCTGACCGCCTATGAGTGGCGCCGCCAGGTCGAGCAGATCACCCATGAGACCGTCGAGATGGCGCGCGCCGACTGGGCCAGCGGGATCGAGATGGAAAAGCTGGCCGAACATTACGAGGACCGGCTCGAGCAGGCCGGGTTCTTCTTTCCGCCGGAGAAGGCGGAGAACATGAAGATCAACCTGCGCAACCTGTGGAGCCGGATGCGGCTGACCCGCGCGGACGTGCAGATGCTGCACGGGGTGATGCGCCAGATGGTGCGCTGGAAAGAGCGGGGCGAGTGACCCGCTGACACTGCGCCAAGGGGGTCAACGGCCGGGATAGACCGGCCAGCCGGGATGGTTCGGGTGGAAATGCTGCCACGACCCGTCCGGGCCATGGGGGTGCGGATGCGGCGGCCTGGGTCGCCGGGGACGGGACCAGTAGGGCACCGGCCGGCGCGGCGGCACGTAACGCGGGCGCGGCGGCCTGGGAAAGATGAAGATCGGTGGCGCCGGGCGCAGCTGCGGTTGCGGGCCGCGGTCGACCAAATAGCTCAGGAACACCCATAAAAGCAGCCCCTCGGGGGTTTGAACCCTGGCCCAGTTGCCCTGGCGGGCGATGATCCGGAGCCGGGTGCCCGGCCGCAGGACCCGGTGGCGAGGATAGCGCGTGCCCGGTCCGGTGCGGGCGTTCAGGTAGATGCCGTCGCGGACGTAAAGGAAAATGTCCGCCGCAGCCGGCTGTCCCATGAGTGCCAGCCCGGCGGCCAGCGTGAGGGCGGCGAGAAAAGAACGGAGCATTCTGGCATCTCCTGTGACGCGCCCGCGCGGGGCGGGAGTTCGAGTGTTCCCTGTCCCGGGGGCGGAAGGCAACAGAATGCTGTTTTCCCTGCCGTAAACGGCGGTTTCCCGCGAAGCGCCCGTCCGGCTGCGTCAGATTGCACGGATTGTCCTGCCCGGCGGCGCGGTCTAAATGAGGGGCAAAGGCAGACGAGGGAGCCGACATGGCGACGAAACGGTCCATTTTCGAAGAAGTCGGAGAGGGCGCGCAGAGCACCCCGCAGCAGGCCCAGCCCGGCGCCATCGATCGCGGCAAGCGCGGAGCGCGGCGCGGCATCAGGGCCTGGCTGATCGTGATCTTTGCGCTGGTGGCGGTGATGATCGCGGTGGGCGGGCTGACCCGTCTGACCGATAGCGGGCTGAGCATCACCGAATGGCGCCCGATCACCGGGGCGATCCCGCCGATGAGCGAGGCCGACTGGCAGGCCGAGTTCGACAAGTACAAGCAGATCGACCAGTGGCGGATCCACAACCAGTGGATGGAGTTGCCGGATTTCAAGGCGATCTACTGGTGGGAGTGGGGCCACCGGCAGCTGGGCCGGCTGATCGGACTGGTCTGGGCGGTGGGTTTCCTCGGCTTTCTGCTGGCCCGGCGCATTCCGGCGGGCTGGACCGGCAAGCTGGTGATCCCCGGCCTGCTTGGCGGGGCGCAGGGCGCCATCGGCTGGTGGATGGTGGCCTCGGGCGTGACCCAGGGCGAGGGGATGACCTCGGTCGCCTCGTACCGTTTGGCCACCCATCTGGGGCTGGCCTTTGTCATCCTCGGCGTGATCGCCTGGTACGTGTTCCAGCTGGGCCGCGAGGAACGCGACCTGATGCAGGCACGCCGCGCGCGCGAGGCCAAGCAATTCAGCCTGGCCACCGGCTGGATGCATTTCGCATTCCTGCAGATCCTGCTGGGCGCGCTGGTGGCCGGGATCGACGCCGGGCGATCCTATACCGACTGGCCGCTGATGGGCGGGCAGGTGTTCCCGCCGAAACCCTTCATGATCGAGCCGCTGTGGCGCAACTTCTTCGAGAACCCGGGGCTGGTGCAGTTCATTCACCGGGTCAGCGGTTACCTGCTGCTGATCTTCGGGGTGGTGGTCTGGCTGCGCGGGCGGCGGTCGAGCCATGCGGTGACGCGGTTTGCCTTCAACGCCGCCTTTGCGGCGCTGCTGGTGCAGGTGGTTCTGGGTATCGTGACGGTGCTCTATGCCGCGCCGGTGCATGCGGCAATCACCCATCAGGTCGTGGCGGTGCTGGTCTGGGTGCTGATCATCCGGGCGCGGTTCCTGTCGCAATACCCCGTTTCAACATCCATTCGCGAGGGCTGATCCATGGGAGCATATGACGATCTGATGCGGTTCCAGCACGACACCCAGGCCCTGGCGCAGGTTGCCGGGCGGCTGGGCTGGGACCAGGAAACCATGATGCCGCGCGGCGCCGCCGATCAGCGCAGCGAGGAGATGGCGGCGATGGAGGGCGTGTTGCACGCCCGCCGCATCGACCCGCGCGTGGGCCAGTGGCTGGACGAGATCGACGACAGCACGCTGGATCAGGTGGGCCAGGCGCAGATGCGCCATATCCGCAAGAGCTATGCCCGCACGATGAAGGTGCCCGCAGATCTGGCCGCGAAGATCGCCAAGGTCACCAGCAAGGCGCAGGGCCAATGGGCGCAGGCGCGGGCCGACGAGGATGTCGCCGCCTTCCTGCCGGTGCTGGAGGAGGTCGTTTCGCTCAAGCGCGAAGAAGGCCAGGCGCTGGCCAACGGCGGCGATGTCTACGACGCGATGATCGACGATTACGAGCCGGAGATGACCGCCGCGGAACTGGCGGCGATGTTCGACACCATGCGCCCGCGCCTGGTGGCGCTGCGCGAGGCGGTACTGGCCGCAGAGGCGCCGCGCGCGCTGAGCGGGCATTTCCCGGCCGAGGCGCAGATGGAGCTGACCCGGAAACTCGCGGTCACCTTCGGCTATGACATGCGGCAAGGACGGGTGGACAAGGCGGTGCATCCGTTCAGCTCGGGCTCGGGACACGACGTGCGGATCACCACGCGCACCAACGAGCTGGACCCGTTCAATTGCTTTTACTCCACGATCCACGAGGTCGGGCACGGTTGCTATGAACAGAACATCGACGACGCCTATCTTCTGACCCCGCTGGGCGGCGGGGTGTCGATGGGGGTGCATGAAAGCCAGAGCCGGATCTATGAGAACCAACTGGGCCGCAGCGAGGCCTTCACCGGCTGGCTGTTCGGCCAGATGCGCGACGCCTTCGGCGATTTCGGCATCGACGACGCCGAGGCGTTCTATCGCACGGTGAACCGGGTGCATGACGGTTATATCCGCACCGAGGCCGATGAGGTGCAGTACAACCTGCACATCATGCTGCGGTTCGACCTGGAGCGCGCGCTGATGCAGGGTAATTTGCAGGTCGCGGACCTGGAGGCGGCCTGGAACGACCGCTTCAAGGCCGATTTCGGCTATGCGGTCGACAAGCCGTCGAACGGGTGCCTGCAGGATGTGCATTGGTCGGTGGGCCTGTTCGGCTATTTCCCGACCTATTCGCTGGGCAATGTCTATGCCGGCTGCCTGCACGCGGCGCTGCGCAAGGCGGTGCCGGATCTGGACGCGCAGCTGTCCCGCGGCGAGACCGGCGGCGCCACCGGCTGGCTGCGCGAGAATGTGCAGCGGCATGGCGGGCTTTATCGTCCGGCCGAGGTGATCGAACGCGCCAGCGGCATGACGCCGGGGGCGGGGCCGCTGATGGAATATCTGGAAAAGAAGTTCGGCGCGCTTTACGGGCTGTGAGGCGCGACCGGAGCGGCAAGGGGGAACGGGCGGTCCGATGGGCCGCCCGTCCTGTTTTGGGGGCGCTGCCCCCGTCGCGGCAGGCCGCGACTCCCCCGGAGTATTTTGTCGAAGAGAAGACGGGGCGCGGCGGTTAGCGGGTGGCCCAGCTCTGCAAGGTTTCTGCCAGATCGCCATAACCGGTCTGGCGCCGTTCGAAGGTCAGCCCCAGCCGGTCGGCGCAGTCCCGCGCCTTTTCGGTCAGCGCCGGATCGTTGGTCTGGGCCTGGTAGACCAGTTTGGTGTAATTGCCGAAGTAGAGCGGCAGCAGCTCGGGGTGCTGGTCCAGCTTGAGCGGTTTCCAGACGAAGGCGTCGAACTGCCGGACCAGGAAATCGGTCAGGTAGAAGGCGGTTGCCTCGTCATGGGCCGCAAAGCGCGCGTTGCCTTCGAAGAAGGAATAGCAATGCGGCCCCGCTACCATCTCGACCCCGAGCCGCTCGCAGGCGGATTTGAGCCGCCCGCCGGTGCCGCAATCGGCATAGACGACGTGGATTGTGTCGTAGCTGCGCCGGTGCTCGGCAATCGCGGCCTCGACCGCATCGGGGATGCGATCAGGGTGGTTGTGCAGGATGGCGGGCAGGCAGGCCAGGTCCATGTGGTCCCAGCCGTTCTGCGCCTTGAGGTCTAGGATCTCGCGCGCCAGCGCGCCGCAGGCCAGAAGCAGGATCCGGCCGGGTTTCTTGTCCGGCGCGGCCAGCCCGGCCAGGGTCAGCGCCGCATCGGAGAGCGGTGCGCCGGGACGCGCCGGCACCGGGGTCCGCCGGGTCGGGCGGCCACCAGAGCGCCGGCGCACCATGATCAGGCGCTCATCGCGTTGTGCTTGCGCGCGACGAACTCCTTGGCGGTTTCCACCGCGACGGCGGCGTCGCGGCAATAGGCATCGGCGCCGATCGCCTTGCCGAATTCCTCGTTCAGCGGCGCGCCGCCCACCAGCACGATGTAGTCGTCGCGGATGCCCTGTTCGACCAGGGTGTCGATCACCACCTTCATGTAGGGCATGGTGGTGGTCAGCAGCGCGGACATGCCGAGGATGTCGGCGTCTTCCTTGTCCAGTGCTTCGAGGTAGTTCTCGACCGGGTTGTTGATGCCCAGATCGACCACCTCGAAACCGGCGCCCTCCATCATCATCGACACAAGGTTCTTGCCGATATCGTGGATGTCGCCCTTGACGGTGCCGATCACCATCTTGCCGACGCGCGGCGCGCCGGTTTCGGCGAGAAGCGGTTTCAGGATGGCCATGCCGCCCTTCATCGCGTTGGCCGCCAGCAGCACCTCGGGGACGAACAGGATGCCGTCGCGGAAATCGTTGCCGACGATGGTCATGCCGCCGACCAGCGCCTCGGTCAGCACGCGATAGGGCGCCCAGCCGCGTTCGAGCAGGATGTTCACGCCTTCCTCGATCTCTTCCTTGAGACCGTCATAGAGGTCGTCGAACATCTGCTGGACGAGTTCCTCGTCGTCGAGTTCGCTCAGGATGATGTCATCATCTTCTTCGGACATGCGATGCGGTTCCTTGACTGGGTGGGGACGGGCCCCGGTTGGTCCGTTTTTTGTCTTTCTTGCCAGATGGGCGCGCGCGCACTTCGACAATTGCGACACCCGCGGCTCTGCAACCGACCATAGGGTGGAAATTGCGGAATTGATAATGAGCATTTCACAGGAAGAACATGGGGCAATTGCATGTGTTCCCGTTTCGTTCCATTATTGTGGCATGAATTACGAGATTCCCATCGATCCGGCCCGGCGGAAGGCGCGCGGGGCGGCCAGCAACCGCTCGGGGCGTTTTGATCTGGCGCGGGAGGCGGCGCATGACGGCTGGGCCGATCCCGAGGCGCTGCCCGCAATCCGGACCGAGGTGCGCGACGAGGTGGTGAGGAGTGCGATCACCTACAACCGCTCGCCCGATTTGCCGTTCGACCGGTCGGTGAACCCCTATCGCGGTTGCGAGCATGGCTGTTCCTATTGTTTCGCGCGGCCGAGCCATGCCTATCTGGGCCTGTCGCCGGGGCTGGACTTCGAAACCCGCCTGCTGGCGCGGCCCGGGCTGCCGGAGGTTCTGGCGCGGGAGCTGGCCGCCGGGCGCTACAAGGTGGCGCCGATTGCCATCGGCACCAATACCGACCCCTATCAGCCGCTGGAGCGCGACCGTGGCATCACCCGCGCGGTTCTGGAGGTGCTGGCGGCCTTCAACCACCCGGTTGCCATCGTCACCAAGGGCACGCTGGTGGAGCGCGATCTGGATATCCTGGCGCCGATGGCGGCCAAGGGGCTGGCGCGGGTCGGGATCTCCGTCACCACGCTGGATGACGACTTGTCGCGGCGGATGGAGCCGCGGGTACCACTGCCCAAGCGGCGGCTGGAGGTGATCCGGCGGCTGAGCGGCGCGGGGGTGCCGGTGCGGCTGATGACCTCGCCCATCGTGCCGGGGCTGACCGATCACGAGATCGAGGCGCTGCTGGAGGCGGGCCGCGCGGCGGGGGCCGACGCGGCGAGCTGGATCATGCTGCGGCTGCCGCGCGAGGTCTCGGCCCTTTGGCAGGAGTGGCTGGCCGAACATGCGCCGGGGCGGGCGGAGAAGGTGATGGCGCGGCTGCGCGAGATGCACGGCGGGCGCGATTACGATCCGCGCTGGGGCCACCGGATGCGGGGCGAGGGGGAATATGCCCGGATGATCGGTGAACGCTTCCGGGCGGTGGCGCGGCGGGTCGGGCTGGATGGGGCATCGGCGCCGCTGCGCTGCGATCTCTTCGCGGTGCCGCCGCGGCCGGGGGATCAATTGTCGCTGTTCTGATCCGCGGCCTTGATCGCGGGGCGTGATTGTCCACATTGCCGTTGCAAGGGGTCGGCAAACGGAGGGCAAGGATGTCGTTTTGGGATCAGCGCTATGCGCAGTCGGGGTATCTGTTCGGAACCGAACCGGCGGATTTTTTACATGATCAGGCCGGGGTGCTGGCGCCGGGGTCGCGGGTGCTCTGCGTGGCCGATGGCGAAGGGCGCAATTCGGTCTTCCTCGCCGGGTTGGGGCATGAGGTGACGGCCTTCGACGCCTCCTCCGTGGCGCTGGAAAAGGCGCGGGCGCTGGCGGCGGAGAAGGGCGTTTCGGTCGATTTCCACCTGTCGGGGATCGAGGACTGGGACTGGTCGCGGACCTATGACGCGGTTGTGGGCGTGTTCATCCAGTTCGCGCCGCCGGACCTGCGCGATCGCCTGTTCGGCTGGATGGGACAGGCGGTGGCGCCGGGCGGGCTGCTGCTTCTGCACGGCTATGCGCCGCGTCAGGTGGGCTATGGCACAGGCGGGCCACCGAACGCCGAGAACATGTATACCGAGGCGATGCTGCGCGCGGCTTTCGGCGGGTGGGAGATCCTGCGGCTGGCGGATTACGATGCGGAGATCGACGAAGGCGAGGGGCATTCTGGCCGTTCGGCGCTGGTGGATCTTGTGGCGCGGAAGGTTGGGTGAGGACCTAGGTGGCGATCTTTCCAATGCGCTGAGGGACGCGCCCGACCCTGGGTGGGCGC
>NPIG01000442.1_pt2 | contig 20255 bp, 18 predicted proteins | sample 8637441 | NCBI WGS metagenome assembly NPIG01 (sample SAMN07420675, study PRJNA396082) | bioreactor metagenome | isolation source: sample BR6 brine-fed electro-methanogenic bioreactor BR | place: Japan: Kochi | collected 2016-06-14 | reverse complement strand
GAACCCGCTTTGCAGACATTCACTGCGTGCGCGGACCCCCGGGGCGATCGCACCAGCAGGATCGAGCAACGCGGATCGTTGCGGCTTCCAATCGGACGCTTGCCCTAGCCGTATTTAGGGTCGCGCGCCAAACTCAAAGTCGACAGGGCCCTATTGAAAGGCAGCGTTGCTTCGATGCGGAACAATCACCGGATTTCCGCTTCGGTCGTGCAGGCGCTCCGTGGCGATCGAATAGACCGGATCAAGTATCCCCGTGGTCAGAATTTCGCCGGCCCGGCCCTCGGCGCGCAGCCGCCCGTTCTCGATCAGCACAAGGTGCGCGCAGAACCGGCCCGCGAGTGTCAGGTCGTGAAGGGCCACGATCACCAGGACATCCCTCCTCCGTATGCCTTGCAGGTGGCTGAGCACTTCGATCTGGTGGTGCAGGTCAAGCGCGCTTGTGGGCTCGTCCAGGATCAGCAGGCGCGGGTTGCGCGACAATCGCTGGACCAGCAGCACGAGTTGTTGCTGGCCGCCCGAAAGGCTGTTCATCCGTTGCGATGCCAGGTGGGACAAGCCGAAACGATCCAATGCGAGGTCAACCTCGGCCCGATCACGGGCTGAAACGCGCCATCCGAGGTGCTCGCGCCGGCCCAGAAGCACGCATTCGGCGACGCTGAGCGCGGCGTGCACGGTAAAATCCTGCGGCAGGAAGCCGATGTGGGCGGGAGCGGGCCATGCTCCTTGGAGGGCCTTGTGGCCGCCATGCGGCAGGAGCCCGGCCAGCGCCTTGAGCAGGGTGGACTTGCCTGCGCCGTTGGGGCCGACGACACCGACCAGCCCTGCTGCGGGCAAGGCGAGGTTTGCGATGTCGAGTAACCTGCGCTGTCTGACGGTAATTGTGAAGTCCTTGAGAATGAGGCCGCTCATGGCTGTTTGCCTTTCAGGAGGATGACGCCCACGAGCATGGGAATGCCGGCGATGGCGGTGATGATGCCCACCGGGATCACCGCGCCGGGCGAGATGATCTTACCCAGGACCGAAGCGGCGACGAGAACCACGGCGCCCATGATCCCTGCCATGGGCAGGGCGAAGCGGTGATCCTCGCCCACCAGCGTGCGGCCGACATGGGGCGCGATCAGGCCGACGAAGCCGATGGTGCCGGTGAAGCTGACTGCCGCCGCGGTGAGGATGGCAACAAGAAGCAGCACCCGGCGGCGCAGCGCGCCCACGTCGAGGCCGAGAGAGGCGGCGTTGCCATCTCCGAGGCGCAGGGCGGTGAGGTTCCACGCATCGCGCAGAATGATGGGCAGGCAAAGCGCCAGCAGTGCGCCAACCACCTTGACCGATGTCCACGTCGCCTTGAGCAGACTGCCGAAGAGCCAGAACACGATCTGCTGCAGCACTTCGGGCGCGGCCATGAATTGCAGCAGCGATTGCAGCGACTGGAAGAAGAACAGCACGGCAATCCCCGCCAGCACCAGGATTTCCGGCGACGCGCCGCGGTAATGTGCGACCAGATAGACCAGCGACGCGGCGACAAGCGTGCCCGCGAAGGCGGCGAGCGGCACGCCGATCCACATCGCCACGGGAAGCGCGCTGCCAAAAAGGATCACAAAGGCCGCGCCGAAACCAGCGGCGGCGGAAAAGCCCAGCGTGTAAGGACTGGCCAGGGGATTTGACAGGATGGTCTGCATCATCAGCCCGGCCAGCCCCAGGCAGGCGCCCACCAGCGCCGCAGTAAGTGTTTGCGGCATTCGGAGGAACCAAAGGATCGTGGCAAGGCGGCGGTCTTCGCCCGCCGGTCCGGCGGCGAGGCCATCGAGAACCTTGGCAAACGGCAGTCCGGCAGGGCCGGTGACGAGATCGGCCACCATCAACAGCACAAGCAGGCAAAGGGCGGCCAGTACTGCCCCCGCCCTCAGCGTGGCGGCCCGGCGCAGGACGCCGGGCGTGATGGTTTCGGAGGCGCTCATTCCGCCTTGATCATGAAGATGCCGTCGGCCTTCACCGGCAGCCAGTCGGCATAGAACTGCGCAAGCTCGGCCTGGGGGTCGACATCGGAGAATGCCTCGGGATGGATCGCCTTGCCGATGAACCGGAAATAGGCGAAATCCGAAATCGACCGGGTGCCCCCATGGTAGAGGCCATAGACCTCGCCATTCTTGACCGCCGGCAGGTCAGCCCAGCCGGGGCGGCCCAGATAGGCCTTGATCCGTTCCTGCGCCAGTGCCAGGTCCTGAGCGAAGCCGATCGGCACTGCGGCCGGGCGGTTCAGCCATTCCGACCCTGCCAGAAGGATTACGTCAGGCTGCTCGGCCAGCACGTATTCGGGTGAAAGCGGGCCCCAGTTCTCGATCTGGCCGTTGGCGATGTTCTGGCCGCCGAGCTGGTCGACGATGCCGCCCCACATGCCGCCGGCATAGGAATTGCCCACCTCGTCGGGGCCCTTCTGGGCCAGTTCGACATAGACCTTGGTGTCCGACGGTCCGGCCTTGGCGACGCGCGCGGCGGTGTCGACGGTCATATCCTCATAGAGAGTGACGAGTTTCTCGGCTCGCTCTTCCGCGCCTAAGGCGGCACCAAGGGCGCGGGTGGAGGCGAGGTGTTTCTCGAGTGTCTGGGCATTGTAGTCGAGCACCAGAACGGGAATACCCGCCGTATCGAACTGGCCCACGCTTTCACCCAACGCGTCGTATTGCCAAGCGGCCAGAATCACCAGGTCAGGGTTTGCCGCAATGGCCGCTTCGATAGACATGGTCGAATTCTCGGTATCGCCCACGTCGGGCAGGTCCTTCAGCTGCGGGAATGCCTTGGTATAGACCTCCCACTGGCCCGGGCGCCAATCGGCCCAAGGCCCACGTGACAGACCGGCAAGGCGGTTGATACCGTCCTCGCCGGCAACCGCCAGGAAGTCCTGGAAGTAGAAGCCCAGCAGCACGTTCTGTGCCGGTTCCTCGAGCGTGACAGTACGGTCGCGCAGGTCGGTGATGGTGATCTCGGCCAGCGCAGCACTGCCAAAGGTCGAGACGAAGCCGGCGACAAGCGCGGCGGTCTTGAGTGTGTTGATCATGGTTTTCACTGTCTTAATGTGTTGGGAGTGGCCGGGCGCCTCATCGCGCCGGGCCGTGTTTCGTTCAGGCTGCCAGTCGTGCGGCACAGCAGGAGCCCGCTTCGGCCAGAAGCAGGTCAGGGTTCAGCACCTCGACACGGCCGGGTGACGGCAGCGCAATGGCTCCGGTCCGCTCCAGCGCCTTGATCTGACGCGAGAACGTTTCAAGCGTGAGGAAGGTGAGTTGACCCAGTTCGCGCCGGCCCAGATGCAGGTCGAGCGATGCCAGCCGGCCCTGGCGATCCCAGAACCACGCCAAGAGTGAGGCGACCCGCGCCGCCGCCCTCTTGGCGCCCAACAACACCTGCCAGCGCCGGGCCTCGGCCAGGCGGGAATGAATCGCCTCGACGTATGCCGCCCGCAACTGTGGCATCTCGGACAGCAGCTCATGGAAGCGCGCGGCGGGGCAATGCAGGAGCGTGACCGGGCCGATGGCTCGGAGGGTGGTCGCGCCTTCCCTGCCTGTGATTTCGGGCATCACCGCCTCGCCTGCGAAGGTCAGGCCCAGCAAACCGGTTTCACAGTTGGCATCGGTCATGTCCTCGCGCAGACAACCCTCGACAAGGATCGCGAAGTCGAGCGGCCCGATCAGTTCTGAGGGAAGGGCGGCGCCATCGACGATCCGAAGTTCGGTAAAGGCCGCCAAGGCCGCCTCGCGCTGTTGCGCCGGCAGGTCGCGCAGCAGTGGTGGTATCGTGGGCCGGATTTCGGCCTTGGGCGTGGGCTCCGCCAGGTGCCACGCCGCTGTCATCATGTTCATGTCTGGTCTCCAGATCATCCCGCCCGCAAGTCAGGATTGGTACGTCTGAGAGAAACGGTCCAGAAACCACGCCGCGCCCGCATCATTCGATGGTAGGCCGGACAGGGTGTCGGCGCATCTCCCGCTTGGGTCTGTCAGGCACGCCAGTGGTATGGCTGGCGGCTCTGGCTCAGGCCATCGAGGGAGGGGCGCGTGTCCAGCGGCTATCCCCGGCGACCTCGCGGAAATAAAGCTGGTGTGTTGCCTGGGCGTGCTCGACCCGGCCGACACTGATTTCACGGGGTACGGCAACAGGGACCGCGGCGGCCTGCGCGATCAGGTTGACCTGAACGCAATGCGGCTGGTGCGCGGCGTCGCCCGACTGGTTTGGTTCGACCGGAACGGCCTCACCATCTTCGGAGAGCCAAACCTCTTGCACGCCATCGGCGGTGCAAAGCACCAGGCGCATGCCATCGGGCCCGGCCTGCCGCATCATGCCATCGGGAACCATCCCCGCCAACAGAAGCGCCAGCAGGAGCACCGAGCGGGCAATCATCGCACGCATGGTATGAAAGCTCTGCAAGCTCATGCGGCGGACAATATGGAAGGAGGTGAAACCGTACAAGGCGTCAAATCGCGCGCCGATCATCCCGATCAGGATCCTTGCGGTTCCATTTCCGTCGCGTTGAACCACCTCGCCTTAGGTTGTTTTTCGGTAATCTCTTCGGAAAAAGGCTGCAATGTGAACCCAACGCCATGGTCGACCTCGTTCAATACCGGAAATCGGGCCTTTTCTACAGAGTTGGCAAGCAAGGGCTCTAAGCCGACCTGCGAAGCAAATTGGAGGCAGCGATTGAGTCCGGTTGAATGTCGGCTCTACAACTTTGTCGCGGGACCTGTTCGCAACTGTAGCGAAGGTCCGCTCACCACCCACTCCAACCGCCTTCGCCTCACCCAGCTGCCCTCTCCGATCCACCGCATCAGCGCTCCTACACCCCACCTCCCGCGCGACACCCTCTCCCCATCCGGTTAACCCGCCGTAACCGTCCCGCCCGCCGGGGCCGCCGCGAACCGCCCCGAACCCCATTCTGTACAAAACGCCCCGAAAACTCCCCAAACCGGCGGATCCGGGGCCCCGGCGGGGGCGGCAAACTGTACGAAATCCCCCCCGAACGCCCCGTTTCGCTGCGTCACTTGGCGTCACGTCATCCCCTCGGGGAAGGCGATTCCGTCGCGCTCCGACTTGCGCCCCTGCCGCTTTCCAATCATCCTTGCGGTCAAGAAAAGTGACGTCAGGGGAGGACGCGGGAATGAGTTTTGCCGGAATGTCGGATCGGCTGGCCATCGAGAACGAGATGCCGTGGGAGGCGCGGGATCTTCCGAAAACGCTCTATCATCTATTGGCCGGGACCGCGCATAAGTTCCCGAATAACAAGGCGGTAAGCTATCAGATCTTCTCCGGCCCCAGCGACAAGGCCGAGACCCTGACCTGGTCGCAGCTGCTGGAAAAGGTCAGCCAGGCGGCCAACCTGTTCCGATCGCTCGGCGTGCAGGAGGATGACGTCGTCGCCTATGTGCTGCCCAATGCGACCGAGACGCTGATCACCATGCTGGGCGGCGCCGTGGCCGGAATTGTCAATCCGATCAACCCCTTGCTGGAACCCGAGCAGATCGCATCGATCCTGCGCGAGACCAATGCAAAGGTCGTCGTCACGCTGAAGCCGTTCCCGAAAACCGACGTGGCGCAGAAGGTCGCCGAGGCGGTGCGCCACGCCCCGCATGTGGATACCGTGCTCGAGGTCGACCTCAACCGCTACCTGACCCCGCCGAAGTCCTGGATCGTGCCGCTGGTGCGGCCGAAGCTGGAGGGCAAGGCCCTGGTGGCCCACGCCGACTACCTTGATTTCAATAAGGAATTGGCGAAGCAGCCGAAGAAGCTCGCCTTCGATGACGGCGGTGCGGACCGGGTCGCCTTCTACTTCCACACCGGCGGCACCACCGGCATGCCCAAGGTGGCCCAGCACAAGTATTCCGGCGCCATCTACAACGGCTGGCTGGGCCATCGCCGGCTGTTCACCGAAGACGACAACATCATGTGCCCGCTGCCGCTGTTCCACGTTTTCGCCTGCCACGTGATCGTGATGGCGGCGGTCGCCTCGGGGGCGCATGTGGTGTTCCCCACCCCGCAGGGCTATCGCGGCGAGGGGGTGTTCGACAATTTCTGGAAGCTGATCGAACGCTGGAAAATCAGCTTCATCATCACCGTGCCCACCGCCGTTTCGGCGCTGATGCAGCGCGAGGTGGACGCGGATATTTCTACTGTGAAAACAGCCTTCTCCGGCTCCGCGCCGATGCCGCTGGAGCTGTTCAAGCGGTTCGAGGCCGCCTCGGGCGTGACCATCGTCGAGGGCTATGGCCTGACCGAGGCGACCTGCCTGGTCTCCTGCAACCCGCCCGAGGGCGAGAAGAAGGTCGGCTCGGTCGGCATCCCGTTCCCTTATACGGACGTCAAGATCATGACCGGCACGCCGGACGGCCCGCAGGAATGCGGCATCGACGAGATCGGCGAAATCTGCATCTCCAACCCCGGGGTCTATGCCGGCCATACCTATACCGAGGCCGAGAAGAATGCCGATTTGTTCTATCATGACAAGTACCTGCGCACCGGCGACCTGGGCCGGATCGACCCGGACGGCTACCTGTGGATCACCGGGCGCGCCAAGGACCTGATCATTCGCGGCGGCCACAACATCGACCCCGGCGAGATCGAGGAGGCGCTGCTGGCGCATGAGGCGGTCGCCTTTGCCGGTGCCATCGGTCAGCCCGACGCCTATGCCGGCGAGATGCCTTGCGTCTATGTCGAACTGGTCGAGGGCGCCACGGTGAGCGAGGACGAGCTGATGGAGCATTGCAAGGTCCACGTGCATGAACGCGCCGCGCGGCCCAAGTTCATCGGCGTGCTGGACGAGCTGCCGAAAACCGCCGTCGGCAAGGTGTTCAAACCCGATCTGCGCAAGATGGCGATCACCCGCGTCTATAACGCCGCGCTGGACGAGGCCGGGGTGCAGGCCCGGGTGGTGTCGGTGACCGATGACAAGACCCGCGGCCTGGTCGCCCAGCTTCGCCGGCACGGCGCGGATGAGGCCGACGTCGCCCATATCCTGGGCAGCTTCACCCGCCCCTGGGAATGGGAGCAATGAGCGCCGCGCCCGATTATGCCCGGTTGATCGACGCCGAGACCTGGGCGTTCATCCGCAAGACCAACGACAGCTATCCCGAGGACGCGGTCGAGGGCAGCGTCGCGGATCAGCGCCGCGCCTATGACACCATGTGCCGGGCCTTTTACCAGGGGCGGCCGGCGGGGGTGGCGGTGCAGGATCTCTCTGCCGGTGGCGTGCCGCTGCGGATCTACAGCGCCGGCGACCCGAGCTGCACGGTGATGTATTTCCACGGCGGCGGCTTCGTGGTCGGCGGGCTGGACAGCCATGACGACGTCTGCGCCGAGATCTGCGCGATGACCGGCTACCGCGTGGTGGCGGTAGACTACCGGCTGGCGCCCGAGCACAAACACCCGGCCAGCTTCGACGATTGCTGGGCCGCCACCAGCTGGGCGGCAAGGGAATTCGGTGACGGGATCGTCCTGGTCGGGGACAGCGCCGGCGGCAACCTGGCCGCCGCGGTGGCGCATCACGCGCGCGGACGGCTCAAGCGGGTCCTGGGGCAGGTTCTGATTTATCCCGGTCTGGGCGGCGACCGGACCACGGGGTCGTACCTGGAACACGCGCATGCGCCGCTGCTGACGCTGGAGGAGATCACGTTCTATGAAGCCATCCGCCTGGCTGCGGGACAGGCGGTGCCCGAGGGCGATCCGACCTATGCCCCCTTGCAGGACAGCGATTTTTCCGGCCTGCCGCCGACGGTGATCATAACCGCCGATTGCGACCCGATCCGCGATGACGGAAAGACCTATGCCGGGCGGCTGCGCGCGGCGGGCGTCAAGGTACACTGGACCAACGAAGCCGGGCTGGTGCACGGATACCTGCGGGCGCGGGTGACGGTGGGCCGGGCACGCGACAGTTTCGAGCGCATCGAGGTGGCCATCGAGGCGCTGGGGCAGGGGCTCTGGCCCTACGATTGAGGCGGCTCAGAGGCCCAGCCGGTCGAGCAGGCGATACCCCGCGACCGTGGCGGCCACGCCGATGCGCCGCGCCCGATGCAGCGGGATTGGCCGCACTGGGGTGATCGGAAAGGCCAGGGCGTCTTCGCGGTGGCCCATCGCCCAATCGGCCATCACCTTGCCCATCGCGGTGGCCATCGCCACGCCGCGCCCGTTGTAGCCCAGCCCGGCCAAAAGGCCGGTGTCCAGCCGGGTGAGATGCGGGTAGTGATCGGCGGTCACCGCGATATAGCCGCCCCACTCGAATTGCCATTCGACGCCCCTGAGCTGTGGGAACAGCTGGTCCGAGGCCTGCCGCAGGGCCGCCATCTGCCGCCGCGTGCCGGTATCCGAATAGGCACCGCGCCCGCCCATGATGAACCGCCCCTGCGCGTCGCGCCGGAAATAAAGCAGCAATCGCCGGCTGTCCGAGGGGGCCTGGCGCCCGGGCAGGATGGTATCCAGAACCTCCTCGGGCAGCGGCGCCGTCGCCACCTGGACCGAGCGGACGGGTACCACCGTGCGCGCCAGCGGCGGCGCCAGCCCGTCGGTATAGCCATTGGTGCACAGCAGCACCCGGTCGGCGCGGAGCGATCCCTTCGCGGTGGTGATGCGATAGCCGTCCCCGGTGTTTTCCAGGTGCAGCGCCCGGCTGTGGCCGTGCAGCACCGCGCCGGCCCGCTGCGCCGCCCCGGCCAGCCCCAGCGCGTAGTTCAGCGGATGCAGATTGCCGCCGCGGCGGTCGATCAGCCCGCCGCAATAGGCATCGGTGCCGATCAGAGCCGCGATTTCGCCCGCGTCCAGGGGGGCCACATCCGCCCCGCGCCGTTGCCATTGCCGCGCCGTGTGGTGCAGCGCGGCGCGCGCGCGCAGGGTGTGGGCGGCGCGGATCCAACCGGTTTCCACCGCGTCGCATTGGATGCCATGGCGGCGGATCAGGTCGAAGACCAGCTGTCCGGCCCGGCCCGACATTTGCACCATGCGCCCGCCGGCATCCGCGCCGAAACGGGCCTCGATCGCGTCGGGGTCGTCCTTGAGCCCCGGGTTGACCTGCCCGCCGTTGCGCCCCGAGGCGCCCCAGCCGGGGCCCTCGGCCTCCAGCAGGGTGACGGGATGGCCCGCCTCGGCCAGGTGCAGCGCCGCCGACAGCCCGGTGTAGCCGCCGCCGATCACCGCGGTGCCGGTTTCGGCCTCTCCGGTCAGCAACGGGCAGAGCGGGGCCGGATTTGCGGTCGCCGACCACAGGCTGTCGGAAATTATGGGGTTTTCATTTTCGATCATGATGTCACGCTTTATGCATGCGGATGGGGAAGATTATTGCACAATTCGAATATGATTTCTTGAATCGATCAAATTCCGTCCTGATCAGCCCCGTCGGATCCCGGCACAGATCCGCATTCGCGGCGATGAAACGCGGATCCCTGCGCAGCGATACCGCCTATGCGTAAAGGCAGTCGTTCAAGTCATTATCATCATTAAATGAATCGACTTGTCCACAGAATATCCTCAGTCCAGGAACGGCGGCGCCTTCATGGTTTCGGGGATCGGGGCGCCCAGACGTTTCAGGATTGTCGGCGCCAGCTGCAGCTGGTCCAGAACGGTCTCCTTTTCCGGCCCCTGGGCCGGCCCGAAATAATAGAGCGCCGCGTCCTGCTGCAGCGCGCTTCGCCCGCCATGATGACCGCGGTCGTCCTGGCCGTGATCGGCGGTGACGATCACCTCGTAGCCCGCCGCGCGCCATTTCGGGATGAAGGGGGCCAGCATCTCGTCCATCACCGCGCAGGCATGGTCCATCTCCTGGCACTCGTGGTAGAACCGGTGCCCCATGCTGTCGAGCGTGCAGGTATGCAGCATGCCGTAATCCAGGTCGAACCGCTGGCACAGGTTGGTCAGCGTGGCGAACAGGTCCACGTCCGAGGGTGTCATCTGGTTGATGAGGCCATAGCCGGTCATGGTGTGGAACCGGCCGTGATTGATGGTCTGGCTCTTGGGTTCGTCATACTCGATGTCGCGGACCAGGTCGAAGGGGGCGCGGTTGAAGAACTCCGACCAGAAGGAATGCGCCACCGCCCCGGTCACGCCGCCGCCCGCGCGCACCTGGGAAAACACGTCCGGATGGTCCAGGCGGAACACATTGCCGTTGCCGGTGCAGCCATGCGCGGCCGGGGCCACCCCGGTATGGATCGAGGCATAGCAGCTGGCCGAGATCGACGGCAGCACCGAGCGGATCTTCCAGACCTGCGCCTCGCCGCTGTCGACCCAGCCTTCGAGGTTGCCGAACAACCGGCGCCAGTTGCGCCAGGGCACCCCGTCAAGGATGATCAGCAAAAGCTTGTTTTTCATGCGGTTTTCCGGGCTCCCTCACGCCGCGCCGGCGCTTTTTCTGGCTCAAAATATCCTCGGGGGGTGAATTTGCGCGCCCGCGCAAAGAGGGGGCCGACAGCCCCCTTTGCGGCGCGGCCTCAATGCCCCGCGCTTTCCATCTTGCGGTGTGCGATCACCTCTTCCAGCCAGCCCAGCTTCATCTCGGGCACCGAGGACAGCAGAAGGTCGGTGTAATCGTCGAACGGCGGGCTCAGGACCCGGGATTTCGGCCCGTAGCGGACCACCTTGCCCTGGTACATCACGGCGATGGAATCGGCGATGGCGCGCACCGTGGCCAGGTCGTGGGTGATGAAGAGATAGGCGACGTTCTCGATCTTCTGCAGGTTCAGCAGCAGCTTGAGGATCCCGTCCGCCACCAGCGGGTCGAGCGCGCTGGTCACCTCGTCGCAGATGATCATCCTGGGGCGCGCGGCCAGCGCGCGGGCGATGCAGACGCGCTGTTTCTGCCCGCCCGACAGCTCGGCCGGATAGCGGTCGATGAAGCCGTCGCCCATCTCGATCTCGTCCAGCAACTCCTTGATGCGCTTGCGCTTTTCCGCCCCCTTCAGGCCGAAATAGAACTCCAGCGGGCGGCCGATGATGGTGCCCACGGTCTGGCGCGGGTTCATCGCCACATCGGCCATCTGGTAAATCATCTGCAATTCGCGCAGATCCTCGCGCGACCGCCCCTCCAGCGCCGGCGACAGGGGGCGCCCGGCGAATTCGATCTCGCCCTTGCGCGGCGGCAAAAGGCCGGTGATCACGCGGGCCAGCGTCGACTTGCCCGAGCCGCTTTCGCCGACCACGGCCAGGGTCTGGCCCGGGTGCAGGTCGACCGAGACATCGTGCAGCACGTCGAACTTGGTCCCGGCATAGCGCGCCGAGATGCCAGAGACACGCAGCACCGGGTCCGGCGTCGGCGGTTTCTCCTCATGGGTGATCGAGCGGACCGAGACCAGCGCCCTGGTGTAGTCTTCCCGCGGCGCATTGATGATCTGATCGGTGGGGCCGTATTCGACCATGTCGCCGTTGCGCAGCACCATGATGTCATCGCTGACCTGCGCCACCACCGCCAGGTCGTGGGTGATGTAGAGCGCGGCAACCCCGGTGTCGCGGATCGCCTCCTTGATCGCGGCCAGCACGTCGATCTGGGTGGTCACGTCCAGCGCCGTGGTCGGCTCGTCGAACACCACCAGGTCGGGTTCCGGGCACAGCGCCAGCGCGGTCATGCAGCGTTGCAGCTGCCCGCCCGAGACCTGGTGCGGATAACGTTTGCCGATGGTCTCGGGGTCCGGCAGGCCCAGCTTGGTGAACAGCCGCACCGCGCGTTCTTCGGCCTCGCGGCGGGAAAACTTGCCGTGGCCGATGGCGGCCTCGGTGACCTGTTCCATGATCTGCTTGGCCGGGTTGAAACTGGCCGCGGCCGATTGCGAGACATAGGTCACCTCTCCGCCGCGCAGCCGGCGGACGTCGCGCAGGCCGGATGTCAGGATATCGCGGCCGTTGACCTCGACTTCGCCGCCGGTGATCTCGACCCCGCCGCGGCCATAGGCCATGGCGGCCAGCCCGATGGTCGATTTGCCGGCGCCGGATTCCCCGATCAGGCCCAGCACCTTGCCCTTCTCCAGATCGAAGGACACCCCGTGCACGATCTCGATCTCGCGGGCGGGTTCGCCGGGGGGATAGACCGTGGCGCCGATCTTCAGGTCCCGCACTTTGAGCAGCGCATCGGTCATCAGCCGCGCCCTCCTTTCAGCGATGTGGTCCGGTTCAGCACCCAGTCGGCCACCAGGTTGACCGAAATGGCCAGCGTGGCGATGGCAAAGGCCGGGATCAGGGCCGCCGGGATGCCATAGACGATGCCGTCCTTGTTCTCCTTCACGATGCCGCCCCAGTCGGCCTCGGGCGGTTGCACGCCCAGCCCGAGGAAGGACAGGGTGGACACAAACAGCACCATGAAGATGAAGCGCAGCCCCATCTCGGCCACCAGCGGGCTGAGCGCGTTGGGCAGGATCTCGCGGAAGATGATCCAGGCGCGGCCCTCGCCGCGCAGCTTGGCCGCCTCGACGAAATCCATCACGTTGATGTCCACCGCCACGGCGCGGGCCAGGCGGTAGACGCGGGTCGAGTCCAGCAGGCCCATGACGACGATCAGCATCGGGATCGTCACCGGCATCACCGACAGCACCACCAGCGCGAAGATCAGGGTGGGGATCGACATGATCAGGTCGACCGCGCGCGACAGAAGCTGGTCGGCCCAACCGCCGAGGACGGCGGCGAGAAAGCCCAGGACCGACCCGGTGGTGAAGCTGAGCACGGTGGCGGCGGTGGCGATGAAGATCGTGGTGCGCCCGCCGTAGATCATGCGCGTCAGCAGGTCGCGCCCGATGTTGTCTGTACCCAGCAAATGCTCGGGGCTCGACGGCTCCCAGACGCCGCCGACCACTTCGGCCATGCCATAGGGGGCGATCAGCGGCGCAAAGATCGCGGCCAGGAAATAGAGCGCGGTAAAGATAAGGCCGACCGCGGCGGCAAAGGGGACCCTCATCATTTCGGATGCCTCAGGCGCGGGTTGGACAGGATCGAGACGATATCGGCCACCATGTTCAGCCCGATATAGACGGCGGCAAAGATCAGCCCGCAGGCCTGTACAACCGGCACGTCGCGCTTGGACACGTGATCGACCAGGTATTGCCCCATGCCCGGATAGGTGAACACCACCTCGACCACCACGACGCCGACCACGAGATAAGCGAGGTTGAGCATCACGACGTTGACGATCGGCGCGATCGAATTCGGGAAGGCATGGCGATAGATCACCTGGAACCGGTTCAACCCCTTCAGTTCGGCGGTCTCGATATAGGCCGATTGCATCACGTTCAGGATGGCGGCGCGGGTCATGCGCATCATATGCGCCAGCACCACTAGGGTCAGGACCATCACCGGCATGGCAATCGCCGAGAGCTTTTCGCCCAGGCTCATGCCGTCGTTGATCATCGCGACCGAGGGGAACCAGCGCAGCCGCACGGCGACGAAATACATCAGAACATAGCCGATCAGGAATTCGGGGATCGAGATCGAGGCCAGCGTCACAGCCGAAATCAGCCTGTCAGGCCAGCGGTCGCGGTAGCGCACCGCCAGCAGCCCGAGGAAAATCGCCAGCGGCACCGCGATGATCGCGGCCCAGAAGGCAAGGAACAGGGTGTTTTTCAGGCGCCCGCCGATGCTGGCCGCGATGTCCTGTCCATTGGTCAGCGCGGTGCCCAGGTCACCCTGCAGGGCATTGAAAAGCCACTCGAAATAGCGGGTAAGCGCGGGGTCGTTCAGGCCCAGTTCCTGGCGCAGGTTGGCCAGGGCCTCGGGGGTGGCCGATTGACCCAGGATCGATTGCGCGACGTCCCCGGGCAAAATCAGCGTTCCGACGAAGATCAGGATCGAGACCAGAAACAGCAGAAGGATGCCCAGCGCAAGGCGCTGGGCAACGAGTTTGACAGCAGGCGCCATGTCAGCCGGCGACCCACATCTTGACCGGGGCGTAGTAGTTCATCAGGGCAAAGCCCTGCGTGTCATCCCAGCCGGCGACCTGGTCGCTGGTGGCGTCGATGAAATCGTTGAACATCGGACAGATCAGCCCGCCTTCGTTGTGCAGGATGAGCCCCATGTCCGCATACATCTGCTTGCGCTTGGCCTCGTCCAGCTCGGCCCGGGCCGCGATCAGCAGCTGGTCGAACTTCTCGTTCTTGAACCGGGTATCGTTCCAGTCCGCGGTCGAGAGATAGGCGGTGGAATACATCTGGTCCTGAACCGGGCGGCCGCTCCAGTAGCTGGTGCAGAACGGTTGTTTGTTCCAGACCTCGGACCAATAGCCGTCGTTCGGTTCGCGCTTGACCTCCAGCGGGATGCCCGCCGCGCCCAGCGATTGCTGATAAAGCGCCGCGGCGTCCGGCGCGCCGGGGAAGGAGTTGTCCGAAGTGCGCAGCAGGACCGAGCCGTCATAGCCCGACTTCTTCCAGTGGAAGGCGGCCTTGTCCGGATCGTATTCGCGCTGCGGCAGCGGCGTGAACAGCGGATAGGCGTTGTTGATCGGGATGTCGTTGCCCACGGTGCCGTAGCCGAACAGGATCTTGTCGACCATCTCCTGCCGGTTCATGCCGTATTTCAGCGCCATCATGACGTCGGGGTTCGAGAACGGCTCGGTATCCACATGGGCGATGAACACGTAATGCCCGGGGCCGGACTTGCTGCGGACCTCGATGCCCGGGGCGCGGGCGACCAGGCCGGCGGTGCGCGGCGGCACGCGGTTGATCATGTGCACCTGGCCCGACTGCAGCGCGGCCACGCGCGCGGTGTCGTCGTTGATGATGATCAGCTCGACGGTCTCGGCGTGGCCCAGTGCGCCGTCCCAGTAGTTCGGGTTCTTCTCGCCGACGAAGCGCACGCCCGGCTCTGCCGATTTGAGGATATAGGGCCCGGTGCCGATGGCGGCGGTCGGGTCGTCCTTGCCGCCGTTCGGCTGGATCAGCAGGTGATAGTCGGTCATCAGGAAGGGCAGGTCGGCGTTGGCCTGTTCCAGTTCCAGGATGAACTTGTCGCCTTCGGCCCGCATCGACTTGATACCGCGCATGATCCCCAGCGCGCCGGATTTGGTATCCTCGCCCGAATGGCGCTCCATCGTCGCCAGCACGTCCTCGGCAGTCAGGGTCTTGCCGTTCGAAAAGGTCACGCCGGAGCGGATTTTGAAGGTCCACACCTTGGCATCGGGCGAGGACGAGAAGCTTTCGGCCAGGCGTGGCTCGACGCCGCCACCAGAGGCCAGTTCCAGCAGCGGTTCGCCCCACAACCGGGTCACCATCGTCTGGCCCTGGTTGGCCGATAGCGCCGGGTCCAGGCTGTCGGCCGAGCCGCTGCCGTTGATCCCCACCTTGATCGTGCCGCCCTTTTGCGGCCCCGCGGCGCGAACGGCGCCGGCCATGAAGCTGTTGGCGGCCGCCGCGGTCAAACCCAGCGCGGCAGCGCGGCCGATGAATTCGCGGCGGGACATCCGGCCTGCGATCACGCTGCCGGCGAAATACTTAAGTTTGTCGTGCATTCATGTCTCCCGTGGTTTCGCTGCGTCTGTAGCGCATTTTAATTGACTGGTGAATCAAGCGTCGCGTATTTGCCCCCATGTCGCAAGCATTATTGCCCGCATTTTACAGGTGATCGCGCGCGATCCTTTCGGTGATCACGCGATGATGCACCTGGGTGTCCCCTTCGAAAGCTTCGATTTCTGCGTGTAAATGAAAGTCTGTGGCGTCCGCCCACATCTCGCATGTCGTTTCGGTGCGCAGTTGCCAGTCGCCGCGTGCCCGCTCGTCCGTCCAATGGCACCAGCCCCGCGCGGATAGCGGGTCGTCGGGGTGAATGGACCAGCGTTCGCGCGCGATGGTGCCGCCGATCATCCCGTGATCGAGATCCTCGCGCTTGCCGAAATCGTCCTCGATCACCAGGGTGACGGTCCCGGTGGTCATATCGGTCTCGATCCGCCGGACGTGGCTGTCTTCGCGCAGGGTGCGGATCTGCCAGGGGGCCTCGGCTTCGGGCGGGGCAAAGCGCCATTCCGCGTCCACGGCGGTTGGGCGCACCGGCAACTCCAGCGTACCGGCCTCCAGTTTCAGCACGGCGCTCTCCGGGCTGGGCCAGATCAGTGGCCAGTAGGCCGAGGACACGGCCACGCGCAGCCGGTGGCCGGCAGGGACACGATAGGCAATGTGATCAAGTGGAACCGCCACGTCATAGGCGCGGCCGGGTTGCAACGGTTTCGGTTCGGCCGACCCGTCGCGGTGGCACAGGTTCAGAACGCCATAGGTGATCCGGGCCGAGGCGCCGTCCGGGTGGACATGGTTCAGGCGCACCGCGATCTGTGCTTGCGGTTTGTCGGCGGTCAGTCGCAGGCGCAGCACCGGCGCGCCGACGATATCGGCGTCCTCGGACATCGGGAGGCTGTCGAATGCGGCCGAGAGCGCATCGTCACTGCGCTGGTCGCCGGGCATCTCGGGGCCCAGCCAGATCGCGCAATATTCCCCCGCGGCCATGCCGCAATGATGCGGCGAGCGGATCATGGTTTGCAGCGCGCCGGGGGTGCCGGACAGCCCGTCCTCGGTCAGGTGCATCTCGCGTGACGGGATGTGCGACGTGGCCCCTTCGGCTTCGGCGATCCAGCGGCCGGGGCGTTCGGCGTACCAGGCCGCCGGGCGCAGCCCGTCCATCAGATAGGCGCGGTAATCCGGGTCGTCTCCGACCCCGGTGTCGATCCCCTTCAGCCAGCGGTCCCACCAGCGCAGCGCCTCCTGCAGAAAGCCGATGCGCGGCTCGGGCACGGCGAAATGCGGGTATTTGTGCACCCAGGGGCCGACGATGCCCTTGGCGCCGGGCAGCGCCTCGACGATCTGCGGCACCGCGTTCTTGTAGGCATCGCCCCAGCCGCCCACGGCCAGCACCTTGGCCCTGATCGCGCCGTAATCCTCGCAGACCGAGCCATGCCGCCAATAGGCGTCGCGCCGCTGGTGCCGCAGCCAGATGGCCGGCAGAAAGGGGTCGTTTTCCAGCCGCTCAAGCCACATGTCGCGCCAGGCGTCCCCCACCAGCGCGGGATCGGGCGCGCGGCTGGAATAGGACCACATCGTCGCGCCCCAGCCCAGGTTCTCGTTCAGCAGGCAGCCGCCCTTGTAATGGATGTCGTCAGCAAACCGGTCGACGGTGGAGCAGAGCGTGATCACCGCCTTCAGCGGCTCCGGCGCCAAGGCGGCGACCTGCAGCCCGTTGAACCCGCCCCAGCTGATCCCCATCATGCCGACCGTGCCGCTGCACCACGCCTGTGCCGCCAGCCAATTGATCACCTCGACCGCGTCGTCCAGCTCCTGCTGGGTATATTCATCCGCCATCAGCCCCTGGCTGTCGCCGTTGCCGCGCATGTCGACCCGCACGCAGGCATAGCCGCGCTTGGCGAAATACGGATGGGTCAGCGCATCGCGCGCGGTGGTGCCGTCGCGCTTGCGATAGGGCAGGTATTCCAGGATCACCGGCACCGGATCGTCGGCGGCGTCCACCGGGCGCCAGACCCGGGCGGACAACCGGCAACCATCGGACAGGGAGATGCCCAGATCGGGCAGCTCTTCGATCTCGCGCAGGGCGTTTGGCCGGTCGGTCATGGGCAGGACTGTCGAGGCCTGCCGCCGGACTGTCAAGCAGGCCGCTGGCCGGGCGCTATATCTCCATCCAGATCGTCACCGGCCCGTCATTGATCAGCTCGACGGCCATGTCGGCGCCGAATCGCCCTGTCTCCACATGCACGCCCTGCGCCGCCATCTGCGCGGCGAAATATTCGTACAGCCGTTCGCCATCCGCCGGGGCGGCGGCGGTGGAGAAACCGGGGCGGTTGCCGCGCGCGGTATCGGCGGCCAGCGTGAACTGGCTGACCACCAGGGCCGCGCCGCCGCTGTCGAGCAGCGAGCGGTTCATCTTGCCGCCCTCGTCCTTGAAGATGCGCAGCTTGGCGATCTTGGCGGCCAGCTTGTTGGCCTGTGCCTCGCCATCGCCTTGCATCGCACAGACCAGGATCAGCAGGCCGGGACCGATCCGGCCGATCACCTCGCCCTCGACGGTGACGCTGGCCCGGGTGACACGTTGGATCAGGGCGCGCATGGCATCTCCTTCAGGCTGGGGGCATCGGCGCCGGGACGCGCGACGCTGAGGGTTGCCGCATCGATGCCATGGGTCAGCGCCGCGCGCAACGCCTGCTCGGGCAGGTCGCGCAGCTTGTCCCATGTTCCCGCATGGGCCAGATGCGCCAGGACCCCGGCGTTGAAGATATCGCCCGCCCCCACCGTATCGATCACCTGCGCCCGTGGGGCGGGCAGGGCCAGGACCTCGTCCCCGCGGAAGGCCACGGCCCCCTGCGCCCCGCGGGTGTGAAGAAGCAGCGGCGCGGCGGCGCGCAGCCGGTCCAGCGCCCCGGAGCCGAGCCAGTGCAAATCCTCGTCCGAGACCTTGACCACATCCGAAGACGCCGCCATCCGCATCAGCCGCGCGCGATAGCCCTCCGCGTCCCGCACCAGCCCGGGCCGGATATTGAGGTCGAGCCAGGTCAGCCGGTCGGGCGCGGCCCGGCGCAGCAGGGTTTCGAACGCATCCGCCGAAGGCGGCGCGATCAGGCTGATGCCGCCAAAGACCAGCGCGCGCAGGCTGCGGGGCAGGGGATCGGGGAGGTCGGCCACGGCATAGAGCGCGCCGGCGCTGCCGCTGTCGTAGAGGTCAAACCGCGTGCCACCCTCCAGCGGCTGCGCCAGGGCCAGCGGGCAGGGGCGGTCGGACCGGGTGGCGAGGGCGAGGGACACCCCCTCGGCCGTCATATGCGCGGCCAGACGTTGACCCGCCGGATCGGTCGACAAAGCGCCGACAAAGCCCGCCGCCACCTCCTGCCGGGCCAGCGCGACGGCACAGTTCAGTGCGCCGCCGCCCGGCACCGGGCGGAACCCGGCGCCGCCATCGGCCAGGTCGGCGGGCACCATGTCAAGCACCGCCTCGCCGCAGCACAGGACGGTTGGCCCGCTCATCCGCGCCAGTCGACGATCTCGTCCACATCCGCCCGCCCGGTGCGGAACCCGTTGGCGGGATGGTCGGGATCGGCATAGCCGAAGGAAATCGCGCAAAGCACCAGCCGGTCCTCGGGGATGTTGAACCATCGGTGCAGGAACGGCGCATAGGAGGCGACGGCGGCCTGCGGGATGGTCGCCACCCCGGCGGCCTGGGCGGCCAGCGCAAAGGCGGTGACGAAGCCGCCGCAATCCAGCGCGCCATAGGCGCCCAGCTCGGCGGGGCTGGAGAGGATGGCGCAATGGGGCGCGCCGAACAGCGAAAAGTTCTCCATCATCTGCCGCGCCGATCCCGCGCGGTCGCCCTTCTCGACGCCGACCGCCTCGTAAAGCTGCAAGCCGCAGGTGCGGCGCCGGTCACGGTAGATGCCGGAATACCCGGTCGGAAACGGCAGGTCGGGGGCGGGGCTGCCGGTCCGGGTCTCTTCGACCAGGGCCTGGCGGAACGCATCGGTTTCGGCGCCGCTGGTGATCGCGACCTGCCAGGGCTGCGCGTTGCACCACGACGGCACCCGGCGCGCGGTGGCCACGATCTGTTCGATCACCGGGCGCGGCACCGGATCGGGGCGAAAGCCGCGGCAGGAATACCGCCGGGAAAAAAGGTCATCCAGATCGGCGGGGGATACGGTCATCTGGCGCTGCTCCTCCTGTGGTGTCGCGGCGCAGAATGGCGGCGGCGGGGGGGCCGGCGCAAGGGTGCACGTGGCGTCAGCGGCGTCATTTGAGGCGGATCAAAGAAACCTTAAGGCTATGTCTGCCATGCTCCCGGCACCTAGCGAACAGGAGGAGTTCTCATGGTTGAAAAAACGGAAACGTCCAGCATCTGGCCCTCGCTCTACGATCCGTTCCGCAATCTGGGCACCCGGCTGGCCGATTGGCTGAGCCCGGCGACCGAGGCGTCGAGCAACGACGACGCCTATGACATCAGCATGGAACTGCCCGGCGTGTCGGACGAGGATATCGAACTGACCGTCGAGGATGGTGTGGTCACCGTGCGCGGCGAGAAGAAGACGCAGCAGGAAAAGAAGGGCGACACCTGGTATTTCAGCGAACGCCAATACGGCGCCTTCCGCCGCTCGTTCCGCCTGCCCGAGGATGCCGACGGCGACAAGGCCAGCGCCAGGATGGTCGACGGCGTACTGCATGTGAGGGTGCCCAAACGCGGTGTCGAGGCCACCAAGGAAGCGCGCAAGATCGACATTTCGCGCGGCTGAGGGGGCGGGCGACGTCTGTCGGCGCCCGTTCTCGCCTGTCATCCCCGCGAACGCGGGG
>NPIG01000806.1_pt1 | contig 20275 bp, 14 predicted proteins | sample 8637441 | NCBI WGS metagenome assembly NPIG01 (sample SAMN07420675, study PRJNA396082) | bioreactor metagenome | isolation source: sample BR6 brine-fed electro-methanogenic bioreactor BR | place: Japan: Kochi | collected 2016-06-14 | reverse complement strand
CTTTTCAGGCATTTGGGTTCTGTCGACTCTTTCGACGACTAGAAAAGGTTGAGGATGTGTCCCTCGTCGTCCACGTCTATGACCTCCGCCGCGGGTTTTTTGGGCAAACCGGGCATGGTCATGATTGACCCGCATATGGGCACGATGAATCCGGCACCGGCAGAGAGCCTTACCTCGCGCACGTTGATACGGAAACCCCTGGGGCGACCCTTCTTCAACGGGTCGTCCGTAAGCGACATCTGGGTCTTCGCCATACACACGGGCAGGTTGCCGAAGCCCTTCTCTTCCAGCTCGACGATGGTCCTGGCCGCGGCGTCGGTGTAGTCTACGCCGTCGGCCCCGTATACGTCCTTCGCTATGGTCTCGATCTTCTCCCGGATCGGAAGCTCCAGTCTGTAAAGCGGATGATACCCGTTTTTGCCGCTCTCGATGGCTTCCAGTACCGCCTCGGCCAGGTCGATTCCTCCGGCTCCACCCTTCTCCCAGACTTCAGAAAGGGCTATGCGCGCACCATGACGCTCCGCAGCAACGCGAACGGCCTCGATCTCTGCCTCGGTGTCGGAGGTGAAACGGTTCAACGCCACGACAACGGGTACGTCGTACCTGGAGAGGATGTCGATGTGGGCTTCCAGGTTCTCCGCGCCCTTTCTGAGGGCCTCGAGGTTTTCCTTCCCGAGATCTCCCTTGGCTACGCCCCCGTGCATCTTCAGGGCGCGCACTGTGGTAACAAGAACTACCGCGTCGGGATGGAAACCGGCGTGACGGCTCACGATATCCATGAACTTCTCCGCCCCGAGGTCGGACGCGAAGCCGGCTTCAACCACGGCGTAATCGGTCAACTTCAACGCCATCTTCGTCGCGGTGATCGAGTTTGTACCATGGGCTATGTTGGCGAAGGGGCCTCCATGCACAAAAGCAGGCACGTGCTCGATGGTCTGAACCAGGTTGGGGTTGAGGGCGTCTTTCAAAAGGGCGGCCATTGCCCCGTGAGCTTTCAGGTCGGCCGCCGTCACCGCATCGCCGGACCATGTGTAGCCTATGACGATGCGACCCAGGCGCTCTTTGAGGTCCTTGAGGTCTCTGGCAAGGCACAGGATCGCCATGACTTCCGAGGAAACACTGATGTCGAACCCGCTCTCGCGGGGTATGCCGTGAGGCTTGCCCCCAAGACCTATAACAGCGTGGCGTAGCGCACGGTCGTTCATGTCGACCACCCTCCGCCAGGTGATGCGCCGCGGATCGATCCCCAGCTCGTTGCCCTGCTGCAGGTGATTGTCGATCATGGCCGAAAGAAGGTTGTGAGCCGTGCTGACGGCATGGATGTCGCCCGTGAAGTGAAGGTTGATATCTTCCATGGGAAGCACCTGGCTGTATCCGCCTCCCGCGGCACCGCCCTTGACGCCGAAGCAGGGGCCGAGCGACGGCTCCCTGAGACAGAGCATGGCAGACTTGCCCATCTGCACCATGGCCTGCGTCAATCCAATGGTTGTCGTGGTCTTGCCTTCACCCGCCGGCGTCGGAGTGGTGGCCGTAACGAGCACCAGTTTGCCGTCGGGACGGTCCGAAAGTTCATCTAAATACCTGAGATCCACCTTCGCCTTCGTGTGTCCGTAAGGAATCAGGTACTTTTCGGGTATCCCGAGCTTTTCAGCTATCTCTCCAATGGGTTTCAGTTCCGCCTTCTGTGCTATCTGAATGTCCGAAAGCATTACCTTTCACTCTCCCTTGTGTTTATACTTCTTACATTTTATAATATGATATGGATGTTGCAAAATGCCGGATGAGATTTTTACTTGAAATATCCGGCGCAAACACAAATAAATATGAACGACGGTCCTCAAGCAGTATAACAAAACACCCTCTTACTTCAAAGTAGGATCTATGTTTTTGAAACATACGTTTTAAAATACGAAAATCAAACCAGGGAGCTGAAATACGTGGCCTCAAATAACGGCCTGGTCCAGTCCGTAGTAAGAGCGCTGGACATTCTGGAACTTCTGCACAAATACCAGGAACTGAACATCGCCAGGATATCCTCCATGCTAGGGCTCGACAAGAGCACCGTGCACAGGTTACTTGGCACGCTCAGGCAAAAGGGTTACGTAAAGCAGGATCCCGAAACGCAAATGTATTCGACGACGCTCAAGTTTTTTGAAATGGGCCTTTACTCCATAGACAGAAAAGGCATCATCAGGAGAGCGCACCCTCACCTGGAAGACCTGGCGCAGAAGGTTAAAGAAACGGTGAATCTCGCAGTGCTGGACGGCATCAACATAGTTTACGTCGACAAGATCTTAAGCACCGAGGTAATCCGGGCAGATCTGGGGATAGGCAGAAGTTGTCCCGCCTACGCCACTAGCCTGGGCAAAGCCATTCTCTCCCATCTTTCGGAAAGCAGGGTTTTGCGACTTCTGGAGAATGTGTCTTTCTCTTCCCTTGGGCCCAATACGGTCAAAAACCTCGACGAGTTCATGGCGCAGCTGAGCCAGGCTCGGCGCAGGGGATATGCCGTCGATGACGAAGAACTGATGGAAGGGCTTGCTTGCATAGGGGCTCCGATACTGAACTACGCCGGGGAACCTGTCGCCGCTATCAGCGTGGCCTATCCACGGTACAGATACGCAAAAGATTCCGCCGAAGAGCGATTCATCATCCAAAACGTCATCGATACAGCGGACAAAATTTCAAAAGAGCTTGGTTCCTGAAGGCGGGTATACCCCGCCCGGGATTCAATAAAGGCAACAAAATCACACAAAACCTACAGGGAGGGAACGTATTATGGCAAAAAAGAAGGGACGTCTTGATTTCATCAAGATGAAGAAAGAAGGGGAGCAGGTAGCCTGGGTCACGGCCTATGATTTCCCGACGGCATCTTTCGCCGAACAGGCCGGAATGGACATGATCCTGGTGGGAGATTCGCTCGGGATGGTCGTTCTCGGATACCAGGGAACGATCCCTGTTACGATGGATGACTGCATCAGGCACTGCCAGGCCGTCAGAAGGGGCGCGCCCAACACGTTCTGCATTGGCGACCTGCCCTTCCTTTCCTACCAGACGTCTGACAGTGATGCCGTCTACAACGCGGGCCGCTTCCTGAAGGAAGCCGACATGGACGCCGTCAAGCTTGAAGGCGGCAAGAGGGTCCTGTCAAAGATCAAAGCCATCGCGGACGCCGGCATTCTCGTCATGGGACACATCGGATTGACGCCCCAAAGCTCAGGCGTGCTGGGAGGCTTCAAGGCCCAGGGAAGGGACCCTGAAAGCGCGAGAGCTCTTATAGAGGACGCCCTGGCCATTCAGGAAGCGGGCGCGTGGGCTCTGCTTCTTGAGGCCGTTCCGCCGGAACTCACCCAGTTCCTTGCCAAGAAACTCGAGATCCCCGTCTACTCCATCGGTGCCGGGGGACCCTGCGACGGACAGCTCCTTATCTGCGGCGACATGCTGGGGCTCTTCCAGGCTTTCACTCCCAAGTTCGTCAAGAAGTATGCCAACGTGGCCGAGATCGAGACAGAGGCTTTCAAGGAATACATCAAGGAAGTCAAGGAAGGCAAGTTCCCCACCGACGATCACTGCTACCATATCCTTTCGGACCGCGAGAAAGAATACTACGAAATGCTCAAGGAGTACGAGTAGGCAAATAAGCCTGCCAAATTTGTTCTAAATTCGTCTTTGGCGAAAAAAGATGACGGCGCCCGGAAAGGGCGCCGTCATCTTTTGACCTGCCGGCAATCTACTGGTATCTGCGGCCTGAGCTTATCTGTCTTCTTTCTTGTAAACGACCTCTCCGTTTATGATCGTCACAAGGACCTCGGAGCGATAGTCCAGGGGGTCTCCGTTCCAAAGGACCATATCCGCGTCCTTGCCTTCTTCGATGCTTCCCAACCTGTTTTCCACCCCTAGATGTTCGGCACTATAAAGGGTTATGCATTTAAGGGCGTCCTCCCTCGAAAGGCCTGCCCTGAATGCGAGGGCGGCACATAAGGGAAGATACTGCAGGGGTACCACCGGGTGGTCCGTCGTTATGCAAACGTGCACCCCCTTGGAGAGAAGGATTTTGGGAGTCTCCCAATTCAGGTTCTTAAGTTCAAGCTTCGGTTTGCTCGTAAGGGTGGGCCCCACCGACGCCTTGACTCCTTTTTGCGCAAGATATTCCGCGATCAGGTGACCCTCTGTGCAGTGCTCTATGGTACATTCCAAACCAAATTCGTCGGCTATCCTCAGGGCGGTAACTATATCGTCGGCCCTATGGGCATGTATGCTGATACATATCTCCTTGTTGACGACCTTTTCAAGAGATTCCCACATAAGGTCTCGTTCAAAAAATTCTTTCTTTTCCAGAGCCTGTGCTTTTTTACCGGAATAATTCACCGCCTTTACGATAGCATCCCTCAAGCAGGCCGCGTTTGCCATTCGCGTGGACGGCGACTTGCCCTGGCCCGAGTAAATTCTTATGGGGTTTTCGCCAAGAGCGGCTTTCATGGACGACGGGGCTTTTATCACCATTGCGTCAACGATTTCCCCGTGGGTCTTGATGATAGCTCCCTGGCCTCCTATTACATTGGCGCTTCCCGGAAGAGCTTGTACGCAGGTCACACCTCCCTGGACCGCATCCGCAAAGGCACTGTCCCGGGGTGTTATAGAATCTATTATGCGAAGTTGGGACGTTACAGGCGAGGTCATCTCATTGACATCATTCATATTCTCGGGGGTTCCCTGCTCGGAAGCTCCTACATGGGTGTGCGCGTCTATCAGCCCCGGCGTAAGATATTTTCCGGTACCATCAATGATCTCGCACCCAACGGGTATCTTTATGTCCTTTCCCACAGCTGCAATCTTTCCTTTGTCGAAAAGGACCGTCCCCCGGGCTAAAGTCCCGTGGCTTATGGTCTCTACGGTCGCGTTCAAGAGTGCTATCACTTCACATCTCCTCCACAGCCATACAATTGGATGATTTTTACGACAACATTCACTCCCTTTTCAAGGGAAGGGATGGGGAGAAATTCAAAACGTCCATGGAAATTGTTGCCACCGGTAAAAATATTCGGAGTTGGCAACCCCCTTTGAGACAGGCTGGAACCATCCGTCCCACCCCTTATCGGCGCTATATCAGGTTTTATACCCAGCGCTTCCATGGCCTTGACCGCGGTTTCAACTATATGCATGGATTTTTTAAGTTGATCTGCCATGTTGTAATACTGATCCTCCATTATCAACTCCAGCGTGTCTTCGCCATACTTCTCCTGAAGCTTTGAAACAATTCGAGAGATGGTTTGTTTTCTCCTCTCAAACAGTTCAGGGTCGTGGTCTCTGATAATATACTTCATCTCCGTTTTTTCCACGTCCCCATTGAATGAAATGATATGGTAGAAGCCTTCCCTCTTTTCAGTCTTCGCCGGAATTTCGTCTTCTGGAAGCAGGGATGCTAATTCAGTAGCAACCAATATGGAATTGACCATTTTGTCCTTGGCTCTCCCCGGATGAATATTTTTCCCTTTAATGATTATTTCGGCTTTTGCTGCATTGAAGGTCTCGTAATTAAGGTCGCCCAGTGGCCCTCCATCTATGGTATACGCAAAATCAGCGCCGAATTTTTCGAGATCCAGCATCCTGGCCTGATGCCCTATTTCTTCATCAGGGGTAAAGCAGATTTTTACTGGACCATGTTTGATCTCAGGGTGTTGCACTAAATATTCCACAGCCGCCATTGCAATTGCCATACCTGCCTTGTCGTCGGCCCCGAGAAGGGAAATACCGTCAGTGACTATGATGTCCTGTCCCTTATAGTCGACAAGATCCGGGAAATTACGAGGTGAGAGTATGACTTTTTCTTCCGCGTTGAGGAGAATATCCCTACCATCATAATTTTCGATGATTCTTGGCCGTGTGGCGCCGGATATTTCCGGAGAGGTATCCAGATGGGCAATAAGGCCTATTGATGGGATCCCATCCTGTTCGACATTTGCAGGGAGAGTTCCCATAACATAGGCATGTTCGTCGACGGAAACATCAACCATTCCGAGTTCTGACATTTCCTTCTCGACTTCCAGGGCTAAGTCCATCTGACCGGGAGAGCTTGGAGTTGTCCCTGCCTTTTCATCAGCTCTTGTATCGTAAGTCACATAATTCAAAAACCTTTCCACCACAGAAGACATTCACAATGCTCCTTTCGATTTTCCGAGAAATTGTCATCTTGGACATTGATAACTTTTATTGTAAATTCCTAACAAAATGGCAAGCTACGCTATGACCTGAATCTGCTTCTTTCAGAGTTGGCGTTACTTCAGTACATATTTCCTTGCGATATCGACACCTTCCGGCGAATCTACAACCTTCCGGAGGTTCTATGGGGCTTGGGACATCACCCTCCAGGATGATACGTTTCCTTTTTTGATTCACTTTGGGAATGGGAATGGCCGAAAGGAGAGCCTGGGTATAGGGATGAAGCGGATCGGTAAAAAGGGTTTTGTAATCCGTTATTTCGACTATCTTGCCCAGATACATCACGGCTATACGGTCGGAAACGTGTTTAACCACGCTCAGATTGTGAGCGATAAAGATATAGGTAAATCCCTTTTCTTTCTTCAAGCCAGCCAAAAGGTTCAAAATCTGGGCCTGGACGCAGACATCGAGGGCGGAAACCGGTTCATCCAAGACTATAAACTTAGGGGAAAGAGCAAGTGCTCTGGCAATTCCTATTCGCTGCCGGCGACCACCATCCAATTCGTGTGGATAAGAGTCGAAAAGCCGCCTTGCCAGTCCTACCGTATCCATCAATTCGAGGACCCGGGTGTTCATCTCTGAATTCGTCTTGTAATATCCATTGACAATTAGGGGTTCTGCGATAAGTTTGGAGACCGAAAGCCTCGGGTTTAAGGATGAATAGGGATCCTGAAAGACTATTTGGACCTTTTTCCTGAGTTGCTTCATCTTCGAAGAGTTGTATTTTAGGATGTTCTCCCCTTCAAAACACATCTGGCCGCTGGTTGCTTCCAAAAGGCGAATCATAACCCTTCCCAGTGTGGATTTGCCGCATCCCGATTCTCCTACCAAACCAAGGGTTTCTCCTTCGTATATGTCAAAGGACACATCATCCACCGCATGTAATGTCCCTTTTTTTGTAGAAAAATATTTTTTTATATTCTTGACTTCCACCAGTTTCCTACGCTTTCCCATGATCAAAATCCTTCCTACTACAAGCAATTATTTTCACGCCCGAACAGGGCAAGCAACAAAATGCCCGGGAGCAATCTCGTTCATAAGAGGTTTATGGACAGAACATTCCTCGACCGCATAAGGGCACCGCGGATGAAAAGTGCATCCACTTGGAAGATTCGTCGGGTCGGGCATGAGCCCTTTCATTACTTTCAGCTCTTCCTGATCCTCTTCCAAATCAGGAATAGAATTAAAAAGCCCCTCCGTGTAAGGGTGAACTGGATGTTCATAAAGCGACCGAGTATCGCTATATTCCACGATATTTCCTGCGTACATGATGGCCACCTTTTGACAGGTTTCCGCTACTATGCCGAGATCGTGGGTGATCATTAACATAGAAGTGTCGAACTTGACCTTGAGTTCCTTCATAAGCTCAAGTACCTGAGCCTGTATAGTGACATCCAGAGCAGTTGTCGGTTCATCAGCAATCAGAAGCAGAGGATCGCAGGCCAGCGCTATTGCTATGACCACTCTCTGCCTCATCCCGCCGCTAAACTGATGCGGGTATTCTCTTGCCCTTTCAGGGAGAATTCCGACAAGTTCTAGCATTTCCACTGCTTTTTCGAGAGCTTTTTTTCTGTCCACTTTTCTGTGAAGCCTTATCATTTCCGCTATTTGTTCGTCCACTGGAAGGATGGGATCGAGGGAAGTCATGGGATCCTGGAATATCATGGCAATTTTGTCGCCTCTTATATTTCTTTTTTCATCTTCGGGAAGTTTCATGAGATCCCTTCCCTGGAAGAAGATCTCTCCCGTTACGATCTTCCCCGGCGGTGTCTGTATGAGTTGCATTATCGACAAGGCAGTAGTCGTCTTGCCTGCACCTGTTTCTCCAACGAAACCGAGGGTCTCTCCTCGGGCAATTGAAAGATTGAGGTTATTTACTGCTTTTACTGTTCCACCATCCGTCTCGAAGTGAACGGTAAGATCCTTTATTTCCAATAGAAGGTCTTCTTTAGCAGTTGTCATCTCGTCAAATCTCCCCTAACGTCTGAGCTTCGGGTCAAGGGCGTCCCTGAGGCCATCGCCGAGAAAATTAAGAGCCAGAATGGTTATCATTATTGCCATGCCCGGGAAGAAGGTCATATAGGCGCAATCCCTTATGTAACCACGTGCGCTGGAAAGCATGCCCCCCCACTCGGGAACAGGAGGTTGTATGCCCAGACCGATAAAACTCAAACCCGCAGCAGTAAGAATGGCAAAAGCAACACCCAAGGTTGCCTGGACTATGATCGGCGCCATGCAGTTTGGGATTATATGCTTCATAATTATCTGCAAGTCGCCGGCTCCCATGGCTTTAGAAGCTTCGACGAACTCTTGGCCCTTTATGGATAACACCGAACCGCGTACTATCCTTGCGTAACTTGGAATAGATGAAATACCTACCGCTATCATAAGATTGAAAAGCCCCGGACCAAGGGATGCTGCAATTGCGATAGCGAGAAGGATTTGCGGAATGGAAAGAAGAACATCCATTATTCTCATAATAATGTTGTCTGTCCTGCCCCCGTAATATCCTGATATGGCTCCCAGAAAACCTCCAATGAACATCGCCAGTCCTACGGCAATAAAACCTACCTGGAGAGAGATCCTGGATCCGTAAATAACGCGGCTGAAAATATCCCTTCCGAATTCGTCTGTGCCGAATAAATATTTTGAGGAGGGGGGCTGGAAGGCATCCAGCAGGTGTTGCTCAGCGTAATCATAAGGAGCTATGAAATCGGCGAAAACCGCTACCAAAACCAGCAAGATTACACAGATCAACCCGAACACGGCAAGGCGATTTTTTCTTAGCCTTTTCATAACGCCACCAAACTGCGAATTCTTTCTTGCTTTCTGTTCGTTCATCAATAGATCGTCCCCTTAACCGTTACCTGTATTGGGCTCTGACACGGGGATCTATCCAGGCATAGAAAAGGTCCACCAACAGGTTTACCAGGCTGAAAGCTATGGCAATATAAAGCACTCCGCCCTGAACTACTGGGAAATCACGCATTTTTATTGATTCGACCATCAGTCTACCTACCCCAGGTATGGAAAAAATGGATTCAGTGAGGACGGCACCGCCCAGAAGCTGACCAAACTGAATACCCGAAATGGTTATGACCGGAATGAGTGCATTTGGAAGCGCGTGTCCCCAGATCACCATAGATTCTTTCTGACCCTTTGCTCTTACGGTTCTGATGAAGTCCTGCCTGATAACTTCAAGCATAGAGGACCGCGTCATCCTCGTAACGATGGCCACAGATTGAGCGGCTAATGTTACTGAAGGAAGAATAATGCCTTTGAACCCCTGAAGGCCTGACGATGGAAGCCAGCCAAGGTGTACAGAAAAAAACAGAATGAGAAGAATACCCAACCAGAATACCGGCATGGATATGCCCACCATGGCGAAAACCATCACGATGGAATCAAACCATGAATATTGCTTAATTGCGGAAATTATGCCAAATGGAATACCAAAAAGAACGGCAATTATCATGGAGCATGCGGCAAGTTTGAGAGTAGTAGGGAAGGCAGAAATTATTTCTTCTGTCACTGGCCGTTTGGTGACATACGAACGGCCTATATCACCCTTGAATGCCGCTTTGTACAGGTAATGGCCAAACTGTACAAGAAAGGGGTCATCCAGTCCGTGCTCCTCGCGGAAACTCTCTATGGCCTCGTCTGTCGCTAGATCACCAAGGGTCATTCTCGCCGGATCTCCCGGTGTGATATAAAGCAACGTAAAAACTATAAAAGTCACACCGATAAGCACCGGTATCATGGAAACTATGCGTTTCAGTATATATTTAAACATCCTTTACCTCCTGAAGCGAAAACAAAAAACACGACAAACAGGGACCCAAGGTTAGCCTGGGCCCCTGTTTGTCGGTCAGAAAATTTCGTAGGTAATTTTCCCTGGAATATTCCGAGGCATTTTGTTTATTCGAAATAAACGTTGTACAAGACATGGTAGCCCCTCGGGCTAGGCTTGAATCCCTGTACGTTCTTCCTGACACCGCAAATCTGTTCGTCGTTAAGCAGGTATACCCAAGGACATTTTTCGTTGATGAGCCTCTGGAGGTCTTTGTAGACTTTTTCCCTTTCAGGGCCATCGGGAAGAGTCTTGCCCTTTTCGATAAGGCCATCAACTTCATCGTCTCCAAAAAACGCGTAGTTCATCTTACCTTTCATCGAGGAATGAAAGACGGCCCCAACAGCGAAATCCGGATCCGGAACCGTAGCAACCCAACCCACTATAAACATGTCATGTTGTTTCTCTTTCAATCCATCGAGATATGCTCCCCACTCGAGGACTTTTATTTGAACGTTGATTCCGATCTCGCTTAACTGATTCTGAATGATGGTAGCCATATCCACCCTTTCTTTTTTGTCATTAGTCCAGATTTCCGCATTGAAACCTTCTTGGTAACCCGCTTCGGCCAGCAGCTTTCTTGCGCCTTCTATATCCCTCTCATGAACGGGAAGGGTCTTGTCGGAGTATTTTACATTTGGCGCTATGGGACCTACCGGTGCTTGGCCTACCCCTCGGTATACCACTTTGTTTATCAAAACCGTATCTATAGCCTTGCTTATAGCCTGCCTGACCCGTACATCATCGAAAGGCGGTTTTTCGCAGTTGAATCCCAGATAAGTAGTGGAATTGTCCATAACCCGCATAAGTTTCAGGTTTTGGTTCTCCTCAACTCTTTTGATGTCGTTTGAAGGAATACCGTAAGCTATATCAACGGCGCCGCTTTCGAGTTCGATGGTACGGTTAGTGGGCTCAGTGATCGAGCGGATTATCAGTGTCTTATATGCCGGCTTTTTGCCGTGGAACTCTTCATACCTCTCCAGCGTAAGGCGATCACCCTTCGCCCAGCTAGCGAATTTGAAAGGACCTGTTCCTACAGGGTTCATGCCGTAATTATCCCCGGCCGCTTCCGTAGCTTTTTCGTTTAGAATGCTTCCCCAAGTATGGCTGAGAGATGCCAAGAAGGGAGTACAAGGTCGCTTAGTCTTTATGACAACAGTATAGTCGTCTATAACTTCCACCTTGTCGACTTCGGAGGAATAGTTATGTATGGCTGCGCCCTTTGGGGACATGGCCCTTTCGATAGTGTACTTGACGTCAGAAGCCTTCAATTCCTCTCCATTGTGAAATTTGACCCCTTCGAGAAGATAGAACCTATAGGTAAGTTCATCTGGTCTTTCCCATCTTTCTGCCAGTTGTGGCACGATGTTATTATCATCGTCAAGCGCAACAAGTGTTTCGTAGATCTGGAGCATGGCACCTGACGAAGCGACATCATTGGTGGCATGAGGATCCATGGTCTTTGCATCATAGATGTTCGCCACAACTAGAGTGTCTTTTGTTTCCTTAGCGAAGCCTACGGACGAGAAAAACAACGTAACTCCCAGTATTATCACTACCAACGCGGCAAAAGACTTGTTTCTCGAAATCATGATTCCCATCTCCCTTGGAAAGGCTTTGTCCTACTATTTTATGGAACCTCCGCCAAGCAAATTGTAGTCACGACTACAATATATCTCCTCCGCAGCCATACATTTGGATGATTTTTACGNNCAACGTCAACTCCGTTTTTGGTGTCCTGCGATATAATCCTGCTTGCTAAGCTATTATCCCAGGTCTTCTTTCATACGTTCATATTCGACTTCATACCATCTTTCCACAACGCGGTGAACCAGTTCCCCGCTTATGTTGCCTTCGCCTTCAGGACGCTCGACAGAGAAGGTGCCATACAATCTGTCGATGACACTTTCAATTGTCTCCGTTGCCCCCAAAACTCTTACATATCCCATATTTCTGAGAATTTCCACAAATTTCTTTCTGGTTTCTCCTTCAAAAGGGTAACACTTGTCGCGATGATTGGCCGAAAATTCGACACGATGAATTTCAAGAAGTTTCTTTAGTTCATCAATCGGCCAAAAACTGTTGTCGACTCGGATATCGACGGACCGGTCAGATTCCCCGAGCATACCGGGCAAGTGTCTTTCAACGATCAAAGCCGAAGACTGCCGCCCTCGACGTTCGCCCCCGGCTTTTTCAGCAGCAAACAAGGCGGCCAAAAGCCTTTGCGGCAGGTCACCTTGAGTCGACTCGTATGTCTCGGCCATTTTGTCGAGAACGACCGGTCCCAAAAGGACATTGCCCTGGCAGCAAAAATTTACTCCGATTTTATGACCGGCCCATTCAATACACCCTTTGCCGGTATATCCAGACGATCTTCCTTTTACGTCTACAATACCAATTTGTCTAACGTCTGGTTCAGGGTCATCGCAAACAAGTCTGTGGATGGCATCTTGAGGCTCAATTCCTCTTTCAAGAAGATCCAGTGCCTGACCAATAAAGCAAGAATTGGTTTTAGCCTGTGTTGCAACCGCACCTGTCCCGCACCTGACACCGGGAACCAAAGAACCGACGGCTAGAAATCTGGATTGAACGGCGACTCCCAGCTCACCTGAATCAGGGTCACATGCGACAATGGAAAAGGTACTCGTTCGAAAGGACATGAATTTGTCTCCTTTCTTACAACAAGAACGCTATGACGGCAGCCATGATTACTCCCATTACTCCTTCACCAGCCAACATGCCCGAGAAGAATGCGATACCATCGTCTTCGGGAGCTGCACCCCTGGAAGAGACGGCTTTCCTTATGACACCTCCGATGAGGACGGTCAACCCGAATGTGACAGGGGCGAACATTCCCAACCCCATGGGCAGGGCAGGCAAATGAAAGAAGCTTAGCACCCCGCCGGCGATCAACCCGATACTCAAAGTCACCGTGTCGAATGGGTTTACGCCTTCTGAAACGCTAACCACTATCTCCTTGGCTACCATACCGAAGGGCACAGGAAACTGTTCGTTAAAAATCCCGTAGGCATTGACTATGGCCACGAAAGCAAGCGGTGCTGCCAAGGCCCCTCCTAAAAGGCCGATGTACTGCACAAGTTGCTGAGAGGCAGGCGTGGCTTTTATCAGGTAACCGGTTTTGAGGTCGTTCATGCTGTCCGCAGCCTGACCGACGGAGACGGCAACGATTCCCGCCAAAAAAGCTATGACTTCCGGCCTCTTGGTGACCACACCTCCGATAATCGCCATCGCGACCCATACAAAGAGGCTCGTCGGGCAAAGCCCGGTTTCTCCCGTTGTCCTGGCCGCAACGAGAGAGAACAGGAATGCGCAAAGCACGATCAGGGGGAATGCCAGAACATGGGCATATTTGCCGAAGAACATCCCCAAGACAATTGTACCTAAAAGGATGATTCCAAGGGGAACCTGGACAGGAAGGTCTATGTCGTAAGCTTTGTCTTCGTCGAACTCTTTAGCTATACGCACTTTGGACAAGGCTTTAAAGGCCCTCAGGATCGACTTGTAATTGACAGCCATGGTTAGCAACGTTCCGCCGATGAGCAAGCCCGACGCGGGTGACGCCAGGACCTTTGCTATAGGCGCCCAGGCTACCTCGGCGACCGCTCCTTGCCGATACAGCATCGGACCAAGGATCAGGCCACTGAGCACGTTGCCCATGAAATAACCGACCGCAGACTTGAGCCCCATCATGTACCCGAACCCTATTAGAAGCGGTGAGATAGCTACTCCGAACATGAAACCTTCCGGTAGGAGTGACGTGAAATCGAAACTCCAGGGGAGAACCGATTTAAAAACCTGAGACTGAAGCAGCACCACGAGGGCGGAAATCAGGAAGCCATAAAAAAGTATTTTAAGCTTTCTTCCTGCCTCTTTCCCCTTACTGACTACTTCAAGGGTATTGGCTACTGCGATACCACTGGGATAAGCCAGTTGCTCCTCGACTACCAAATACCTTCGAAAAAGCACCGTCAGGGAAATGCCTATCAATCCTCCAAAGGCGAGGTATATGAATAGTTCAAAATATCCAGGCAATTTGCCGAAACTCGCCGCCACCGGTATCGAATCGAAAAAAGCCCCCGAAAAATTGGCTCCGGCCGATGTTATGGTTTGAATGATATTTGCCTCGAAAATGAGTGCTTTCGATCCGACCGCATGCAGGAAACCCGCTCCAACTATAGCGCCGGGTATCGATCCTGCGTTGAAGGCGCCAACTTTCATGGCTAGATAAACGTTGGAACAGGCCAGGATAGCTCCGAAAACAAGACCCATCACTATTGCTCTTAAAGTGACTTCTTTTCTTTGAAGGAGGAGAACCTTGATAAGATCGAAAAACTTCAAATTTTTACCTGACTGGACCTGGTTTTTCATTTCAACTTTCCTCCTCTTCGATATAATAGGACCTCGCCTTCCACACCTTTGAAACCTTTCGTCCTGCTGAATTTTTAGAAATGACTTCCTGCTGTCTGCATGAATGGCCCGAGAAAGTCTCGCCCATTCAAAGGCAACTACCTTTTCCTTCCAGCCGCAAGATCTACCTCCTCTCTTGTTAAAGCCATAATGTTGCTTTTAAACGCCTTGTTTAATCCACGAGATTATTGGGATTGAAGCGGCAGCAAAACTTTGCCTGCCTCTTCACGCCGGAAAAACTGTTTTAAACTGAGATTCCCTGAAATTGTCACTGTCAGCGCACTGAATAATCTGCTTCTCAAAGCCGTAATTACCCTCTCTCAGAGACAGCTCGACTAGATTATTTTATGAAACTTGCAGCCACTGCATTGTAGTCACGACTACAATGCAGTGTTTTCTGTCTGGACGTGCAACTTGATAAAGGAGCCGCCTGCTGGACAACGTCGGCACGACATCCCACATTCCAAAGCGGCTAGGGATGTCTTCTCTACTACGGCTTACGCTTTACCTAGTCCATAAATGCGGCCCACTTGTGCAATTTGGGAAAGAGTGGAGTAAAATCCTGGATATACAACAATCGGTTATTTTGCCACAAAAATTCCCCGGATCTCTCTATTTTGTCGTTAAAACGGGAGGGAACTATCATTTCTTCAAAAAACATGCTCAACCTTCTTTTCGATGAAGATGCTCACCGGAGCATGATCGATCATTTTCTGGGTCACCTGGCGCCTTTGGGCAATGAAAGGAAATTCAGCAAGGGAACCATAATTGATCCTTCCGACAGCTCATGTGTATATATAGTGACTTCGGGGTATTTCAAGCAGGTTCTTATAAGCGGCGACGGAAGGGAAGTCTCTCTTTTCAGGCTCCAGCCCGGGACCGTCTTCGGGGAAATGGACTACTTCAGCGGTGCCAGGACAATAGCCCTTACCAAGGCCCTGGTGGACAGTACCGCTTCCTGTCTTGCAGGACCTGTTCTTGAGGAGGAGTTGGAAAAACATCCTTACCTTTATCGCCAATTCATTCAGTCCATCACGCGCAAATACAGGATAATCCTCATGAAAACCTCAAGGACCATCGTCAACGATTCCAAAGGACGCATATGCGGTGTGCTTCTCGAGTTGTCGGCCCAGTTCGGCAATGACGTAGATAAACCTGCCGAAATAGATTATGTCTACACCCACCAGGAACTCGCCAATGCCACGGGTTGTTCCCGAATAACCATAACCAACGTACTGAATGAACTCAAGGACGAGGGACTCATAACCTACAAGGGTAAAAATATTTTCATCGCCGATCCCGACGGCCTTAAACGTTATTACAATGCCTTTTGGTGATGCACCTTTATCGGCCTTCCCGAAAATATCCGGCTTTTTCAACAGTCAGCTTTACTCAAATGGCTTTTTCGCCCCGGCCATTTCCTGCTTGACCATGCCCGAGAGATCTGACATGGTTTTATGGCGTGTAGAAACAGGAGCAATTTGCCGGAGCTGGCGAACCGTGTTTTTATAACATCAAGAAGCCTGAATACCGACAAACAAAGGAGAAAAAAACAATGAAAGAGAAGCTCGAATTTGCCCTTGCCAAAGGCAAGAAAGTAGTAGCCGCGGGCAAGGTGGCTGATTACATCCCTGAACTTGGCAAGGCAGACCCAAACGCCCTGGCAGTGGCCTGCTGTGACATGGATGGGCAAATAACAGCAGCCGGTGATATCGAAACAGCCATAACCATACAATCTATTTCGAAAGTGGTTTCCCTGGCCCTGTCTATGATCGATTGCGGCGAAAAAAAGGTGTTTTCCGCCGTCGGTGTGGATCCCACGGCCGATCCGTTCAACTCCATAATGCGACTCGAGATGCGCGCACCCCACAGACCCCAAAACCCCCTTATAAATGCGGGAGCCATTGTAGTCCTGTCCCTTTTGCCCTACAGGGACAGCCTCAGCCGTTACGAAGCCGTTCTCGATTTGACAAAAAAGCTTTGCGCCAACCATTCCATATCTTCCAACGAAGCGGTCTATCTTTCCGAAAAGGCCACGAGCGACCGGAACCGCTCCCTGGCCTACTTTCTACGCAGCGTCGGTTCGCTGGAAGGAGACATCGAGGACATCCTCGACTCGTACTTCCACCAGTGTGCAATAGCATGCACTGTCCGCGACCTTGCCGTCATGGGCGCCACCCTGGCCAATGGAGGCCTCAACCCGGTGAGCGGAGAACGCGTCCTCTCCCCGAGGGTAGCTTTGATACTCAGGGCTCTTATGGCTATATGCGGCCTCTATGACGGGTCGGGAGAATTTGCGCTTCGGGTGGGTATTCCCGCAAAAAGCGGTGTAGGAGGCGGCATCATGGCTGCCGTTCCGGGAAAGACAGGACTTGCGACAGTGGGACCATCCCTCGACCCGAAGGGCAACTCCACTGGAGGTGTCAGGGTTATGGAAGTCCTTTCGGATCAATTGAATTTGAGGGTCTTATAGCTCTCGACAGACCACATATATAGTATTATTCTAGGAGCCTGAACCACATATATAGCGATTCCCCTGAAAAGGAGCGGTTTTATCATGCAAAAGACCGGAGACGCCGGCAACAAGGGACCAACCCTTTCTGAAAACTCCCTGAGGGTTTTGCGCGAACGGTACCTGGTCAAAGACAAGTCCGGTAAGGTCGTAGAAACACCGGAAGAGATGTTCCAACGCGTGGCCACGGCGATTGCCGGAGCCGAAGGAGCGGGGCCTGACGACCCTTTGACCGAGGCCTTCCGCGGAATGATGGCGCGACTCGACTTTTTGCCCAACAGCCCTACCCTCATGAACGCTGGCCGCAAAGGCGGCCAGCTTGCCGCATGCTTCGTCCTTCCTGTGGAAGACAGCATGGAGGGCATCTTCGACGCATTGAAATACATGGCCTTGATCCACAAATCGGGAGGAGGTACCGGGTATAACTTCAGCAAACTCAGACCCGCCGGCGACGTGGTTTCCAGCACCAACGGCGTTGCATCGGGACCCATATCCTTCATGAGCATGTTCGACCAGGCCACAGAGGTGGTCATGCAGGGTGGCATGCGCCGCGGAGCCAACATGGGCATACTCAACGCCGACCATCCCGATGTTTTCCGTTTCATCAGGGCCAAAACGGAAGAAGGCAAGCTCAAGAATTTCAACATATCCATAGGTGCCACCGATGCCTTTATGAAGGCCGTCGAAAACGACGAGGACTGGCATCTCGTCAACCCTAGAGACAAAGAGGTCATCCGGACCGTAAAGGCCAGGGAACTTTTCGACCTAATCTGCGAAATGGCATGGAAGACGGGCGACCCAGGCATGATTTTCCTTGACAAGATCGAGGCAACAAACCCCACACCCCATCTCGGCCGCATTGAGGCCACCAACCCCTGCGTCCCGGCCGACACCTTTGTCATGACCAACTCGGGTCCACGACAGGTCAAGAACCTCATAGGCAGGAAATCAACCCTTATCATCGACGGAAGACCTTATGAAACCACCGAAGAGGGTTTCTTCAGAACCGGGGAGAAACCGTTGCTTTCTGTCACAACCAGTGAAGGATATTCCTTCCGGGCCACGGGGGACCACCCGGTTCTGCGGGTCACAAAAAAGACGCGTTATACCATGGAAAAAGAATGGGCCAGTGTTTGTGACCTCAAGCCCGGGGACGAGATCATGTTGCACGACCACAGGAAACTCGCCGGTTGGAACGGCCTTTACGGAGAAAAAGAGGGCTACCTGATCGGGCTTCTGGCAAGCGACGGAACACTCAAGTACGACAATGCCGTCCTTTCCGTCTGGCCCCATGGGAAAGCCTGTGGAGACGGGACGGCAGGTGCCATGGAGCGGGCTATCGAGGCGACTGAACCAATGCCGCACAGAAGCGATTTCAGTGGCTGTTGGAAAGTTTCGAAAAGAAACGAATACCGCGTGAGCCTCCCATCGCTTCGGGAACTCGCCTTTTCCCTGGGGATGAACCCCGGCGACAAGGCTGTCACACCTTATCTGGAAACCAGGACCTCCTCGCAGTTTGCCCGCGGCTTCCTGCAGGGAATCTTCGACGCCGACGGTTCGGTACAGCACTCACAGGAAAAGGGCCTTTCCATCCGTCTTACGCAAAGCGACACAAAAAGACTTGAAGCCGTCCAGAGGATGCTCGCCCGTTTCGGAATCACCAGCGTCATCTATGAAAAAAGCGAACCATCGAAAGCCACAGGACTTCCCGACGGCAATAACGGAACCGGATCCTGCCCGACCCGACCGCAACACGAACTTGTCATCTCCGGAGACAACGTCCTGGTCTTTGCCGAACGGGTCGGTTTCTGTGACCCGGCAAAAAACACCAGGCTCCGCTCGCTTCTTGCGACGTCCAGCAGGACCCCCCACCGTGAACGCTTCACGGCCACGGTGAAGTCCGTAACACCGGCGGGGACGGAAGAAGTTTACGACGTGCAAGTTCCCGGCGCGAACGCTTTCGACGCCAACGGTTTCGTGGTTCACAACTGCGGAGAACAGCCCCTGCTTCCCTTCGAGGCGTGCAACCTGGGCAGCATCAACCTCTCCCACATGGTCACGGGGGAAGGCATCGACTGGGACAAGCTGGCAGAGACCACGAGGCTTGCCGTCCGCTTCCTGGACAATGTCATCGACGTCAACGAGTATCCTCTTCCCCAGATCAAGGAGACAGTGAAAGAGACCCGAAAGATCGGCCTCGGCATCATGGGATGGGCGGACATGCTTTTCCAGCTGAAGATTCCATACGATTCGGAAGAAGCCCTGGACCTTGCCGAAAAGGTCATGTCCTTCATTACCGAAACAGGGCGGGAAGCAAGCCGCGAGCTGGCGAAAACGAGAGGAGCTTATCCGGCCGACAGGGGGACGGGACTCCGAAACGCCACTATCACCACCATCGCCCCGACGGGGTCCATCTCCATGATCGCAGACTGCTCCTCGGGCATCGAGCCCGTCTTCGCGCTGGAATTTACCAAGGAAGTTCTGGAGGGCAAGCGCTTTACCTACGTGAATCCCTACTATCAACAGGCCCTCGAGGAAGGCCTGGACCAGGAAACGCTTGAAAGGGTCTTCAAGACCGCCCATGACATCGCGCCGGAGTGGCACGTCAGGATGCAGGCCGCCTTTCAGAAGGCGGTGGACAACGCCGTCAGCAAGACCGTCAACCTTCCCAACAAGGCTGCTGTAGAGGACGTAAGGAAGGCCTACATTCTGGCCTGGGAAACTGGCTGCAAGGGCATTACCGTCTTCCGTGACGGCTGCCGGTCGGAGCAGGTGCTTTACAAGGAGCAGCCCGTGCAGCAGAAGCTGCCCATAGCTCCCGACACCCAGGGGCCAAAACCCCTCGAGCGACCTTTCGTCCTCACTGGCAAAACGGCCAAGATCCCGACAAGCTACGGCAACCTGTATTTGACCGTGAACGAGATCAACGGAAGGCCCATCGAGGTCTTCACTACCATGGGCAAGTCTGGGCACGAGACCATGGCCTTTACCGAAGCCATTGGCCGTATGATTTCCCTGGCCTTGAGGAGCGGCGTAAGGATCCACCACATCATAAAACAGATGAAGGGTATCGGAGGATCCCAGCCGGTGTGGCACGAAGACAGCGTCATTATGTCCGTTCCTGACGCCATAGCCTTTGGCCTGGAGCATTTGGGTTACCTGGACCTGGAAGAAAAGGAAATACTCGAAACCATGGCCGAAACGGACATGTGCCCCGTTTGCGGCGCGTCGATGACACGCATGGAAGGCTGCATCACCTGCACGGC
>NPIG01000805.1_pt1 | contig 20289 bp, 15 predicted proteins | sample 8637441 | NCBI WGS metagenome assembly NPIG01 (sample SAMN07420675, study PRJNA396082) | bioreactor metagenome | isolation source: sample BR6 brine-fed electro-methanogenic bioreactor BR | place: Japan: Kochi | collected 2016-06-14 | reverse complement strand
TCCCCGAATTGTGGTAAAAACCGACCGCATCTGGCTTTCACTCACCCCCCCTATGAGACGGTACTCCCCTTTCGAGGAGAACAGCCTCGCAGTATAGCACGGCGCGACCGGCATGTCAAATCCCTGTGAAAAGGCGTCTTAGCCTCTTTCCGACCCACAGCTTCCACGCCCCCTTGGGCTGTGATTTCTGCTAAAAACGAGCACTCACGGGGCTGCGAGCAGCACGGACACGTCATCCGAGCTGCGGTTCGCCAGGATGACGTCCGCGCGCCCGTCACCGTTGACATCCGCCGAAATGCCCGCTATCGGGCTGGCGCCCGCGTAGAAGTGCATCACGCTGTTGATGGCGAGTCCGCCGCGGTTGAGGAGCACCCCCGCGGTGTGGCCGTCGTGGGTTGTCAGCAGGTCGGGGCGCCCGTCGCCGTTGAGGTCCGCAGCGGCCACGCTGTTGGGCGCGGAATAGGCCCGTTCACGGTCGCCGCCGCTGAGTCGCCCGCCGCTCCGGCCCGCCAGAATGTAGAGGCTGTCGTCACCGGGATGCACCGAAACGGCGTCGGGGAATCCGTCGCCGTTCAGGTCCGCCACCGCGAGGTCACGGGGTGCGGCCCCGACGGTGTACCGCGTGTTCGTGTCGTCGTCGAACCCGCCGTCTCCCACGCCGAGCACCCGCACCACCCGCGGTTGCGCCTGGTCGCCGCTGTCGTCCGGGTCGTTCGTGCTGACAAACACCAGGTCCGGGCGCCCGTCCGCATTGAGGTCGGCGAGTTTCACCGCCAACGGGAAATTGCCGACTTCGGTTTCCGCGGCTGCGCCGAAGTCTCCGGTGCCGTCGCCCAGCAGCACCGCCACCGCGTCGCGGTTGACGCTGCCCGCCACGATGTCGAGATGGCCGTCGCGGTCAAGGTCGCCCAGCGCCACCGAGCGCGGCTCGGACGACCCGCCTTCCCCAGGCGGCAGCAGCAGGAACCGGCGCTCCGCGGCGAAGGTGCCGTCCCCCTGGCCGAGCAACACGGAGACCCGGCTCTGCCGCAGATTCACCGCGGCAATGTCGAGATGGCCGTCCTCGTCGAGGTCGCCCGCCGCGATGGCGCGCGGCACATCCGAGACGCTGGTGTGAATCGCGGCCGTGAAATAACCGTTGCCCACGCCGAGCAGCACGGAAATGTCCTCCGAATCCAGGTTCGCCGTGACCAGGTCCACGGCGCCGTCGTTGTTCATGTCNNAACCACCGGAAAGCGCTCATCCGTTTCGAACGTGCCGTCGCCCCGGTTGTAGGCCACCGACACCCGCGCCGCGCCGGGGTCCGCGCCCACGAGGTCCGGATTGCCGTCGCCGTCCACATCCGCCGCCGTCATGTCCAGCGCGTCGCTGGAAAGCCCAAACCACCACGGCCCCGTGAAGGCGCCCGCGCCGTCGCCGAACAGCAGCGCCACCACGCCCACCGGCACGGGCGACGCATTGTCGGTGTAGAGCAGTGCCGCCATATCCTGGTTGCCGTCCCCGTCGAAGTCGCCCGTGGCGAGGCGGGTGGGCACGCTGCCGGGATCGACCCGGGTTTCCGCCGCGAAGCCGCCCGCGCCCCCGTTCATCAGCAGCGACAGGTCGCCCCCGCCCGGGTTTGAAGCCACCAGGTCGAGCAGTCCGTCGCCGTCGAAATCGGCGGCCTGCACCGCACGCGGATTGCTGCCTGCCGCCAGGGCTGCCGCCGCGCCGAAAGCGCCCGCGCCATTGCCTGGCAGCACGCTGACCGTGTCCGAATCGCGGTCCGCTGTCACCAGGTCCAGGTGCGTGTCGCCGTCGATGTCCGCCGCCAGGACCCAGCGCGGCCCGAGCCCCGCGGGAAACGTCACCGGCGCACCGAAACCGAGGGCGCCCGCCCCGAGCAGCACCGACACGGCGTCGGCGCCGGAATCTGCCGTGGCGATATCGGGCACGCCGTCCTCATTGAAATCCCCCGTGGCGAGAGACTGCGGCGCCGCGCCCGCCGCCAGCGTCAACCGTGCTTCCGCGGCGAACGTGCCGTCGCCCACCCCCGGCAGCACCGAGACATCGGACGACCCGGAGTTCGCCGTCAGGAGGTCTGCGTCGCCGTCGCCGTCCAAGTCCGCGGCCGCCAACGCCACCGGGTCCGTGCCCACCGCGTAATCGGCGTGCAATGCGAAGCCGCCCGCGGCCGCCGCAAGCAGCACCGAGACATTGTTGGTCCCCCGGTTGGCCGTGGCGATGTCGGCCAGTCCGTCGCCGTTCAGGTCCGCGGAAAGCACGGCCACGGGTTGACCTGCCGCCGGGTACTGGTACATCACTTCAAAGAGACGTTGCGCCGGGTTCGGGTTCGGGTCGGGGCCCGGGTCGGCGGGCACGCACCCGTTCATGCCCAGCAGCAACGGAACACAGCAGCACGCAATCATTTGTGGCAGAATGAGCATCGAGTTTCGCATGGGTTCCTCCTGCGTCCGCCCGCGCCATCCCCGCGGCGCGCGGCTCCGTTCAGTATACCGGGGCCGGCCCGCCGTGTCACGATTCCCGAACCTTGTTCACGCAATTCACACCGGAAAATCATGCCGCCTGAACACACAACCGCGAATCTTGTGGTAAAATCCCGCCTGTATGGTCATCTCCAACAGCACAGACAATCCCCACCGCATCAATACCGCGTGCGTCCTCTCCGACCTGCACATGTTCTGCCGCCGCTCCCATTGGCGCGAGCGTGTGCCCGAGATTCGGCGCGCCGCCGCGGCGTGCGACCTCTTCGTCTTCAACGGCGACACCTTCGACTTCAAGTGGAGCGAACTCGACTCGCTCGCAGCCACCGTGGCGGCCGCCGCCGGATTCCTTGAGTCCCTCGCCCACGAATGCCCGCGCACCAGGATTCACATCAATCTCGGCAACCACGACTACCACCAGGGGTTTATTGCCGCGCTCGATGAACTCGCCGCACGCACGCCCAACCTGACCTGGCACCCGTTCTTCCTGCGCGTCGACGATACCCTCTTTCTCCACGGCGACGCCGCCATGGGCGCGTCTTCGCAGCAATGGCTCGAAGAATACCGGAGCACCTGGCTGCACCGGCCCCGCGCCGAACGCTGGAAAGACCACGTTTACGACGCCCTCTTCTGGGCGCGCGTGCCCGGGGCGTTGAGCCGCATGGCCTTTCCGCACGAGCCCACCCTGCGCAAGCTCTCCCGCTACCTCGACGACATCGGGCACGGCCGCCGCGACGGTGTCCGCCATGTCTACTTCGGCCACACCCACGTGCCGGTCCAGGGCCTGCACTGCGAAGGCATCCGTTTCCACAACGGCGGCGCCCCTATGCGCGGCATGCCCTTCCAACTCCTCCGCGCCACCCTCTGACCGGCGCCCGGCCGGTGGGCCGCTTCTGTATGCGCTGTGCAGCCCTCCCGCGTGTGAAACCGGAGCAGGCCTGCGCAAGCTGGCCCCGGCCATTTCACCGGCCGGTATCTCAGAATGCGCGCATACGGTCCCCGCTCCACCCTCCGAGTGACAAAAATTGTCACTCCGCGCCCAGGAATGGCGCCAATTCCGGGTTCGGGCTGGCTGTCCAAAATGCGTTAAGATACTGCTGAATAAGGTGTTAAAGATATTGGCACGAAGTTTGTTTACATGGCTCGTGAAAGTTGATGAGCAGTTTCCCGGCAGCAGCCGCCGGGGGCTGGAGGGTATACACCAACAATGGAGGATTGGGTTATGAAGAAAAACAAAGGTTTTACACTGATNNCCAGATTGGATTCAACACGACCGTGCCGCAACCCAATTTCGTCGAGGAATGGATTGTGCTCGGCCCGTTCCCGAATCCCCCATGTGACCCCGGTCCCGCGAAGGGGGGCGCGACCGATGCGCCGCCCGTTACGCGGGCCGGTTTCGATACTGACTATCTCGAACCACTTGGGGGCGAGGCACATGCGCGCCCCGGTCCGGAAACATCCGTGGAATACGCCGGCGCTGACGGCGCTCTCCACACCGCCGCCGCCGCGGTCGTTAAGGCCGACAAGCGCCATTTTGTCGATATGCACCGCGTCTACGACCATGCAAACGGGGTTGCTTACGCTTTCGTATGGGTATATGCTAAAGAGGCGCAAACCGGGTATTTTGATGCGGGCATGAACGACGGCGGCAAGATTTGGGTGAACGGTACGCTTGCCTACTCCCGGTTCACACCCGCAGGGCAGGGTGCCAAGCCCGGGTTTGACCTGTTCGAGGCTGAACTCGACGCGGGGTGGAACCCGGTGCTGGTGAAACTCGAAGACGGCGGCGGCCGCCGCTGGGAGTTTGTTTTCGAAGTCTACGGTGAAAACGGACATCCGTTGCAAACCGGCATCATGCCAGAGTAGACCGAACGAACATGCGATTGGGAGCCCACATGTGTTCCTGCGTGCCGAAATGGGGGCGTGGTCAGCGACATTTTTTGTCATCCGGCGACCAGTCGCGGCGTTTCCTATGCACTGTTGAAGACTTGCTTTGCGGCTGTGCTTCATGTATAAAGCGATTCCTTTCAATCGGTTGCGGTTCCAGTGAGGGCTTTTGGCACACCACTTGCCTCATGGGGAGTGGAGCTGAGACGGGAACACAACCAATTGGAGGACCGGGCTTATGAAGAAAAACAAGGGATTCACACTGATTGAGTTGATGATTGTGGTGGCCATTATCGCGATTATCGCGGCGATTGCGATTCCGAACCTGCTGCGTTCGCGCATGCAATCGAATGAATCGTCGGCCATCGGCAACCTGCGCACGATTGTGGGCGCGGAAGCCGCGTTCCACGCTGCGAACTATCAGTATGCGATTGACTTCGCCGACCTGACCGGCGCCACACCGTCCTTCCTTGACGGTGACTGGGGCGTGCCGAAGAGCGGCTACAACTTCGTGCTGGGCGGCACGGTGCAGAACTTCACCGCCAACGCGAATGCGGTCGAGTACGGCGTGACCGGCGGCAAGGGCTTCTTTACCGACGCCAGTGGCGTGATTCGTTACGCGGACGGCGCCGATGCCGACGCGACGAGCCAGCCGATCGGGCAATAAGACCTGAGTTGAGTCAACAGCAAGACTTCAACGCCGGCGGCGGGACCTCCCGCCGCCGGTTGCTTTGTGTCTGGAAGACGCGCCGGCCAAAAACGGGTGGCGTCCGCCGCCCCTCTAAAGGTGTCTCTTTCCCTTTTCGAGGGGGGTGACGCGCCAGTTGGCCTTCTCGCCGAAGCGGTAGTTCGCGCCGGAATGGCCCGCGTGGGCGTCCCCGTAGACGCCCCGCACGGCGGCGGGCATCAGCGCGCCGGCCACCAACAGCGCCGCCGCGAGCCCGGCCGCGGCCCAGCCGAACTCCGGACCCCACGAATCGCGCCCCCGGGTGGGCGGTTCCACGGCCAGGCGCACCGGCCACAGCAGCACCATCACGCTGGCCAGAATCGCGTTGACGAATATGGTGCCTTCGGTGAGGATGCGCTGCGCGGTGAACGCCGGCAGTGCGCGCTCGAAGTTGGCAATCACCATTATCCACAGCAGGACCAGGTAGAACAGCTGACCTTTGCCCAGCCAGTTCTCGGGAATGGCGGCGATGGGCCGTTTCCGGTGCTGCATCAGCACGTACAGCCCGGCCAGCGACATGAGTCCCCACATGAGCACGAACCACCCTTCCGCGGGCAGCGTGAAAGACTTGAACCAGGGGGCGGCCATTGCGTCGGGCACCGCGCCGTGTTCACGCCACTGCCGCACATTCTTGAAGATGTTCAGGAACGTGAGCAGCAGGAGCACGAAGGCGGCCGCGAAGACCTCCGTCCATTTCCGCTGCCGCTGCTCGTCGCGCAGCCGTCCCGCGCGCGTGGCGAGCAGCCCGAGAGCGAGAGCAATGCCGATGCCGTTGATAAAGCCGTAGGTCTGCTCCAGGAAGCTGTGCCAGTTCGCCGACTGCCAGTGCGCCCAGGCGGCCACCGCCGTCTCGTCGCCCGTTCTCGCGGGGTTGCCCGGCGCCACCATGAGCAGCTTGATACAGGACGCCCCGGAGAAGCCCAGTCCGCCCACGGTTCCGCTGACCACGGCCGCAAAGACCACCCCGAACATGCGTTGCCGGCAGAGCCAGAGCATGGCTCCCGCGAAGAGGCCGAGTATGCCCGCCCAGTCGTCCGCCCGGGGCGGCGTCATGCGCACGCCGAGCAGCGTGGGGAAGACCAGGAAGCTGATGAACCAGCCCGCGGCCATGTGCGCCAGCAGCGATGAGCCCGCCTTGAACCGGCCGTACATCGCGAAATAAAGGCAGACCGTCGCGACGATGCCGAGCATCCAGCCGAGATGCTGCGGCACGTCGAGGAAGAACTGCGGCCAGTTGATCACGAAGCTGTCCAGCGCCGCCTCGTAGGGAATGCCCTCGGTTTCGGCGAAGCGCCGCGCCATGTCGAGGTCTCCCTCGCGGCGCAACACCACCCCGGCAAGCGCGGGAAGCAGGCCGAGTGCGCCCAGCAGCCATTGCAGCACCCACCCGAGCAGCGCGCCCGCCAGCGCAAAGGCTCCCAACACCGGCCGCACCGCGAACGAGCCCAACGCCGCGACGCAGCACAGCGCGGCGAAGAGCATGACCGCCGCCCCCGGCGACGCGCAGACGCGAACCGCCAGCACCGCCGCCACTGCGGCGGCCGCAAGCGCCCCGAGCCCGATGCCCCGCCACCGCGACACATTGCGCAGCCGGTCGTCCCAGATGTCGAACAGGAACAGCGCGATAAGCGCGGTGAAAGCCTGTATCCAGTCGGCGTCAAACCAGTAGAGCGGGCTTTCGTGGCGGCTCCAGGTCTCTGCGTACGCGCTTTCCCATTGCTCAATCAGCGGGAAGATGGTCAAATTGCAGACCAGCCAGAACCCGAAGACCCAGCAAATCGGCCGGAACAACTCCGTGAGCCGTTCCCGGTCGGCCACCGCCGGAAACGCCGTGCCCGCGCCGCCCATGCCGCCCCACAGGAACCCGATGACGAACAGGCAGAAGAATCCATAGTACTGCGAGGCCGCATGCCCCGAGTGTGTGTAACCGACCACCTGCATGTACGAGATCGAGCCGCCGAAGGCCCAGCCGAGCGCGCCGAACATGCCGAAATAGGTCACCCGCGCCCGCCAGTCCGCCCGGCCCGACATCAGGCACACCGCGATGGCCGTCAACCCGCCCGGCAGCATGGCGCCGTATTCATGGCCGAAATTGCCGCGTATCCCCCAGCCAATCGACAACGATACCGCCGCCAGCAGCACGGTTGTCCAGTGCAGCCCGCGCAACCCTCTCGCCTCCGTCATGATTCCCTCCCCGTGTGCAGAAAAAAGACTACTGGTCCAGGGCGGCCTGCACCCAGCCGAGCAGCTGCCGGGCCCGGGCCGACCCCGTGTGGTACCGCAGAAAATGGGCCCGGCCCCGCGCCGCGACGGCAGCCGACTCCTCCGGGCGCGCCAGATAATGCTCGAGCCGCTCCTCCAGTTCCGCCGTGTCGCGGAAGAACACGGCGTTCTCGCCATCGGTGAACTCGTGCGGGATGAGGATGGGCAGTCGTTCCGAGAACAGCATGCTCCCGTGCGCGGGGATTTCCCAGTAGCGCACCGTGTCGAAACCGGCCCCGAAGAGGTTGAGCGCGAGCCGCGCCCGGCCCAGCCGCGCCGCGTATTCCCGTTGCTCGAAAGTCCCCGCGAGGTCCAGCCCGAAGCGGCGCTCAATGTGCTCCAGATAGAGCCGGCGCATGCCGAAGAGGCGGTGCCCCGCCCAGAACAGCGGGACATCGCGCTCCGTATCCGCCGCCACAGCCACCCGCCCGTCGGGATAGGCAAAGGGCAGGGGAAACGTGTTCGGACCGTGGTCCGCGCAGGCCAGGTGCTCGCGCTTGAAGTACCCGGCTTCCAGCAACCCGCCGGTGTAGGCGCGCACCCGCTCCCGCACCGACAGTGGCTCATCGAGCTGGTCGACAATGAACACGGGCGTGTCCGACGCCGCTTCCGCGATTCGCCGCGCCTCCGCCTGCGGAACGCCCTGTTCGCAGTCCCCCCAGAGTACCAGGTCGAAGGCGCCGTCGCGCAGTTCCGCGAGGACACGTTCCAGCGCGGCCGGTTCGCCGGGCAGGTCGAAGCTGCACGGGTAGTGGCGCATGTGTTCCGGCAACTCGCCGTGCAGCGAGGGTTTATAGGGGTATTCGAGCACGTTGCCGCCGCCGAGCACCGTGCACAACCCGTCGTAAAGCACGTCGAGACCGTAGTGGTAGCGCGGGTGGGTCACAAACAGTACGCGCGGCGCAAAGCCCGGGTCGTGTTCGGGCGCCGCAATCGCATCGGGGCGCCTCAAGACCGGCGGCAACGCGGCCAACTGCTCCTCGACCTCCGGCCGGGGGTGGACCCGGTGGAAGCTGCGCAGAATGCGTCCCGCCATGTCGCTGTCGCCCAGATAACGCCAGAATTCCGCATGCACCTGGTAGCCTTGCGCATAATCGGGCGCGCACGCCACCAGGCGGTAGAACAACTGCTGCGCCTTCACAAAGGCCTCGAACCGGTCCATGCCGGGCGAGCGCTTGAGCCAGGCCAGCAGGCTGAGTTCGCGCTCGCTGTACACCGTGGCCGCCACCTGCGGCGTGTCCAGGTAGGCGTCGGGAATGAGTTCGAGGACCTCGTAGCAGGATTCCGGCCGGTCCGCGTGGAAGAAGCCGTGCGCGTGCTCCAGCGGATTGTAGTCGCTGCGCACCAGCAGCAGGAGGACCCGGTCTTCGTCAACCGGCAGTTTACGGTAGAGCGGCCAACCTGCCCGGGCGGCGAATTCCGAAAACGCCCGGGCGGCCGGGGCGATCCGGTCCTCGTCGTCCGAAGACGGGGCCACGATGCCCGCGTACCCGGAGGGTGCAAGGCAGGGCAGGACCGCTTCGAAATCCTTTTCGGCGGGCACGGCGGCAAAGAGGCAGAGGTCAAACGGAAGGCCGGGAAATGCCCCGGCAGGTTCACACTCCGTCACGCCGTCGAGCAAGACCGCGGCAATGCGCGCCTTTTCCGGGTCTGTCTCGAGGCCGTGGACTTCCACGCCCTGACGGCGCTTGAGCAGGTGGCCGAGTTCACCGCGGCCCGCGGGGCAGAGCAGAATACGGCGCGCAAAGAACGGTACCGCCTGGGCGAGCGCGGCGAGTGCTTCGGGCCGCCAGGATTCCGCCGCCAAATCCGGGTTCGTCATCTCGGCTCCGCGATGGTTGTCCTACTCACCTTCTGAGACCTCGTCCGGCCGGCAGGTCTCCAGCAGGGCGCGCCTGTCCACCTTGCCGTTCGGCAGAAGGGGCATCTCTTCCCGCATCTCAAATCGCTTGGGCACTTTGAAGTTGGCGAGATGCGCATGACAGTACTTGCCCAATTCGTCGGGGTCGAGGGTTCTGCCCGGCTTGGGCATGACCACCGCGTGCCCTATCTCGTCATACAGTTCGTCAGGCACGCCGATCACCGCGGCGTAGAGCACGCCAGGATGGGATTCCAGCACCTGTTCCACCTCGCGCGGGAAAATGTTCTCGCCACCGCTCTTGAACATTTCCGAAGAGCGCCCGGCGATGCGCAGGTACCCGTTTGCGTCGAGGGACCCCATATCCCGCGTGTAATACCATCCCTCCGCGTCAAGCACTTCCCGCGACCCCACCGGGTCGTTGAGGTAGCCGCGCATGACCACCGGTCCGCGGAACGCAATCTCACCGACCTCGCCCGGCGGCAATTCGCGCCGCGCTTCGTCAACGACCTTCACCTCAAAGGGGGGCGCCACCCGGCCGACCGTGTGCATCAGCAGGTCGAGTCCGTCGTCCGGCCCGCTGTAGGTGACGAATCCGCACAACTCGGTCGAGCCGTAACCCGTCTGCATGCGGATGCCGTGCCGCTCCGCGATGGGCCCGAAGGCCTCCATCATGCGCGGCGGCGCCGCCGAGCCGCCCCAGACCATGGTGCGCACCGAACTCCAGTCGGCCTTCGCGAAGTCTACCGCGGCCATCTCGCGCAGGTACATGACCGGCAACTGGCCCAGCATCGTGATGCGCTCGCGGCCGATCAGTTCCAGCGCGCGCTCGGGGTCGAAGTGGTCCATCAGCACCATCGTCGCACCGGCATAGAGCGCGGCCGCGGCCAGTTCGACATCGGCCGCCACGTGGTTGATGGGCAGGTGCATCAGGGTACGCGCATCCTCCGTCCAGTCGAGGTGCATGGCCTCGGTGCGCGCGCTCGTCAGGATGGCCCGGTGCGTCTGAAGCACCCCCTTCGGCCGCCCGGTCGACCCCGATGTGTACATCAGCAGCGCTTCGTCGTTCGCGCCCAACAGCGCAATGCGCTCCTCGAGTTCCTCTTCAAGTTCGCCACGGGGCCGGTTCACGAATTCATCGAAGCCCAGGGCCACATCGGACGTTTCGCCAAGCACCAACACCTCGCTGATGCTGCCGAACTCATACTCGAACCGAAGGACGTGCGACAGCAGGTCCTTTCCGCCGTCGCTCGCCAGGGTCACCACAACGGCGGGCCGGCAGTGGCCGACCACGTAGGCGAGTTCGTCGGGACTGTACTTCGGCGAAACACCCAGCCAGATGGCGCCTATCTTGTGCGCGGCGAGGTATGTGTACAGGAATTCAGGCCGGCCCGTTGCGATGCAGGCGACCACGTCGCCCCGGTACACCCCCAGTTCGAGCAGCGCTTTCGCGGTGCGGTCGATCCGTTCGGCGAACTGCGCCCAGGAAATGCGCTGTTCCTCGAAGACCAGCGCCTCCGACTCCGGCTTCTGGGCGGCCCAATGCTCCACCAACTGCCAGAGATAGTTCATATGCTCAATAGCCATAAGGCTGTCATGCTCCAGTTTTCCGCTCCGCGGCGGTAATCCGGACATTTCACAGGCTCGCAAGGGCAAGATGCGGAAAGCAGGTCGGCCCGTGCAGTTTCGCCACCTAACCCGGGAATTCTTCAATCGCGGCTTGTGAAATACCCTTCGTCAATTCAAATGTCGAAATCACTTCATCGCAGCCTGTTACACCTTGCGGCTTTGCCGCATGTGAAAGATGCGGGCCGGGCACCCGGCGCGTCCCGCCCGAGTCAGCGGCTCAGAGCGACCCGCCCGTTTCGGACCGCCGGTTTGCCGTCCCCGTTCAACACGCAGAAGTGGATGTGTTCCAGGTTGTCTTCGGCTTCGCGGGCGACCGCGCAAACCGTGATTTCGCTGCCGGGGAAGACCATGCCCGTGAACTGGCAGGCGACCTGCCGCACCCGGCACGGGTCCCCGTGCGCTTCCATATTCGTTATCTCGCGCACCGCCAGCGCCAGGGTGGCCGTGCCCTGGTAGAGGGTTCGCGGCAATCCCACGCCATGGGCGAATGCGACGGAACTGTGAATCGGGAAATGGATCTCCGCGCACCCATCATAGACGTGCGCTGCAAGCGGGTCAACGCGCAGCACCTTCTCCCAGGCGGAGCCTTCGGCGTCCGGGCGCCGGCGCGCGGACGGCAGGGTCTCGCCGCCCCGTCCCCCGTCGGGACAGGTCACCCCGCGCAGCAGCCCGCCAATGTACTCATGGAAGACCGGCTCCCCACGCTGGTCGGTGGCGTCATACCGTATGACCAGGTAGACGCCCGCACGGTGGGGCATGATGGCCGCCAGTTCGCCGTCAATCCGCAGCCGGTCACCCGGACGAATGGGCCGTTGCCACTCGATGAATTCCGTGTAATGCACCTGGGTCATCAGCGCTTCAAGTGGAAAGCCCCCTTGTTCCCAGAACTGGTCGAAACGCTCGGAAAGCGGCCAGGTGCAGGCCACGGCGAGCATGGGAGGCGCGACGATGCCCTCCGTGCGTTCGTCGTCAAAATACCACGGGTTGTGGTCGCCCAGCCCGGCGGCATAGTTCATGCCCCGGCGCGGCGTTATCTCGATGTCGAACGGCTTGGAGCGGCGTCCGACAAATGCGGAACTCAATTCCATGGCCATTTCCCTGTTCCGAGTGCGATGAACACACTACCATGTTTGCCGGCGGGAGGGAAGACCGCCGCCTCAATTCCGGGTCCAGCGGTATGCGCCGGCGTCTTCGAGCAGAAACCTGCCGCTCGCGCCGGGTTGACCCTCCAGGCGCCAGTCCGGCGGCAAGCTTACCGCGATTTCGTAGACCGGCTTCTCTTTCAAGGTCAATTCGATGGCGTTCTCGCCGGCCCGCACATTCACGGGCACGCCACGATACAGCACGTTCGTGACGGCCATCCCGGGACAATCCTTCGGCAGGCGCGGCGCGATGGCGAGCGCGTCCGGCCGCGGGTCCAGGCCCAGGAAACCGTACACCGCAATGCAAGGCAGCAAGCTGCTCTCGAAAAACTCCGCGTCGATGCCCAGCCCGCCGGCGGTGCCGCCACCCTGCAGCGTGGTGCCGCGCTTGCCGTCCGCGTAGTAGGCGCGATAGCCACCTTCCGCCTGTACTTCGGATTCCCAGGCGAGTATCTCTGAAAGGCGCCGCCACGCATCGTCCGGGCCGTAGACCTGAAGCCGCGCCCACAGGTCGTAGAAGGTGAAGCCCAGAACCGCGCCGCCGTCCTGCACCTGGCCGCCCCAGGGAATGCTCTCCGGCCCGTGCCAGCCCTGTCCGTACCAGTCGAGGTTGCGCAGGGTCGTCGCGCGCGGGCCGAACCGCCAGTGATAGATGTCTTCGCCGGTGGAGGTGTCCCCCTCCACGATACGTTTGCCCGATATCCAGTCCATCACGCGCAGCGCGTGTTCCTCGCTGGGGATTCCATACCAGATGGCGTCGAGATTGAGAAACGTGTACCCGTAATCATAGGCGGTGCCTTCCACGTCGATGCTGGCGTAGAAGCGCCCGGCGCCCTCGTTCCAGAACACCTCGTTTGCCTTCGTTTTCACTGCCTCCGCGTGCTCGCGCAATTTAAGCGGGTCAAGCGCCAGCGCGCCGCGCGGCACGTCCCAGCCCGGGTGCGCCAGAATCGCCTCTTCGAGGTCGGCCATCTTCCGTGTGGCCGCGTAGTACTGGTACGTGGCGTAGAAGTCGCGGTCGCCGAAGGGCATGAGGTCCCAATAGTTGCTGCCAATGCCGTGCCCGGGCCGCATCGTCTTGTTCCCGGCCTCGTCGCGCACGAAGCCCGCGAGCCCGTCGTGGCCCGGCCACGGATTGCGGACCAACTTGTGCTCCAGCCCGCCCATCACCGTCTGCTGGTAGCGCAGCGCGATGCGCATGCGGTTGATGTTCTCGCGCAGGAACGCCAGGTCGCCGGTCCACGTGTAGTAATACCAGCTTGCCAGGATGAAAATCGGATTGTTGATGGTGTGCCGCGTGTCATAGACTGTGAAGAACGAGTCAATGTCGAAGGTCACGTCCGACTCGCCCGGCGCCAGCGATATCCTCATGCGCTCGATCGCGCCGCGCCATTTCGGATGCCGGTGCATCACCGCGATGCTGTGGTGGCGGCCCTCCGGCGAGAGCTGCGTGTCGTCGAAACTGAGATACACGCGGCGGTCCGGGCCAAAGGACTCGTCCCCGTCGCAAAGCCACTCGATGTACGGAAGCCGGTGCTCCGGCGGCGCGCCGCTGCGCGACCAGCGAAGCTGCACATAGGGCGCATTGAACGCGTCGATGCTGAATCCTTCCGGTGTCAGCAGTGTTGGGGAGTCGCCGGTGGCGCGCAGCCGCCACGCGTTGTCCACAATCCCCTCGGACTCGAGATGCTCCCTCGCCCAGCCATCGACGGCGCGCTCGCCGCAGTACGGATTGTCGGGCCAGTTGCGCAGATAGCCGCCCACCCATCCCGGAACCGCGTCGCAGGGCTGGAAATGCCAGCCCGCCGCCACCCCGGCCACTTCCTCGGGGCCGAATCCCGCCTGCGTCCACATGGGGAACGGCCAGCCGGCGTCGTGGGCGTGAGAGAAGTGCTGGTGCGTGTTCACGTAGCCTTCCGGGCTCAGGTCGATGGCGAGCAGGTGCCCCCGGCGCAACTCCTGAATGGTTGTTTCCGTGCCGCGCGGCACGGCCCCGTTCATCCACATGTCCGACAGCAGCAGGTATTCCTTATTGAAAAGCGTAAGCCCGTTGCCCAGCCGGTGATGGAAGTGGTACCAGAGGTAGTCGCTCAGGACTTCGGCCTGCTCGTCATGGCCGTCGAAATGGAACCTTGGAAAGTCTTCCGGCGGGGCGGGCGTCGCCGGGGCTTCCGCTACGGCCGCAGCCGCCGGCAAAGTCATCAATACGGCCGCCAGAACAAGCCTCATTATCATAACTATCCTTTCCAGACGGGGTCGTTGAATGCAATCCGCCCCCATGATTGCGCCATTTTGCAACTTTTCCCCGAGAATATAGCTTTCTTTCGTCACTTTTTGCTACCCTTCGCCGAGTCGGGAATTTATTGAATTGAAGTGACGATGACAGGATTGCACTGATGAAGCACCCCGTGAACCGCCGTTCTTTCCTCTGTGGAGGCGCGAAGCTGACCGGACTGGCCGGAGTCGCCGCCGTGGCCGCGCCGTCGCCCCGGGTCGAAGCGGCCGCTGCCCCGCCTCTGCCGTGGACCTACGCCGCCCTCGACGTCGAGTTGATGCGTAAGCGCGGCCACATGAACTATGCCCACCGTGAGTGCTGCGCCGGCGTCTTCTCCACGCTGGTCGAGGGCCTGGCCGAGCAGGTCGGCGCCCCGTTTGACAGCGTGCCCTGCGAGATGATGCGTTACGGCGCGGGCGGGGTGGCCGGATTCGCATCCCTGTGCGGCGCCCTGAACGGTGCGGGGGCTGCCATGAGCCTTGTGTGCCCCGGCGACACCGTCAAGGAGTTGCTTTCCGAGCTTCTCAGTTGGTATGCGGCAACGCCCCTGCCGACCGAGACGAGTAACGGGTACGCCGTCGACCATGGCTACCTGCCCGGTGACCCTTACACCATTCACGAGGCGCTGCCCCAGAGCGTGGCCGGCGGCAACCTGTGTCACATGTCCGTGAGCAACTGGTGCACCGTGTCCAAACAGGGCAGCGGCTCAAAGGCGCGCTCCGAGCGCTGCGCGCGGCTTACTGGTGACGTGGCCGCGAAGGCCGCCGAACTGCTCAACGCGCATTTCGCCGGCACCTTCCGCCAGGAACACGACCTGCCCGGCAACGCGGACGGCTGCCGCCAGTGCCACAGCAAGAGCGAGAAGTCGTTTACGCGGGGCAAAATGAACTGCCGCCTCTGCCATGTCGAACCCGTGATCTCGCGCCACCACGAGGCCCACCAGTTCATGGAGATGCTGAAAAAGAGCGAGAAGTAGGCCCCATATCTTTGATCCCGTTCTTCATGCTCAAGGCGGAAGGTGCTACGACAAAGTGATTCTGGTGCTCGAAGTATCGAAGGATATTTCGCAAGCTGTTGTCAGGCACTCTTTGGGTTACCTGGTTTCACTGCATATGCTGATATGGTTTTCCTGCATTGCCATTGCCCGCTTGTGAAATATCCGGGCTANNGTCACGCCCGCGAGTAGACGCTGCGCCTCTTCGTCCTGCACGGGCCGCTCTTCCCCGGGGTCCCAGTCGATGGGCCGGCCAAGCGTCTGCGACACATAGCCGAGGTGGCCCGGTGTGATGCTGCGGTGCGCGGTTTCGGCCGGCGCGATGCATGCTTCGCGGGAACGCATGCAGTCCAGGAAATTGCGGACGTGATTGGTCGAGGCATAGACTTTCCTGGGGCCGGGGTCGAAACTGCGTTTCGTCCAGGCCTCCTCCGAGGCTTCAAGCACGCCGCGCTCCGCGTATACCCAGCCGTCTTCGCCGACAACCTTCAGGCCAAGCCTGTTGCGGCTCGATATCGTGGTGGTGATGCCGTCCGCGTAGGCGCATTGGATGGTGTATTGCTCCGCCGTGTTGTAGATGTCCGTCTCCGGAAAGGTCCAGTCCACCGCTTCGACTCTGACAGGGCCGCTGTGGTCCGCGCCCATAGCCCAATGCGCGATGTCGTTGTGGTGCCCGATCCAGTCCATCAACACGCCGCCGCCGTAGGCCCGGTGGCCGCGCCACCAGCGGTGATGCCGCGCGCGCATGTACGGCAGCACGGGGCCGGGCCCGCACCAGAAATCGTAGTCGAGGTGTTCCGGCGGGTCGGTGACCGCGGGGTCCCCCATGGGCTTCGCATAGCCCTGGGGCAATCCCACTTCGACGCGCTGAATCCTGCCCAGCAGCCCGTTGTGCGCCAGTTCGACGACCCGCTGGAAGCGCGGGTCCGAGCGCTGTTGCGACCCCGCCTGGAACACGGCCTTCTGTTTCACAACCTCGCGGTACACGGCCTGGCCTTCCCGGAAGAAATGGGTGACCGGCTTCTCGCAATAGACATCTTTGCCGTGTTTCAACGCCTCCAGCGCGCACAGGGCGTGCCAGTGGTCGGGGGTGGCGACCACGACCGCGTCGATGTCTTCACGGCGGCAAATCTCGCGGTAGTCGCTGCAGGCATCGAGGCCGGCCGCCGCCTCCGGGTCCTTGCGGCGCGCGTAGAAATCGCTGACAAAGTCCGCGGCGCCCTTGCGGCCGTAGGACGTGCCTTCGCCCCAGGGATTGTCCCGGTAGTGCAACTCATCGACGTCGCACACGGCCGCCACCACGGCGTCCTTTTCGACCAGGAAGCTGTTGAGCAGGTTGAAGCCCCGCGCGCCCAGGCCGACGATGCCCACCTGAATCCGTTCGTTGGGCGGAATGCCGTCGCGGCCAAGCGCGGTCGCGGGGATGATTGCGGGCGCGGCCAGGAGCCCGGCCGTGCCGCGCAGGAACTGTCGGCGGTTCATGGTGTCACATTTTCTGGTCATGCGGCTGCTCTCTCGTCTGCGCTCTGCTGCCAATCGATTAATGGGACGCTGCCCCTGCATTGCCCACACCATACGACGTATCGGCCTCGAATTCCACATCCCCCGCCAGTCAAGGTTCTTGACCGCACTCAATGCGCCGTGTACCCTTGCACAAACTCAACGGCCCAAGGGGATAGAAGAGGGAGTCTGCCATGGATTTCGCGATTTCGCAGGAAATGCAGGGGTTGCTGGCGCGGGTCCGGGAATTCGTTGAGACGGAACTCTACCCGCTCGAAAATGAGTTTCTGGAGAAGGGCTTCGGCGGCGTGTTCGAGATGCTCGATGAGAAGCGGGCACGCGTGCGCGAACTCGGCCTGGCGCTGCCGCAGATCCACAAGGAATTTGGCGGGCTCGGCCTGAGCGTGCTCGAGCACGGTCTCGTCAGTGCTGAACTCGGCAAGAGTCGCATGGGGCACTACACGTTCAACTGCCAGGCCCCGGACGCCGGCAACATGGAACTGCTCATCCAATACGGCAGCGAAGAGCAGAGGGAGCGGTATCTCAAGCCGCTGCTCGCGGGCGAAATTCGCAGTTGTTTCGGCATGACCGAGCCCGACCACCCCGGCTCGAACCCCACCTGGATGGGCACGCGCGCCGACAAGGACGGCGACGACTACGTGCTCAACGGGCGGAAGTGGTGGAGCACCGGCGGCGACGGCGCGGCCTTTTCCGTCGTCATGGCGGTGACCAATGCCGACGCGCCGTTGCACATGCGCGCCAGCATGATCATCGTGCCCACGGACACGCCGGGCTACATCAACGAGGCGACCACCCCGTTCATGGGGCATCGCGGCGAAGGCTGGGCGAGCCACTCCGAGGTGCGCCTCGAGAACTGCCGGGTGCCGCAGAGCAACCGGGTCGGCCCCGAAGGCGCGGGTTTCCTGCTCGCCCAGGAGCGGCTCGGCCCCGGGCGCATCCACCACTGCATGCGCTGGATTGGCGTCTGCGAACGCTCCTTCGACCTCATGTGCCGGTACGCGGCCCAGCGCGAGGTGGCCCCCGAACGCCCGCTTGCCTCGCGCCAGTTCGTGCAGGGCTGGATAGCCGAAAGCCGCGCGGAAATCGACGCGGCCCGGCTCGCCGTGCTGCACGCCGCCTGGACCATCGACCAGCGCGGCGCGAAAGCCGCTCGCGAGGAAATTTCGCTGATCAAGTTTCACGTGGCCAACGTCATGATGCGCGTCGTCGACCGCGCCATCCAGGTGCACGGCGGCCTCGGCGTCACCGACTACACCCCGCTCGCGCTCTTCTACCGCACCGAGCGCGCGGTNNTCAGCACGGCGCTCTGATGTATATGCCGCTCTATGCCGGCGGCGATGTGCCGGAGTCGCTTGCGCAGCGGCGCGCGCGTCTGGTTGGCTTCGTCTACAGTCCGTTGCGCATGGGCGATCTGATGCTGGGTGTGCTCGGTCCATCCCTCGATGAGTTGGACATCCGCATCTACGACGGCGCCGACGAGGTCCACAAGATTTCCGTGGCCAAGCGCATCATCCGCCGCTACGTGGAAGAGATGGGATGAGGCCCCTGTGCATTTCCACGCCGAGGCGTGGAAATGCAGAAAGCCTGGGAGACTGTCATGCAATTGCCGGCCGACCTTCCCGGTCCCGTTCGTGAAGGCGAGGAACTGGACACCGCGAAACTGGGCGAGTATCTGAAAGAAGCCGTTCCCGGCGCCGATGGCCCGCTCGAAGTCCAGCAGTTCCGCAGCGGCTTCTCCAACCTGACCTATCTGCTGCGCATGGGCGAACGCGCCCTGGTGTTGCGGCGGCCGCCCGTGGGCAGCAAGGTCAAGGCCGCCCACGACATGGCGCGCGAATTCCAGGTGCTCGAGGCGCTGCATCCCGTATACCCCGCCGCGCCGAAACCGCTGGTGTTCTGCGACACGCCCGGCGTCATCGGCGCCCAGTTCTACGTGATGGAGCGCATCGAGGGGGTGGTTCTGCGCGGCGAACGGGCGGCCAATTTCACCTGTCCGCCGGAAACCGTGCGCGCGGCGTGTGAGTCGCTCGTGCGCAAGCTTGTGGAGCTGCACGCCGTGGACTATGGAGGCATCGGGCTCGGCCACCTGCGCCGCGACGGTTCCTTCGTCGAACGCCAGGTCAACGGCTGGATTGACCGCTATTACGGCTCCCAGACCGACGACATCTCCGCCATCGAGCAGGTGGCCCGGTGGCTGAAAGACAACTACCCCGCCGACTCCGGCTCCGTGCTCATCCACAACGACTACAAGTTCGACAACCTCGTGCTCGACCCGGATGACATCACCCGCATTCGCGGCGTGCTCGACTGGGAGATGTCCACCGTCGGCGACCCGCTGATGGACCTCGGCAACGGTCTCGCCTACTGGCTCGAACCCAACGATACCGCCATCGGCCTCGTGCCCTGTTTCCTCACGCTCGAGCCCGGCTGCATGACCCGCCGCGAGGTCTTCGACTGCTACGCCGAAACGACCGGCCGCGACATCGAGCACACCGTCTTCTACTACGTCTTCGGCCTGTTCAAGCTCGCAGTCATTGTCCAGCAGATCTACTATCGCTACAAACAGGGCCTCACCAAAGACAAACGCTTCGCCCCGCTCATCTTCATGGTCGGCGCGCTCGGCATCAAGGCCACGGAGACCTTAGCGAAGGGGGAGGTCTGACTGGAGTCCGGGAACATAGCTTTCAGACTGGCAAAGTGATGCGCTCATCCTGCCCATGTACAACCAGTCGGCAGAATCACTAGAATGGTGTTCGCCGCGTTGTCAATACACTGCCCGGAACCGGAGAGACACCATGAAAGACAATCAATTTGCACGCGTCTTGTTTTCCGCCCTGTTCGCCGTTCTCTGTTGCGCCGTTGCCCCGGCGGAGGACCTCTTCGACGGCGCGCCGCCGGCGCCGCCGGGCTACGAGAACCACAAGCAGGCGCAGATGGCGGTGATGATGGGCGTGGTGCCGCGGGTGGAACAGCCCACGGACGTGCCTGAAAGCATCGCGTTTCACGACGACATCGAGTTTTCCGCGCCGGAGGGCAAGCCGCTCACGCTGGACCTCTACGTGCCGAAAGACCCGGCCACCCCGCCGCCGGTCATGCTGTTCATCCACGGCGGCGGCTGGAGCAAGGGCAAGAAAGAAGATTACGCCTTCTACAACATCGACTTCGCCAGGCGCGGCTACGCCACCGCGTCGACGCAGTACCGCCTTTCACCGGAAAATCACTTCCCCGCCGCCATTCAGGACGTCAAGTGCGCCATCGTGTGGTTGAAGACGCATGCCGGCGAATACGGCTTCGACGGCGGCCGCATGGTGCTCATCGGCGGTTCCGCGGGCGGCCACCTGTCGCTGCTGGCGGGGTACAGCCAGGACCCCGCGCTGGAATGCCCCGGCGCGCCGGAGGGGGTGGACACCCGCGTCCAGGGTGTCATCAACATCTACGGCGTGGTGGACTGCACGACGCCCGTGGCCCAGGAAGCGCACCAGGTAAACGACTTCATCGGCAGGCCGTACAG
>NPIG01000804.1_pt1 | contig 20298 bp, 17 predicted proteins | sample 8637441 | NCBI WGS metagenome assembly NPIG01 (sample SAMN07420675, study PRJNA396082) | bioreactor metagenome | isolation source: sample BR6 brine-fed electro-methanogenic bioreactor BR | place: Japan: Kochi | collected 2016-06-14 | reverse complement strand
GCCGCGCGCCGGGATCTCGGCGCGATCGGGCTGGTGGCGCGGAACAGCTTTGCCATTCCCGCCACCTGGGCGCAGGAGCGGCCGCGGCTGCCGGCGCCGCACCAGGTCGCGGTCGAGCTGTGGAACACCACGGTGATGAAGAAGATCACCTCGAAGCGCAGCCTGGTCTATCACGGCTGGGTGACGTTGAGCGCGACGCTTTTGGGGTTCGCCATCGGCACGGGCCTTGGCATCCTGCTGGCGGTGGGGATCGTGCATAGCCGCGTGATGGACATGTCGGTGATGCCCTGGGCCATCGTCAGCCAGACCATCCCGATCATCGCGCTGGCGCCGATGATCATCGTGGTGCTCTATTCCATCGGGGTGCAGGGGATCATCCCCAAGGCGGTGATCAGCGCCTATCTGAGCTTCTTCCCGGTGGTGGTCGGCATGGTCAAGGGGCTGCGCAGCCCCGACGCGATGCAGCTCGACCTGCTGAAGACCTATAACGCGAGCACCAATCAGGGGTTCTGGAAGCTGCGGCTGCCGGCCTCGATGCCCTATCTGTTCGCCTCGCTGAAGATCGGTATCGCCGCCAGCCTGGTGGGCGCCATCGTGGGCGAGCTGCCGACCGGCGCGGTCGCGGGCCTTGGCGCGCGGCTGCTGGCGGGAAGCTATTACGGGCAGACGGTGCAGATCTGGTCGGCGCTGTTCGGCGCGGCGATCCTGGCCGGGCTGCTGGTCGGTCTGCTGGGCCTGATCGAGCGGATCACGCTGAAACGGATGGGGATGGCGCAATGACTTTGGTTGTTCTGGCCCTGGTTCTGTGGGCCTTCGGTCTGTGGGTGAACATGCGGCTGGCGGGTGGGCCGGCGGCGCAGACCCGCGTGGGCAAGCTGGCGGTGCCGGTGATCTTTGGGCTGACCATCCTGGTGATGTGGGAGCTACTGGTGCGTGGCCTTGAGGTGTCGATGGTGATCCTGCCCGCCCCCTCGCTGATCGCGGCGCGGTTTGCCACCAGCCTGCCGATCCTGTGGGCCGATTTCGTTCAGACCTTCGTCAAGGGGGCGCTGTCGGGCTATCTGCTGGGCTGCGGCGCGGCGGTGCTGACCGCGGTGCTGATCGACCGCAGCGATTTCCTGCGCCGCGGGCTGTTGCCGGTGGGCAATTTCGTCGCCGCCCTGCCGATCGTGGGCACCGCGCCGATCCTGGTGATGTGGTTCGGCTTCGACTGGCAATCGAAGGCGGCGGTGGTGGTGGTCATGGTGTTCTTTCCGATGCTGGTGAACACGGTGGCCGGGCTGAGCCAGACCACGGCGATGCAGCGCGACCTGATGCGAACCTACGCAGCCGGCTATTGGCAGAGCTTTTTCAAGCTGCGTTTGCCGGCGGCAATGCCGTTTATCTTCAACGGGCTCAAGATCTCCTCGACGCTGGCGCTGATCGGGGCCATCGTGGCGGAGTTCTTCGGCTCGCCCACGCTGGGCATGGGGTTCCGGATCTCGACCAGCGTCGGGCAGCTGTCGCTGGATATGGTCTGGGCCGAGATCGTGGTCGCCGCGCTGGCGGGGACGGCGTTTTACGGGGCGGTGGCGGTGATCGAGAAGGCGGTGACCTTCTGGCATCCGTCGCAACGGGGGTGAAACCACAGGAAGAAGATCCCGGGACACGGGGCGCGGAAAAATTCAACAAGGATAAAACTCAGCAAGGAGAGTATGACGATGAAGAAGCTATTTGGTGGGGCGCTGGCCGCCCTTGCTCTGACCGCTGGCAGCGCGCTGGCCGCCGACGCGGTCAAGCTGCAGCTGAAATGGGTCACCCAGGCGCAGTTTGCCGGGTATTACGTGGCGCAGGACAAGGGGTTCTACGACGCCGAGGACCTGGACGTGACGATCCTGCCCGGCGGTCCCGACATCGCGCCGACCCAGGTGATCGCGGGCGGCGGTGCCGACGTGATGATCGACTGGATGCCCTCGGCGCTGGCCGCGCGCGAGAAGGGGCTGCCGCTGGTCAATATCGCACAGCCGTTCAAGAGCTCGGGCATGATGCTGACCTGCTGGAAGGATGCCGGGATCGCGAAGCCCGCCGACCTGGCCAACCGGACGCTGGGCGTGTGGTTCTTCGGCAACGAGTTCCCGTTCATGAGCTGGATGAGCCAGCTGGGCATTTCCACCGACGGCAAGAGCGAGAGCGGCGTCGAGGTTCTCAAGCAGGGCTTCAACGTCGACCCGCTGCTGCAGCGCCAGGCCGACTGCATCTCGACCATGACCTATAACGAGTACTGGCAGGTGATCGACGCGGGCGTGAGCCCGGATGAACTGGTGACCTTCAAATACGAAGATCAGGGCGTCGCGACGCTGGAAGATGGTCTCTATGTGCTGGAAGAAAACCTGTCGGACCCGGCGTTCGAGGACAAGATGGTGCGCTTCGTGCGGGCCTCGATGAAGGGCTGGAAATATGCCGAGGAGCACCCGGACGAGGCGGCGATGATCGTTCTGGACAACGATGCCACCGGCGCGCAGACCGAGAAGCACCAGAAGCGGATGATGGGCGAGGTCGCCAAGCTGACCGCAGGCTCGAACGGCGCGCTGGATGCGGCCGATTACCAGCGCACGGTCGACACCCTGCTGGCCGGCGGCTCGGACCCGGTGATCACCAAGCAGCCCGAGGGCGCCTGGACCCACGCGATCACCGACGCGGCGCTGAACTAACAGCTTGGGGGAGTGTCCCGGGCCACAAGGCCCGGCCCCTTGCGCGCCCGTCCCGGGAAACCGGGGCGGGCGTTTTTATTGCGGGTGGAGATGTCCCGGCCCTGTCATCCCCGCGAAAGCGGGGATCTTTGTGGCGTCCCGGTGTCGGGAGGTCCCCGCTTTCGCGGGGATGACGGGGCGGCGCGAGGGCAGTGTCGTTCGGCCCGAAAAAAGGCGCGCCGCCGGGGCGACGCGCCGATGTCTTCTGCCCTGGGGGGCGTCAGTCGGTCTTGCGCTTTTCCGCCACGATCGCGGCCAGTTGGTCGGCGGGCAGGTAGCCGCGCAGAAGTTCGTCCTTCAGGACGAAGGTGGGGGTGCCGGAGATCCGCAGCTTCTGCGCCAGCGCGCGGGTGTCGGCGATCACCTCGGTCACCTCGGGGCTGTCCATGCGGGCCAGGATGGCGTCGGCGTCAAGCCCCAGCCCCTCGGCCAGGCGGCGCAGCACGACATCGCTCACGTCCCCCTGCATCTCCATCAGTGTATCATGCACCTGGCTATAGGCGTCGTCGCCGGCGACCTGCTTGGTCGCCACGGCGAAACGGGCCGAAATCATCGAGGCCTCGCCCAGGATCGGGAATTCCTTGACGATGAAGCGGATATTGCCGTCCTGGCTCAGCAGCGCCTCGATCTCGGGCACCGCCTTGCGGCAGTAGCCGCAGCGGTAATCCATGAACTCGACCAGGGTGATGTCGCCGTCGGGGTTGCCGCCGACCCAGGAATAGCCGTCGTTGAAAATCGCGTCCGCGTTGTCCTGGACCATTTGCAGGTCCGCCTTGGCCTCGGCCTCGGCCTGGCGCTGTTCGAGAAGCTGGACGGCCTCGAGGATCACCTCGGGGTTCTCCATCAGATAGGACCGCACCTCATCGCGGAAGACGCTGCGCTCGCTGTCCGTCATCTGGGTCAGGTCGGTGGCCTGGGCCGGGCCGGCCAGGAGGGCCAGGGCAGTCAGGGCCGGGGCGGCAAATCGGATCATCATCAGTTCCTTTTCCGGTGTTTCTCAGAAGCACTCAACACATCTTGGGCGCGTTGCCAAGGTGGCGATCCGCGCGGCAGGTGGCGGAGCGCGCGGCGGGCCAATATGCCGGCATCGTCCAGTTGGCCGGCCAAGGCATAGCGTTCGGCGGTGGCCAGGGCGGCCATGCCGGGCTCGCCCTGGCGGGCATAGGCCAGTGCCAGATCGCGCAGCACGCGGGCATCGCGGAAATCGCGGGCGCGGGATTTCTCCAGGCTGTCCAGCGCGTCCTTGAGCCGGCCCGCGGCCAGTTGGGCCCGGCCCAGCCCGCCCAGGATCAGCGCATCGCGCGGGGCAAGCGCCACCGCCTGTTCATAGGCGGCGGTGGCGGCGGACCAGCGGCGGTTCTCCATCAGGATCTGACCCTTGAGGTCGAAATAGAACGGATCGTCGGGGCGCAGCGCAAGCGCCGCGTCGATCCGCGCCAGCGCGCGGGCGCTGTCGTTCTGGCGGTGGTGGGCAACCGCCTCGCGCATCAGGCGAATGTCGCGGTGCTCCTCCTCGGGGGCGCGGCGCAGGGTCCAGGACGGCGCGCGGGTGAAGGCCGACAGCTTGCCGCGGAGGCGGGCGAACCAGTAATCGTGGTTGGGATCGGGCGGGATCGCCTCGCCCTGCGCCGCGACGTAGGCCTCGGCGGCGCGGATGCGGTCGCGGGTCAACGGGTGCGAGCGCATATAGGGATCCTGGGTGGCCAGACTGAGCAGTTCCTGCCCGGCAAAGGCCTGGTGCAGATCGACCAGACCGCGCGGGTCGATGCCGGCCCAGGTCAGGTAGCTGGCCGCGGCGCGGTCGGCCGAGGCCTCTTCGGCGCGGGTGTGGGACAGAAACGAGCGCATTGCCGCCGTCTGCGCCCCCAGCGCGATCCCGGCGCCGGCCTGACCGCCGCCCGCGGCCGCGGCGATCATGCCCAGCACTGTGCCCAGGCCGGCGGCGCTGCGCGCGCTTTGCAGATTGCCCATGCGCCGGGCGATATGGCCGTTGGTGATATGGGCGGCCTCATGCGCGATGACCGCCTGCAGCATGCGGGCGCTCTCGACCTTCTGGATCAGGCCGGAATGCAGGAAGATGGTGCGGTGATCGACGACGAAGGCGTTGAAGCTGCTGTCGTGGACCACCAGGATCCGCACCCGCGAGGCGTTCAGCCCGGCGGCGCGCAGGATCGGAAAGGCCAACTCGGTCAGCCCGTGTTCGATATCGGCATCGCGCAGCAGCGTGAGCGCGGCCGCGCGCCCCGCGGCGACCGTTCCCAGCAGCGCGCAGAACACCAGGGCCGGGATTGACGCCGGCCGGAAGAAACGGTCAAAACCCATGCCGTAACCATGGGAGCTGAACATGCGAAACTCAACCCGATCCCGGGTCGATCCCTTTATTGTGATGGACGTGATGGAGGCCGCGCGTCGCGCCGAGGAGGCGGGCCGCCACATCATCCATATGGAGGTGGGCCAGCCCGGCACCGGGGCGCCCAAGGGGGCGACCGAGGCGTTGACCGGCGCGCTGGCGTCGGAGCCGCTGGGCTATACCGTGGCGCTGGGGCTGCCAGCGCTGCGGCAGCGGATCGCGCGGCTGTACGGCGAGTGGTACGGGGTCGACCTGAACCCCGAGCGGGTGGTGATCACGCCGGGGTCCTCCGGCGGCTTCATCCTGGCCTTCACGGCGCTGTTCGACACCGGCGACAAGGTGGGGATCGGCGCACCCGGCTACCCGTCCTACCGGCAGATCCTGCGCGCGCTGGATCTGGTGCCCGTGGACCTGCCGACGGCGCCCGAGAACCGTTATCAGCCGGTGCCAGCGGATTTCGCGGGGCTGGACCTGGCCGGCCTGATGGTGGCCTCGCCGGCCAATCCCACCGGCACCATGCTGGACCGCGGCGCGCTGGGCGCGTTGATCGAGGCGGCGCAGGGGCAGGGAGCCTCGTTCATCAGCGACGAGATCTATCACGGGCTGGAATACGACAAGAAGGCGGTGACCGCGCTGGAGATCAGCGACGACGTCTATGTGATCAACTCGTTCTCCAAGTATTTCTCGATGACCGGCTGGCGCGTCGGCTGGATGGTGGTGCCCGAGGATCACGTGCGGGTGCTGGAGCGGATCGCGCAGAACATGTTCATCTGCGCCCCGCACGCCAGCCAGGTTGCGGCGCTGGCGGCGATGGATTGCGACGCGGAACTGCAGGCCAACCTGGAGGTCTATCGCAGGAACCGCGCGCTGATGCAGGCGGGGCTGCCGAAGGCGGGCTTCGACAAGATCGCGCCGCCTGACGGGGCGTTCTATTTCTACGCCGACGTTTCCGACCTGACCGACGACAGCCGTGCCTTTGCCGCCGAGATCCTGGACAAGGCCGGGGTGGCGGTGACGCCGGGGCTGGATTTCGACCCGGTGCGGGGCAACACCACGCTGCGGTTCTCCTCTGCGCGGGCGACGGCGGATATCGAAGAGGGGCTGGCGCGGCTGGAGCGGTTCATGGCGGCGCGGGGCTAAGGCCGCCGGCGCCCCTTTTTCTGGCCGGAAATATCCCCGGGGGGAGCGGCGCAGCCGCGGCGGGGGCGGCGCCCCCGGGCCCCGGCGGTCGAACCGGACCAAATCCGACATTCCCAAGCCCGCCCCGCTGGGCTATCCTGCGCGCAAGCGGGCCGGGACAAGGCCGCACGGGCGTTGGTTTGACGGGCATTGGGCGTGTTTGGCAGGATTTTCACCATTTTGGCCGTGGTTTCGGCGCTGCTCTGGGGCGCGCCGGGTGGCGCGCGGGCGGAGACATTCTCGGGGCTGGCGCGGATCGACGCCGAGGCCAGCCGCATTGCCGACGCCGGGCGGCGTGACGTGCAGATCGAGCTGCATCTGAGCCAGGGGGTGCCGTATCGGCTGTTCACGCTGGACGCCCCGCCGCGCCTGGTGCTGGATTTCCAGGAGGTGGACTGGACCGGGCTGACGGCGGAGGGATTGCTGCGGACCGACCGGATCAAGCAGGTGCAGTTCGGCACCTATGTGCCGGGCTGGTCGCGGATGGTGCTGGAGCTGGCCGGGCCGATGGCGGTGGAGCGGGCCGGGCTGCGGATCGACGAAGTGACCGCGGCGGCGCATCTGGCGCTGCTGCTGGCGCCGGTGGCGCAAGAGCGGTTCGCGGCGGCGGCGGGGCCGCCCTATGATCCGCGCTGGGATCTGCCCGATCCGGCCCCGGTGCCAGGCGCGGCGGAGAAAGACCCGGACGCGCCGCTGCGGGTGGCGCTGGATCCGGGGCATGGCGGTATCGACCCCGGCGCCGAGGTCGGCGCGATCAACGAAAAGACCCTGATGCTGACCCTGGCGCGCGAGCTGCGCGAGGTGTTGTTGCGCTCGGGCGGGTTCGAGGTGGTGATGACCCGCGACGACGACCGGTTCGTGTCGCTGGAGCGGCGCATCGCGCTGGCGCATCAGGCCGGGGCGGACGTGTTCCTGTCGCTGCATGCGGATTCGCTGTCCGAGGGGCTGGCCCATGGCGCCACCGTCTATGTGCTGGCGCGCGACGCCTCGGACAAGGCCAGCGCGCTGCTGGCCGAGCGGCATGACCGTGCGGACCTTCTGTCGGGGGCTGATCTGAGCCGTGCGGATGACGAGGTGACCGACATCATGCTGGACCTGGCCCGGCAGGAGACCCGGCCGCGGACCGAGGCGCTGGCCACGGCGCTGCTTTCGGGGATGACCAACATGGGCGGGCCGATGAACCGGCGGCCGAAGCGCTCGGCGGCATTCTCGGTGCTCAAGGCGGCGGATATCCCCTCGGTGCTGATCGAGGTGGGGTTCCTGTCCAGCCCGCGCGACCTGAAGAACCTGACCGATCCGGAATGGCGCGTCGGCATTGCCCGGGGCATCCGCAACGGGTTGCAGAACTGGCGCAAATCCGACCTGGCGCGCCGCCCGCTGGTGCGGAAATGAGCCCGCGCCGCAACCGAAAGGACAGGCCATGAGCCGTCTGCGCATCATCAATCTGGGCCTGCCGAAATCGGGCACCACCACGTTGGGCGTGGCGCTGGGCAAGGCCGGGCTCAAGGTCGCCGACTGGCGCATCCGCAAAGGCCAGACCGAGGACCGGCGCATCCTGTTCGGCTTCGTCGGCGACCACCTTTATCGCGGCTATTTCGAGACCGGCGATCCGCTGGCGCTGCTCGACGAGTTCGACGCGGTGACCGAGATGAGCGTGGCCTCGAAGGGGCTGTCGCTGTGGCCGCAGATGGACTGGGGGCTGCTGGAGGCGATCCGGCGGCATCATCCGGGGGTGAAGTTCCTGCTCAGCCATAGGGAGCCGGCGGCGCTGGTCAAATCCATGCTGGGCTGGTCCAACCTGGGCAAGTCGCGGTTGCCGCAGCAGAATATTCCGGGGCTGCCGGCGGGCTATGGCGGCACGCCGGAGCAGCTGACGCGCTGGATCGAGGGGCATTACGCCTTTTGCCGCCGGGTGTTCGCGGGCGATCCCGATTTCCTGGAATACGACCTAACCGATCCGCAGGCGCCGGACAGGATCGGCGCGTTCCTTGGCCTCGACCTGCCGTGGTGGGGCAAGGCCAACGTCAAGGACCGCGACGCCGATGAGGCCGAGGCGGAGGCGGAAGCGGAGGCCGGCGCGCGGGCGGCGCCGGCGGTGGTGCGGGGTGCTGCGCCGGCGCGTCAGACCTATCTGCATGCCGGGGCGCATCGCACCGGCACCTCCAGCGTACAGCTGTGCCTGGCCGAGAACCGCGCGGTGCTGGAGGCGCGGGGCTATGCGCTGGGCTATCCGTCGCGCGATGGCGCCCCGGGTGGCACGCTGAAGCTGAAGCTGCCCGAGCCGCGCCATACGGGCGGGCAGATCGACAAGCTGGCGGCGCGGGCGGGCGAAGAGATCGACCGGGTGGCCGTCGGGCGCGATCGGCTGATCCTGTCCGAAGAGAACGTGCCGGGGCGGATGATGCACCTTTATTCCGGGCGGTTCTTTCCCGCCGCCGAGACCCGCGCGCAGGCCTTGGCGCAGGCGCTGGGCGGGCCGGTGGCGCATCTGGTCTATGTGGTGCGCGACTATGCCGGGTTCTTTGTCTCCTGCCACCGCAAGCGCGCGGTGCAGCGCCGCGTGCCGGGGTTCGAGGTGCTGCGCGCGCAGCTGCAGGGACTGGACCGGGGGTGGCCCGAGATGATCGCGCTGCTGCAGACGCATCTGCGGCCGCAGCGGTTCACGGTGGTGGAATACGGCCAGCGCGGGCAGAGCCGCGATCTGCTGGCGCGGCTGCTGCCCGATGTTGACGCCGAGGATTTGCGCGAGCCGGAGAAGATCCTGAATCTCAGTGCCACCGACCGGGCGCTGGAGGCGGTGCAGGCCCGGTTCGCCGTGACCGAAAAGCTGCCCCAGGCGGAGATCGACGCGCTGATCGCCGCCCATGCCGAGGACCGCAGCGACCTGGGATTCGCGGCCTTTCCCGAGGAGGAGCGCCGCCGCTGGCAGGCGCGCTATGCCGCCGACCTTGACCGCATCGCCGCGATGCCCGATATCGCGCTTGTGCGCGGCTGAGCGGCCGCACCCGGAATCGGGGCCGTGCGGCCCCCCGGACCGGCGGCAACAACCTGCCGGTTCCCGTTTTGACCCCCGCGCCCTGTCCGCCTATATAGGGGAGCGCGCGAGAAAAGGCTTCACTGTGCTTCGGTTTATCTTCTCATTCTTCGGGGCGATCTTCAGCCTGATCACATTGGGCATCTTCATGGTCGCGCTGACCATCGGCGGCGTGTTCTGGATGTATGCGCGCGACCTGCCCAGCCACGAGGCGCTGGCGCAGTATCGTCCGCCCACCATCAGCCGGATCTATTCCGGCGAGGGCGAGCTGATCGACGAATTCGCCAAGGAGCGCCGGCTGTTCACCCCGGCGGAGGAGATCCCGGACCTGGTGAAACAGGCGTTCATCTCGGCCGAGGACAAGAATTTCTATCAGCACAAGGGCTATGACCTGCGCGGGATCGCGGCCGCCGCGATCGAGGCGGTCCGGTCGCGCGGGCGCAACGTGCGCGGTGCCTCGACCATCACCCAGCAGGTGATGAAGAACTTCCTGCTGTCGGGCGACCGCCGCGCCGAGCGCAAGATCAAGGAAATCATCCTGGCCGCGCGGGTCGAACGCGCGCTGAGTAAGGACCGGATCCTGGAGCTGTACCTGAACGAGATCTTCCTCGGGCAGAACTCCTATGGTGTGACGGCGGCGGCGCAGACCTATTTCAACAAGACCCTGGGCGAGCTGGAGCCGCATGAGGCGGCATTCCTGGCCTCGATGCCCAAGGCGCCGTCGGACTTCCACCCGGTGCGCAACAAGGAGCGGCTGCAGCAGCGCCGCGACTACGTGCTGCGCGAGATGAGGGAAAACGGTTATATCACCCAGGCGGTGTACGAACATGAGGTGGCGCAGCCGCTGCGCTCGGTGCAGAACGGCGATTTCGAAAGCTTCCGCACCGCGCTGCCGCCGCGCGATTATTTCACCGACGAGATCCGCCGCCAGCTGAGCGAGGATTTCGGCGAGGGCGAATTCTTTACCGGCGGCTTCACCGTGCGCGCCACCATCGACCAGGAGATGCAGGTCGAGGCGGCGCGGGCGCTGCGCAGGCAGCTGGAGAAATATGACCGCGACCGCGGCGTCTGGCACGGCACGCTGGGCAAGATCGCCGAGGACAAGCTGGGCAGCGAGGACAGCTGGCGCGCGGCGCTGGCCGAGTTCGAGGCCCCGCGTGACGTGGTGCTGCCCACGCAGTGGTACCCGGCGGTGGTGCTGCGCCTGGGTAAGACCGATGCGCGCATTGGCATCGAGGGCGTGGAAGAGGACGAGGACGGCCACTGGATCCCGGCGCAGGACGTGCAATGGGCGCGCAAGCGGCTGGAGGATGGCAAGCTGGCGCGCAAGGCGCGGGTGGCCGGCGACCTGCTCGAGGTCGGCGACGTGGTGCTGGTGCGCAAACTGGTCAGCGACAAGGACGACAGCTTCATCCGCTGGAGCCTGCGCCAGGTGCCCGAGGTGCAGGGCGGGTTCATGGCGATGGACGTCAACACCGGCCGGGTGATCGCGATGCAGGGCGGGTTTTCGTACCAGGACTCGGTGTTCAACCGCGCCACCCAGGCGATGCGGCAGCCGGGCTCGTCGTTCAAGCCCTTCGTCTATGCCGCCGCGCTTGACAGCGGCTACAGCCCGGCGACCATCGTGGTCGACGCGCCGATCGAGATCGACACGCCGCAGGGGCTGTGGCGGCCGCGCAATTCGTCGAACAAGTTTTACGGGCCGACGCCGCTGCGCACCGGCATCGAGATGAGCCGGAACCTGATGACCATTCGCTTGGCGCAGGAGGTGTCGATGCCGGTGGTCGCCGGCTATGCCGAACGCTTCGGCGTCTATGACGAGATGGGGGCCTATCTGGCCAACTCGCTGGGCGCGGAGGAAACCACGCTCTATCGCATGGTGGCGGCCTACGCGATGTTCGCCAACGGCGGCGAGCGGGTCGAGCCGACGCTGGTCGACCGGATCCAGGACCGGTTCGGCAAGACCATCTATCGCCATGACAAGCGCGCCTGCGCCGATTGCGATGTGGCCGATCTGCCGCCCGGGCAGCCGCCGCGCATCGTGTCGAACCGGCGCCGGGTGATGGATGCGATCACCGCCTACCAGCTGACTTCGATGATGCGCGGCGTGGTCGAACGCGGCACCGCCAGCGGCGCGGTCCACCTGCCGGTGCCCACCGCCGGCAAGACCGGCACCACCAACGAGGCGCGCGACGTCTGGTTCATCGGGTTCACCAGCAATATCGTCGCCGGCTGTTATATCGGCTATGACCGGCCGCGCCCGCTGGGGCGGGGGGCCTATGGATCGTCGATGTGCGGGCCGGTGTTCCAGTCGTTCATGGAGAAGGCGGTCGAGAAATATGGCGGCGGCCCCTTCGAGGTGCCGCCGGGCGGCCATTTCATCAAGATCGACCGCTATACCGGCGCGCGGCTGCCCGACGATGCCAGCGGGCCCTACGTGGTGGCGGAGTATTTCCGCGACGGCGAGGAGCCGATCTTCGGGCTGACCTATGACGGCGGTTTCGCGATGGGCTCGAACCTGCCGCTGTTCGAGGAGGTGTCGGGCGGCGGTGGCCAGCAGGTGACGACTTCGACCGGGGACACCGCGGTGGTGGGTCCGAAAGCGGATTTCGGCACGGTGAGTTCGGGCGGGCTGTACTGAGCCCGCGCCGCTCCTTCGGGGTCAGAGGTCGACGATATTGGTGACGATCTCGCGGAAGAAATCCACCTTGCCCGCGTTTTCGTGCGACAGGATATGCGTCAGGCTGGTGACCTCGCGCTGATCCAGACCGTAGAAAAATCGCTGGTGGAAGTTGGTCAGGTACCAGCCGTTGCCAAGCGCATAGCTGTCGATGCCGAGCGCGCGGGTTCCCTTTGGAAAAATCTCCTGTCCAAGCCGCTGCACCACGCCGATCAGCTCGGGCAGGGTGCGGGCGGCCTGCCAGCCGGTGTCGGCCTCGTCGCGGTAATGGTCGATGCGAAAGTCGATGTCGGGGGCGATCAGGTCGAACATCGCCGGGTCGGCGGCGACGAATTTCTGCAGCAGCGCGGTGATGGCAGCGCCGGTGGCGGGTGCGGGGGTCGGGGCTGCGTTGGTGGTTGAGGTGTTGTCGGTCATCCGGTGGTCCTTTCAGTTCCTTGTAATCGGATGCCGGCAGACCACATAAAAGCCATTGATTATTCAATTTTTGCTTTATATAGGTTTTGACTATGATTGAGCTTACGCCGTTACGCTATTTCCTCTGCGCCTACGAGGGAGGCACGTTCAGCCGTGCGGCACAGGCCAGCGGGGTCAGTCAGCCGACCGTTTCCGCCGCCATCCAGAAGCTTGAGGCGCAGTTGGGCGAGCCGCTTTTCCTGCGCTCGAAATCGGGGTTGACCGCGACGTCGCTGGGCGAGCAGCTTTACCGCGAGGCGGGCGACAGCGTGGCGCGGCTGAGCGGATTGGAAGCCCGGCTCAGGCGGCAGCCGCAGCGGCCGGTGCAGATCCACTGCCGGCCGGACATCCTGCTCAGCCGCTTCGCGCCGGCGTTGCACGGGCTGCGGCGGGCGCAGGGGAACTTGCAGTTCCGCTTCACCGAGCGGCCGGAGGCCTGCGATCTGTCCTATACGGTCGAGGGCTGTGCACCACCCGATCACCGTTTCATCCCGGTGTTGACGGAGGGGTTCGGCGTGGCGCTTGACCGCCATCACCCGCTTGCCGGCCGTAAAGCGGTAGACCCGGAGGAGCTGCGCGACCAGCCGATCATCCACCGGCCCTATTGCTCGGCCGCAGACGGTTTCGATCTGCTCCTGGGAAAACGGCCGCCGACGCCAGCGCATGCGGTGCACGATCAGCAGGTGCTGGATCTGGTCGCTGCGGGCATCGGCATTGCCTTTGTCCCGTTCTCCCACGCTCGGGCTTGCCCGGAGATCGTGGTTCTGCCGCTGCATGGCGTGGCGGCAGGGACCCGGACCATCGGAATATCGTATCGCAAGACCGCGTTCGCGCGTGACATCGCCGAGCGGCTCGCCGGCCTCGCGCGGGAGGGCTGAGCGGTCGCGGACCGGCAGATTTATCGCACGCCACCTTGCCCGCCCCTCGGGGCTCGTCTATCACCCTGTTTCAATTCACGCAGTATCGCAGGACCATCCATGCGCGCCGAGACGCAGAACACCGTTGCCGAGATCGAAAAATCGCTGGACCTGCTGGCCCAGCGGATGAACCATGAGACCGCGCAGCACCGTCTGGAGGAATTCAACGCCCGGGTCGAGGATCCCAACCTGTGGGACGATCCCGATGCGGCGCAGAAGCTGATGCGCGAACGGCAGATGCTCGTCGACGCGCTGGAGACCTACGAGTCGATCAAGCGCGATCTGAACGACAATGTCGAGCTGATCGAACTGGGCGAGATGGAAGAGGACGACGAGGTCGTCGGCGAGGCCGAAGCGGCGCTGAAGGCGCTGAAGGAGAAGGCCGCGAAGAAGGAGCTGGAGGCGCTGCTGGACGGTGAGGCCGATGGCAACGATACCTTCCTCGAGATCAACGCCGGCGCCGGCGGCACCGAGGCCTGCGACTGGGCCGCGATGCTGCAGCGGATGTATGTCCGCTGGGCCGAGAAGCGCGGCTATAAAGTGGAGTTGCAGTCCGAGGAGCCGGGCGCCGAGGCGGGGATCAAATCCTGCGCCTACAAGATCTCGGGACCCAACGCCTATGGCTGGCTGAAATCGGAAAGCGGCGTGCACCGTCTGGTGCGCATCTCGCCCTTCGGCAAGGGCACGCGCGAGACCTCTTTCGCCTCGGTCTGGGTCTACCCGGTGGTCGACGATAATATCGAGATCGAGGTGAACCCCGCCGATATCCGCATCGATACCTTCCGTTCCTCGGGCGCGGGCGGTCAGCACGTGAACACCACCGACTCCGCCGTGCGGATCACCCACCATCCGACCGGCATCGTGGTGACCAGTTCGGAGAAATCGCAGCACCAGAACCGCGACATCGCCATGAAGGCGCTGAAGTCGCGGCTCTATCAGCTGGAACTCGACAAGCGCAACGCGGCGATCACCGAGGCGCATGAGAACAAGGGCAGCGCGGGCTGGGGCAACCAGATCCGGTCTTACGTCCTGCAGCCCTACCAGATGGTGAAGGACCTGCGCACCGAGCACGAGACCTCGGACACCAAGGGGGTGCTCGATGGCGACCTTGACGAGTTCATGGCCGCGACCCTGGCGATGAACGCCGCCGGCAAGAGCCGGGCCGAGGCGCAGAACGGCGGCTAACCGGCCCCATCCGCCAGATTGGAGTCTTGTCACCGCGCCCTGTTTGGGCGCGGTTTCTTTTTCAGGTGACCAAGGTGGGAAAGGATTTGCGCGTGACCCACGACGGCGGCACCGTCGTTCTGATCGGCGATGCCAAGGTGACCCTGACGGCGGCGGATTTCGACTTCGCCTGACCCGGCGGGACCGCTTGAACATATGCGCCAACAATCTGTTTGCTTGATCCGGGGCAGGGGCTAGGCTGGGTGCAAACGCACCAACCATACAGGCCCCCAATGACCCTGACCCGACAAAGCGCCAGCCGCATTCTGGCCGACCTCGCCGCCAAGCGCCTCTCCGCAGAAGAGCTGATGCAGGCCACGCTTGAGCGCATCGGTGAGGTCAATTCAAAGGTCAACGCCATCGTCGCGCTGCAGGACGCCGACGCGCTGATGGCGGCGGCGCGGGCGGCCGATGCCGAACCCCGGCGCGGGCCGTTGCACGGGCTGCCGATCGCGGTCAAGGATCTGGCCGATGTCGCGGGCATCCCTTCGACCAAGGGTTCGCCCCTGCTGGCCGATTTCGTGCCCAAGGCCGACGAGCTGATCGCGGCGCGGATGCGCGCGGCGGGGGCGATCTTCATCGGCAAGACCAATGTGCCGGAATTCGGCCTGGGCTCGCATACCTTCAACCCGGTCTATGGCGCCACGATGAACCCATACGATCCGGCGCGCACCTGCGGCGGGTCGTCCGGCGGCGCGGCGGTGGCGCTGGCGACCGGCATGCTGGCGCTGGCCGACGGGTCGGACATGATGGGCTCGCTGCGCAACCCTGCGGCCTGGAACAATGTCTACGGTTTCCGGCCAAGCTGGGGGCTGGTGCCCGCGGAGCCCGTCGGCGACACCTTCCTGCACCAGCTTTCCACACTGGGCCCGATGGGGCGCAGCCCGCAGGATATCGCCATCCTGCTCGATGTGATCGCGGGCCCCGATCCGCGGCAGCCGCATGGGATGCGCCATGACCAGATCGCGCCGCTGGAGCCCTGCGATCCCAAGGGGATGCGGATCGGCTGGCTGGGCGATTGGGGCGGCGCCTATGCGATGGAGGCGGGGATCCTGGAGGGGTGCGAGACCGCCCTGCGCAGCCTGGAGGAGATCGGTTGCCATGTGGAGCATCTCGCTCCGCCGTTCCCCGCCGAGAAGATTTGGGACAGCTGGATCACCCTGCGGTCGTGGCAGGTGGGGGCCGGGCTGGCCGAGGTGATGGCACAGCCGGCGCAGCGCGACAAGCTCAAGGACAGCGCCCGCTGGGAGGCCGAGCGCGGGCTGGCGATGAGCGCGATGGAGGTGCACCGCGCCAGCGTTCTGCGCTCGGACTGGTTCCGGCGCGCGGCGGCGCTTTTCGAGGAATACGATGCGCTGGTGCTGCCGACGACGCAGGTCTGGCCGTTCGACCTCGACATTCCCTATCCGACCGCGATCGCGGGGCATGCGATGGATACCTATCATCGCTGGATGGAGGTGGTTCTGCCGGTCAGCCTGCTGGGGCTGCCGGCGCTGGCGGCGCCCGCGGGCTTCGGTCCGCAGGGGCTGCCGGTGGGGGTGCAGATCTTTGGTCCTCGGGGCAGTGACGCGAAGCTGCTGGCGCTGGGGGCGGCCTATCACGAGGCGACGCTCTGGCCACAGAAGGCGCCCGCCATGTAGCGGGCCAAAACAAAGGATCCAAAGGGAGGAGGATCGAAAGGGATGGAGAAGGAACATGGGGTGCCGCCGCTGCGGCCGATGACGGCGGCGATGCTGCGCCAGGCGCTGGCCTGCGGCTGGCGCGATTTCCGCCGCGCACCGGTCTGCGGGCTGGTCTTTGCCGGGATTTACGTGCTGGCCGGCTGGGGGATGCTGGCGATTACCTGGTACACCGGGACCACCTTCTGGCTGGTGCTGGCGGCGATCGGTTTTCCGCTGATCGGGCCGTTTGCGGCGGTGGGCCTTTACGAGGTGTCGCACCGGCTGGAGCACGGCGAATCCTGGCGGCTGGGCGACATCATGGGGGTGGTGGCGCATCAGAGCCGCCGCCAGCTGCCCTCGATCTGCGCGATCATCGTGGTCGTGTTCCTGTTCTGGTTCTTCCTGGGCCACATGATCTTTGCCCTGTTCCTGGGGCTGTCGACGATGACCAATATCTCGTCGTCCTTCGAGGTGTTCCTGAGCTGGAACGGGATCGAGATGCTGGCCTTCGGCACGCTGGTGGGGGCGCTGTTCGCGCTGCTGCTCTACATGATCACGGTGCTGTCGCTGCCGCTGCTGCTGGACCGCGAGGTGGATTTCGTCACCGCGATGATCACCAGCTTTTCCTATGTGCAGCACAACCCGGTGACGATGCTGGGCTGGGCCGCGGTCGTTGCCGCGCTGACCTTTGCCGCGCTGATGCCAGCCTTTCTCGGGTTGCTGGTGATCCTGCCGTTGCTGGGACATGCCAGCTGGCATGTCTATCGCCAGGTTCGCGTCGTCGGCGGCGAAGCAGGTGAACCGGTGCCCTGTCCTTTGGAAACCGCGTGAGGCGCCGTCCATCGCGGGTTCGGGGGAAGGCCTGGCGCGCTGCCTGTGTCTAGGCGCTCTCCCGGCCTGCCGCGACCAGCCGGGCGCGCAGGGCGGGGGCCGCCCGGTGCCCGGCCTCAAGCGCGTAGACATAGGCGTGGGTGAGATAGAAATACCGTGCTTCGTCCTCTGCCGCATCGTCGGCGGCCTCGGTATAGAGCGCCACCAAAGCGGCCCGGTCGCCGCGCGCATGCGCGGCGAGCAGGCGGCTGTCCAGGTCGCTCACTCCGCCGCCCTGGCGGTGGCGCGATGCGCCTCGATCCGGGCCGCGACCCAGTCGTGGAACAGGTGTGTCGGCCCGTCCATCGCCGGAGAGAACCGCCCGCCATCGAACCCCGGCGCGCGGCGGCCGGCCTGCATCCCCTCGACCACGAAGATGTCCTCTTCGAACACGGTCTTCCACAGGGCGGCATTGGCCGCGCGCAGGGCGGCGTCGGTGTCTGGCGTGGCGTAATACAGGTGCACCTGTTCGACCGTGCGGTCGATCGCCGCCGGCTGCAGCAGGATGGCGAAGGCGTGATCGCGATGCACCCCGAGCAGAACATTGGGAAACACCGAGACATATTCCGCCGCGGTGTCCCATTTCGCCGACAGCCCGTCGAAATCGGGGAACCTGCCGCCGTCCTCGCCGGTGAACTGACGATAGACCAGCGTGCCCTGGCCCGAAAAATGGTCGGGCGCCTCGATATGGTAATGGTCCTCCAGCCGCGAATAGCTGTTCAGACCGGGATGCACCCAGGGCAGGTGGTAGCTTTCGCAGTAGTTCTCGACCGCGAGCTTCCAGTTGGCCTGCACCTCCAGCTCGAAGCGGCTGTCGGCCCCGCCGTGATAAAGCGGCTGGTCAAACTCCGACCAGCGGGAAATCAGATCGGCATGTACGTCTTCGAACGCCGGCGCGTCGCCGCTGATGTTGATCCAGACCACATCGCGCCAGATATGGCTGCGCACCTCGACCAGGCCCAGGGTGGACTTGTCGATGCCGTCGTGGGTGTTCTGGCCCGGCCCGCCGACATGCGGGGTCGAGACCAGCCGCCCGTCGGTCCCGTAGCACCAGGAGTGATAGGGGCAGCGGATCGCCCCCTCGATCTTGCGCGGCTCGGACACCAGGATCATGCCCCGGTGGCGGCAGATGTTCTGGAACACGCGCACCTGCCCCTGGCGGTCGCGCAGCAGCAGCAGAGGCATGTCCAGAAAGGTGATCGGGCGCGCGTCGCCCGGTTCGGGCACCTCGGTGGTCACGGCCAGGCCGGCCCATTGACGGGCCAGAAGCGCCTGGTTCTCTTCGGCGAACACGGTCGGGTCGGTGTAGTGGGCGTTGGGCAGCCCGTTGGCCTGCGCGATCGGGCGCCGGACATCGGACAGGTTGGATCCCGGTGCGGTCATGGCTGTCTCTCCCTGTTGGTGAGAGCAGCGCAGCCGATTTCAATGCAGGTCGTCCGCCTTCTGAGCGACAGGAGTTTTCCCAAAACGACAAAAGGCGCCGGAATTGGCCCTAGCGGAAGGGGTCGTTGATCTGCAAAAGGCGCCGGTGGAACGGCAGCAGTTCCTCCTCGGTGTGAAACCCGGTGCCGCGGGCCGCGTCGAGGACGGTGCCCAGGTCCCGGCCGAGATGCTCATAGACCATGCGGGTCACCCGGGTGGCGGTGATGGTTTCGCGCATGGTACGGGTGACATAGCCGACCCAGAAGTTGTTTTCGAACGAGGCGACCCGGCTGAGGTAGTTGAACGAGCAGGTCATCGCGTTGTGACGCGAGATGATCAGGGCAATGCCTTCTTCCTGGCGGGTGGCGTAGCCGCGGAATTCGCGGGCCCGGGCGTCGCAGGGCAGGCCCTGTTGGCGCATCGCTTCCCGCGCTTCGAACCCGCGCACGAAGGTCAGCCCGTTGTCGCGGAACACATGAACCAGCCCGACGATGAACTGCGTACTATCGATGAAGCTGCGCCGGGAGAAGCGGTAGAACCCGGTCGGAAAGATGTCCTCGGGGAAATGCACCGCGGACTTGCCCAGGAAATCGGCCAGAAACGGGCTGTTCAGAACTTGGGTATTTGTGGTCAGGGTGTCGACAGGTTCGAGCAGAATCCGGGCATCGACATTGAAAAACGTACAGATCCGGTCCAGCACATCGGGCCGCGGGAAGCTTTCTCCGGACAAATAGCGGTTGAGTTGTGTCCGATTGATCCCAAGCCGCCGCGACAGGTCGGAAATCGACGCGTATTGACGCGACAGTACCCGCAGGTTGGCGCCAAACATGTTGCGCAGGTCGGCCGGCGAGCGGGAGGGATTTTGCATTTCTGAAACACCTGTCCCTTTTGGTTGCGCCGCTGGCGCCATTATCGCGCTGGCGTTGTGAGGATGATACCGGAATGCGCACGAGAAATCTTCATTTGTCTCTAACTAGAATAAGGATGACGCTAAATAAAGTCAGTTGTCGGGAAAAAAGACACAAAAATAATCAAGCCGACGCAGAGATTTTCATGTCCTGCCCCCCCGGTTTTGTCCCAAGATTGTGTCATAGTCAGGGAACGGGGGCCGACAATGTACGGTGTGGTACTCTGGAGCGATACGCGTGAGTGCAAGGCGGTGATCTGGTGCGAGGATCACGGCGATCTGGCCTATTACCGCCGCAGCGACATGGCAGAGCAAGTGGCGCTGGACGCCGGCGATTGGGTTCAATTCGATGTCACGCGCGAACGTCACATGCGATATGCGCACAACCCCCGGCTGGTGGCCGAGGGTGTCTTCGACGGATTGGCAGACAGCCTGAAGGAGCAGAGGGCGCCGCAGATGCGGCGGGTGCCGTCCAGTGTCGGGATCATCCGCATCGTGCCGGCAGCGGACCGCCGGCACAGCGGTATCCGGGCGGCGCCGGTCGGCGCGGCCTGACGGTTATTCGCCGCGCAGCAGCGCGGCCACGCCGGTGCGGGCAATCTCGGCAAGGCCGAGGGGCCGCATCAGGTCGGCGAAGGCGTCGATCTTTTCGGGGGCGCCGGTAATCTCGAACACGAAACTGCCCAGCGTGCTGTCGACCACATTGGCACGGAAGATATCCGCCAGCCGCAGCGCCTCGACCCGCTTGTCGCCGTCGCCGACCACCTTGAGCATGGCCAGTTCGCGCTCGACCGAGGGGCCCTCGACGGTCAGGTCGTGCACCTCGTGCACCGGCACGATGCGGCCCAGCTGCGCCTTGATCTGCTCGA
>NPIG01000803.1_pt1 | contig 20353 bp, 18 predicted proteins | sample 8637441 | NCBI WGS metagenome assembly NPIG01 (sample SAMN07420675, study PRJNA396082) | bioreactor metagenome | isolation source: sample BR6 brine-fed electro-methanogenic bioreactor BR | place: Japan: Kochi | collected 2016-06-14 | reverse complement strand
ACAGTTTTAATTATACGTGATAAAATGAAAACAAAGAAAATATTAACAGTTCTTCTTATTACGTTGATTATGCCTTTACTTATCGGGTGTGATATTGTATGGAATTTAGATAATGTAAACCAAATAACTACCAATTCACAAGTAACTTTACCTGAACTTATTGATGGTCAAATAACTTTCACTCCAGATGATTATAGTAGTTTCCCAACTTATGAGGCTTCAATCTATCAATCGGATGATGTGGATGCGTTTTATGATCAATTACTATTAACACAAACCACAATCAGACATTCTAATATTGAGATTTATAATCATTTATATGAAACGACAACGAATCCTTTCTTTCCAGATAAAACTTCAGAAGTTGGATTAAGTAGTGGATCTGGATTTATATTCATGGAAGATGAAACATACTATTATGCCATAACAAACTTTCATGTCATTGACTCAGAAGGATATGACCAAGAAATAGAAATCATGGCATATGGCGATGCGGACTTTTACCCAGCTGAACTCATTGCTTATGACCAAGATATAGATTTAGCTGTATTAAAGTTTCAAAAATATGCAAGAGAAGATGTCATTATTCTTGATATCTATTCTAGATTATTTTACCAGTTTGACCAAGGAGAAGCCGTGTTAGCTGTGGGAAACCCTCAAGACGTCTATAACATTGTTACGGTGGGTGAATTTAAATCATTAGAGTCAATTCAAAACGTTGATTATAATGTCATCTATCACAATGCTCAGATTGATGAAGGCTCTAGTGGTGGGGCTTTAGTTGATATCGATGGATATCTTTTAGGGGTTAATACCTGGGGACTAGATGAAACTGAAATCTATTCTTTCTCAATCCCTAACTACATCGTTTATATGTTCTTAGTTAATTATGGGATTATTGAACCCTTAGTTTAAAACTTATAAAAATAAAGAAAGTTGGATTAAATCTCCAACTTTCCTTTTTTTACGTTGATTACTATACTTTTGGTTTGTCCTCTTGTATTTGATACAGTAATTTTTGCTTTACCAGGTTGAGTCGTTTTAACATAAAATGCTGTAGTACCATTGACTAAACTTAAACGGTTTGGACCAATCAAATCAATATGACTTGTTCTAATTTGAATGAGATCTTGACTATAGTCTAGATTGTTCCCAAACGCATCAACCATTCTAACAACAATTCGAGTTGCATCATATGTATATCCGTGTTCTAATTCATTAGCGTCTGCTTTAATCTCTAAATTGATGATTTGACTATTTCCTCGTTTTGTCGATGCAACAAGTTCACCATCACAATATCCATCAAATCTAAATACAGTCGGCTGGTTGGTTTGCATCATCACAAATTCACCTACATAATCAACCATTTTTTCATAAGTAATGACTTTTTTGATTAAGAGACTTAGATATCTTAATTTATCAATTAATGGAACCTTCATTCCATGTTTATAGAATGCTTGCAATACTTTAGATAAACATTGAGCATCTTTTTTTGATAAATCATGTCTATTTTCTAATATTTCCCCTATATAATTATCAAATATAATCGGTGGATGAGGCATATGTGGATAGGTTTTGTCACTTTTATAATAAGTGGCTATAAATTCATCATTCTTATAGACTTTGATCGTATCACAATTCGTAAATACAACTGTTTTAGGGAGTTTAAATTCAGGATGATCTCCTGCAATCATATTGTTAGCGACATAGACAAAAGGTTCTTTTGAATTGATAGATTTATACGCATACGCTGCAGGTTTAGGAATTCTAAACATGTCCATAACCCCGTGATAACACACACTGTCGTTTGAACCAAAATTATAATGAGTATTGTAATCTGCTAAACACCAGCCTATAGCCCCTGAATATCTATTTGATGAGTAGGCACTATCAATCACTGATACATGTCTTAAAGCATGTTCTATTTTTTTAGCTTCAGGATCACTTGTCTTTGTTGGAAAGATATGGCCATTATGTTCAGTTACTAAATATGGAACACGACCTTTAGTAATTTTATTGACCTTTTCTAATCCTGGATTATTTCCAACATGTGAAAAATCATTGTATGTATAGATGTCTTCTAAAAAGTTACTTTTTGCAAAATTTCTAACGCCACAGGTTTGACGTGTAGGGTCTAAAGAACGAGCAAGTTCATTGGTTTTTGTATAAAACACATCATCATCAAATGATTCATTAATCCTAACCCCCCAACTGATAATACTTGGATGATTATAATGAGCTTGAATCATATCTTTAATATTTTGATAGGTTAATTGCTTAAATAAATCATCTCCAATATATTGCCAACCAGGAATTTCTTCTAAAACTAAAAGTCCGATTTCATCACATCGTTTTATAAAGTGATCACTTTGCATATAATGACTCGTTCTAACGATATTACATCCATAGTCTTTCAAGATATCTGCGTCAGATTCTTGGATACGTTTTGGCATGGCATATCCAACATAAGGATATGATTGATGTCTATTTAACCCAATCAGTTTAATAGGCTTATTGTTTAATATAAAACCTTCTGGTGTAAATCTAGCTGTTCTAAAACCAAATGTGGTTGTAACTTTATCAACGATGATGTCTCCTAGAAATAAAATAACTTCTACGTCATATAAATGTGGATGGTCTATCGTCCATCTTTTTACGTTGTTAATACTTAAAGATTGATCTAACCTTGTCCCAAATCTTTCTAGAAATTCATGATTTAGCAACAAGGTTCCATCTTTGTATAAATTAACTTTAACACTATAGTCTTCGACTTCTGAATTGATGATATCAAATGATAAATTTAACATCATTTGACTTTCTCTTACGGTGAACCCTTCATGTGTAGACACTTTAAAATTGTCTATATACACTTTTGGTTTAACAATTAAATTGACTTCTCTATAGATTCCACTAAAACATAAATAATCAATGTATTTACCAAACGGTGGAATATTAGGAATCTCTTTAGAATCTACAACGACTTGTAAAAGGTTTTTACCTTCAACGGCTTGGTCTGTAATATCAATGATAAACGGTGTGTATCCTCCTAAGTGTTTGGTTAACTGAGTCCCATTAAGATAGACTTCAGCAGTCACCATAACACCTTTAAATTCTAAGAATACATGATGTTCTAAGATGTCTTTTGATAAGGTTATTTCTTTTGAATATAAAGATGTCATTTGGTAGTCTTTTTCATCAAAATAATTGATGTCTACTTCTTTCATTGTATGAGGTATATGAACAATTACACAATCCTTTATATCTTGTTTGCCAAGATATGATTTCTTAAAATTTTCAGTAAAGTTCCAATCATGGTTTAAACTCAATGTTTGTCTCAAAATTCTCACCTACTTTTTTTTAAAATAATATAATCTAGATCCAAAATCTCCCATTAATCTAACAGATTCATTTATCCCCGTTCCCATAAAATTCTGTTTAGGTATAAATCCATTGTTTACCAATTGATCTCCAGAGACAATCTGATCTTCTTTCTCTTTTTCATATAGATATCGATTCTTTAATGTGTGAAAAGCAATTCCATTATGGTTAAGTTTAATTGGTAAAGCATGACCAACTAAATAACTAAATTTGCCAATATTAAAGAATGATTTACGATTTGTTATATGATAATCAATCGTTTTGTCTAACATATACATATCAATCTTTTCTAGCCCTTCAGCTGCGTTTTGAAGAGTCTGAAAAATACCAAGGATCGCTTCAGTTTTATCTTTATTAGTCACTGCAATATATGTGTTATTTGTTTCAAATGGATTCTTAATTCTATAGTATTCACCAAATTGTAATAACGCACGGTGTTCTTTATAGAATTTAATTTGGTTTTTAATGACATGTTTTTGAAATTTTGTTAGCTTGGTGATATCTAGTTCATATCCTAATAAACCAAAGCAGTTAACGTCAAATCTTGTTTCTAGGTCTGTTTTTCTAATTGACATTGATGATGGGCTATCTGAAACATGTGCCCCCATAACTGATTGTGGAAAACAATAACTTGTTCCATAGTGGATGAGTTGTCTTGTATACCCATCAGTATTATCTGAAGTCCATGCTTGAGGCATATATAAAAACATCCCTAAATCAAATCGATTTCCACCTGATGCACAAGATTCAAATAAAACCTCTGGATATTTATTTGTTAAGTACTCTAAAATATCATATAACCCTAATTGATATAAATGCATGAGTTTACCTTGAGATTTATGATTTAATGCATTTGAATAAATATCACTAAAGTTACGATTCATATCCCATTTCATATACTTAATATTCGCTGAGTCGATTATGTTAGAAATGGATGCTTTAATGTATGTCCTTACGTCTTCTTTTGATAAATCAAGAATGAGTTGATTCCGTCCAAAACTTGGTTTATATCCAGGATGTTTAATCACCCAATCAGGGTGTTCTTTATATAAATCACTCTTAGGATTAACCATTTCTGGTTCGACCCATAACCCAAAATCTAAACCGATATCATTGATCTTTTTAGCGAGTTTTTGTAAGCCTAAAGGCAGTTTTTTCTTATTGACTGTCCAATCGCCTAACCCTTCTGTGTCTGAGTTTCTACTTCCAAACCAACCATCATCTAAGACAAAAAGTTCAATCCCTAGTTTTTTGGCTTGTTTTGCTAAATTGATAAGTTTTCTTTGGGTAAAATCAAAGAAGGTTGCTTCCCAGTTATTAAATAAAACCGGACGCTCTTTTCCTTGCCAGTCCGGTTTAATTATATGGTTTTTAATGAGGTTATGATAATTTTGAGATAAGGTATTAAGCCCACTGCTTGAATAAGACATAAGGGCTTCAGGTGTTGTAAAAGACTCCTGAGGTTTTAATTCCCAATAGAAATCAAATGAGTTGATTCCCATTTGAACTCTTATCATATCATATGGACTTCTTTCTATAATTGCTTCAAAATTACCAGAGTAAATGAGTCCAAAACCATAACATTTACCGTATTGTTCATTTGTTTGGTCTTTTGCTAAAACAATAAAAGGATTGTGATCAGATGAAGAAACGCCTTTTTTAGAATCAATTTTTATAATTCCTTGTTCTACGAGTCTTTTATTAATCATGCGTTCTCGAATCCAAGCACCATCAAATGTTGTTAATTGATATTGATCTGAAAATGTATCAAAATTCATACTCATTGCTTTTTCAATGATGAATGATTGATCCGATGTGTTTTTATAGATTGCTCTTCTTGAAATAACATCTTGATCATAAAATACTGTATAATGCATCTCTACTTCGACATTTCTATAATCATCTTTTAATATTATAACAAGTGTTTTTATATTGTCTTTATAAGCTTTTGTTTCTGGCATTTCTTTAAAGATAGGTTTATCTATGATGTCATGCTTTAAATAGTGAAAATCTGAAGTTCTAGACCCATCATCATATCTAATGTGTAAGGCTGGTTCTCTAAAATCACCTTTACCATATGTTGGCATTTCTAAATAAGCAAGATTTAAGTTAAATGTTTTATCGTGTTCTTCATAGATCACTTGATTACCAATCTCTATCTCATGTTTCGCTTCTAAATGATTGATAGGTTTTTTATCATCTAATTTATCACCATAGTAAACACATCCAAGGTGTTTACTCGGTAAAACTCTCATGATATAAGATGTATGTTTAGTTTGCAAATGAAAATTAAGAAGTTTTTTATCTACATGGATCATTCAGTTGTGTCTCCTTCTAATCGTAAATGTTCTAAATAAGATCTAAAATATGTTTTGATGACAAAATGTGATAATACAAAGATATAAACAAATTGCAATACCACAGCTAAAATTGTTAGTAAAAGGCTTGTTCTTGAATAGCCAATAATGATTTGGTCAAATAAAATACCAGATAAATATGCGGGTGATATCACCAAAGCGTATTGAGACACTTGAGGAATTAAGCCTTCAGTATAGAAAATCGGTATCACACTGAATACGACAATATATACAACATAAGATAAAACCAATCCCTTGTGTGTTTTAGCTATAATCGCTAGAACAACCCCAATAACGATATGCATAAATGCAGATAAGATATAAACCATAGAAAACAAGACGATCGAATAGTTCATATGTAAAAACAGTTTCATAACTAATACATACATCACAAGTGGAATAAGTAAAGTTATTAATGCACTGACTATTTTAGCTAAGATAACAACTAAAGGATTAAATTCATTTCCTATTTCTTTAAAAATAGTTTTCTCTTCCGTTTCAATATACATTGGAATCGAGAATATAATGACTGGCAAAATAAACACAGTTATATATATAACTAATAGTGGATCTAAACGAGGTAAAAAGAACATAGATAAGCTCAGTAATAATCCTAAGATAATGACTGCTTGTAAGATTCCATATGCTATATAGTGTTTAAAATCATTTTTGATTATTCGAAGAAACTTATTCAAAAAATCACATCCTTTACATGATATCTTTTAGTGAGATTTTATGTTTTGACGTTATAGAAATAATCGTATTATTTCTAATGAAATCAATGAAATCATTCGATGATTTATCCATGGTTACATTGTTTATTGTATCACTTTCTAAGTATTCTATAAATAACGTTTCATCATTTAACTTAGAATTATTTAAATTAATGTTCATAAAGTTGTGATCGACAACTTTATATGTGTTGTATTTCACTAATAAAGATGGCATTGCAAATTGGTCAATTACAATCACTTTATTTACTAAACTTGCTTTAGGTAATAAATCAGTTAAAAGGTATTTTAAATCTTTAAACTCAATGCCATCAAATAAATGATCGAAAATAATATATTCTTTTCCTAAGAAGATATTATAGACTGTTAATACAACGATTTTTTCAAATTGAGTTAATGTTGAATAGTCTTTGTTTGCGTAGTTCAAATGATTTAAATTAATTAAATCAGAGAAATCTCTAGCATTTCGATTCATCCCTGATTCTATAACTTTCTCTAAAGTAATCGTTTCTATTTTAAACAAACTTCTAATTTCACTTAAAGTGTCACTTTCATTGAGTAACTGTCTTTTAATTCTGTACTCTTCATAATAAGATAAATCATACATTAAATCAGAGACGAGTATATAATTCAAAAACTCAGGAAGTTCTGAAAAGAATAATGTTTCATTTGAAAGATGTGTCGTTACCATTCTTTGATTCTTAAATAAAAATGTTTTTATTGATTTTAAATCTTCGTCTAAATGATTAAAATCATCAAGATACGTATATAAAATCGAGTTAATGTTATTAATCAATAACTCGGTATAATCATATTCTACTAATAAATCTCTCAAACGATCAAATACCCTTGATTGGAATGATTCTAAACAATTTGTTTTGATATCTTGTTTTAGGGTTTTATTTTCATGATGAATTCTTTTCAATAGGTCAAAGTAGTGAGTATCTTCATTTGCTAATGCTTTTGTATATCTAAATAAAATATCAATTAATTGAATTGGATCCGTTATATCTTGAAGTTTTAAATTATCTTTATTGAACAAAGCTAAATTTTTAGTATAGACATAATCAATTAACGCATAATAAATATCTTCTTTAGCTTTAAATCTGTAGTAAAAGCTTCCTTTGTTATAGCTTGAGTTTTTAATAATTACATTTGTAGAAGCGATGTCATATGGGTTTTTAGAAAATTCCATAAGTGTGGCTTGAAATAGTGCTTCATTTTGTTTTAGTAAATATGTTCTATCTTGAGAATACATTGATATACTCCTTATTTTTTCGATTTAAGTTTACCTTTAATGAGTTCGACGAATCTGTTTTCATCTTCGATAGACTCAAACCCTTTTTTACTTACAATTAATCGACGGTTATCTTTTGTGATTAACACATAGAATTCTTTTGATGATTTAAGTTTTCTTAATGACTCATATCCACTCGTTTTCGTTTGAATGTTTATGACACTATACTCATAATCTCTAAATTCATAGGTTTGTAGGACTGGTTGTTCGACAAGTGGAGATTTTTTTAACATTCGACTTGTCGTTGATTTCTGCATGAAGTACGTTCCTACTAAATATATTAGCAAAATAGCTAATAGTGTTAATGCGTATTGCCATTGTTTGATGATGAGCATATAAATCATAAATCCAAGCGTAATAATCGACATGATAATAAAGTTCTTTTGTAAGTATGATTTAACATAATAATTATTGTATTTAACAATTAAATCTTTGTCATAAAGAGTTTTATTTTTAATTTCCATAAAGTCCTCCCTAAATATTCATTTTCTTAAACAGTATTGGGTAAACCCCAATTCCAATAAATAACATGGTTGCGTATCTTATATAATCCAATAATAACCCTAAGATTCCTTTAAATCCTTGTCCAACTATTAATGAATCCGTATCGACAATTAAATCAAAGATAAAGCTTAATAAATATCTTATAGCCATAATGATTGCTAAACCAAGGACAAATCTTATAATGTTTTTCCAAATATGTTTATGATTTTCAAAATTAACATGGTTCTTTTCAAAGTTGATTGCGATTAAGAACCCTGACATTGTCCCAAACATTTTAAAGATATTTTCATTCGTGTCGAAAAGATTAAATGCGTCTACACCAGCATCTGTCATATTTCCAATATAAGAAATAACTAATATAATTAATAACGCACCATTAACAGCGATTAAAGCTATATTATAGAATCTTCTTTTGTTTTCTATTTTATCCAAAAGCTTAGGTATATAAATAGCCAATATAATCCCTAAAGCAGCCCCTACTAGAACATCTGATAAATAATGGACTCCTAAGTACATTCTACTAAAAGCTACGAAGAAAGTTATAACAATAGCTATAATTAACATCCAATTTTTCTTAAATAACCTATTTAAAGAAAAATATGTCGTCGCAGCTGTTTGAGTATGACCTGAAGGCATCGATGACGATCCTGAAGTAGATGGCTTTAAGTTCTCGATTCTTGAATCAACTAAGAATGGTCTAGGTCGATTGATAATGATTTTTAATACTGAATTTATAGCAATTGATATAAAAACAGTTAACCCAATAACTTCACCATGTGCTTTATCATAACACCAATAGATAAAACCTAAGATTAAGATTAAAACAGTTTCTTCACCAAATAAAGTAAAAAACTGAAATAATGCATCTAATAAACTACTTCTGTTGTTTTGTAACCAAACAATAATATCTATTTCAAATTGCATATTAAATCACCCCAAAGAATAAGATTCCTAGAATTCCGGATATAGCTACTAAATACACAGGATGTGCTTTTTTCCAAATTCTAGATATGATGAATATAACTAAGAATATCACAATCGTTCCTAATTGAATACGTCCTTGTGAAAACTGAAAGTCTTCAATACTAAATACGTATTTTAAAACAAATGATATTCCTACAGATATAATAATACCAGGCACGACAGGTCTAATCCCCTTTAAAAACCCTTTAACGTATTGATTTTTTGAAAATTTTGAAAAGAATTTTGCGATAAATAAAATAATAATAAAACTTGGTAATATAACACCTAAAGTCGCAGCTAATGCACCTAGAACACCGTATTGTTCAAAGCCAATAAAGGTCGCTATGTTAACCGCAAATGGCCCTGGAGTTGATTCTGATATCGCTATGAAATCAATTAAAATATCACTTGATTCAACCCAAGCATTCGCCATGACTTCATCCGTGATTAAAGGAATCATAGCATATCCACCACCAAAGGTGAATAATCCTATTTTAAAGAAGGTGATAAATAGCTTAAATAGTATTTCAAACATTATTCAACCTCCTTTTGATTAGTAATTACAGCATATATAATACCAATAATACCAGCAATAAGGATGACAAAAACAATTGGAATCACATCAAATAAAACCATTCCTAATCCAAACAACATAATAACATAAGAAAAAGGTGATTTATCTGTTTTATGATAGATTCTAATCCCTGCATTTAAGACAAGAACAGAAACACCTACACGTATACCCATAAATGCATATTCAACCCAAATATTTTCTTTAAATTGTAATAAAAACATCGAGATAATTATAATGATAATAAAAGATGGTAATGCGACACCAAATGTACCAGCTATTGATCCTTTTACTCCATATTTCTTATATCCAATATAAGTCGCTGAATTAATCGCAATTGGACCAGGTGTTGATTCCGCAATAGCGATGATATCAACAAATTCTTCTTCAGTTAACCACTGATATTTATCTACTGCGTAGAAATGAATCAGTGGAATCATAGCGTATCCTCCTCCAAAAGTAAATAATCCTATTTTGAAGAAAGTAATAAAAATATTTAACATATTATCCTCTTGTTTGTTTAAATTGTTCGGTTTGTTTTAGCATGTTGTTTCTTACTTTTTCAGATAATTCAATTGTTTCTAAGCCTTTAATGTCTTCATATTTTATAACAGGTAAAACATGAAGATATACTTTAGCTCTTCTAAAGAAACGTTTCTTTTCAAAGATCTCCATCATGTTATATATAACAACCGGTGATATATCTTTCTTAGCTTTTAGAGCTATTTTAAATGATCCAGGTCTAAACTCTTTCATATCATTTGAATATCCTCTAGTTCCTTCTGGGAATATTCCAAACGGTTGTCCTTTTTTGACTAATTTAATTGTTTCTAGAATTGTAACTAAAGCTGATCTATCTTGATACTGATCTATTGATGTACATCCAATTGATTTCATTATTTGTTTAACTACTGGGAGTTTATATAATGATTTTTTAGCAACGAAAGCCATTCTGTAGCCTTTGTATGCTTCGTAAATATACATAGGATCGGTCGCATGTATATGATTTGAATATACAACAAAATTGTCATCTTTGGGTAAATTTTCTTTACCAGTAATCGTTAATTTTACTCTTAAAATAAAATTAAAAATATAATATGAATAATGATGGAGTACAAAATGTTTAAATTTAGATCTTGGATTCGTTTTTTGTACTAAGGTTACATATATAGCAAGTATGAATAGTAAAACAATCATGACAGCGATAAAGCTAAGTATAAAAGCTAATAACACCTGTAATACTCCCCATACATTGAATTGTGATACATGAGCTAAGGAATAGAATGTAGTTATTATTAATGCAAGTAATAAGTTTAATAGAGCTATCATTTTAAATCCTTTCGTATATACAAAATCTTAAGTCATCAGATTTTGTTTCTTTAATTAATTTAAAGTTTTTCAAATCATATTCTAGGTAAGTATCCCCATCATAAGCTTTATCAATATGAGTGATATATAATCTATCGGCATATTTAAACGCCACATCATATATCATTTTACCACCTATCACAAAGATTTCTTCTTTATGAGGTTGTTTTAAAAATTGTTCTAAATCTTTAACTACTTCTACGCCTTCATAAGAAAAGTCTCTTCTAGTAGCTACAATATTGAGTCTATTAGGTAAAGGTTTTTTAAGTCTTGAAATGATTGATTCAAAAGTTTTCCTACCCATTAAGACTGTTTTATGTGATGTGGTATTTTTAAAGTATTGTAAGTCTTCTTTATAATGCCATGGTAGATTATTGTCTTTTCCGATTAGATTGTTTTTATCTACAGCGAATATTAAAGATATCATTATACAGCCACCTTACCTTTAATTCTAGCGTGTGATTCATACCCAATAAGTTCAAAGTCTTCATAAACAAAGTCTTCGATGTTTTCTCTATCTTTAATTAACATTTTAGGTAGAGGTAGAGGTTTTCTTGAAAGTTGAAGGTTTACTTGTTCTAAGTGGTTAGAATAAATATGTGCATCTCCAATTGTGTGAATAAATTCATATGGTTCTAGGTTCGTTACTTTCGCAACCATCATGAGTAGCAATGCATAACTAGCAATGTTAAATGGTACACCTAAGAATGCATCAGCTGATCGTTGATATAACTGTAGTGATAGTTTATTATCTACAACATAGAATTGGAATAAGATATGACAAGGTGGTAAAGCCATGTCTTGGATTTCTCCTGGATTCCATGCACTGACTAAGTGTCTTCTACTGTTTGGATTGTTTTTTATAGAATCAATCACATTTTTTAATTGATCAACACCCGAAAAATCACGCCATTGCTTACCATATACTGGGCCTAAATTACCGTGTTTTTTTGCGAATTCATAGTTTGTTTTTACGAGTTCAACATATTCTTTTAATGTTTCACCTTGATAGTCTTTTGATTCTGTATATTTTTTATATGGCCATTCATTCCAAATACGTACGTTATTATCTACAAGGTATTTTAGATTAGTATCGCCTCTAACAAACCATAATAATTCATGGATGATTGACTTTAGATGAACTTTTTTAGTCGTTACTAATGGAAAGCCATCTTGGAGATTATAGCGCATTTGATAACCAAATGTTGAGATAATACCGGTGTTTGTTCTGTCTGGTTTTGATTGACCATTTTCTAATATATGGTTTAAAAATTTTAAGTATTGTTTCATAATATCACCTATTAAAAATTATAACATTTATTAGTTTGTATATAAAGAGTATAATGGCTAAAATTAAAAGTTTACCGATATTTTCGGTAAACTTTTTCTTAATTATCTTTTGTTTTGGATAAAAATGTAACTTGTTCAGCTATAATCTCAGGATATGAGAATATATTTTTGCCTTCTGGAGCATAGTGTTTTTGTTGGAGTCTAGCCTTAATTCCTACTAAATATCCCTTTTTACAATAATTGGTAGTAGCTTCCGCTATTCCAGACCATAGTGTACATTTTAAAAAGTCAGTTTCATATTCATTCGTTATGGATGATTTAAATGGTCTTTGTACAGCGATGGTGAGTGTCGATACTTTAACACCGTTATCTAGTATTGTTAATTCAGGGTCTGCGACGAGTCTTCCTACTAAGTTTACTTGATTCATTGTGTCCTCCTTTTTTAAAGATTATAACAATAACGATATCGATTACCTAAGTTTAGTTTTTGATTTTAGATTCGTAGTTTTTTTTAATTTTATGCATGATTTTATAAACATAATAAAAACCGAACTATTTAAATAGCTCGGTTTTATTAGTTTGCGAATATTTTGTTAAAATATGAATATTTTAGAATTCAAATTTAACGTCTTCTCTTTTAGCTTCTTCAGCTTCGAAGTATTCTTTTCTTTCCATGTTAATTCTTTTAGCAACGATGCTTTGTGGGAATGTAACAATGATTGTGTTAATTCTAGTAACGTTAGCGTTATAAAGACGTCTAGCAGCTTGTAAGTGTTCTTCAGTGTCTACGACAGCAGCTTGTAAGTCTTGGAATACTGTGTTGGCTTTTAAGTCAGGATATTTTTCAACTACAACGTTAATTCCTGAAGCAACTTGATTCATTTGACTAAAGAATTCTTGTTTGTCTTTCATCGTAGCGTCTTTAGGGATTCCACCTCTCCATTTAACTACTTTTTCTAAAGTCTCAGACTCATGTTTTGCATAACCTTTAGTTGTTTGTAGCATTTTTGATAACATGTCAAATCTTTTTGTTAATGCTACGTCGATTCCTGATTCAGCTTCATCAACCTTTAAAGCAAGTTGTCTTAAGTTATTCATAACTCCAATGAACCATAAAGCTATAATTACAATAAGCGCTACAATAACAATACCGATAATTCCGCCTACTCCCATTAATGTGTACATAATAATTTCCTCCTAATTTTTTGTCTTCTATATTTTATCATTAATCATCATAAATTGATATATTGTTAATGAAAATTTTTATTATTTTTTAAATAAGTTGTTATTGAGTTTCAATGTAATGATAAATTCTTTAATTACAAGTAAATCATCAACGAACTCTTGAACCATTGAATCATCAATGTTTCTAAACATTTGTAGTTCAAATGTATCTTTATTATTATTAATAGCAACATACATATGATCTCCTCTAAAAGAGATACCTATTCTACCTGGATGGCGTCTTTCAATCGCTGTAATTGCCTCAATAATTGGTGGTGTTAATACATAAAATGCAGTGATGTCTTCTTGAGCGAAAGTTTTAAATTTTTTATTAAAATCTACAGATTCTAATTGGACCTTATTAAACCCTCTTGATTTAGGTCTTCCTGCTTCTAACACATGGAGATCTCCTACGAATTCTTTATTGAAATCGAATTTAAATACTCTACCTAAGAAGTATGTAACATAATAAGTTCTCGTTCCGTTCTTTGTATGTTGTACATGTCTTTCTTCAAGTTTCACATCAGATGAGATAAAATTAACTCCATCAACATCTCCAGCTAAAAAGTCTTCAGATGTAAATCTATCAGCTCTTGTTAAGAAGTCTGTTTCATAGACTGTATAAGGATCTAACCCTTGATTTGGTGAATATCGAATACCAGGAATAGCATCTTGGAACATACCCGCCAACACATCTGTTTTAAATCTTTTTTTCATTGAGTTAAATTTCACTGTACCAATCACTCCTAATACAGCCCCTATAATAACTAATACAATACCAATTCCCATCAATATATCTTGTCCTGAAGAACCAATAAATGCTAGGATTAATCCAGCAATTACAAATGGTATTGCTATTTTTGTGAATTTTTCTGCTTGTTTCTTCTCATAATTAAATTTTCTATACTTGTCTTCCATAAATGTCTCCTTTTGTGTATTTATTATGAATTCTATATTAATATCTAATGTAAATAAAACTTTTTCTCCACAACATTATATATTATACCAAAATCCATTCATATTTTAAATAGATAGTGATATAATATAAGAAATAATAAGGAGGATTTATGGACAAGTTTATATTAAAAGATTATCAAGAAAATCCGATACATGTTTATAAATACGAACCTAAAGATACACCTAAAGCTGTTGTACATATCGTACATGGTGCAGCTGAACATTTTGCTAGATATGGCCTTTTCGCTGAATATCTTACAAAGAATGGTTATCTTGTAATAGGGTGTGATTTTTTAGGACATGGATTAAGTGCTAAAACATTAGATTATGTGCATTATGCAGACAAACATGGTGATATTTTAGCTTATGAATCAATTGTATTAGTTAAAGAATATATTGAAGAAAACTATAAAGAATTACCAATTTACTTAATTGGTCATTCTATGGGAAGTTTCTTATCTAGAAAATTAATTCTTGATTTTCCTGATTCTTATGATAAGGTTATTCTTTCAGGTACAGGTAACGCTAAAAAGGGATTAGTTAATATGGGAAGATTACTTATTAACTTAATGCGACCTTTTAAAGGACCTAAGTATGTATCTAAATTAGTTGATAATTTATCAATGGGTGGATATCCAGAATTACTAAAAAAAGAAGGAATTATTTCTAAAGATGCTGCTATGGAAGAATGGTTAACTAGAGATGAAGAAATCCAAAAGTATTACCATAATTCTGAAATGTGTGGCCAACCTTTTACTATTCAAGCATATTATGATTTATTAACTTGGGTTAAAGACGTTATTAATCCTAAGAACATCGATAACGGTAATAAAAAAATGCCGATATATTTAATGTCAGGTAGTAATGATCCTGTTAGTAATCTAGGTAAAGAAGTTAAAGAATTATATGATTTAATGGTTAAATTAGGTTATGAAAATGTAAAGATGAAATTATATCTAGAAGCAAGACATGAGATATTGAATGAAATCAATAGAGATGAAGTGTATAAGGATATGTTAGATTTTTTAGATGAATAATTGAATATAATAATAAATGTCAGGCCTTAATAGTCTGACATTTTTATTATTTTTTGATAATTTCAAATATACTATTATATTTATCATTAGCAATAATGATATGATCTAATACTTGTATTTGTAATAACTTACCTATGTCTATTATCCTTTCGGTTACTTCTAAATCTTGAATAGATGGTTCAGAATTACCTGATGGATGATTATGTACTAAGATAATTGCATAAGCTGAATATTTTACTGCGTATTTAAATATTTCTCTTGGATGAATTGTACTACTATTGAGTGTTCCTTTGAATAGTTGTTTTTTCTCTATTAGACTTGATTTAGCATCTAGATAAAGAACTATAAGCACTTCTTGTTTTAAATCCTTTAGATCGTATTTTAAGAGCTCATAGACATCTTTTGGTGTTTGTATTGTAGGGTTTTCTGAGTTTGATTTTAATACTCGTTCACCTAGTTCAATAGCTGCTAGTAATGATATTGCTTTTGTTTTACCAACCCCTTTGATTTTAGTTAGTTCATGGACTGATCTAGTTCTAAGTTCTGATATGTCTTTAAGTTGATTTACTATATGTTTAGCTAAGTCAATTGCGGATAAGTTTTGATATCCTATCCTAAGGATTATCGCTATTAGTTCATAGGTGCTTAAACTTTTAGCACCATAGTTTAGTAATCTTTCTCTTGGTCTTTCATTTGATGGCATATCTTTAATTTTATACATAATAAAAACCTCCATTTAAAGAATACTTAAAAATGGAGGTTTTACTTTATTTAGTTTTTTGATTGTTTATTAGAAATTGTTACTTGATTAAGAGTTTTCTTATTTCTGATATGAAATATAGAGAACCAGTTACTAAAAGGATCTCATTTTCTCTTAGGCGATGAGATAATTTTCTAAATGTTTCTTTAAAATCATGGGATACAAAACGGTTTTTGCTATGGCTTTCCATATATAAGGTGTCTGCGTCAGCCCTTCTAGCATAGTCAAATTCTGTGAAGTAGATTTCGTCGCAGAAGTTATCTAATACTTCTATCACTTTTTCATGTTCTTTATCAAACATCATGCTAAAGATACATTTGATATATTTATCGGGATACATCTTAGCCATTGTATTTCTTAATGCAACGATACCACCAATGTTATGGGCACCATCTAAGATGATATTTTGATTGAATATTTCAAATCTTCCTGGCCAAAATGTATTTTCTAGACCATTCTTTATTGATTTGTTTGAGATGTTTAAGGATAGTTTTATAGATAATTGTTTAACTACTTCTAACGCTAAAACAGCGTTTTTTGCTTGATGTAAGCCAATCATTTTTAGACTATAAGTTAAAAAGTTATATTCAAAGTTAGTTGTGTTTGTGAGCGTAATATTCTTAATTTCATCTAGATTAATGATCGTAAGAGGTGCGTTATTTTTGGATGTTACTTCTTTAAATAATGGGTGTAGATTTATATTGTCTACTGTCGTTACTAACGGTGTATTTGGTTTTACAATACCTAGTTTATTTAAGGCGATAGATTCTAAGGTATTTCCCAATACATTCATATGATCGTAGGAGATGTTCGTTATTGCGGTAATCTCAGGTTTAATGACATTCGTCGCGTCCAATAACCCACCTAATCCAACTTCTATTACTGCGAAGTCTACTTGTTTATCTTTAAAGTACATGAAACAGATAACTGTTAATACTTCAAAGAAAGTAATAACGTCATCTCTTTCATTGTATACTTCCCATAGTGGATAAATTTTATTTACATACTTTATAATGTCTTCATCACTTATGTATTCATCGTTAATCACAATTCTTTCATTGAACTTAACGATATAAGGTGAAGTATAGAGTCCAACACGATAGCCAGCTTCTTTTAATGTGTTAGCTATGTATTTTGAAGTTGATCCTTTACCGTTAGTTCCAGCTATATGAATTGATTTGAAATTGTCTTGTGGATTATTTAAGTCTTTTAGAACAGCAGAAATACGGCTCAAATCTAATTTCGAGCCGAACTTCTTAATATTTTCAATCCAATTTTTTGTTTGTTCAAATGTTTTAAACATATTACCCCTTTAAGTCTTTTAATCTAAGTTGTGCGTTTTCTAGGTTTGTTTTATATTTATCTAATTTAGCTTTTTCTTCATTTACTTTCTTTTCAGGAGCTTTATTTACGAAGTTAGGATTTGATAGCATTCCCGAACAACGTTTTATTTCACTTTCTAAACGTTTTATTTCAGCTTCTACTTTTTGGATTTCTTCTTCTATGTTAACTAAAGAACCAAGTGGTATATATGCTTGAACATCAGGTAAGATGACTGAAACTGTATTATCTGTTTCTGTAATCTTCTCTGCGATTTCAAATTTATCTGGATTTAAGAATTTTTTAAAGTAAGCTTCATTTTCTAATAAGAAATCTTTGTTTACTTGATTTGATTGTATTAACATATCTACTGGTTTAGACCAAGGAACTTGGTAATCATTTCTAATCGTTCTAATTTTTCTGATGAGTTCAAAGAACCAATCTTTACCTTGAACTTTAGGGAAGTTTAGTCCAGTAGGAACTGGCCACTCTGATTTCATAATAGAAATTTCTTCATTTGGTAATATTTGATAGATCTCTTCAGTTACGAAAGGCATGAATGGATGGAGTAATTTAATGATTTTATCTAATACATATACTAACACAATTTTAGTTTGTTTTGTATCATTTAGTTTTGTCATTTCAACATACCAACTTGCAAAGTCATTCCAAGTAAAGTTATAAATTAGCTTAGCTGCTTCTCCAAATTCGTATTTATCAAAGTTTTGGTTAGCATGATTAATCATCTCATCTAGTTTAGTGATAATCCATTTATCAGGAAAAGACATTTCCTCTGGATTAAGTTTAATATCTTTAGAAGTAAGTTCTTCTGTATTCATAGCTACATATCTTGAGATATTCCAAATTTTATTGATATAGTTCCATGACGAAACGATTTTTTCTTCATCGTATCTTAAGTCTTGTCCTGGTGAAGAGTTCGTTGTGATAAAATATCTTAAAGAATCAGTTCCATATTTTTCAATAACATCGATTGGATCTACACCATTACCTAATGATTTAGACATTTTTCTACCTTGAGTATCTCTAATTAAACCATGAATATAACATTGTTTAAATGGAGATTCTCCTGTAAATTCTATTGATTGGAAAATCATTCTAGCAACCCAAAAGAATATAATATCATATCCAGTTACCATGACATCATTAGGGAAGTATCTTTTGAAATCAGGTGTTTCTTCAGGCCAACCTAATGTTGAGAAAGGCCATAGAGCAGATGAGAACCATGTATCTAATACATCTTCATCTTGAGTCCAACCATCACCTTGTGGTGCTGTTTCACCACAATAGATTTCATCGCCTCTATACCATACAGGTATTCTATGTCCCCACCATAGTTGTCTTGAGATACACCAATCTTCAATACCTTCCATCCAGTTAGTGAATGTTTTCTTGAATCTATCTGGCACAAACTCTACAATTGATTGATCTAATGAATTTTTAGCTAGTTCATCCATTTTAACGAACCATTGTTTCGATAGTCTTGGTTCAACAATAACTTGTGTTCTTTCTGAGTGTCCAACCGCATGAGTTATTGGTTCTATTTTGACCAATAATCCAAGTTCTTCTAAATCCTTTACGACTGCTTTACGGCACTCAAATCTATCCATGTTTTCATATTGACCAGCTAGTTCATTCATTGTACCATCTTCATGCATACATAAAGGCATCGGTAAGTTGTGTCTTTTACCTACTTGAAAGTCATTAGGATCATGTGCTGGTGTTACTTTAACAATACCAGATCCAAAATCCATATCAACGTATTTATCTGTAATAACTTTGATTTTTGTTTTGGTCGTTGGAATGTATACTTCTTTACCATGGATATCTAAGAATCTTTCATCTTCTGGATGAACCATTAATGCAGTATCCGCAAACATAGTTTCTGGTCTTGTCGTTGCGATTGTCAAACCACCTTGACCATCTACGAAAGGATAAGTATAATGATACATCGCTCCTTGAACGTCTTTATGGTCGATTTCAATGTTAGATAAAGCAGTTTTAGCTTGGACATCCCAGTTAATGATTCTTTTACCACGGTAAATGAATCCTTTATTATAAAAATCAATAAACACTTTGTTTACTGCTTTAGAAAGACCTTCATCTAATGTGAATCTTTCTTTTGAGTAGTCTAATGCTAAACCTTGGCTACGCCATTGACTTCTAATTGTTTGTGCATACTCGTCTTTCCATTCCCAAGCTTTCTTTAGGTATTCTTCTCTACCCAAGTCATATCTTGAGATTCCTTGTTCTCTTAGTTTTGCGTCTACTTTAGCTTGAGTCGCAATCCCTGCGTGGTCCATACCAGGTAAGTATAAAGCATCGTAACCTTGCATTTTTTTACGTCTAATAATTAGGTCTTGTAGGGTATTATCCCAGGTATGACCTAAGTGTAATTTACCTGTTACATTTGGTGGTGGAATAACTATCGTAAAAGGTTTTTTCGATAAATCTCCACTTGCAAATAAGTTGTTGTCTAACCAAAAATCATACTTTCCGTTCTCAACTTCAAGATGATTGTACTTCTTTTTCATTTCCATAAATATACTTCCTTTCAAAGAACAAAAGTAATTCTTGT
>NPIG01000685.1_pt1 | contig 20372 bp, 20 predicted proteins | sample 8637441 | NCBI WGS metagenome assembly NPIG01 (sample SAMN07420675, study PRJNA396082) | bioreactor metagenome | isolation source: sample BR6 brine-fed electro-methanogenic bioreactor BR | place: Japan: Kochi | collected 2016-06-14 | reverse complement strand
CAGGCGCTTGTTGGCCTGCTGCGCGAGTTCGAACTGCCCTCCCCAGGTGACGAAGTAACCCGGGGGCAGCTCGATTTTCCCATCAACGATTTTCTGAGCATCTTCGACAAAGGTGCCGATGTCACGGCCGACCACGTTGCACTGAACGGTGATGAAGCGCTGGGCGTTCTCCCGGGTGATCTGAAGGGGTCCGACAATCTCCTCGATCGTTGCTAACTGGTCCAGGGGCACGAGAGCACCGCCAGGTGCCTTGATCAAAATGTGGCTGATGGCTTCAGGCGTCCAGCGCGCATCCTTGACGAAGCGCACAAAGATGTCGAAACGGCGGATGCCCTCGAAGATCTGACCGGCGCTCACGCCGCCGACAGCGGCGCGGATGGTCTCCTGCACGGTGCTAAGGTTGATCCCGTAGCGCGCGATGGCCTCGCGGTCGGGTCGGATCACCAGTTGAGGCGCGCCAACCATCTGGGCGGCCTGCACGTCGGCAGCCCCTTCGATTTGCCTGATCTCGGCCACAATGAGGTCGGCCTTGGTCTTCAGGGTATCGAGGTCATTGCCGAAGAGCTTGATCGCCAGCTCCGCCTTGACGCCGCCGACCATCTCGTCGACGGTGAGCTGGATCGGCTGGGTGATGTTGGTCGCCATGCCTGGAAAGTCCTTAAGCACGGCTCGGATTTTATTTTCAACATAGCGTTGATTTTGCTCCGGGTCGGGCCACTGGCTGACGGGCTTGAGGATGACGTTGCTGTGGATGACGTTGATCGGGGCCGAGTGCGCCCCGACTTCCCCCCGGCCGACCCGCGTCACCACCTCTGCGACCTCAGGAATCTGCAATACCCGCTTCTCCATCCGCATCGTCATTTTCTTGCTCTCGCTCAGCGAGGTCGGGGGCGCCATAGTGGCGTTGATCATGATGTCGCCTTCGTTCAGGCGGGGCGCGAATTCCGAACCGAGCAGGGGAAAGAGCGCCGCACCCGCGCCAAGCATGGCCGCCGCCAGCACGACGGCCGCCCAGTGCCGCCGCACGAAGAACCGGAGCACCGGCCGGTAGAGGGTCAGCAGCACCCGCACCAGCAGGTTCTCGCGCGCCGTGTCCCCGTTGCGGCGGGATTTCCTGCGGCGCATCACCGCCTGGCTGAACACCGGCGCAAACAGCAGTGCAAAGAACAGGGAGCCGAGCATGGCCAGCGCGACCGTGTGGGCGAGCGGCCGGAAGGTCTTGCCTTCGACTCCATCGAGCGTGAACAGGGGCAGAAAGACAATGATGATGATCGCGATGGCGAAGACAATCGGCCGGCCTACTTCCCGGCAGGCGCGCCGCACAAGCTCGATGCGCGGCAGGTGCGTCTCCGGCCCGTGCATGACCCGGTCGACGTTCTCGACCATCACCACCGCGCCGTCCACGATCATGCCGATGGCGATGGCAAGACCGCCCAGCGACATCAGGTTGGCGCTGATGCCGAGTCCGCCCATCGCCAGTGCGGCGAAGAGCACCGAGAAAGGTATCGCCGCAGCGACCACCAGGCTCGGCCGGACCCCGCCCATGAACACGAGCAATACCAGCGCCACCAGCACAACCCCCTGCGCCAGCGCGCGCGTCACGGTCTGCACCGCCTTGTTCACCAGTTCTTTCTGCTGGTAGTAGGGCACAATGCGCACGCCCTCGGGCAGCGCCTGCTGCACCTCGGCCAGCTTCGCCTCGACCCGGTCGATCACCGCCGAGGCATTCGCGCCGTACAACTGCACGACCATGCCGGAAACCACTTCCTCCTCGCCGTTCCGCGTTTGGAGCCCCCTGCGTATGGCGCCGCCGGTTTCAATACGGGCCACGTCGTGCAAATGGACAGGGGTGCCGTCTACCGTCTTCACCACAATGGAGGCCAGGTCATCGAGGCCGTGGGCGAGGCCCACCGAGCGCACCAGAAGCTGTTCGCCGCCCCGCTCCAGAAACTGGGCGCCCACGTTGAGATTGTTTTCGCGCACCCGGTCGAGCACTTCGGCAAGCGTCACGTCGTAACGAATCAGCGCCTCGGGGTCAACATCGACCTGGTACTGCTTCTCATAGCCGCCGATGCCCAGCACCTCGGTGACGCCCGGCACCGTCTGCAACTGGTACTTCACAATCCAGTCCTGCATCGTGCGCAGTTCCGTCAGTGAATAGGCGCCGGTCGTGTCGTCGAGATAGTAATAGAAAATAAGCCCCATGCCCGTGGAGATGGGCCCCATCTTCGGGTTGCCGAAGTCCTCGGGTATCTGCTCGCGCGCCTCGTCCAGACGCTCGGCCACAAGCTGCCGGCAGAAGTAGATGTCCATGCCGTCCTCGAAATAGATGCTGACGATGGACAGGCCGAAGTTGGAGATGCTGCGCACCTGCTGAATCCCGGGCAGGCCCGTCATGGCGGACTCCACCGGGTAGGTCACGTATTTCTCCACCTCCTCGGGAGCAAGCCCTTCGGTCACCGTGAAGACCTGCACGAGGTTGGGAGAGACATCGGGAAACGCGTCCACCGGCAGGCGGGTGTAGCTGTACATGCCCCCCGCCATGACGAGCAAAGCCAGCACGGCCATCAGCAGCCTGTTGGAAAGCGCAAAGTCGATGATTCTGTCCGTCATGCGAATTCTCCAGCACGTTGTACGGCTAGCCGGATAGGTCACCTTGCGGACCCGCCGCCGGTGAAATATGCGGGCTAATGCGAATGGCCGGCGTGCGCAAAGGCCGCCTTGTCCAACTCGGCCTTGAGATGAAACACGCCGCTCGCGGCAAGACGCCTACCCGCTTGGAGCCCCTCCAGGATTTCCACCCGGTCCTGGTCCGAGCGGCCCACGCGCACCGGCGCCGGGCGGAACCCGTCCGGCTCTTGCACAAACACATGGGGCGTGTCCTCGATGCGGACCAATGCCTCCTTCGGCACGGCGACATCGACCCCCATCGCGCCCGCGGTGACGCGCCCCGTCACGAAGAGGCCCGGTTTCCACTGGCCGCCCGGGTTCTGCAGCACCACACGGGCGAGCGCGGTGCGGGTTTCTTCGCCGACCAGCGGTCCGATATACGCGATTTCACCGGTGTCGGCGGGCAGCCCTGCCTCTCCTGCTATGGTCACCTCCTGCCCCTCGCGCACGGCGTGCAGGTCTTTCTGGTACACGCTGAAATCCACCCAGAGCGTGGTGAGGTCGGCGACCGTGAACATGTTGCTGTTCACCTCCATGTACTCCCCCAGCGTGGCGTGCTTCTCGATTACCGTGCCGTCGAAGGGCGCCGTCACCGCGTAGCGCGTCAGTGTCCCGTCGGGAGCGTCCGCGACCCGGTGCACTTCCTCCTCCGTCAGGCCGAGCGCCTGAAGCTGCTGCATCGCCTCGCGCACGGCAATGCGCGCTTCCGCCAGGGCGTTGCGCGCCTCGAGATACTCCATCTCGGCGGAGATCTTCTTCTCCCACAAGGCCTTTTCGCGCGAGAAGGTCGCTTCCGCGAGGGAAGCGCGCTCCCGCGCCGCGAGGTAGGCTGCTTTCAGGCTGGCCAGTTCGCGGCTGTCGAGCACCGCCATCACCGCGCCCGCCCTGACCTCGTCACCAAAGGTGTAGTGCACTTCGCGCACCAGTCCAGACAGCTTGGGCGTCACGTGCGCGAGCCGGTCTTCGTTCAGGCGCACCTCGCCGGGCAAACGCACCTCGGAACGCAGCACCGCCGGGCCGGCCTCCGCCAGGGTGATTCCGAACTCCGCCAGATTCTCCCCGGACAGCCGCACCAGCGGTTCCTCGTGGGCAAGTTCCTCGCCGTGCCCGGCCGCGTCGGGGTGCGCATGCTCGTCGGCGTCACCGTGTCCGGCTTCTTCAGGGTGCGCGTGGTTCTGGGCCGGGGGGTGCATCTGCCCCGCGTCACCGGCCGAAACACCGGCGCTGCAGCCCGACAGGACCATGGCGGCAGCCGTAAGCAAAATGGCTGTAAGAATATGCAGGGGATTCGCGTTCATGCTGTGGTTCTCCGTCATTCTCGAGTGGCTTGGGATACACTTCCGCCGCAGTGGTCCCGGAGCAGGGCGCAAGCGGCATCTCAGGCGGGACGGAGAGACGTCAGATGAGAAGAATCACTGTGCGCAAGGTGTGAACAGACGATGGGGAGAGACCAGCCAGGGCCGGGTGGGCAAAGGGAGAGCCGGACTCCTGAACAGAAAGGCGGGCAAACGCGATGGCACAACGCGGGGCCGTGGGCACATCGGTGACAGACCCCGGCTGCAAGAACAACGTATCGGGCGCGCCGGGCAGCGGGATATCACAGCAGTTATGGAAATCCTCGGCGTCTTCAACCGCCTCGGCCACCGCCGCCGCATCCGCTGTGCCCGCGCAGGTTTCATCCGGGCAGCATTGTCGCGGATTACAGCCCGCCTCAATGCGGAAGTATCCCTCGTGGCCGACGCACAGCACGAGCCCGTCCGCGCCACCTGGCAACAGGCACGCAAACGTGAGCAGACAACATGTTATCTCTTGCATTCCCATTTTCATGGCCGATTCCGCGTTAATGATACCAGAAAGGAAACGCGGTTTGCTCCCATAAGATTCCTGAATTCTCCACTCGGGCAAATCCGACCGGGCATGAGTCGAAACCGAATACCCTGCACATGCGGTCCAAGTATCGGTGTTTTTGTGCACGCGTCGATAGGTTTTTCTCATTCGTTCTGATATGATACCCCCCCTGTTGGGCATCATATTGGGTTTAGTGAAAGGCAGCGGGGGCTGGTCTTTCCAATCAAGGAGTAGTGGTATGCAGTATCGTGATCTCTTCTCTTGCGAACGCGGTCCTTCCGCTCGGGCGCGGCGTTTCGTGTGCGCGCTTGTGCTGGCCGCCTTCTGTGCCGCGGCCCTGGCCGCGCCGACGGCCGGCGCGGTGGAGAGCAAAGTGCCCGACCCCGTGCCGCGCATCGCCATCATCGGTGACAGCTGGGGCATGTTCCTGTGGTGGTTTCGCTCCTTCAAGCGTTCGCTGGAGGACCTCGGCTACGAGGGCATCGTTGAGATGGCGAATGAATCGGTGGTGGGCGGGGGCAAGACGTTTCAGTTCGTCAACGCGGAGCAGTATCCGCCCGCGGCGAACGTTCGCGCCGCCATCACGCGCATGCTCACGGAAAACCCGACCATCGACATCGTGGTCATGTCGCTCGGCGGCAACGACGCGCTCTACGGCACCGAGTATGTGTTCCCCGACGACCCGCTGCGCAAGGTCAAATTGCAGTGCCCGGGCCACCCGGATGAGCACAATCAGGTTCTGATGGAGAAGATCATCAATCACGACATGGGCAACCTGATTGACTACATTCTCGCCATCCGTCCGGACATACGCATCCTCCTCACCTCCTATGACTACGCCGGCGAAGCGAAGCGTGGTGAATGCAGCCTCGAGGTGCAGCACACCGGCTTCACCGGCATGGGCATCTACAAGCAGCGCCTGGCCGAGGCCAAGGGGCCCCGCGTGCATTTCGTCAACAACTTCGGTCTCATGCAGTACGTCTACGGCGTATACGAATATGAGCACGATTCCAGCAACGACCCCATTTTCGAGAGCGGGGTGCAGGTGCTGCCCCCGGGGACTATTCCTCAAGGCTTCGATGCCGGGAACTATCCGCCGCTTGCCCTGCCCGAACCGGATGACATCTGGTCGGACCCGTGGACCTGCGGCGGCGGCGCATGCGTGGTGCCCGGCTACCCCAGCTACTATTCGCCCCTGTTCGCTTTGCTCGACCGGAACATGCACCTCACCGAAGACGGCTATTACGAAATGGCGCACCGAATCGTGGACCGCGTCATCGGGCCCTGGCTCGACTACCCGAAAGTCTACGAGATTCTGCCGCTGCCCACGGCAAAAGGCGAGCAGTACCAGTTCCAGGTCACCTTCAGCGAGCCCGTGACCGGCGTCGACGCCACGGACTTCGAGGTGGCCACCGCCGAAATCTCGACCAGCAAGCTCGATATCAGCCAGGCGCAAATCATCGGCGTCACCCCCACGGAAGGGTACAACACCGTCTACAACGTCACCATCGACCTCAATCCCGGCATCACCAAGGCGGANNGCACATTCACGTGATTGACGACGACACCATCCTCGATGAAGGCGGCGTCCCGCTCGGCGGCCCCGGCGAAGACGGCTGGAGCGAGAACGGCAAGTTCACCTACTACGGCCCCTTCGCCTTCGCCGACCTCGAGATGCCCGACGCGGGCAATTTCACCGAGGTCCATCATTACCTCGAGGTCATCACCGGCCCCTACCTGCCCATGATCAACTACGCGGTCGGATTCGGTGAAGATGAGCTGGACATCAACGGTGACGTGGGCGGTCTCGTGATGGCGCTCATCAATGACGGCGACATCGACCCCGACACCCTGTACATCAAGGGCAACGGCATGCTCGAGAGTTATGAGTTCGCGCTCATCGAGGCCTGCGTCAACAATTCCGGTCTCGACCTCAGCGCGGCCGGCGGCGTCACCCACGCCCAGGCGCTCGCGGCATGGCAGCAGAATATCACCCAGGCCCAATACGACCTGGGCGGCGCCATCACGCCGGACCACGACAACATGGTGCTGCGCGTGCTCGCCGGTGTGGACTCGCTGCTGGCCGGCTACTTCTTGCTGGGCGACCCCGACCTCACCGCGCTGCTTTCAATCGCATCGACCTTCCTGCTGAGCGAGGACACGGCCGAGTTCCTGCCCGGCATGGAATTCCACATGTTCTCCCTGGCGAACTACGCTTCGCTGCGCGCCTACTTCGGTTCGACCGACGCAAACAATGACGGCAGCTTCAGCACGGATGAGTTCGGCGACGCGGACGGAGACGGCTACACGAACGCGGACGAGTACCTCTACTACCAGTGCGACGGCAAGGCAGCCTACGTGGCGGCTGCCCTCGACCCCAACGTCTACCCGCCCGCGCTCCGCACCACCTACGAGCAGGGCGAGGCGCTGCGCCTCTATGTCCCGGAGTTGCTGCACGTCACCAAGACCACCTACCAGTGGTACAAGGACGGCGCGCCTCTCGAAAACATCCCCGGCCTGGTTTCCGGCGCCGACGGGCGCACGCTCAACATCACCGCGCTTGCGCTCGAGAATGGCGGCGCCTACACCTGCGTCTACAATGAGAATGCGCCCGATACCCCCGCGCGCGGCCAGAACGTCACCTACGGTCCCATCACCATCGAAGTCGTCGAAGACTTGCCCGGCGAGGGCGAGGGAGAAGGCGAGGGAGAAGGAGAAGGGGAAGGTGAGGGCGAGGGCGAGGGAGAAGGAGAGGGAGAAGGAGAAGGCGGCACGGACGGTATCGATTTCTGCGCGACCATGGACGACATTGTGGCCACCGCCACCTCGGAGATGTTCGCCGACATCGTCGCCCTGCTCGGCGACGACGCGGACCTCATCTTCCTGCTCGAATGCGCCGCGGCCGACCTGAACGGCCCGTTCGTCGATACCGATGACCCGCCGGACGGCGACCCCGACATGCCGGGACCGAACGGCATGCTCGACGGCGCCTATGAACTCGGCGTGCTCGCGGAAGTGTTGAACAACCCATCGGTCTATGCCGGCCTCGACACCGGCACGCTGCCGTGCCAGGTGGCCGCGGGACTCGACGCGGACAGCGTGGCCGCCGGATTTCAGGCGAACTACGACGCCATGTTCGCGCCTATCGCGCCGCTGCTGCCCTCGCTGCCTGTGCTCGTGGAGGCGCTGACCGGTATCACCCTGACCCCCGAGCAGGTGACGGAAGTCACCAACCTGTTCCCGAACCTGGTGCAGGTGCTGGCGGGCTACGCCACGCTCGGCGACGATGACTCGCTCGCCATTGTGCTCTTCCTCATGGAAGAGCTTTCCGGATTCCTCACCGGCCTGCCGGCCACGGCAGATGACTTCACCGCCTTCGGCGCCTTCCTGGGGNNTCACCAACCGCCAGGAATACGACGCCTTTGTGGACGACGGCGCGAGTGTCTATGTGGCCGCAGCGCTCGACCCCTGCGTTGACCCCGATTCGGGGCCGGCTGAAGGCGAAGGCGAAGGCGAAGGAGAGGGCGAAGGCGAAGGCGAAGGCGAAGGCACAGTCGGCAATGAGTATCACATGGGTGACTGGCATGGTTCGCCGGACAACCGCATCGACCTCACCGAACTCTTGCGCCTGATTCAGTTCTACAACTCGGGCGGGTATCGCTGCGCGGCCGGCGGCGAGGCCTCGGACGAAGGGTTCATGCCGGGTGCCCAAGAAGGACCGCACGCGTGCGGCCCGCACTCGGCGGACTACAACCCGCAGGACTGGACGATTGGCCTGAGTGAACTGCTCCGGGTCATCCAGTTCTATAACTCGGGCGGCTACCACCGCTGCGTTGAAGGCGAAGACGGCTTCTGTCCCGGCCCGGCGCCCGTGGGCTGAACGCCGAATACAGACACCGCATCAGGCATCCCCTCCCGGAACTGCTCCGGGAGGGGATTTGACTCTATCCGTGGAGCGGCGCGGCCGGTTGACGCAGTGGCAAGAACCCGGCACAATTGCCCTGTAGATGAAAGCCAGGGAATGGGAACCGTATTCCCCCTCCCGAACAGGCCTGGAAAGCCCCCAGTCTGAAGGAGAACCTGCATGACGACCTTTCTCGCCGCCAGCATGCTGTGCCTTTCCGCGCAGGCCGCGCCCATGCCCGTTATCCTCGACACGGATATTGGCGGGGACATTGACGACACGTGGGCGCTGTGCATGATGCTCGCTTCGCCGGAACTCGACGTCAGACTGGTCACCACGGCCTACAGCGACACCCCCGCGAAAACACGGCTCACCGCGAAGATTCTGGAGCGCGTGGGACGCACGGACATTCCCATCGGCACAGGCAGGAAGACCGAGGGGAAACCGCTGAACCAGTTGCAGTGGATTGAGGGCTACAGCCTGGAGGACTATCCCGGCGTCGTGCATGAGGACGGCGTGCAGGCGCTTATCGACACGGTGAAAGCCGCGCCGGAACCCATCACCCTCTGCGTGCTGGGCCCGCAGACGAACATCGCCGAGGCGCTGAAACGCGACCCGTCGATCGCAGACAACGCCCGCATCGTGGCCATGGCCGGCAGCGTGCACATCGGCTACCGCGACAAGCCCGAACCCGACGCGGAATGGAACGTGCGCGCGAATGTGGAGTCCGCCCGGGCCGTATTCGCCGCACCGTGGGATATCGCCTTCGCCCCCCTCGACACCTGCGGCAATCTGCGCCTCGTGGGCGAGCGCTACCAGAAGATCGCGGATGCGGAAAGCCCCCTGGCGAAGGTCACCCTGGAAAACTACGCCATCTGGAGGCACCGCCACCACTACCCGGAAGGTGAGAGCAGCATCCTCTTCGACACGCTCGCGGTGTACCTGTGCTTCTCGCGGGAATTCGTCGCGATGGAAGAGGTGCTGCTGAGCATCGACGACAAGGGCTTCACGCGTGTGGACCCGGAAAACGGGAGGCCGGTCGCCTGCGCGCTGTCCTGGAACGACGAGGCCGCCTTCAAAGACCTGCTCGTCGAGCGTATGACGCGGAAACCCGTGGCGAGGAAGTGACCGTGCCGCAGTCGGGTCGCCTGCGCTACTTCTTCCTTTGCGTCATTGCGCCTTTGCGTGACAGGTCTTCCCCAATAGCGGCGCCGCGTTGCCCTTACCGGTACCGGTATTCGGGGCGCAGCACAATCCAGAGCAGCAGACCTATGGGCCAACTCAGAAAGGCCACGATGAGCGCGACCAGGCACCCGGACTTGCCGCGCCGCTCGGCGTCGCCAAAGGCCCAGAAAATGCTGACGATGTAAGCCCCAAAGAACAGCAGGCCCAACAGCATCACGGGGACTGCCAGTAGTACTCCAAAGACACTCTCATCCATGCGTATTCTCCCGCGGAGGACAGTCTTCAATGATGACCGCCGTGCCGTAGACCAGAATTTCCGCGGTGGCGGCCGAGATGCTCGCCGTGCTGAACCGCGCGTTGATGATGGCGTTGGCGCCGAGCCGGGCCGCGTCCTGCATCATGCGGTCGAGGGCCTGCTCGCGTGTCTCGGCGATCATCTTGGTGTACTCGGGGATCTCGCCGCCGACCAGCAGGCGGAGCGAGGCCATGATGTCGCGGAAGATCGGCCGCGCGCGGACGGCGCTTCCCTTGACGAAACCCACCGTGCGTACCAGGCGGTAGCCCGGGATCTCGTCGCAACTGACAACGATCATTGGTTCACCTTGTCGTAGCGCTCGCGGCGACGCGCGCGAAGGCGGTCGGCGAGGGCCGAGAGGAGCAGGAAGGCGAGGCCGCAGGTCACGCCCCCGACGGCGATACGCTGCCAGAGCGGGATGCCGCCGTTCAGGAAGAACGCGACGAGCGCGCCGATCGCCAACGAGAGGATCCCGGGCGTGAACAGCACCCAGCCGAATCGTTGGCCATGGCGGGAGACCGCGCGGAGGGCGACCTGTTCCCACTCGTCGTCGGAGACGGGAGGCGGCGTGAAGACGTCGCGAAGGGACGAGCGGATCGCGAGGAGCTCGTCGTACTCCGCGCGGATCTCGGGGTGCTCGTTCAGGACCTGCCTCATGCGGGCCTCTTCCTCGGGGGGGAGGGTGCCGTCAACGAGGGCGGAGACCTTCTCGTGGGTCTCTTCGGGGCTCATGAGGCGCCTCCCGGAAGCTGGGTGACGAGGTGACCGAGTTGTTTGCGCAGCCGGGCGCGGGCTCGGTGGATCATCGAAGCCAGCGTGCCGTGGCTGATCCCGAGAAACTCTTCGATACGGGCGTAAGGCCAGTCGAGGACGTCGCGCAAGATGATCACTTCGCGCTCCTCGTCCCGCAGGGTGGCGATAGCGCGGCGAAGCTCTTCGCGCATCTCCGCGACGATCAGGCGGCGCTCGGGGCTGATCTCGCTGTCCTTGGGGTCCGGGGCGCCGCGCTCCCGTCGATCCTCGAGCGAGGCGTGACGGCGGAACTTCAGACGCCGCAGCCGGTCGAGGCAGACGTTGCGGACGATGCGGGAGAGCCAGGCACCGAGGGGCTGGTTCGGATCGTAGCGGCGGATCGCGGACAAGGCCTTGGAGAGCCCTTCCTGCACGGCGTCGAGCGCCTCTTCCCGGTCGCCGAGGTAGCCCCAGGCGATGCCGAACAGGCCGTCCCGGTGACGCGCGAGCATCTCCTTGACGGCCTCGAGGTCGCCGCGGCGCGCCTGCTTGAGGAGCAGGGCGTCGTCGTCGACGGCGGCCGCGGGCGATGCGTCCATCACGTTCTCTGCAGCGAGCATCGAGTCGCCTCCCGGCGGCTCTACGCTCCCCTCCGGGGGTTGTTTCAGCTCATTCATCAGCCCCCCTCTCCCGAGGCGCTGGCCAGCAGGGCGTCTTCCTCGTCGGCGCGCGCGCACCCCGCCTTCTCGTCGACGAGGAGCAGCAGGACACCGCCGCCGACGAAGAAGAGGAGGACCGACGCGACGCCGATCCGCTGGCTTCCGAACCAGTGTGTCAGTTGGCCGAGCAAGAGCGGGCCTGCGAAGGACGTCAACTTGCCCGAGAACGCGTACAGCCCGAAGAGCTCGCCGCTGCGCGTCTTCGGCACGAAGCGCGCCATCAGGCTGCGGGACGCCGACTGGTTGGGCCCGACGAGCAGGCCGATCACGATGCCCGCCACCCAGAACCACGTGCGGTTCGGAGCGAGAGCGGCGAGCGCGGCCGCGGCGGTGAGGCCGACGAGCGTGACGAGCACGACCCACTTGCCGCCGAGGTAGTGGTCGAACACGGAGAAGACGAAGGCGCCCACTCCCGCGGCGAGGTTGAGCACGATGCCGAAGACGATGATGTCGGCGAGGCTCATCCCGAAGGTGCCGGCGGCGTAGATGCCCCCGAACGCGAAGATCGTGACGATCCCGTCGTTGTAGACGAGGCGCGCGATCAGGAGCTTCATCGCCTGGGGATAACGGCGCACCCGCTCCAGCGCTTCGCTGATGCGCCCGAGGCCGCTCCCGACGCGGGGGTCGGGCGGCGCGGGCTCGCGGAGCGCGAAGAGGGCGGGCAGCGCAAAGAGCAGGAACCACCCGGCGACGAGCAGGTTCGTGGCGCGGATGTTCCAGCCCTCCGCGGTGTCGAGGAGCGGCTCGAGCATGCCGGGCAGGCCGGTGAAGAGAAAGCCAATGGCGAGGCAGAGCAGGCCGCCGACGTAACCGAGGCCCCAGGCGATGCCCGAGGTCAAACCGGCGCGCCGTTTGCTGACGATGCTCGGCAGGAACGCGTTGTAGAAGGTGAGCGCGAGCTCGTAACACACGTTCGTCAGTGCGAAGACGAAGAGCGCGGGGACCCAGTGCGGGGGCGCGATGAACGCGAGCGCGACCGTGCCGCCGATCGTCAGCAGGCTGAAGAGGCGGAACGAGGCGAGGCGCTTGCCCAAGCGGTCGGCGCGGGCGCCGAAGAACGGGGCGCTGAGCGCCATCAGGATCGCGGAGAGCGTGATGCCCAGCGACCAGTAGTACGTGCCCTTGATCTCGTCCGGCGCCATCGCCTTGCTGAACCAAGTGGCGTAGACGAAGGTGACGACGAGCGTCGTGAAGCCTGAGTTCGCGAAGTCGTAGAGGCACCAGCCGGCGAGCCCCGCCTTCGTCGTCCGGCGGGTTTCGCTCACGGAGACCCCCAACCGAGCTTGTCGCGCAAGACGCGGAAGTAGCTCCCACCGGGGGGGCGGATCAGGCGCACCGGCCGGCGCGCCCGCTCGATGACGATCTTCTCTCCCATGTCGAGCGGGAAGCCCACCTGGCCGTCGAGCGTGACCTGCACGTCCTCCTGCGGCTGATCGCCGCCGAGGCTGACGGTGATGCGGGCGTCGCCGGGGAAGATGATCGGGCGCTGCGAGAGGCTGTGCGGGCAGATCGGGGTCGCGATCAGCGCGTCGACGCCGGGCAGGACCAGGGGGCCGCCGGCGGCGAGGGAGTAGGCGGTGGAGCCGGTGGGCGACGCGATGATCAGCCCGTCGGCGCGGTAGTCCGTGACGAGCTCGTCGCCCGCGTGAACCGAGAGCACGAACAGGCGCGCGAGGCTCGTCTGCGAGAACACGACGTCGTTGAGCGCGACGTGGCGCCCATCTGGCGGCTCGCCGTGTTTCTTGACCGCGAGGGGACAGCGCTCTTCGACGGGCGCGCGCCCATCGAGCGCGGCGTCGACGACTTGCTCGACGTCCTCGCAGCGCGTCTCGGTGAGAAAGCCGAGGCTGCCGAGGTTGACGCCGAGGATCGGCGCGCCCCCGGGCCCCGCCGCGCGTGCGGCCGCGAGGAGCGTGCCGTCACCGCCGAGTGCGATCAGGAGCTCGGCCTCGGCCGCGATCTCCTCACGCGAGGCGCCCGCCGGCTCGCCGGCGAGCTCCGCGGCCGCTGGATCGAGGAGTACGCCCACGCCGCGGGACTCGAGCAGAGCCGTGATCCGGTCGAGGACGCTCGCACCTTGCGCATGGGGTTTCGAGAAGACGGCGACCCGCCGAGGCCGCTCAACTTGCGTCACGCTCGATCTCCTCCTGGATGCGCCGCTCGAGCGCATCCGGGGCCAGGCCGGGGGCGGGGACCGCGTGAAGGAAGATCTCGCGATTCCCCTTCGGGCCGGCGACCGGCGAGGCACAGACTCCTAGGATCCCCCAATCCCGCTCCGTAAGGAAGCGGGCCACCCGGGCGACCGCCTGGGCCCGAAGCGCTGGATCGCGAACCACGCCCTCGGGGCCGACCTGCTCGCGGCCGACTTCGAACTGCGGCTTCACCATCGCGACGACGCGCCCCTCCGGGACGAGGGGCAAAACGGCACCGAGGACGAGGGTCAGCGAGATGAACGAGAGGTCGAGGGTGGCGATGTCGTAGGGCGGGGTGACATCGGCGGCTGTGATGTAGCGCGCGTTGAGCTCTTCGACGACGGTGACCCGCGCGTCCTCGCGAAGCCGCTGCTCGATCAGTCCCTTGCCGACATCGACGGCCGTCACGTGGAGCGCGCCGCGGCGAAGCAGCACGTCGGTGAAGCCGCCCGTCGAGGCGCCGACGTCGAGACAGCGGCAACTGGAGGGGTCGACGCCGAGGGGCTCGAGAACACCGGCGAGCTTGCCGCCCGCCCGCGACGCGTACTCGCGCGCGCCTGGCTTGAGCGAGAGCGTCACGCCTTCCGGCAGCGCCGTGCCCGGCTTGTCGCGCACGACGCCGTCGACGAGGACGCGGCCCGCGAGGATCAGGGCCTGCGCCTTCTCCCGCGAGGGCGCGAGCCCCGCGTCGACGGCCGCGACATCGAGGCGGCGCTTCCTCACTTCCTGCGCTCCACCATCTTGCGCACGAGGAAGGCCAGGGGGGCGGTATCGCCCTCGAGCCCGTCGATCTCGGCGAGCGCCTCCTCCATCAGGGCCTTCGCACGGCGCTTCGACTCCTCGAGCCCGACGAGCGCCGGCCAAGTTGCCTTGCCCGCCGCCTCGTCCTTGCCGACGGTCTTGCCAAGCTCTTCCGTCGTCGAGGTGACGTCGAGGACGTCGTCCTGGATCTGGAATGCGAGCCCGACCTTGTGCCCGATCGCCTCGAAATGCGTCGCGAGCTCGGCCGCCGCACCCGCCCCCTCCGCGCCGAGCCGATGGGCCGCGGCGAGGAGCGCGCCTGTCTTGAGTCGATGAATCTGTCGCACGAGCCCTTCGTTCGGCTCCTGGCCTTCGGCGAGCAGGTCGAGGACCTGGCCGCCGGCCATGCCGGCCGGGCCGGCGGCCCGCGCCAAGGTCGCGAGCTGGGCCCTGACGCGTGCCGGCGGCAGGTGGCTCGCGCCCAAGGTCTCGAAGGCGTAGGTGTGCAGCGCGTCGCCCGCGAGGATCGCGAGGGCTTCGCCGTAGACGACGTGGGTCGTCGGACGCCCGCGGCGCAGGTCGTCGTCGTCCATCGCCGGCAGGTCGTCGTGAACGAGGCTGTAGGTGTGGATCATCTCGATCGCGAGCGCGGCGGGTAGCGCGTCCTCGTCGCGGCCGCCGGCGGCGGCGCACGAGGCGAGCACGAGCAGAGGCCTCAGGCGCTTCCCGCCGGCCATCATCGCGTAGCGCATCGCCTCGAAGAGCGGCTCGGGGCAGCTCTCGCGTGGCGCGAAGGTCGACTCGAGTTCACGTGTGACGAGCGAGCGCCACGCCTCGAAGCGCGTCTCTGCCTCGGTCATTCCTCATCCTCCATCAGGTCGTCGTCGAGCTCGAGCGGCGTGCGCCGGGTGCCGCCGTCGGCGCTCTCGAGCAGTTGCTCGAGCTTCATCTCGGCCTCGCCGAGTCGGCGGTCGAGCCGCGAGGCGAGCGCGACGCCCTCCTCGAAGAGCTTGAGGCTCTCCTCGAGGACGAGATCGCCTCCTTCGAGCTTGCCGACGATCTTTTCGAGCCTGTCCATGCCCTCTTCGAAGGAGGGAGCGCTCTTGTCGCTGGTCATCGTGTCTTCCTCGAGCCGTCGTCCACGTGAATCGCCGTGACTCGCGCTTCCGCGGCGCCGCGCGCGAAGCGCAGCCACAGAGTCTGCTCCGGGGCGAGCGAGCTCGCATCCTCGACGACGGGCCCGTCGGGCGCGTCTCGGGTCGCGAGAGAGTAGCCCCGGTCGAGAACCGAGAGGGGGGAGAGAGCGTGAAGGCGCGCGCCGAGCTCGCCGAGAGCCCTGCGCCGCTGCCCGAGCTGGCGCTCGAAGCGGCTGGCGAGCGTTCGGCGCTGGGCCTCGAGCCGGGCGCGCTGGCGCACGAGACCCGCGGCGAGCGCGTCGAGCGAGAGCGCCCGGCGCAGCCGCTCGAGGCGCTCGCGCCGCCCGGCGAGCGTCGCGGTGATCGCGCGCTCCTGCCGCAGCGCGAGCTCCGCGAGGTGCAAGCGCGCGCGTTGCACTCGCCGCGGCACGCGCTCGAGACCTCGCCCGCCGGCGGCGACAGCGAGTCTCTGCCGGGCTCGCGCGAGCTGGTAGCGCATCGAGCGGAGGAGGGCACCGCGCAGTCCTGCGACCTGCCTGGTGAGCTCACGCCGCTCGCGCACCACGATCTCGGCGGCGGCGCTCGGCGTCGGGGCGCGGCGATCCGCAGCGAGGTCGGCCAGGGTGGTGTCGATCTCGTGCCCGACGCCGGTGACGACGGGCGTGTGGCAGGCAGCGATCGCCCGCACGAGACGCTCGTCGTCGAACGCGGCGAGGTCCTCGCGTGCGCCGCCGCCGCGGACGACGAGCAGGACGTCGAGGCCTTCGCCGTCGAGGCGGCCGAGTCCGGAGGCGAGCTCTTCGGCCGCGCGCGCGCCCTGGACGGCGGCGGGAGCCAGGAGGAGCTCGACACCGGCGAAACGGCGCCTCAAGACGCGCACGACATCGCGCAGCGCGGCGCCTTCCGGCGAGGTCAGGACGCCGATCCGGCGCGGCACGGCGGGGAGCGGCTTCTTCCGCTCTTCGGCGAAGAGCCCCTCCGAGGCGAGCTTCTTCTTGAGCTGCTCGAGCGCGAGTGCCGCGGCGCCACGTCCCGCGGGCTCGAGCGCTTCGAGCACGAGCTGGTAGCGCCCCTGGGGGGCANNAGCCGTCTTCGGGGCGGAAGCGGACCCGCACGTTCTTCCCGCGGAACATCGCGCACGAGATCGAGGCGTCCGCGTCCTTGAGCGTGAAGTACCAGTGGCCGGAGCGGTGGGCGAGGAAGCGCGAGATCTCTCCGGTGACCCACACCGCGCCGAGTCCGTCGCGCAGCACGTGGTCTGCGCCTTCGTTGAGCTGGTGGACCGTCAGGGGGTGGAGGCGGCTCCCCGGAGGAGCGTCGGTGTCTGCCGGAGGCCGCGGAGGGCCGCTCACGCGCCCCCCTCGCCAGCGGCGATGCGCGACACGGAGCGGCAGCGCCCGCTCCTCTCGTCGATGTCGAAGAGCGCGCCGCGGAGACCGAGACCCTCTTCCGCGGGGACGGTGCGAACGGGGCGCTGGGTGCGGAATCGGCGCATGGCCGCCGAGCGCTCCATGCCGATGATCGAATCGTACGGGCCCGTCATCCCGAGGTCGGTGATGAAGCCGGTGCCGTTCGGGAGTACCCGCGCGTCCGCGGTCTGCACGTGCGTGTGCGTGCCGAAGACGGCGGCGACGCGGCCGTCGAGATGCGTCGCGAGCGCGAGCTTCTCCGAGGTCGCCTCCGCGTGGACGTCGACGATGACGAGGTCGGCGCGCCCCTCGAGCGCGTCGAGCGCTTCGTCGGCGACGAGGAAGGGGTCGTCGACCGGGGCGAGGAAGACGCGCCCGATCAGGTTGAGCACGCCGACCCTGAGGCCTTCGCGCGACTCGAGCACGATCGCGCCTTGGCCGGGGCAGGGCTCCGGGTAGTTCGCGGGACGCAGGAGGCGCGGCTCCTTCTCGAGGAGCTTCTCGTGACCGCGGTGACCCCAGACGTGGTTGCCGCTCGTCAGGCAGTCGGCGCCGAGGTCGAAGAGATCGCGCGCGCCGGCCGCGTCGACGCCGCGCCCGTTGTGCATGTTCTCGGCGTTGATGACGACGAAGCCCGGCTCGTGCTCATCGACGAGGCGGGGCAAGAATCGGCGCACGGCCCGAAGACCGGCGATCCCGAAGATGTCTCCGACGGCGAGGACCTTCACGTTCGCTGCTCCGCCGCGTCAGACCGCGTAGCTGACGGCGCGCGTCTCGCGAATGACGAGCACCCGAATCTGGCCCGGGTAGTCGATCTTGCGCTCGATGTCGAGAGCAAGCTCGCGAGCGAGCAGGAGCGACTCGTCGTCCCGGAAGTCCTCGCCCCGGACGTGGACACGGAGCTCGCGTCCGGCGCGGACCGCGACGGCGCGTTCGATGCCGTCGCGCGCGGTCGCGAGCTTCTCGACGTCGTCGAGGCGGTCCATGTGGCGCTGGAGGTTCTCGTTCCGCCCACCGGGACGCGAGAGCACGAGGCGGCGCGCGGTGACGAGCAGGACGCCCTCGGGCGTGCGCGGCGCGTCGGCGGGCTGCGCGAGCGCGCGGATCGGCCCCGTCACTTCCGGCGCCTCGCCGAAGCGTTGCGCGATGTCGGCGCTCGCGACGGCGGGGTGCGCGAGCAGCGGCTCCTTCTCCGCGCGAGCGATCGCGTGGAGCAGACCGGCGCGGCGCAGTGTGTCCCCGCTCTCGGTGAGCTCGTCGGCGAGCATCCCGGCGAACTGCGCGACCTCGCGGGAGCGCTGCAGCAGGCTGTGGCCGTGGACGGTCGAGAAGCCGAGGCGGCCGAGCAGGAGCATCAGCCTCTCGTGGAGTCCGGTGACGCCGAGCTCGAACGCGGCCGTCTCGCCGCGCTCCCGGGCTTCCTCGTCGGCTTCGACGCGGGTCTTCTCGACGACCTCCTCGATGCGCGCGGGGTGGATCCGTCCGTCCTCGACGAGGACGCGCAGTGCGCGCGCGGCGATCGTGCGCCGCAGGGGGTCCCACGAAGAGAGCAGGATCGCCTGGGGGGTGTCGTCGACGAGCAGGTCGACGCCCGTCGCATGCTCGAGCGCGCGAATGTTGCGTCCCTCGCGCCCGATGATGCGCCCCTTCATCTCGTCGGACGGGAGCTGGACGATCGTGATCGTGCCCTCGCCGGCGACGCGGCCGCGGACGGCGGACATCGCGACCAGGGTGGCGTCGCGCGCGCGGTCCTCGGCGGCGAGGCGGGCCTGGCGGTCCGCCTTCTGAATCATCCGAGCGACCTCGCCCTGGATCTCTTCACCCACCTCGGCGAGCAGGCGCTCCTTCGCGACCTCCTCGCTCAGCCCGGCGACCTCCTCGAGCTTCGCGCGAAGCTGCGCTTCCGCGTTCTCGAGCTCCGATTCGCGGGTCTCGATCGCGCCGGCGCGGGTGTCGAGGTCGTGGGCTCGCTTCGCGAGCTCCTCCGCGCGCCCGTCGAGCTCGGCGGCGCGCTCGTCGAGGCGCCCGCGGCGTTCGGCGATGTCCTGCCGCTTGGCCTTGACATCTCCCTCGCGCCGCTGGAGCTCGCCGAGCCGGCGCTTGTGCTCCTTCTGGAGGCGACGCTCCGCCTTCTGCGAGCGCGCGGTGACGGCCTGACGGATCTCCTCGTCGCGCTCGCTCTCGAGGCGGGAGAGATCGGCCAGGTGGTCGGCGAGCTGGCGTGACCGCCTAGAGAGAAGCACCGCGAGCACGATCGAGACGATCGCGAGCAGCGCGGCGAGGATGAGGATTCCGGTATTCAATGCAGCCGGCATCGGGCTGATCACTCACTGGTAGAGGTGGTAAGGAAGGCCTCGTTTCGAGGACCGGCAGTAGCCCCTCCGGCCGCGCTGGGAGGCGATTGAAGCCTGTTTGGCCAAGTGGGCACCCTCCCGCAGGCTTAGGCTTCCCGATGGCGGGACGCGGAGGTCCCGGATCGGGCGTGCGCACCACCGGCGGAGGTCGGGCTCCCTTACACAAGCTGTTGGCTCAAGTTCTCCACAGCGCTTGGAGGCCCGGGGGCTCTGCCGATCGGCCCTAGTATGGGTGGCGCGCCGCGCGAGGGTCAAACGCAAAAACGGTCTTCGCGAGCCAACCGTTGAGACAGCTCGTCGAGACGGGACTCGAGTTGCGCCGCCCGGCCGTCGAGCTCGCCGAGCGCCGCGCGCCAGCGCTTCTTGCGCTCGTCGTGCTCGGCGGCGAGGTTGAGCGCGGCGAGGACCGCGACCTTGTAGTTGTCTCCGAGTGCCTCGCCCCCGGTGAGTTCGCCGAGCGCCGCGTCGACCTCGCGCGCGAGACGACGGAGCTGGGCGGGGTCGCTGCCCCGCAAGCGGTAGGCCTTGCCGCCGATCTCGACCTCGACGGGCTGGGCCGCGCCCCCGTCCTGCCGCTTCTCCTGCATCTCGTCCACCTCGCTCTCCTCCGTCGTTGTCCGGGCCGGGCTCGGACACGTCCCGATGATACCGGGCTTTCCGCGCGCGCGTGCTCCCGCGGCACGGGAGACGCCCGGGGATCCGCGCTAGAATCTCCCGGCCGCGCCGCCGAGTGCGCGGGGGAGAAGGCTAGGGTGAGCGAAACTTTGAACGCTCTCGAGGTGCGTGTGCTCGCGCAGCTCGCCGAGAGCGATGACGCATGGGCTGTCGAGGCGCTGGCTGGCGCGCTCGGCCAGGACCAGAGTCCGGTGGCCGCCGCAGCGACGAAGCTGGCGGAGCAGGGCCTGATCGGCATCGAGGAGCAGGAGGAGCNNCCCTGGCTGGCGGACGGGGCGCCCGAGCGCCGGGTCGCGCGGGCGCTGGCGGCGGCCGGCGGCCGGGCGGGGATCAAGGAGCTCCCGGCTCAGAGCGAGCTCGACGCGCGCGAGATCGGCCAGGCACTGCGCTGGCTCGGTCAGCGCGGCTGGGCGAGCAAGAACGGCGGTGAGCTCGTCCTCGGCGAAGGTTGGAGCGGGGAGGGCCCCGCGGCCGAGGCCGACGAGGCGCTCGTCGCGGCGCTCGCCGGGGGC
>NPIG01000695.1_pt1 | contig 20382 bp, 19 predicted proteins | sample 8637441 | NCBI WGS metagenome assembly NPIG01 (sample SAMN07420675, study PRJNA396082) | bioreactor metagenome | isolation source: sample BR6 brine-fed electro-methanogenic bioreactor BR | place: Japan: Kochi | collected 2016-06-14 | reverse complement strand
CGATGGAGGTGACGGGCCGCGCCTGGCCGTTGGTCAAGGCGGTGATCGTGGGCGCGGCGGCGATGCAAATCGTGACACAGGCCGGGCCGCTGTGGCTCTGGCCTGTGACGGGGGACACTGCGCTGGTCGCATGGAGCAACAGCCGGAATTGAGATCCCGGCGGCGGGAAATTCTGGATCAGTTGTTAATCCGTGCGCTGGCGCACATGGCCCCCTGACAAGATGATCTGCCATGCAGACGTATAGTTCATCTCCTTCCTCAAGTGGAAAGCCATCCTTGAAGTAGCTGCACTGCATTCGGCAGGCTCTGAATCCCAGCCTCAAGGGTCTTTTGCACCACTGTTTTCAGTGTCTCTGCCGGCGCCGACTTGATCGCATCCACGAGCCTTTCCTTGACCCCATCTGGCTCCTCTGATGCCTGCACCTTGTCGATGAGTAGCCGACGGATCGTGTCATCGTGGAGTTTTACCGTCACCACCCCGAGGATTGCAGACAAGCCGCCGTCGTCTTGAATGAAGTCAAGCCCCTTGGCGGTTATGAGTGCGGGGCCATATTGGACTTCTCCGGACAATAGGCGTGGAAACTCAGCATTAATTAGCCCGTGCTCGGTCAGGTAGTGCAAGTTGACTACCAGGCGATTGCGGTCATCGGTTTGGAAGGTGCCGCGCTTTGGGTATAGCGCCGCCAGTTCATTCAAAAGTTCGCGCTGATAAGCGCGATCAAGCAATTCCGCCATCTCGTCCTCCTGATTCCATCCGCCCATCGTTCCTGACCGGCTGACGCCGAGTCCATCGTAAACATTTGGGAACAGGATGGGGGGCAAGGTGCGCACATCTGGTAGCGGCCTCCGGCCCGCCCGGGTCGTCAGGCTCCGGCGCGTCGATCCCCCACAGCCGGATCCCGACCACGCCCGCGCACAGCGTGTCGCCGTCGGTGACGTGTGTAGGAGATCAGGATCAGCAGGGCGGCGGGGGTGTGCATGGGGCGCGATTCTATGATGTGGTGCCCTGCAAGGAAATCGGCGCAGGGCACTATTCTAATTTTTCGTTTAAAATCAGTATCATAATTTTGTCTTGGTAGGCCCGGAGGGACTCGAACCCCCAACCAAAGCGTTATGAGCGCTCTGCTCTAACCAATTGAGCTACAGGCCCGCCCCGGCTTGCTTAGGGGGCCGCGCGGGAGGGGTCAAGAGCCGACCGGTTCGGCCAGGCGGGCTTCGCTGCGGGCGGGCGCGGTCAGGTGCACGCCGGTGACCTGCGCCAGCGCCGCCAGGATCAATCCGCGCACCAGCCGGTTGCGGGGACTGTCGACCGTGTGGGCGCGCTGCACGAGATAAACCGGCTTGGGCGGCGGGGCATAGCCGGGCAGCACCTCTTCCATCGTGCCGCCGGCGATCCGGTCGTCGACGAAGAACCGCGGCGCGGGGGAAAACCCCAGCCCGGTTTCGACCGCATGCAGGACCAGGTTCGGGCTTTGCGCGGCAAAGGCGGTGGTGACGGGGGCGGACACCTGGGCCCCGCCCGAGATCAGGGTCAGCGCGGTCTGGTCGGGATCGTCGCGATACTGGATGAAGGCAAGCCGCCGCAGATCGTCCGGGCCGCGCGGGCGCCCGACCCGGTCGAGATAGGCCGGCGTGGCCACCAAGGCGATATCCAACTCGGCCACCTTGCGCACCAGGCCGGCGCCGGCGCCGGGGCTGTTGGCGCGCAGCGCCAGGTCGATCCGCTCTCGGTCGACATCGAGCACCTGGTCGGTGGCCACCAGGTCCAGTTTGAGGCGCGGGTAGTCGCGCCGCAATCGGGCAAGGACCGGCAGCATCAGGGTCTGGCTGAACAGGATGTTGGTGCTGATGCGCATGTGGCCCGACACCTCGCCGCGCAGGGCCTCCACGGTTTCGGTCAGCCGCGCCATTTCGTCCAGCATCCGCGCCCCGTGCTCGGCGGCGATCTGGCCGGCACGGGTGGGCCGCACCCCCTGGCGCGAGCGGATCAGCAGGGGTTCGCCCAGTTCCTTTTCCAGCTGTGCCAGGTGCTGGCTGACGGCGGGTTGGGACAGGCCGAGAACCCCCGCCGCGCGCGAAAGCGAGCCCTGCTCGAAGGCGGTGACCAGGCTGCGCAGATGAAGTAGTGAAAGCATAAGGATGCCTTATGGTTGATATAAGGGGCGGCGCGCTACCGACGACTTGATCAAATGAATACCTATCGGCCTGTGAAACACAACAGCCATGCACGAGGTGCTGACATGACGCTTTCCCGTCGAACTCTTTTGAAACAGGCCGCCCTTGCCGCGCCGGTGACGCTTGCTCCGGTCCTGGCGCCGCGTGCGGCAGCCGCCGCAACCGAGGCGGCCACTGCGCCCGCATCCGGACAAGGGGCAATCCAGCGCCTGCGTGTGGGCGAGATCGAGGTGATCGCCCTGCTGGACGGCTACGCGCCGATCCCGCTGGCCCTGCTCAATGGCTATGAGGCCGAGGCCGGCGCCGAGGCGGCGCGCCTGGCCTACAAGCGCGAGGAAGACGGCCAGATGACCATCGGGGTGAATGGCTATCTGATACGGAGCGGTGGCCGGGTGATCGCGGTCGACACCGGCGCGCCCAAGGAGATGGCCCCGACCGTTGGGGCGTGGCATCACAGCCTGGCCCAGGCCGGGGTCGCGCCGGGCGAGGTCGATACCGTGGTGATGACGCATCTGCATGTCGATCACATCGGCGGGCTGAGCCGGTTATCGGAGGGCGCGGCGGTGGCGTTGTTGCCGCAGGCGCGGTTCATCTGTGCCGATGCCGAGTGGGCGTTTCTGCACGATGAGAGCGTATTGAATGCCACGCCGGCGGCGTTTCAGCCCTGGATCATCGCCTCCCGCGCCAGTGTCGCGCCCTATGCCGGGCGGCGCGAGGAGGTGGCGATCACGCGGGAGACCGAGATCGCCCCGGGGGTCTGGACGGTGCCGCTGCCGGGGCATACGCCGGGTCATCTGGGCCTGCGGGTGCAATCGGGCGACGCGGCGCTGCTGATCTGGGGCGACGTGGTGCATGCGACCAGTTACCAGTTTTCCAATCCCGGCTGGTCGATGGCGTTTGATGCCGATCCGGCGCAGGCAGAGGAGACCCGGCGCGCGATGTTCGACATGGCCGCCAGCGACCGGTTGCAGGTGGCCGGTATGCACCTGGATTTCCCGGCGGTGGGTTATGTGGAGCGGCAGGCGGATGCCTATCGCTATGTCGCCGCGCCGGTCCGCGTCGGTCTTTAGCCGGCGCCCGGTCCCCTTTGGCCCGCGCGAAGCGCCGCGCGGGCTTTTCTTTCAAGGTGATCTGGCGTAAAGCGCCGCCAGACACAAAGGGGCCAGGCCATGACGGACAAGAAGACCGGGATCACCTATGCCGAGGCGGGCGTGGATATCGACGCGGGCAACGAACTCGTGGACCGGATCAAGCCGGCCGCAAAACGCACCAACCGCCCCGGCGTGATGAGCGGGCTGGGCGGGTTCGGCGCACTGTTCGACCTCAAGGCCGCCGGATACACCGATCCGGTCCTGGTGGCGGCCACCGACGGGGTCGGCACCAAGCTGCGGATCGCCATCGACACCGGCACTGTCGGCGGCGTCGGCATCGACCTGGTGGCGATGTGCGTCAACGACCTGGTGTGCCAGGGGGCGGAGCCGCTGTTCTTCCTGGACTATTTCGCCACCGGCAAGCTGGAGACCGAGACCGCCGCGCGCATCGTCGAGGGCATCGCCGAGGGCTGCGTGCAGTCCGGTTGCGCGTTGATCGGCGGCGAGACCGCGGAAATGCCCGGCATGTACCCGGAGGGGGATTTCGACCTGGCCGGGTTCTCGGTCGGGGCGATGGAGCGCGGGACCGCGCTGCCCGAGGGGGTCGTCGCGGGTGACGTCCTTTTGGGGCTGGGCAGCAACGGCGTGCATTCCAACGGCTATTCGCTGGTGCGCAAGCTGGTCGAGATTTCCGGGCTGGGCTGGGACGATGCCTGCCCCTGGGCCGAGGGCAGCCTTGGCGCGGCGCTGCTGGCGCCGACGCGGCTTTACGTGACCCAGGCGCTGGCGGCGGTGCGCGCGGGCGGGGTGCATGCCCTGGCGCATATCACCGGCGGTGGCCTGACGGAGAACCTGCCGCGGGTGCTGCCCGAGGGGCTGGGCGCCGAGATCGACCTTGATGCCTGGGATCTGCCGCCGGTGTTCTGCTGGCTGGCCGAGACCGGCGGCATGGCCGAGGCCGAGATGCTGAAGACCTTCAACTGTGGCATCGGCATGGTGGTCGTCTGCGCCGCCGACCGCGCCGACGCGCTGGCCGATCTGCTGGCGCAGGCGGGCGAGCGCGTGTCGCGCATCGGCACCGTGACCGCGGGGCAGGGCGTGTCCTACTCGGGCGCGCTGCTGTGAGTCACAAGCGGGTTGCCATCCTGCTCTCGGGCGGGGGATCGAACATGGTGGCGCTGGTCGAGAGCATGACCGGCGACCATCCCGCGCGCCCCTGCCTGGTGCTGTCGAACGATCCGCAGGCGGGCGGGCTGGTCCGGGCGGCCGAGCGCGGCGTGGCGACGGCGGCGGTGGATCACCGCCCGTTCAGGGGCGACCGCGCGGCCTTCGAGGCCGAGCTGATGAAGCCGCTCTTGGCGGCGGAGCCGGACATCGTCTGCCTGGCCGGGTTCATGCGGGTGCTGACCGCCGATTTCGTGTCGCATTGGCAGGGGCGGATGCTGAACATCCATCCCTCGCTGCTGCCCAAGTACAAGGGGTTGCACACCCATGCGCGCGCGCTGGAGGCCGGCGACGCCGAGCATGGCTGCACCGTGCATGAGGTGACCCCGGCGCTGGATGACGGCCCGATCCTGGGCCAGGCGCGGGTGCCGGTGCTGCCCGGTGATACGCCCGAAACTCTGGCCGCCCGCGTGCTGGTGCAGGAGCATCGGCTGTACCCGGCGGTGCTGTGCCGCTTCGCCGCCGGCGACCGCAGCCCGATCTTTCTGGCCTGACCGTCCGGGCCCTGGGCTTCGCGGATTTGCAAAGCCCTTGGGAAGCGCGTATGAGGGCTAGACCCGCATGTCGGGCAGGGGCGGCCTTGCCGGCCCCGGATCACGTCCAGAACATAAGAAACGCCATTTGATGAGAACGCTTACCACGACGCAGGAGTTGCAGGACTTTTGCGATACGGCCCGGACCCAGCCCTACGTCACCGTCGATACCGAATTTCTGCGTGAGCGGACCTATTACTCCAAGCTGTGCCTGGTGCAGCTCGCCATGCCGGGTGACACCGACGCCACCGCGGTGCTGGTCGATCCACTGGCGGGAGAGATGTCGCTGGAGCCGCTTTACGAGCTCTTTCGCGACGAGAGCGTGGTCAAGGTGTTCCATGCCGCGCGCCAGGATCTGGAGATCTTCTGGGTCGAGGCCGGGGTGTTCCCCAAACCGTTGTTCGACACCCAGGTCGCGGCGATGGTCTGCGGCTTCGGCGAGCAGGCGGGGTACGAGACCCTGGTGCGCAAGATCGTACGCCAGCCGCTGGACAAGACCTCGCGCTTCACCGACTGGTCGCGGCGTCCGCTGAGCGAGGCGCAAAAGACCTATGCGCTGGCCGATGTGACCCATCTGCGCAAGATCTATGAGCATCTGGCAACCGAGCTGGACCGCACCGGCCGCGGCCATTGGGTGGCCGAGGAGTTGCAGATTCTGACCGATCCGGCCACCTATGACATCCGCCCCGAGGAGGCCTGGCGGCGGGTCAAGACGCGGACCACGTCGCCCAAGTTCCTGGCCATCGTGCGCGAACTGGCGGCGTTCCGGGAAGCCCACGCGCAGGACAACAACGTGCCGCGCAACCGGGTCTACAAAGATGACGCGCTGGTCGAACTGGCCTCGGTCAAGCCGCGCACCCATGCCGACCTGGGCGGGTTGCGCCTGTTGCTGCGCGAGGCCCGGCGGGGCGTCATCGCCGACGGAATTCTCGCCGCGATCAAGCGGGGCATCGACTGCCCGCCCGAGGACATGCCGAAGCCCGACCGCAGCCGCGAAAAACTGCAGGTGAACCCGGCGCTGGCCGATCTGCTGCGGGTGCTGCTGAAGGCCAAGACCGAAAGCTCAGGCGTGGCGGCCAAGCTGATCGCGCCCAGCGCCGATCTGGACGCCATCGCGGCGGGGATGCGGGACGTGCCCGCGCTGAAGGGCTGGCGGCACGAGGTGTTCGGCGCCGACGCGCTGCGGCTTTGCGAAGGCAAGGTTGCGCTGGCGGCCAAGGGCCAGAGCGTCAAGGTCATCAACCTTTAGGGAAAACAGGGCGGGCCGAAATCGGCCCGCCGGTCAGCGACGCCGGGTTTCGCGCAGGTTGTCGCGGCCGACGACGCGGATCGTGCGGATCCCGCGGATCTCCTGCTTGGTCATCGAATAGGCGGCGTGCACGGTGCGCGAATGGACGCTGCCCAGCGGGGTTGCGCGTTCGGGATAGACCACGCGGAAGGACAGGGTGAGAATGCCCTCGGCCTCCTCCTCGGGGGTGGTGACAGGGCGCAGCTCGACCTAATAGGGGCCTTGGCGGGCGGCAACGCCCTCGGCATAGATGATCGCGCCGGTGGTGGTCGGGTCGACCCGCAGCTCGGTCACCTCGGCGATGGGCACGGTGACATCCTCGCGCTCGGGGCGCGAAAAGATCCCTTTGCTGGACTTGGGGATCAGCGGATTGACCTCTTCGGCCGCCGCGACGGGGGCCGGGCGGCTCTTGCCGAACCAGTTGCCGGGGTTGAGGCGCGACTCGCTCCAGCCGCCGCAACCGGCGAGTAACAGGCTGGCAACCAGCAGGACGGTCAGAGGTTTTTGCATCTTGCCCAGTCTCTTTGTAAATCCGCCCAACCCGGTTACCGCATCCCGCCCCGCTTGAAAAGCCGCAAGCCGGGTCTGGACAGCCAGACGGGTGCGGCATAGGTCAGGGACAATCATCAACCAGAGGACATCCGGATGGCGCGCCCCGCATTTGAAGAGATTGTCGAGGATTTCGAATTTCTCGAGGATTGGGAGGACCGGTATCGCCATGTCATCGACCAGGGCAAGGCGATGGCGCCGCTCGACGACGCGCTGAAGGTGCCGGCGACCAAGGTGGATGGCTGCGCCAGCCAGGTCTGGCTGCACCCGGTGATCGAGGATGGCGTGTTCCGGTTCGACGGCGACAGTGACGCGATGATCGTGCGCGGGCTGATCGCGGTGCTGCGGGCGCTTTACAACGGGTTGCCGGTCTCCGAGGTGCCGAAAGTGGACGCGAAGGCCGAACTCGGCCGGCTGGGGCTCAACGATCACCTTTCGGCGCAGCGGTCGAACGGGTTGCGCGCGATGATCGAGCGGATCCGCACCGTGGCTGCCGAACACGCCTGAGGCGGACCGGCGCTAGGCGCGATCGGGGGCCATTTGGCGGAAACGAAGAAAGGCGGCGCCACATCGGCGCCGCCTTTTCTCTGTGCCCGACCCGCAGCGAACCGGCGCCGGGGGCATCCTGCGCGAACAGCGGGACGGGAGCGTCCGGCCGTATGCCCGGACGCTCCCGTTCCCTTAGTCTTCGTCGCCCTCGTCCTCGTCGCCCTGATCGGCGATCCAGGCGACGCTGACGACCTCTTCACCCTTGCCGGTGTCGAAGACCTTGACCCCGCCGGCGCTGCGCGAGCGGAACGAGATGCCCTCGACCGGCACCCGGATCGACTGCCCCTTGGACGTGGCGAGCATGATCTGGTCGTCCATCTCGACCGGGAAGGAGGCGACGACGGCACCGCCGCGCATCGCCTTGTCCATCGCGGCCACGCCCATGCCGCCGCGCCCGCGCACCGGGTAGTCGTGGCTGGAGCTCAGCTTGCCCGAACCGCCGCTGGTGATGGTCAGGATCAGGTTTTCCGCCGCCGACATCTCGGCATAGCGGTCCTGGCTGATCAGCCCGGGCTGCGCCTCGTCCTCATCCTCGGCCTCGGCATCGTCGGCCAGGCCCGCCACCGCGCGGCGCATCTTGAGATAGGCCGCGCGCTCCTCGGCCTCGGCCTCGAAGTGGCGGATCACCGACATCGACACGACGCGGTCCTCGCCGCTCAGCCGGATACCGCGCACACCGGTCGATTTGCGGCCCTTGAACACCCGCACATCGGTCACCGGGAAGCGGATCGCGCGGCCCGAGTCGGTGACCAGCATCACGTCGTCGTCCTCGGTGCAGATCCGCGCGTTCACCATCTCGACGCCCTCGGGCAGGTCCATCGCGATCTTGCCGTTGCGTTTCACGTTGGTGAAATCGCTCAGCGCGTTGCGGCGCACGTCGCCGGCGCTGGTGGCGAAGACGATGTGCAGGTCGTCCCATTCGTTCTCGGGGCGGTCCACCGGCATGATCGCGGCGATCGACACGCCGGTCGGGATCGGCAGGATGTTGACGATCGCCTTGCCCTTCGACGTGCGCCCGCCCAGCGGCAGGCGCCAGGTCTTGAGCTTGTAGACCATGCCCTCGGTGGTGAAGAACAGAAGCTGCGTGTGGGTATTGGCGACGAACAGGGTGGTGACCACGTCCTCGTCCTTGGTCGCCATGCCGCTGAGCCCCTTGCCGCCGCGCTTCTGGGCGCGGAAATCGGCCAGCGGGGTGCGTTTGATATAGCCGCCCGAGGTCACGGTCACGACCATGTCCTCACGCTCGATCAGGTCCTCGTCCTCCATGTCGCCGGACCAGTCGACGATCTCGGTGCGGCGCGGCACGGCGAAGAGCTCCTTCACCTCGCGCAGCTCGTCGCCGATGATCCCCAGGATGCGCTCGCGCGAGCCCAGAATCTCAAGGTATTCCTTGATCTTGGCGGCCAGATCTTCCAGCTCGTCGGTAACCTCTTTGACACCCAGTTGAGTCAGGCGCTGCAGCCGCAGGTCAAGAATGGCGCGCGCCTGGGTCTCGGACAGGTTATAGGTGCCGTCCTCGTTCATTGGATGCGTCGGGTCGTCGATCAGGCGGATATAACCGGCGATCTCGGAGGCGGGCCAGCGCCGTTCCATCAGGCGGCGCCGCGCCTCGGCGGCGTCGGCCGAGCTTCGGATGGTGGCGACCACCTCGTCGACATTGGAGACCGCCACGGCCAGACCACAGAGGATATGGCTGCGGTCGCGCGCCTTGCGCAGGTCGTGCGCGGTCCGGCGGATGACCACATCCTCGCGGAATTCGAGGAAGGCGGTCAGGAAGCGGCGCAGGGTCAGCTGCTCGGGCCGGCCACCGTTCAGGGCCAGCATGTTGCAGCCGAACGAGGTCTGCATCGGGGTGAAGCGGTAGAGCTGGTTCAGCACCACGTCGGGGGTGGCGTCGCGTTTCAGCTCGACCACCACGCGCACGCCGTTGCGGTCGCTTTCGTCCTGCACATGGGCGACGCCCTCGATCCGTTTGTCGCGGACCTGCTCGGCGATCTTTTCGATCATCGAGGCCTTGTTCACCTGATACGGGATCTCGTCCACGACGATGGCATAGCGGTCGCGGCGCAGCTCTTCGACGCGGGTCTTGGCGCGGATGATGACGCTGCCGCGGCCCTCCAGATAGGCCTTGCGCGCGCCCGAGCGGCCCAGCATGACGCCGCCGGTGGGAAAGTCGGGGCCGGGGATATACTCGATCAGCTGTTCGCTGCTCAGGTCCGGATCCTCGATCAGCGCCAGCGTGGCGTCGACCACCTCGCCCAGGTTGTGCGGCGGGATGTTGGTGGCCATGCCCACCGCGATGCCGCCCGCGCCGTTGACCAGCATGTTCGGGAACCGCGCCGGCAGCACCGTGGGTTCCCGGTCCTTGCCGTCGTAATTGTCTTGGAAATCAACGGTTTCCTTCTCGATGTCCGCCAGCATATAGGCCGCCGGCTTGTCCATCCGCACCTCGGTGTAGCGCATGGCGGCGGGGTTGTCGCCGTCCATCGAGCCGAAGTTGCCCTGGCCGTCGAGCAGCGGCAGGGACATCGAGAAATCCTGTGCCATGCGCACCAATGCGTCATAGATCGCGCTGTCGCCATGGGGGTGGTATTTGCCCATCACGTCGCCGACGGGCCGCGCGGACTTGCGATAGGGTTTGTCGTGGGTGTTGCCGGTTTCGTGCATCGCATAGAGGATGCGGCGGTGCACCGGCTTCAGCCCGTCGCGCAGATCGGGGATCGCGCGGGAAACGATGACCGACATGGCATAGTCCAGATAGGACGTGCGCATCTCGGACTCGATGGACACCGCCGGCCCGTCATAGGCGGGGCGTTCAGGCGGAGTTTCTTCGGTGTTTTCAGGGGGTTCCGGCGTATCGCTCAACGGTCGTGCCCATTCTTTGTGCAGGGTCTATATCTTGTGTGGGTACCTTATCAGACCCGGTAGATAAGGTGCAATGGCCCTTTCCAGATCCCGTTGGCAGCCAAGGTGATGCCCTGCTAACACACTGTTTTTGTTGAAAACTTGGTTTTTCCGGCGATCATGGACCTGCGAGCACAAGAAAGAGGCCGAAAATGGAGACATCGGAAACCGAGCTGATGCTGAAGGGATACGGGCTGACCACGGCGGAATTTTTCTATCACATGCCCGATCATATCCATGTGCTGAACAGCTTTGTCTGGCAGGACTACGACCTGGCGCCGGACCATCCGCGGCTGTTCGAATTCGTCGAGTTCTGGCAGCGCAAGATCGACGGGCCGCTGCATTCGGTGCGCTTCACCCACCGGAAAATGATCCGGCCGGGGGAGTGGCGCAACCTGGTGGGCGAGTTCACGCTGCACTGAGGCATTTCCCGGCGAAACCGGGGGGTGACATCCGTGCACCGGGCGTGCACCGGACGTGCACCGCCGCGGTGCAGAATGGCTCGGCCGCCTGCCGTTGCGATAGGGTCGGCAATTCAAACCTATCGCCCGGCGGTTGCAGCGGGCAGCGCCTGGCCGCCCGGGCAGGCGCTGCCCTTCTCAACGACAGAGGCGTTGCGGGACCGGGGGCTGTGCGGGGGCGTCCGTCGGTTCCCTCACGCCGAGCAGCTGGCGCCGCCGAGGACGCAGAACTTGGCGCAATGGGGGTGGTTGAGGAAGACGTCCGCCTCGGCCTCTGCCAGCGTTTCGCCCATCTCAAACTCCGGATCGTAGGCGAGCAGGGTGCAGGCCAGCACCGCGGGCCGGTCCGCGCCACGGCGTTTGACCACCATGCGCGAGGAGGCGCACATCACCGCCTCGGGCGATTTGTCCAGGATGCCCCAGCAGGCGGTGGTGATCTCCGGCACCTCGGCGCTCAGGTCCATTTCCGGGAACAGGACGGTGCGGCCGGGATCGGCGGCGTCGATGTCATAGCCGCGCTCGGCGAAGAGGGCGGCGAAGCCGGCGCGCGCCTGATCCTCGGTTTCGCCCCAGATCGTGCGCCCGGCCACAGCCATCACGATCCCGGTGTCACGCAGCCAGTCCATGCCTTTGAGCGTGCGGGCAAAGCTTCCTTCGCCCCGTTCGGCGTCGTGCTGTTCGGCGCTGTAATGATCGAGCGACACCCGCAGCGTCAGCCGCGCGCCATAGCTGTCGCGCAGCCGGGCCAGCCCGGCGCGCACGCGCGGGCGCATCATCGGCAGCATGGCGTTGGTCAGGATCAGCACCTCGTATCCGCGCGCCAGGGCACGCTCGGCCATGTCGATCATCTGCGGGTTCATGAAGGGTTCGCCGCCGGTGAAGCCGATTTCACGCACCGGCCAGCGGCGTTCCTGCAGCTGGTCGAGATAGCTTTCCACCTCGTCCGCGGTGATGTAGACCAAGGCATCGTTGGTGGGGCTGCTTTCGATATAGCAGTTCGTGCAGGTGATGTTGCACAGGGTGCCGGTGTTGAACCAAAGCGTTTCCGGACGGCTGAGGCGCACCGAGGCCCGTCTTTGCCCATCGGCGGTGGTTTGGCGGTCCTGGAACTTGCCGATATTGGCGGTTGCGTCGAGGTTGTCTTTCATCTGCGCGGGGTCCTCCCTGTCGGGCGCGGATTGATCTAGCCTGAGACGCGGAAGAAGTTAAAGTCGGGCGCGGCGGTCTGACATTTATTTGATACCGCGTCATCGTAGACGTCGGGTGGAAAACAGGCGCAGGCGGCTATGCGGGCGCTTAACGGGGCAGGAGAGGGAACATGGCGTCGCAGGTGATACCGGTGGAGCCGTTTGACCTGGTGGTGATCGGGGCGACCGGCGATCTGGGTCGGCGCAAGATCCTGCCGGCGCTGTTCAAGCGGTTCTGCGCCGGGCAGATGCCGCCGGGCGCGCGGGTGATCGGGGCCGCGCGCAGCGAGTTGAGCCGGGCCGCGTTCTGCGATTTCGTCTCCGAGGCACTGAGGGAAGCCACCCCGGGACGGGCCAGCGAACCGGGCAAGCTGGACGGGTTTCTGGATTGCGTGGATTACCAGGCGATCGATGCGCGCAGCGGGATGGGCTGGCCCGAGCTGGCCGAGATGCTGCTGCCGGGGCGGGTGCGGGCGTTCTATTTCTCGGTCGGGCCCGGGCTGTTCGGCGATCTGGCCCGGCAGATCCGCGCGTTCGGCATGGTGACGGAGCAGACCCGGATCGTGGTGGAAAAGCCCTTTGGCCATGACCTGGCCAGCGCGCGGGCGCTCAACGCCACCCTGGCGCAGCATTTCGACGAGCGCGCGATCTATCGCATCGACCATTACCTGGGCAAGGAAACGGTGCAGAACCTGATGGCGGTGCGGTTCGGCAACATGTTGTTCGAACCGCTGTGGAACAGCCAATACGTGGATCACATCCAGATCACCGTGGCCGAAACGGTCGGCGTCGGCGGGCGCGGCGAATATTACGACCGCGCCGGTGCCATGCGGGACATGGTGCAGAACCACCTGATGCAGCTTCTGTGCCTGATCGCGATGGAGCCGCCGGCGAAATTCGAACCCGACGCGGTGCGCGACGAGAAGCTCAAGGTGATCCGCGCCCTGGACGAGGTGCCGCCGCATCATATCGTGCGTGGCCAGTATGTCGCCGATCCCGACCGGCCCGGCGAGGCGTTGGGATACCGCGACGAGGTCGCCCATCCGCGCAGCACGACCGAAAGCTATATCGCGCTGAAGGCGCATATCAGCAACTGGCGCTGGGCCGGGACGCCGTTTTACCTGCGCACCGGCAAGCGGCTGGTGGCGCGGTCCTCGGTGATCAACGTGATGTTCAAGGATGCGCCGCATTCGATCTTCGGCGCCGATGCCGGACGGCACGCCAATATCCTGACCATCCGGCTGCAGCCGAACGAGGGGATCACCCTGCACGTGACCATCAAGGAGCCGGGGCCGGGGGGCATGCGGCTGGTCGATGTGCCGCTGGACATGAGCTTTGCCGAGGCGCTGGGGCCGGACGGGCGCGATCCGGCGGACGCCTATGAGCGGTTGATCATGGACGTGATCCGGGGCAATCAGACCCTGTTCATGCGCGGGGACGAGGTGGAAGAGGCCTGGTCCTGGACCGATCCGGTGATCGCGGGGTGGCAGTCGCGCGGAGAAGTGCCTAAACCCTATGTCATCGGCAGCACCGGCCCGAGCGATGCGGATCTGCTGATGAAGCGCGACGAACGCAGATGGCGGGGGATCAACCCATGAATATCGTGGACTACCCGGATCGGGAGATGCTGGCCATTGATCTTGCCAACCATTTGGCCGGTGAATTGGAGTCCCATCTTCTGCGCCATGACACCGCGTCCTTTGCGGCGCCGGGGGGCACCACGCCGGGGGCCATTTTCGATGACCTCTGCGCCGCCGACCTGGATTGGAGCCGGGTGCATGTGTTTCCCACCGACGAACGCTGGGTGCCGGCGGATCATCCGCGTTCCAACGCGCGGCTGATCTGCGAACGTCTGATCACCAACCGGGCGGCGGCGGCGCGGTTCCTGCCGCTTTCGGCGCCCGGACACGCGCCCGAGGAGGTGTTGGCCGAGATCGAGGCGATGCTGGTTCCGGAACTGCCGATCTCGGTTCTGCTGATGGGGATGGGCACCGACATGCATGTCGCCTCGCTGTTCCCGGGGGCGGCGGGTCTGGAGGCCGCGCTGGATCCGGAGGCGCCGGTGCTGGCGGCGCTGCGGCCCGAAACCGTGCCCGAGCCGCGGATCACGCTGACCGCGCGGGTGCTGGATGGGGCGCTGTCGAAACACCTGGTGATTTACGGCGGCGAGAAACGCGCGGCGCTGGAACGGGCGATGGGTCTGCCGCCCGAGGAGGCACCGGTACAGGCGGTGCTGAAACAGACAACGGTCCATTGGGCAGAATAAAGGTAGTACGAGTGATGTGGGAGGAGTTGCAGGCGCTTCAGGGCCGGGCACAGGGGCGTCGGATCGCCAGTCTGTTCGAGCTGGACCCGGAGCGTGCGGCGCGGTTTTGCGCCGAAAGCGACGGGCTGCGGCTGGATTACTCCAAGACACAGATCGACGACGAGATCCGCGCCGGGTTGATCGCGCTGTGTGATCGTCGCGACCTGGCCGCGCGCCGCGAGGCGATGTTCTCGGGCGAGAAGGTCAACGAGACCGAAGGGCGGGCTGCCCTGCACACGGCGCTGCGCAACCTGGACGGCGACGGCGCGGTGGAGGTCGAGGGCTGCGACGTGTTGCCGAAGGTGCGCGAATGCCTGTCTCGGATGCGCGAATTCGCCGCTCAGGTTCGCGACGGAACATTGACCGGCACCGGTGGACGCATCACCGACGTGGTGAGCATCGGCATCGGCGGTTCGGACCTGGGGCCGGCCATGGCGACATTGGCGCTGGCGCCCTATCACGACGGGCCGCGGCTGCATTACGTGTCGAACGTGGATGGCGCCCATATCTTTGACACGCTGAAGGGGCTCGATCCCACGACAACCCTGGTCAATGTCGCCTCGAAGACATTCACGACGCTTGAGACCATGACCAATGCGCGCACGGCGCGGGCGTGGATGAAGCGGGGCGGCGGCGATCCGGCGCGGCAATTCTCGGCAATTTCCACGGCGTCCGAACGCGCCGGTGCCTTTGGCATCCCGCCGCGGCGCGTTTTCGGCTTCGCCGATTGGGTGGGCGGACGATTCTCGGTCTGGGGGCCGATCGGGCTGCCGTTGATGATCGCCATCGGGCCGGAGGCATTCGAAGACTTTCTGCGTGGCGGCCAGGCGATGGACCGCCATTTCCGCAGCGCGCCCTGGCAGCGGAACCTGCCGGTTCTGCTGGCCTTGACAGGGCTTTGGCACAGCCGCGTCTGCGGTTATCCCACCCGGGCGGTGCTGCCTTATGACCAGCGGCTGGCCCGGCTGCCGGCCTATCTCCAGCAGCTGGAGATGGAATCGAACGGCAAGTCGGTGGGAATGGACGGCGACCCCTTGCTGGGGCGGACCGGGCCGATCGTCTGGGGCGAGGCGGGCACCAATGCGCAGCATGCCTTCTTCCAGCTCTTGCACCAGGGCAGCGACGTGGTGCCCTGCGAGTTCCTGATCGCGGCGCAGGGGCATGAGCCCGAGCTGGCGCATCACCACCGGCTGCTGGTGGCCAATTGCCTGGCGCAGTCCAAGGCGCTGATGCTGGGCCGGTCATTGGACAAGGCGCGGCAGATGATGATGGCCGAAGGCTGGCAGGGAGAGGAACTGGAGCGGCAGGCACGGCACCGGGTGTTTCCGGGCAATCGCCCCTCGGTTACGCTGGCCTATGCGAAACTGACGCCGTTCGTGCTGGGCCAGATCATCGCGCTCTATGAGCACCGGGTGTTCACCGAAGGGGTGATCCTGGGGCTGAATTCCTTCGACCAGTTCGGGGTCGAGCTGGGCAAGGAAATGGCCACCTCGCTGGGGCCGCATCTGGATGGAACCGCGCCCTGCGACGGGTTGGATGGCTCGACGGCGGCGCTGCTTGCCTTCCTGCGCGGGCGGCCGGACGGGCAGGGTTAGGCGTCGCGGCTGGCGCCTTCTTCGGTCAGGAAATAAGCCTGCAGCGTGTCGGGCAAGGGGTAGCGGTCACCGCTGCCGTCGGGCCGCAGCATCACCATCACCGCCTGCAGCGTGGCGCGCAGGTCGCCCGACCAGATCTGCTGCTCCAGCGTGAAGGAGGATGTGCGGAAGGCGGTGACGCGGGCGGTGGCGATATAGGATTCATTCGCCAGCATCTCCTTGCGGTAGCGGACAAAGGCGCTGTGCAGGGCCACACGCGGGGCCGGGCCGGGGGCGTAATGCGGAACGATGAAGAGGTTCAGGTGCTCGATCCGGACCCGCTCGAACCAGTCCATATAGGCCTTGTTGTTGACGTGATTCTGGTTGTCCAGTTCCGAAAACCGCACCCGGTCGGCCATGGCCAGCGGTTGCGGTTGCGGCAGGCCCTGGGCGGTTTGCTCTTCGGGGCCAAGCGGTGTGAGATAGCGCAGTTCCATGCGCTTTGCCTAAGCGGGCGGGGCGCAGGCGGCAAGCATGATCTGGACCGGCGCGAAATTCGTGCCAAGTGACCCAGCGTTCCGGCGTGTCTGTTATTGCCAACACCACCCGCGTTTTGGCAGGAAGTTGCACGGGAGGACGATGGGCGCGGGTGGGCCGGGAGCAGGCCGAGAGGCGCCCAGTTTTCCAGAAAATCGACAACAACGGGTCGGACCGACCCGGCCCAACACCGAGGAGTGCGCCATGCTTGGCCAGATGATGACCGAACCCCTGCTGATTTCATCCCTGATCGATCATGCCGCGCGCTATCACAGCGACACGACGATCATTTCGGCCAACACCACCGGCGGCGGTGCCGAGGAAACAAGCTGGGGCGCGGTGGCGCGGAACGCGCGCAAGCTGGGCTCGGCGCTGAGCCAGCTGGGCCTTGAGCCGCAGGCGCGCTGCGCCACCATCGCCTGGAACAACCGCCGGCACCTGGAGATCTATTTCGGGGTCTCGGGCGCGGGCTTCGTCTGCCACACCATCAACCCGCGGCTGTTCCCCGAGCAGCTGATCTATATCATCAACCATGCCGAGGATAAGGTGTTGTTCGTCGATGCCACCTTCCTGCCGCTGGTGGTGAAATTGCGCGACCAGCTGCCCAAGCTCGACCATGTGATCCTCATGGGGCCGCGTGACGCGGCGGCGGCGGAGCAGCTGCCGGACCTGAAATTCTATGACGAGTTCGTGGAAGGGGGCGACGCGGATTTCGCGTGGCCCAGCTTTGACGAAACCACTGCGTCGAGCCTGTGCTATACCTCGGGCACCACGGGTAACCCCAAGGGGGTGCTGTATTCGCACCGCTCGACCGTGCTGCACAGCTTTGCCTCGAACACACGCGACGTGATCGGGTATTCGGCGATGGATGTGGTGATGCCGGTGGTGCCGATGTTCCATGTCAATGCCTGGGGCTCGCCCTATGCCTGCGCGATGTCGGGGGCGGCGCTGGTGCTGCCGGGGCCGGACCTGTCGGGCGAGGCGCTGGTCAAGCTGATCGACAACCACGGCGTGACCCTGGCGATGGGGGTGCCGACGATCTGGCTTGGTCTCTTGGGCTATGCCAAGCAGTCGGGCTCGAAGCTGGCCAGCCTGACGCGCACGGTGATCGGCGGTTCGGCCTGCCCGCCCTCGATGATCGCGGAGTTCCGCGATACCTACGGGGTGGAAACGGTGCACGCCTGGGGCATGACCGAGATGAGCCCGCTGGGCACCGCCAACCACCCGCTGGCCAAGCACAAAGCGCTGACCGAGGAGGCGCAGCACAGGCTGCGCGAGAACCAGGGCCGGCCGCCCTTTGGTGTCGATTTGAAGATCGTCGACGACGATGGCCGCGACCTGCCCCGTGACGGCGAGACCCAGGGCGATCTGATGGTGCGGGGGCACTGGGTGTTGGACAGCTATTTCCACATGGGAGAGCAGGAAATCCTGCAAGACGGTTGGTTCGCCACCGGCGACGTCGCCACCATCGATCCGGACGGGTTCATGACCATCCGCGACCGCTCCAAGGACATCATCAAATCGGGCGGCGAATGGATCAGTTCGGTTGAGCTGGAGAACATCGCGATGGGCCATCCCAAGCTGGCCAACGCGGCGGTGATCGGCGCGGCGCATCCGAAGTGGGATGAGCGCCCGGTGCTGATCGCGGTGCCGGTCGAGGGCGAGGCCCCGACCGAGGAGGAACTGCGCGCCTATTACGAGGGCAAGATCGCCAGCTGGCAGATCCCCGACCGGGTGGTTTTCACCGACGCGCTGCCGCTGAATGCGACCGGCAAGGTCCTGAAACGCACCCTGCGCGAGCAGTATGGCGATGTGCTGGTGAAGGCCGGGTAAGACCGGCGAAGGCGACCGAAAAGACCAACGGCCCGGGAAACCGGGCCGTTTTTTCGTTTCAGGATCGGTGCAACGCCGCGCTCACTCCCAGGAGCGTTTGCGTTTTTCGGTGGGGTCCTGGGGCGCGGGCTGAACCGGCTCGGGCGGCAGCGCGCAGCCCTTTTTCTTCATCTGCGCGGTGATCGCGTCGTAGTGGCCCTTGGCCGCCGACAGTGCGGAGGAGCTGTCCTTGGTGTTGGCCAGGGCAATGGCCGCCGGCCAGAACAGGAACAGCGCCACGCCGGTGGCGACAGCATCGGTGGTCGCAGCCTCTTTCTGTTCGGCGTTGAGCGTGTTGACCCGTGTGACGATCTCGTTGCGCTCGGCCATCAACTGGCGGCAGCTTCGGCCCTCATAGGTGGTCGGGCTGACGTAGCTGGCGGCGATCTTGTCCGGCTGTTGGGCGCAGGCCGAAAGGGCCATGAGGGCGGATAGCGTGAACGCGGAACCGGTTCGTTTCATCTCTTAAGGATATCCTTCAAGGTATTGTTTGAACTTTAAAATGCGCGTGGCAGGCTGTGCCTCGGGCATGCCTGACATCAGTATGGTAAATGTGTTAACAATACAAGCTTAAGGAGAAAGGCGGAGCGTCGAATCCCGAAAAGGTGGCGCGCTGTGACCGGCTGGTCATCCCTGCCGCGTTTGCCAATGTCCGGAGGTTGGAAGCCTGGAGCGGGTAACGGGAATCGAACCCGTAACTTAAGCTTGGGAAGCTCGCGTGATACCTTTTCACCATACCCGCGCTCTGGAGCGATGAGATACGCCGCCCGGGGCAGGGCGTCAAGGCCCCGGGCGGGGAATTGCGCGCGGTTTGACCGGGGACGGGCAGGACCGGAAAATCGGCGCCTTGATTCAGTCGATCACGCCGATTTCGCGCCCCCAGTCGAGATAACTGCGGTCGCGCCGGGCTTCCAGCACCCCATCGGATGCCGCGGCGGGGTCAACCGGAAACGGCGCGACGCCGGTGCCCTCGACAATGCGGTTCATGAAATTGTAGAGCGCGCAGCATTGGACGGCGTCGAACAGGGCTGCCTCGCTCCAGCCAGCGTCATAAACGGCCTGCGCATCGGCCTCGGTCATGCGCGACGGGGTCAGGGTGAGTTTGCCGACATAGGCCAGAACCGGCTTGATCCGCGGTTCCAGCGGTGCGCTGTCCAGATCCTCCAGCGCGGCCGTGATCACCTCTGGCGCGATGCCGAAGACGCGCGCCATCAGCGTATGCGCCCCAGTGCAGAAGGCGCAGGCGTTGAGCCCCGAGACATAGGCCGCAATCAGTTCGCGCTCGGCCACGCTGAGCGCGCTGTCGCCGCGCAACAGCAAGTCGTGATACTCCAGCAACGGGCGCAGCGTGGCGGGAAAGGCGCGGAACACATCGGCCAGTTCGGGGGCGGCGGGCAGGGACGGGAACAGGTTTTTCATCGGCAAGTCCTTTCTCGGGCCACGCTAGGACAGGACGGCCGTCGGGGAAAGCCCGGCGATGTCGCCGGACCGCTGCCGGTCTGGAATTTTCCGGAAAAGACCGGCCGGAATTACCCGGTCCGGCCGCGGCGGCGGCGTCGGCGGCCGCCGGCCTCGGCGTCGCCCCCGGTATTGAACGAGGGGTTGGGAAGGGTCACCACCTTGGCCAGTTCCGGGAAAGGATCGGTCTTGTGCGGAATGGCGTTGGCGGCGACGAAATGTTCCTGGAATTTCGGCTCGATGGCGGTTTCGACCTTGGTGATCTCGCGCACGGTTTTCTCGATTTCGGCCCGCGACGCGATGTTGCACAGCGCGATGCGCGCCCCGGTGCCGGCGGCATTGCCGGCGCTGCTGACCTTGTCCAGCGGCGCGTCGGGGATCATGCCCAGAACCATCGCGTGCTTGGTGGAGATATGCGCGCCGAAGGCGCCGGCCAGCACCACGCGATCGACCTTGTCCACGCCCATCTCGTCCATCAGCAGGCGGGCACCGGCGTAGAGCGCGGATTTGGCGAGCTGGATGGCGCGAATGTCGCCCTGGGTCACGGTGATGCGCGGGCCGCCTGTCGCGCTGGCATCGTGGATCAGGTAGGAGTGCGTGCGCCCCTCGGGCAGGCAGCGCGGCGTGCCGGTCTGTTCGGCCGAGCCGATCAGGCCGGAGGCATCCATCAGACCG
>NPIG01000792.1_pt2 | contig 20393 bp, 17 predicted proteins | sample 8637441 | NCBI WGS metagenome assembly NPIG01 (sample SAMN07420675, study PRJNA396082) | bioreactor metagenome | isolation source: sample BR6 brine-fed electro-methanogenic bioreactor BR | place: Japan: Kochi | collected 2016-06-14 | reverse complement strand
GAGTGGAAGGAGGCGCTTGGCGCCGGCGCTGTGGCGGAGGACACGCGCACCCTTGACCGGTCCGCCAGAAGCACGGCGCCCCGGGGCACCCGGCCGAGCTGTGTTCTGTACCCGGTGTCCGCCGAACAGGTTCAGGCCGTTGTGCGTATCGCGAACAGGCACACAGTGGTGGTCTATCCCGTCTCCCGCGGCTGCAACTATGGCTACGGTGACGCCTGCGCGCCCACGTCCGGCGCGGCCATTGTGGACCTGTCGCGCATGGACCGAATTCACGAAATCAATGCGGAACTCGGGTATGCCGTGGTGGAGCCCGGGGTGACCCAGCAGATGCTGTATGAGGCGGTGCGCCGTGCCGCGCCGCAGTACTGGGTGGACTGTACCGGCGCCGGCCGCAGCGCCAGCATCGTGGGCAACGCGCTCGAGCGCGGTTTCGGGCACACCCCGTATGGCGACCACGTGCGCACCTCGTGCGGCATGGAGGTCGTGTTGCCCGACGGTTCGCTGCTGCACACGGGTTTCGGCCACTATGCCGGTGCGCGCGCGGCCCATGTCTACCCCTACGGCGTGGGGCCGTACCTCGACGGGCTGTTCACGCAATCGAATCTGGGTATCGTGACCAGGCTCGGGGTCTGGTTATATCCCGCACCCGAGGCCTTCCGGTTTTTCTGGGTGAAAGTGGACCGGGAGGACGCGCTGCCGGAGTTGGTCGACGCGTTGCGCCCGCTTCGTCTGCGCGGACTGCTCAACAGCGCACTGCATATCGGCAACGACCTCCGCATCATATCAAGCTTGCGGCGCTACCCGTGGGAGGAGGCGGGCGACGCTGCGCCATTGCCCGGCGCGGTGCGTGCGCGCATCCGCCGCGAGGTGGGCGCCGGCGCGTGGAACGTGTCCGGCTCGCTGTCCGGCACGCGGACCCAGGTGCGCGAAGCGGCGCGCGCGCTGCAAGGCGCGGTGGGACGGCTTGGCCGGGTGATTTTCGTGGACGACCGGAAACTGAAGCTCGGGCGGAAAGTGGCCGGACTGCTCGGCAGCGTGGGGCTCGGCGCGCGCCTGCGCAGCCAGATCGAGGGCCTGGCGCCCAACTACGGACTGCTGAAGGGCATTCCCACGGACCAGCCGCTGCTGGGCACCTGCTGGCGTCTGCACACGGCGCCGGAGGTTGGGACCGACCCGCTCGAGGCGGGCGCCGGGCTGATGTGGATGTCGCCGGTCATGCCCGTTCGCGGCGCGGACGCGAAGGCCGTGCTCGACACCGTGACNNGGTTTCGACCTGCTCGCCACGTTCACCATGCTGAACGAGCGCTCCATGGTCGCCGTATTGAACGTGAGCTTTGACCGCGCCCGCCCGGAAGAGGCCGAGGCGGCGGAGCAATGCTATGAGGCGGTGCTCGACGCGTTGCTCGCCAGGGGATACCCGCCGTACCGGGTGAGTCCCGGAGGTATGGGCCGCATCGCACCGGACGGGGATGCCTACTGGCAAACCGCGCAGGCGCTCAAGCGCGCACTCGACCCGAACGACATTCTCGCGCGGGGCCGCTACATCCCGCCGCTATAGAAGCGGCGCTCTGGCTGCTCACTCCCGAATCGCGTCGAGTTGAAGGTCGGCGAACTGTTCCTGGCAGAGGGTGCGGTAAAGGCCGGGCGCGGCGACGAGTTCATAGTGCGTGCCCATCTGCACGATGCGGCCATGCTCGAGCACCACGACCGTGTCGCAGCCGATGACCGTGCTCAGCCGGTGCGCGATCACCAGGGTGGTGCGCCCCTCCATGAGGTGCTCGAGCGCGTCCTGAATGATGTGCTCCGCGCGCGAGTCCAGGCTCGAGGTGGCCTCGTCGAGAATCAGTATGCGGGGGTCACGCAGAAAGGCGCGCGCGATGCTGAGCCGCTGCTTCTGCCCGCCGCTAAGCGTGATGCCGCGCTCGCCGATGATGGTGTCGTAGCCCTCGGGCATCGCCTCGACGAATTCGACCACATGGGCCATCCGCGCCGCTTCGCGCATCTCCGCCTCGGTCGCGTTGTGGCGGCCGTACAGAATGTTTTCGCGCACGGTGCCGTTGAACAGGATGCTGTCCTGCATCACCATGCCGATGTTCAGGCGCAGCGAGTCGAGGGTCACCTCGCGGATGTCCTGTCCATCGATGCGGATGGCGCCGCCCGCGACGTCGTAGAAGCGCGGGACGAGACTGACCAGCGAGCTCTTGCCCGCGCCGCTGCGCCCGACGATGGCCACCGCGTGCCCGGGGGGCGCATCGAAACTGACGTCGTGCAGCACGGGTTCGCCGCGGTCATAGGAGAAGGTGACGTGGTCGAATATGATGCGGCCCGCGCGCGCCTCGAGGGGCCGGGCGTTGGGTTTGTCGGTGATGTCAGGCGCTGTGTCGAGCACGGCGAAGACGCGGTCCATTGCCGCAAGCTGCACCTGCAGCGCGGCGGTGGCGTCGGCCAGGCGCCGGGTGGGGAGGTAGAGGTGGCCGAGAAACCCGTAGAAGACCAGGAGTTCGCCGAGGGTGAGCTGGCCGGTGATGACGCGGTACGTCCCGTAAGAAAGCACCACCAGCGGCCCGAGCATGGTCAGCAGTTCGCCAAGTGTGTGCATGGCGACTTCGAGCCGCACGCGCCGCATCACTTTGTCGAAGTAGCGGCGGTTCTTGCCGAAGAAGCGCAGGCGCTCGGTGCGTTCGCGCACGAAGGCGATAACGACGGGCAGGCCCATGAGTTTTTCGTTGGTTTCGGCGGCGAGTTCGGCCATTTCGGCCTGGACTTCGCGCGAGGCGTGCCGCAAACGGCGGCGGAAGAAGGCGAATTCGAGGCCGTAAACCGGCAACATGAGGAGACTTACGGAGGCCAGCTCCCAATCCCAGATGAACAGGAAGATGACGACGGTGACGAGGAAGATGGTGTCGATGGCGATGCTCATGACGCCCCGGTCGAGGATGCCCTGCACGGTGTTGACGTCGTTGACGATGCGCGAGGTCAGTTCGCCGGTGCGCTGGCGCGTATGGTAGCCGAGGCTGAGGCCCTGCACGTGCCGGTAGAGTTCGTTGCGGATGTCGAAGATGGTGCGGTTGCCCGCGAGGTTGGCGAAGTAGCCGCGGAGGTAGGCGATGGGCACGCGCAGCAGGAATCCGGCGATGAGCAGGGCGATGAAGAGTGTGAGCCGGCGCAGGCGTTCTTCGGCGGGCAACTCGGGGAGGATGACGTAGTCGGTGACCATGCCGAGCGCGAAGGGCAGCAGCAGCGCGAGGGAGAATTTGAGCACGCCGCAGAACACGGAGCCTGCCATGAGCGGCCAGTAGCGTTTCGCGTAGCCGAGGAAACGCCAGAATGTGGGTGACTCAAAGAACATCGTCTTCCGTGTTGCGATTGGGGCGCCCGCCCGGGAACAATGGGGGCACGGGCGGGCGAATGGCGCGTCAGGACCCATGATAGCAGAGGCGTGCCGTCGAGGACGAGCCCGCCCGGGAAAGGAACCTGTCATGGCCCCGCCCGTATTGGTCTGGATGCGCAGGTGCCTGCGTGTGGACGACAACCCGTTGCTCGAGACCGCGGCCCGTTCGGGCGCGCCGGTGTTGCCGGTGTACATTCACGCGCCGGAGGAGGCGGGGCACTGGCCGCCGGGCCCGGCAAGCCGGTGGTGGCTGCGGGAATCGCTTGGCGCGTTATCGCGGGGACTGGCGCGCCACCACGCGCCGCTGGTCTTGCGGGCGGGGAAGGCGGCGGAGACGCTGCGGGCGCTGGCTCGCGAGACGGGCGCGAAGGCGGTTTACTATGACCGGCGTCCTGAGCCGGCGCTGGTGGAACGGGACGCGGCCGCGGCGAAGGCGCTCGCGCGGGAGGGGGTGGCCCTGCACGGGGTGAATGCGTCGCTGCTGGTGACGCCGGAACAACTGCTCACGAAGCAAGGGCGGCCCTACCAAGTGTTCACGCCGTTCTGGCAGGCGGCGGTGCAGGCGTTTCCGGTGGCTGCGCCGGGTGGTGCGCCGCGTCTCCGCAGGCCGGAGGGTGTTCCCGGGAGTCTTGAACCCGACGCGCTGTTCGATGGCGCGGCGCCGGAGGACGGCGCGTGGTCGGAGTATTGGACGCCCGGTGAGGCGGGGGCGGAATCGACGCTGGACGCGTTCCTGGAGGAGGCGCTTTCGGGCTATCCGGAGCGCCGGGACTTTCCGGGTGTGCGCGGCACGTCGCGGTTGTCGCCGCACCTGCATTTCGGCGAGGTCAGTCCCTGGCGCGTGCTGCACGCGGTGCATGAGTTCGCCGGCACGCGCACGCGCGGGGGGCTGCAGCGGGGCGCGGAAGCGTGGATTCGGCAGCTCTACTGGCGGGGATTCGGGCATTACCTCCTGCACCATTTCCCGTTCACGCCGGAGGCGCCGTTGCGCAGGAATTTTGAGGCGTTTCCGTGGGCGCGTGACCGGGGCGCGCTGGAGCGGTGGAAGCGGGGCGAAACGGGCTATCCCATTGTGGACGCGGGCATGCGCGAGTTGCGCGCCACGGGCTGGATGCACAATCGGGTGCGCATGGTGGTGGCGTCGTTTCTGGTGAAGGACCTGTTGCTGCCGTGGCAGCAGGGCGCGGCGTGGTTCTGGGAGCGGCTGGTGGACGCGGACCTGGCGAATAATACGCTGGGCTGGCAGTGGGCAGGGGGGTGCGGCGCGGATGCGGCGCCGTATTTTCGGATCTTCAATCCGGTGTTGCAGGGGGAGAAGTTTGACGGGAATGGGGCGTATGTGCGCAGGTGGGCGCCGGAGCTGGCGGGGCTGCCGGATAAGCGGGTGCATAAGCCGTGGACGGCGTCGTCCGGGGATTTGGAGGCGGCCGGGCTGAAGTTGGGCGTGGATTATCCGGAGCCGATAGTGGACCACGGGGAGGCGCGGGAGCGCGCGCTGGCGGCGTTTGCGGAGGTGAAGGGGAGCGGGTAGGGGGAAGTTTTTCTTGCTAGGATGTACGGGACGGACAGGATAGGATGAGGGAGGGGGAAAGAGGACTGACGCAAAGGCGCGAAGGCGCGAAGGCGCCAAGGCGCGGAGAGCAGGAAGAGGGGAACAAGGAGGAGGGTTCAGTACTCTCCCTCGGGGAAGGGCTCGCCTTCGAAGAACCAGGGCGGGAATGCGAAGCGGCTGTCGTCGAGGGCGCCCTCGAAGACGAATGTGCCCTCTTCGATGGAGGCGGGCCGTTCGCCGTCCATGGGGCCGAGGCTGAAGAGGATGGTGTCGCCTTGGAGTTCGTAGAGGCCGAGGTAGAATTGGTCGACGGGGCGCACGATGCCGTATTCGTTGGCGGCGTAGTCGACGAAGAGGTCGATGTGGTTGGGGCTGGGCTCGAGGTATACGACGTAGTCTCCGGCCCAGAGGAGTTTGTCGAATTTGTCGAGGCGAATCTCGAAGGATTCGTCCTGGAATCCCACTTTGATGGTGTAAGTTTCCCCGGTGGTCGGCTCGTAGAAGGAACCGGCCCAGACGCCGAGCAGTGCCGGGTCGTAGTCGCGCGGCGGGTTTGGCGGCAATTCGGGCGGACAGCCGGAAAGCAAGACCGCCAGACATGCCACCGTGACCCATATGCTCTTTCGAACTGCCATGTAACGCTCCGTGAAAGACTGCTTCGTATACCACCTTCCTTATTCTACTACATTTGAGCGGGGCAAACCAATACAGGGAACTTTCGCGGGGGGAATTTTTTGCCGTCGAAGTCGATGAAAACCGGATTCTGGTTTTTGGTTTGCGGCAATTGTGGCATAGTCGAGAGTGGTTTATTGCATAAACCATTGGTTTGAATTCATTTACGAGTTTGCTTTTTTCCGGTCTTGCGATACAATTGTGGTGTGTGTGTTGATTGAGATTCGCTGCGACTTTCCAACCTTGAAAGGGGATTGCTATGGGTGCGTGCAGGGTAGTGAGCGGGCGGGGTGCATTATTTTGCGCTCTGATCAGCATGTTGTTCTTGGCGGTGCCGGCGTTTGGGCAGTTTCACAGCGCGGACACGTCGCCCGATTTCGAGATTGACCTGAGCGAGTTGCTGCGGGTCATTCAGTTCTACAATTCGGATAGTTTCCATTGTGAGGCGGGGACGGAGGACGGGTACAATCCCGGCCCGGGTGATGAGTCGTGCGGCAACCACGACAGTGACTACAACCCGGATGACTGGGGCATCTCACTGTCGGAACTGCTGCGGTTGATCCAGATTTACAATGCCCGGGTTTATGGCGTGGATGCGGAGCAGGAAGACGGGTATGTGCCGATTTTCGACCCAGAGGACCCGACGGGCACGACGGAGGGGCAGTTCCTGGTGATTCGCGGGGTGCTGGGCGAACTGGGGGACCCCGGGGTGGAGGAGGAACTCGGCGGCCTGCTGGATGACGCGGAAACCGATTTCCTTTCCGGGGAGGTGTGTTCCGCGGCGGGGATTCTGGGCGATTTCGCGGACAGGGTGCAGGAGTTGTATAAGCGGGACTGGAAGGCGAAGGCGCAGGCGAAGGCGGACGTGGACGCGAAGCTGTTCGCATTTGGCCGGACGCTGCAGTATGACATGGTGCTGGCCTACCAGGACGAGGGCGGTTCTTGCACCGGTTTCGAGCGCCTGGGCAAGAGCGAGGAAACGGGCGTGGGCGATTCGGATGCCACGGGGCTGAGCGGGGAGGTGGTGTTCGGCATGCCGCGCTTTGGTATCTATGACTACGACGAGAAGGGCCAGTTCACCGGCTTGCATGTGCCGCTGCTGAACGAGCAGTCGGGCGGCGCCGGGCAACCGGCCATTCCCGGGGCGCGCAAGCTGGTGGCGGTGCCGCCGGGCGCGTTTGTGCAGGTCAGTGCGAACCCCATCAACGCGGAGACGATGACGGTGCCGTTGCTGCCGGCTCAGCCTGAGGCGCTGGATGTGGTGCCGCCTCCGGAATGGTATCCGCCGGCGGATGGTCCGGGCGCGGAAGAGCCGCCGGATTCGCTGTATGCGACGCCCTCGTTTGCGTTGAGCGAGGATGTGTACGGCACGGACCGGGCCTGGCCGCCGAATGTGTGCCAGGTGACGCCGCTGGGCCGTTTCCGCGGCATGGAGATGGTCCAGGTGGATGTGTACGGCGGCCAGTACAACCCGGTGCAGCAGCAGTTGACGCTGTTCGAGAAGGTGGAGTTCAACATCACGTTCTCGAATGGTCCGGAGGGTTTCCTCCCGGAATCGAGCGCGAATCCATTTGAGAGCCGTAAGGGCGTGTACACGGGCGCGGTGCTCAATATGGCGGCGGTGCTGGAGAGTCCCTGGATAGTCCAGCAGCCGCCGCAGCTCACGGGTGAGGAATTCATGATCATGACGCACCCTGATTTTCAGGATGCCGCGGAGACGCTGGCGGACTGGAAGCGGACAAAGGGGATTATGACGCGGGTGTACCTGTGCGGCACCGACAGCGACATCACCGGACGCGAGACCGCAGCCGAAATCGATGACTTCATTGAAGCCCACATCGATTCGGCCGCGATCAAGGCGTCGTATATTCTGCTGCTGGGCGACGCGGAGTTCATTCCGCCGTTCCAGGCGCAGCGCCAGGTTTTCGATCCGGCTGAGCCGCGCTACATCGGCACGGACTGGTTCTACGCCGAGCGCACGTACGTGGGCCAGGAGTTCCCGACGCTGGTGCCGAGTTACGCGTTGGGGCGCATCCCCGTGGACACGCTGCAGCAGGCGAACGACGTGGTGAACAAGATCATCGACTACGAGCAGACACCTCCCGGCACGCCGTTTACGGACGTTTTCTACGACCGCATCAGCCTTGCGGCGGAGTTCCAGTGCTGCCGTGCGGACATTACGCAGGAGGGGCGCGCGCAACGCACCTTCACGCAGATGGCCGAATGGGTGCGGCCCACACTGGTCATGCGGGGTTACACGGTGGAACGGCTCTATCGGGAGACTATCGACAACTGGGGTTGCCCGACCTGCGACCCGCCGATTCCGCCGTACACGGGCGACCCGACGCCGCGCCGCTACTATGACGGCACGCCGCTGCCGACGGCCATCGGGCCGAGTTCGAGCTTCGCGTGGAACGCCACCACGGCCGACGTGGTCGACGCCTTCAACGAGGGGCGTTTCCTGTTCCTGCACCGCGACCACGGGTGGCCGGGCGGCTGGGGCACCCCGAGCTTCAACTGGTCTGATATGCCGCTGGCCAACGGGGAATACCAACCGGTGGTGTTCAGCGTGAACTGCAGCAGTGGTCTCTTCGACAACGAGGTATTCCCGGATGAAGGCGCCACCGCGGGCGGCATCTATTTCGCCGAGCGTCTGCTGCGGCAGCCGGATGGCGGGGCCATCGGTGTCATCGGCGACACGCGTGTCAGTCCGAGCTGGCCGAACACGGCTTTGGCGGCGGGCATGTTCGACGCCATCTGGCCGGAGACGATACCGACGTTCGGTGACACGGTGAGCAAGCGCCGGCTCGGGGACATCTTGAACCATGACAACCTCTATCTGGTCACGCAGTGCGGCACCTGGACCAGCTACGCCGACCTGCTCAACGAGTTGTACCTGTACCACGTGATCGGCGACCCGACCCTGGAAATCTGGACGGCCGACCCGAACACGGTTCTGGTTCCGCCAACCCTGGTGCTGCAGAGTTATGGCAACCGCATTCTGCGCGTGAACTACGCGTATAACGGCGCGTGGGTGACGGCGTATCAGTATCTGGATGAAACGTTGTTCCCGCTGGGCCGTGCGGAAGTGCAGGAAGGTGTCGCGGCTCTGGTGCTTGAACGCGAGCCGATTGCCGGCGTGCCGGTGTTGTTGTCCGCCAACGTGGACAACGCGGTGGCTGTCGCGGGCTCGATAAGTCTGCCCGCAAAATGAAGGACAACGAGTAACTGGGGAGAAGGCTCCCCGGCGCATTGCCCGCGCCGGGGAGCTTTTCAGTTTGTAACACGTTCGGTCACCCGAAGAGCGGTTTCTCGAAGAGTTGGCCGCAATAGAGGCACTTGTAGTGCTTGCCGCTGGACACGCGATTGCAGGAAGGGCAGCGCACCGGGCCGCCATTCATTTCGCCGTCCGCTTTGCCGTCGCGCAGGTCCACTTCATGGGCGCGTTGCTCGATGTCCTCATCGCGCAGGCGCAATTCTTCGCGGAGAACTTCCCACAGGGCCTGGTTGAGCAGCGACAGACGCGCCACGTGGTGTTCGAGGTCGCGCACGCGCATCTCCAGTTCGAGTACGCCGCGCGGTTTCGCCGAGGACAGGTTGGGCTGCCCCACGTCCATGCCGCCGCCCAATCCACCCATTCCACCAACAAAGACCATGACTGCTTCCTCCATGCGTTCAAGGGGTCAGGTGAGCCTGGCGACGCGCACCACCGTGTTTGTGCCGTAGGGGAAGCCGGTGGCGTGTAGGCGGAAGGTACCGTTCACACCGGGTTCGAATTTCAGTTCCTCGCCGTTGTCGAGCCAGACCGCCTTTGAGACGGTGCGCTCCACCCCCTCGAAAGTGCGCCAGCCGGCGCCCAGGCCCTCGGCGCTGTCGCCCTGCTCCGAGAGATTGTGGACATAGAGGTAGGCCGCGTCTTCGGTGGCGAGGCCGAAATCCTCGCCCGCGCCGGTGACGCCGCAGGGCTTCGCCGGGTACACGGCCCCGGCGTGCATGCGCACCCAGTCGCCGGTGCGCTCGAGCGCGGCGCGCTCGTATTGCGGTATGGCGCCTTCGGCGGTGGGCCCGGCGTTGAGCAGGTAGTTGGCGCCCACCTTGCGGCACGCGCAGAGATTTTCGATGATTTCCTTGGGGGACAGGTAGCAGAAGTCCTTCTTGCCGATGCCCCAGTGCCGGTTCATGGTCTGGCACATTTCGGCGGCCACGTACTTCGGCATGCCGGTGCGGTCCATCGGGGAGGGCCGTCCCTGCTCAAAAGTGGTGCTGTCGATTTCGGGATGCCCGAGTTCGCCGCGCTTGTGGATGCCGGTGTTGTTGATGATCATCGCATCGGGCTGGTGCTTGCGGATGATGCCGTAGAGGCGGTCCTCTTTCCAGTCCGCGTCCTTCTTGCTCCAGTTGCCGTCGAACCACAGCCCGCCGATGTGGCCGTATTCCGTGACGAGTATTTCGACGGACTGGTGCAGATAGTCGAGATAGGCGTCGAAATCGTCCTCAAAACTCTCCTGATACCAGTCGAGCGTGGTGTGGTAGAAGAACGGGACGATGCCCTCCGCGCGGCAGCCGTCGACGAAATCCTTGACCAGGTCGCGCCTGGCGGGCGCGTGCATGGCATCCCAGTCGCTGAGTCCGCGGGTGTCGTAGAGGCTGAAGCCCTCGTGATGGCGGGTGGTCAGCGTGATGTACTTCATGCCGGCGTTCCTGGCGATGCGCNNATGCGCGCGATGGCGCGGCCGTCGAAGTCCGCGGCGGTGAAGGTGTCGCGCAACTTGCGGTATTCCTCGCGCGGAATCTTTTCCATGTGCATGACCCACTCGCCGCGCCCGAGCTGCGAGTACAGGCCCCAATGGATGAACATGCCGTAGGCGAGTTGCTCAAAGCGCGCGATGCGCGGTTCGGGTTCCGGAATGCCGTTCCCTGTTTGCTCTTTTCGCTCTTCCGCCGCTGCCATTTGGATGTGCCCTCCCAATACCGCTGTGGTTCCCGCGAGCGCCATGCCGCGCATGGCGTCGCGCCGTGTGATTCGGTTCATGTGTCATGTCTCCCGGGCGACTTCAGGCCGTGAAATTCCCAAAGAGCGATTATAACAGGTGGTATCTGAAAATGCGGGGACGGGGCCACGGGATGAACGGGTTCAGCCCGGCCCGCCGCGCCGCCACACGCGCACGTAGTCGACGTGGTAGGCGCTTGGAAGCTCGTTGTCTTCGGGCATGCCGAACCACTCGGGCATGGTCTCACTGTCAAAGATGAGATAGAGGGGGCGGCGCCAGTAGCGGTTTTCGAGGCGGTACACCGGCACGCCGTCGAAGTGCCAGACGAGTTCGTTTTCGTTCCACTCGAAACCATAGACATGAAACGCGTCGCACAGCGGCGCGGGCGCGGTCCACCGACCGGGGTGTGCCGTGTGGTCGTCCGTGTCCGGCGTGCGGAAGACGTGCGCGTTCATGTGGTAGACGCGCGCGAACCCGGGGGCTCCGGAGAGTTCGAAGACATCGATTTCGGTGAGCCAGCGTTTGTCTTCCTCGACCTGGAACCAGAACGAACTGGAACCCGCGGAGGCCATGGGCCTGGCGCGCACTTCGTAGTAGCCGTAGCCGGTGCGCCCACGGCTCATCATCACCGCCGAGGTGTAGCCTTGATAGCGGTCGTCGCCGGCCATCTCGGGCACGGTCTCCTTGCGCATGGTGAGTGTGAGCATGCCGTCGTCCACGGCGACATTGTGCGGCATGAACAGCGCCGGCGGCCTGCCCTTCCACCAGGGCATGTGCGTTTGCCATTTGGTTTCGTCGAGGCTGCCGCCGTTGAACTCGTCGCTGAAAGCCGGGTCGGGAACCCAGCCGGCCGCGTTCTCCTGGTCGGAGAGGGGCAGCGCGCCGGTCATGCGCAGCGGCACGCACTCGATGGTTTCGCCGCGGGTCCAGCGAACCGGGCCGCCGTCCCCGGAAGCCGGCGCCGCCGCCCCGGTACAGCAGTAGAGGATGAGGCACATGCGGAAGCATATGGCGCGGGCGAGGCGCTTCGTGGTGGGCTTTCGGTCAGTGTGTATTTTCATCCCCAACAGAAACGCGCCCGGACCAGTGGCCCGGGCGCGCGGTTGACGGCGGCTCAGCCCAGCCCGATGGGGCTGAACACAATGTACAGCACGATGGTCAGGGCGATAACGCCCGCGCCGAACAGCTTCGCGCTGCCGGAGGATTCCAGCGGGATGCGGGTGTTCTCCGGCAGTGTCAGCGGCTCGCGCAGCGGCTTGAGGACGGTGATGGCGCCCAGCACGGCCAGCACAATGAGGAAGCAGAACGCCATGCGGTTGAGGAAGCTGACATCGGTAAGGAACAGCTTCATCAGTCCGTAGAGCACGGGGTTGAGCAGGAGGCCGACGATGCCCGCGAAGCGGGGCGCTTTCGGAATGAGCAGGCCGAACACGAATACCGCCAGAATGCCAGGGGAGATGAAGCCCTGGAATTCCTGGATAAACGTGAAGATGCCGCCGAACTTGGGCGAGTCGAGGTAGGGCGCGATGCTGATGGCGATGAGCACGAAGACCACGGTGCAGATGCGGCCGACGGTGACCAGTTCGAACTGGCTGGCGCTCTTCCGCGTCTTGTAATAGATGTCCATGGTGAAGATGGTTGCCGCGGAGTTCAGCATGGACGCAAGCGAACTCACCACGGCGCCGAAGATGGCGGCCAGCACAAAGCCGCGAATGCCCACGCCGACCGGCAGCAGGTTGCGGAGCAAGGTGGGGAACGCGGCATCGGTGTCGTAGCCCACGAGCACCGTTTCCGCGCCGACACCGTTGGCTTTGGCCTGGGCAATCAGGCTTTCGTTCGCGGCGACCAGTTCCGCGGGCCCTTGGGGTATCTGTTCGAGCGCCGTTCCGGCCATGGTTGCGTTGAATCGGAGAATGCTCTCGGCGTCCTGCGCCTGCAGTTCGGCGAAGTCTTCATTGAACGGGAACACGGCGCTCGCGGCCTTGGGGTCGGCCTGGGCCGCCTGGAAGGCCTGCATGACGGGCTCGTTCTTGGAGACCGCTTCCTGGTGCAGGTCACCGGCGAAGAGGTTGTAGGCGAGGATGCCGGGGATAACCACGACGAAGGGGATGATGAGCTTGAGGAAGGCGGCGAAGACGATGCCGCGCTGGCCTTCACTGAGTGATTTCGAGCCGAGCGCGCGCTGCATGATGTACTGGTTGAGGCCCCAGTAGAAGAAGTTGGGTATCCACAGGCCGAGCACGAGCGCGGTCCAGGGTATCTCCGGGTCCGCGGATTCGCGGAACATGGTGAGCTTGCCCGGATTCAGCGCCTGCAGGCGCGCGAAGGCGCCCGCGTTCTCGAGTTCGGCGGGATTGATGTTGCCCGCCGTGGCGGTGAGTTCCGCGGGGGGGGCGCTGCCCAGCCGGGTCAGCGCGAAATAGGCCACGATGGCGCCGCCGACGATGAGCGCCGCGCCCTGGATGAGGTCGGCCCAGGCGCACGCCTTGAGACCGCCCGCGAAGACGTAGATGGCCGCGAGCACGCCGATGATCCAGCAGCCCACGGTGATGTCGCCGAAGTCAATGGGGCCGAGGGCGGCGCCCTTGAAGAAGACGCCGATCACCTTGGCGCCGGAATAGATCACGGAGGCGGTGGGCACGCCGACGAGAATGATCATGGTCGAGATGGCCATGATGGTGCGCGCGAGGGGGGAGTACCGGTATTCGAGGAACTCGGGAATGGTGTAGATGCCGCAGCGCAGGAACTTGGGCAGGAAGACAAAGGCCACGCCGACGAGCGTTATTGCGGCCATCCATTCATAACTGGCGATGGCCATGCCGAGCCAGTCGGCGGCCTTGCCGCTCATGCCGACGAACTGTTCGGTGGAGATGTTCGCCGCGATGAGCGAAAAGCCGACGAGCGTCCAGCTCAGTCCGCGTCCCGCGAGAAAGTAATCCTGCGCGCCGTGCTCGCTGTGCAGTTCCTCGCCGGTGCTCTTGTAGAGGCCGACCGCAATGACGGTGACGACGAAGGCAACGAAGATCAGAATGTCAATGGGCGTCAACATGGGTACCCCCTTTTACTTCGCCGTGAACTTGTAGACGGTGGTGGTGCTGTAGGTTTCGCCCGGGTTCAGGATGGTGCTGGGAAATTCGGGCTTGTTCGGCGAATCGGGGAAATGCTGCGTTTCGAGGCAGAACCCGTAGCGGTGCTTGTAGACCTTGCCGGCCTTGCCGGTGATGGTGCCGTCGAGGAAGTTGCCGGTGTAGAACTGCACGCCGGGCTCTGTGGTGTAGACCTCCATCATGCGGCCGGTGGTGGGCTCGGTGACGCGGGCGGCGAGCGAGAGACTGTCGTCCTGGCTGCGGAGCACGAAATTGTGGTCATAGCCGCCGCCGAACTCGACCTGCTCATTGTCGGCGTTGATGTCCTGCCCGATGAGCTTGGGCGTGGTGAAATCGAAAGGCGTGCCCTCGACCGGGCGCAGTTCGCCGGTGGGGATGAGCGTGTCGTCCACGGGGGTGAACTTGTCCGCGTTGAGCATCATGACGTGGCCGAGGATGTCGCCATCGCCCTGCCCGGCCAGGTTGAAGTAGCTGTGATTGGTGAGGTTGACGGGAGTCGGCGCATCGGTGGTGGCCTCGTAGTGGATCTTCAGTTCATTGTCTGCGGTGAGCCAATAGGTGACCGTGGTGTCAAGGGCGCCGGGATAGCCTTCTTCGCCGGCCTCGCTGACGTAGTGCAATTCGAGGCCGACGGCATCCCCGTCGCGCACCTCGCGCGCCTCCCAGACCTGGTCGTCGAAGCCCTCGATGCCGCCGTGGAGCGCGTTCGGACCGTTGTTCACCGCCAGGGAGTACTCCTTGCCGTCGAGGGTGAACTTGCCCTTGGCGATGCGGTTGCCGTAGCGCCCGACGATGGCCCCGAAATAGGGGTGTTCGTCAAGATAACCGTCGAGCGTGGGGAAGCCCAGCGCGACATCCTCTATGACGCCGTCCTTATCGGGCACCAGGATGCTCTGCACGATGCCGCCATAGTTGGTGATCTGCACTTTCATCCCGTTGTCGTTGATTAGCGAGTAGAGGTCGACCTCCTTGCCGTCAATGGTTTGTCCCCAGGATTCCTTTTCGATAATCATTGCGGCATCGCTCCTTCCCGTGACGGCCATGGCCATGGCCAATGCAGTCAGCACTATCAGACACTGTGCGGCTTTCATGTTCCATCCCTCCGCGCCTGCGGCGCCATGCGGTTTCGCCCCTACACTCCGGGAATGATATTGAATGCAGCGGGACTGTGCAAGCGGCGGTTACGGGGACAGGACGGCGGCCGCCCCGTGCGCGGATGCCAGCCGCGGGAGAAATGCGCGGGCTACGCGCCCTCCGGGTTGCGCAGCCGCCCGAACCAGTCCATCTCCACGCGTTCGATGCCCTCAATCAGCGCGCTGACCTCGCGTTTGCGCATTGGCCGGAAGAGGTGCAGTCCCTCGCGCAGCACACCCAACCCCAGCGTAACGCCCGCGATTTCCGCCTCGCCGTAGAGTTCGGGCCGCGACTCCATGACATGCACGCTTCGCTCCATGATATCGACCATGGCAGAGAGGGTATCGACGTTTGACAGCGAGCGCAGCAGTTCGAGCATGTCGAAGATGAGGTCGACGAAGAGGCGCTCGGGAAGCTCGCGCATCATCCGTTCGAGGCCGTGCGCATCCTCGAAATCGGTCTCAGCCAGGCCGAGACGCTGGGCGGCCGTCACCATCTCATCTTCGACTTCCTGGGTGCGCACGAAGGCGTCGACGGTCTTTTTGCCCGCGGCGATGGCGCCGGGCAGGCGCGGGCCGAGCCGCCACACCGAGCCGAGGGCGACCTTTGTCAGTGGCGCGCGGCGGCGCGGCGAATGGAGGATACCGCTGAGGTGCTCGAAGGCGTCTTCGAATGCAGCCCGTTTCTCTACCGGCGGGTAGACGTCTTTCAGGAAGAATTCACGCAGTTCCTCGACGGATTCGTCTGGAATCGCGTTGAATTCCGGGTACTGCCGCACCATGTTGAGCTGATAGCGCCGGCGCAAAGCGGCGCGGTACGCCTCGATGATGGCCTTTTCCAGCAGTTCCTCTCGTGTGCTCATAGGCTGCCAGTGTAGCGAATCGGGCGGAATCCGGTCGAATCCACTCAATCTCCCGGTGCGGCGAGTATGCCATAAAGGTCCGGCCGCCGGTCGCGGATGTGGTTGTCGTCCCTTGCGTCCCGGAGGTCAATGGTGCAGTTCATGACGCCCGGCTGGTCTTCGCGCTTGCGGACGAGGTCGCCATGGGGGTCGACGACGAAGCCGACCTGCGGGTGTGTGAACGCGATGAAGCACTGGTTTTCATAGCCGCGCGTGCGCATCCACCATTCGTTGTCGAGGTGGTGCATGCCGTAGGTGGGATTCAGGAGCAGGCGGGCGCCCTTGAGCCGCAAGGTGCGCGCAGTTTCCGGCCACCGGCGGTCTGCGCAGATCATGATGCCCACCGGTCCCCACGGCGTCGGGTAGACGGGCAGGTCCATGCCGGGGCTGTACTGGAGGTCGTGCGTCTGCAAGTGCGTCTTGTGGTAGACGCCGAGCAATTCGCCCTGGCTGTTCCAGAATCCGGCGGCGTTGTAGATGTGGCCGTCTTCGAGCGACGTGAATCCGAAGCAGATATGGATGTTGCGTTTGCGGGCCTCTTCGGCCACACGGTCGAGATAGGGACTGCCCTCGAGCGGCTGCGCCACTTCACGCAGTTTCTCGGGGGTCGACGTCTTGTCGGGCGCGGCGTAGCCGTCGAGCCAGCATTCGGGCGTGATGAAGATGTCGGCGCCCTCCGCCTCGTCAAGGAAAGACAGGAAAGTGCGGAAATTGGTTTCGAGGTCCCATTTGACGGGCACCTGTTGCATCAGGGCGAGTTTCACCTGGTGCTTTTCGGGCGGGGCCGAAGTCCATGCGCTGCGCGCGTCGCCGGGCCGGCGTATCAGCGCCATGCCGTTGCGGTACCAGTTCATGAGGAAGGGGTTCTCGGCGGTTTCGAGGGCATTGCCGCGGTGTGCGCGGCCGGGGTCGAGGGTTTCGACGAGCATCGCTTCTTCGAGCCCGGGCGCCTCCGCGACGACCACGCCGCCGGGGTCGACGATGCGGCTGAAACCCAGGCTTTTGCTCGCGCTTTCATCGAGTGGGCCGATGCCGTTGGCCTGCACGAGCCAGACGCCGTTTTCGGCTGCGCGGCAGATGAGCTGGGCGCGGTAGCCTTCGCGCTTGCGCAGCGCCCCGGGCAGGCTGTTGATTTCGTAGCTGATGTAGAAGCAGACGCGGGCGCCCGCCAGCACGGGGATGCGCACCAGTTCCGGGAAACGGCTGTCGTGGCAGACGATAATCGTGCAGGGCACGCCGTCAATGTCGAACAGCGCCAGGTGCTCCCCGTTTGCGAACCAGTCCTCGGGGAACATCTTGTGGTAGCGCTCGATTTCGGCACCGTCCGGGCCGACGATGACCGCGCTGTTGAAAGGTTTGCCGCGGCTGTCCGGGGGGGTCGCGCTTCCGTAGATCACGTAGAGGCCGTGCCCGGCGGCCAGCGCCGCGATTTGGCGTTCCGCATCACCGAGCTGGGCCCAGTCGAGCGATTCAATGGCCTGGGCGGTGAAGCCCGACAGCGCCGTCTCGGGGAACACTGCAACGCGCGCGCCGGCCTGCGCCGCGTCGCGGATGCCGCGCTCGATGCACTTGAGATTCGCCCGCATGTCTTCTTCGACGGGCATCTGTATTGAAGCCACGGTGAGTTCGGCCTGGGCCGCGGCCATGACGGTGAGCAGGCCAGTGAGCAATCGGATTGTCATTCCCACCTCCTTATCCCGCATTCATTCGCCAGAGGGTGAAGTTGAGGAAGCCCGCGAAGGCGACCCAGCACAAGTAGGGGATGAGCAGTGCGCCCGCGAGGCGGCTGACGCGCCAGAACAGCAGCAGCGTGACCAGGATACCGCACCAGAGCACACACAGTTCCGCGAATGCGGCGCCCATTGCGTGGAGTCCGAAGAAGACCCAGGACCACATGGCATTCAGCACGAGTTGGGCTGCAAACGCGGCGAGCGCCCATTCGACTGGCTTCTCTTCACGCCGCAGCCAGACCAGCCAGGCGGCCACCGCCATCGTGAGATAGAGCACGGTCCAGACGGTCCCGATGACCGCGCCCGGCGGGGTGAAAGCGGGCTTTTCGAGGGCGGTGTACCAGTCGCCGGGCGTGAAGAGCCCGCCGAACGCTGCCGCAGCCATCACGAGCGCAACGCTGACCAACAGGCCAATGGCATTCCATGCTTGCTTCACGCGCCGGTCCCCCTTTCTGGTTTCTCTTCCTGTTTCTTCTGCCGGAGCGGTTCCTCGCGGCGGCCGTCCAGGAAATGGAACAGCGTCATGATGGGGTGGCGCCAGGTCATGCGCGGCCCGGCGTAGCGCATCACTTGACGAATGCGCTCGCGCATGGCCGGCTTGTAGCAGTGCACGGGACACTTGGCGCAGGTGGTCTTGCCCTCCTGGAAGGGGCACTTGTCGAGGCGCTTGCCGGCGTAGCGCATCAGTTCGGCGCACTCGGCGCATAGCGCGTCCTTCGCGCCGTGTTGCCGACGGCAATGGAGGCGGACCATGGCTTCAACCGTCCGCCGTTCGCGCCGCATCCTCGGGGAAGTGTCGGTCATATCGTTTCCCGTACTCTCAATGCGTGCCGGCGCTGCAGCCAGCGTGCCGCCTCATGAGTCCGCGTCCGCGAGGCGCGCGGCCTCCGTGCGCGCCCACGCCATGATTTCCTCGAGCGGCTTGTCCTTCAACGCGGCCCATTCCGCCCTGACCACATCGAGCACGCGCGTGATGAAATCCATGACCTCGCGTTCTTCAGTTTGCTCGGCATTGTAGCGGACGGCAACGTTACCGGCGGGCAGGTCTACTTCGATGTCGTTCACGTGCGGGTGTCCGCCGGTGAGTATGCGCACGAGTTCGGCGGCGTGTTGCGCGAGGTCTTCCGGCACGCGTTTCAGCGCCATGATGTGTACCCGGAGGCTCCCGGGCGCGCTGTCCACCAGTTTCGGTCTGAGTGCTGCACGCAGCATGAGATCGCGAAGGGCCATACTGTCTCCCGGTGCTTGCAGAAAAATAGCGCAGAAGGGCGCCCGGGCCAATCTGCGGCACATGAAACACACTGTGCGGCGCGTGGTCGCCGGGAGCATTCTATGGGCGCGGCGCGGGCGGGGTCAAAGAGGGACGGGCGAACCCACTTGACATGCTTGGGTGGGTCTGGAATGATTGGCCCCGACAACCGCACTGCAACGGGGTGACCATGAGCGAACACGTATCCAATGTGCCAGACGAGGCGTCGCGGGGGCTTTCGCGCAAGCAGGTGGCCTTGCTTTGGCTTGCGCTGACGCTGGCGCTTGTGCCGGGTTTCCTTTATATCCGGGCCGCATCAATGGAAGTCTCGCAATACCATGTGACCGCCTTTGAAGGGTTTGCCCGGCAGGCTTTGGCCCAGGGGGACTACGGCCGCGTTATCGAGGTCTGCACCGGCGCAAAAAACTCGGCTGTGAATCGAAGCGACCACTGGGGGGATGTCTACGCCCTGCGCGCGCGCGCGTACTTCGCCATGGGCAACTACCGGGACGCCCTTACGGAACTGGAACAGGCGGCCAGTTTCTGGACGCGCCGGTACTACTACGCCACGGACGAGAAGCGTCAGGAACTCGCCGGAATGGGGGCGGAACTGGGCAAGAATCTGGCCGAGGGCGGGAACCACGCGGATGCCTTGCTGGCTTTCTCGGCAGCCGCGTTCGCGAGCGGGCAGCCTGTGGACTACCTTCACCGGCTGGCCGCGGAACTGGCTCCCGACTTGCGGCAGGCGCTGTGGCCCGAAGAGCCCTTTATCGTGGTGCAGCATTTTGGCGCCGCCGACGCGGAGCCGCTTCAGAGCGTGCTGAACGAACAGGAGCGGCCGGTGGAGGCGTTGCGGACCTCCGACGCCATGGCGCGCAGCGGAGACCGCAGTNNCGCCGAAGGCGCCTGCTGGTTCGCCTTCGACACATATATCCCGCTGTCGGAGCAGGCGTTCGCTCTGCGGGTATACGCGCGCGAGGAGCAGCCCGTGCGCACGCGTGTCTTCCTGTCGTACTGGTTTGAACTGGCTCAGGAGTCCGCCAACACGTTCCATGAGCCCACGCTGACGCTTCCCGACGGGTGGGAGCGCTACGACATCGAACGTGACTTCCACAGTGAGCGGGCGGAGACCGCGCGCAAGGCCGGCTACCTGTCCGCGGGCGGGATCATCAACAAGGTCGGCATCGATATCCCGGCGGGGGGCCCGAACAAGTTCTGGATCGACCGGGTCGAGTTGTACCTTCCTCAGAAGTGACCCCTGGCTTCAAATTGCTACGCGGCTGTTGCAGATTGCATCCGGCTCCGTCCCCCTTTCACAGTGCAGGCCTGCCGTCGGCAGGTGTAAGTGGCTGCAAATAAGTATCTTGCGACTGTGGCATCCTGAATGGCACACGGGTTGCTCCCCTTCCTGGCAGAAGTGAGTACAGAAGCCGGCCGCACCAGCGGCCAACGACCTGAAAACAGTACCAGAAGGAGGTTGACACTATGCGTATGTTGCTCCCCACCCGTCGTGAGTTTGAATTGGCCCCCTGGGCCGGTTTGCGCGAAATGGAGAAGCGTCTCGACGAGATATTCCACGGCGCGCGGGAAAGCGGCGCCGAAGGGCGCGCGTGGTACCCGGCGGTGGACGTGAAGGAAACGGACGAGGCCTTTACGTTTGACGCCG
>NPIG01000788.1_pt2 | contig 20394 bp, 6 predicted proteins | sample 8637441 | NCBI WGS metagenome assembly NPIG01 (sample SAMN07420675, study PRJNA396082) | bioreactor metagenome | isolation source: sample BR6 brine-fed electro-methanogenic bioreactor BR | place: Japan: Kochi | collected 2016-06-14 | reverse complement strand
TCTTTGTCTTCGCGAAGACTGTAGAGTTCCGTGACGCCGCGGGACTCGTCCACAATGAGTTTGTTCCCGTCGCGCAGGACCATTTCCCGCTGCAGCTTCATCCAGGGCATGGAGCCGAAGGCCTGCGCGAAGACAGGCCGCGGTTCGCCTTCGTCGAGTTGCCCGGGCGCGAGCAGGTTGCGCCCCTGCCATTGCGGGTCAGCCGGCATGCCGAGGAGGTTGAGGAGGGTCGGCAGCACGTCCACCAGCGCGGCGGGCGCATCCACCCGGCGCGCGGGCACGCCGGGCAGGCGCATCATCATGGGCACGTGAATGACCTCTTCGTAGAGCGTGCGGCCATGACCGACGGAACCGTGGTCATAGAGTTCCTCGCCGTGGTCCGCCACGAGTATCAGCGCGTCGTTCTCCCCGAGTCTTCCCAGGTGTTCGAGCGCGCGCAGAAGTTGCCCGATGTGCAGGTCGGCGAAAAGCGCCTCGGCGTCGTAGAGATGGCGGACGTGGGCCCGCCCGGTTTCCGACAGGGGGCGGAATCTGCGCTCTGTAACGTCACCCTGTTCAAACCGGACGAGTTCCTCATGGTAGGCCCCGTACTCACGCAGTTGTTCCACTTCCCAGGGGGCCAGTTCCGGCGCCGGTCCCAGCACCCGGTCGTGGGGCGGATGCGCGATGTATGGGGCGTGGGTGTCGAAGTAATGGGCATAGAGAAAGAACGGTTCGGTTGCGTTGCCGGCGAGCCGCAGCGCCTCCGCGGTCACCCAGTCGGCATGGGCGCCAAACTGGAACGTATAGGTGTCGAAGCCCTGTGAGACGCCGGAGGCCTGCAACAGATGCGGGTTGGTCTGGACGGCGAGCGTGGTGTAGCCCGCCTCGGCGAAGTGCGTGGCCATGGTCTTCAACTCGGCCGGCAGCCCGCGCACCACGGTCGCGTCGTCCGCGCCGGGTTCGTCCACGCACCGGTAACGCACGCCGTGGGTTTGCGGGTAGAGCGAGGTGAACAGCGAGCACATGGACGGGAGCGTCCACGANNGTGGGCATAGGCGTTTGTGAACCACAGCGACTCCGCGGCAAGTCTGCGGAGATTCGGCATGAGCTCCACTTCGCCCCGCTGGGCCGTGATGTAGTCTGCCCGGAGGGCGTCCACCACGATGAGCACGACGTTGGGCCGCCCCGGGGCACCGGACGTATCGTCATCGGCCGAGGCCGTCACGGCGCACAGCATACACGCGAGGGCCAGCAGTGCGCCCCCAGCGCCGGAGCAACAGGATTGATTCGTCATCGGAACTACCGCCTTCTGCAGCCTCCGCGATTGGCCGCGCCGCGCCGGCACACAAGCGCCTGGACGCGGCGGACGCAACCACGCACCGGTGGGATTCTATGTGTTTGCGCATGGCGCGTGTCAAACCGGCCAGAAGCCGTGCGCTTCATTCCGGCTGCCCTTTTCCGGGCGCGCTTACGGGTCCGTGCCGCCATAACCCGGCGGCGTCCCTGCGAATGCACGGCCCCGCCGCGACCGCGGCAATCCCATCCCTGCATAGGGTCGCTTCACTTCGTTCGCAATGACGGACCGGGGTGCGCCGGGCCCTTGGGTCAGAGGGACAGCGTCGTCTCTGATTCCACGTTCGGCATCAGGGCGTCCTTGTCCCACCACGTGGGTTTGAGTTCACGTTTGGAATACAGGTGCTCGCCCTGGTCCATGTAGTGGGGGGAATCGGGGTCGTCGCTGTTTCCCCATTGCTGGAGCGAATACGATTCGATGCCCTCCGGCCGCATGAACATCAGCAGGATGCGAAAGGAGCCGCTGTAGGCGATGTGCCGGCCCGGCTTGTCTTTGTCGGGGCGGCTGCGCACGTCGAACAGGGTCTCGGTCATGTTCGGCGCGTCGGAGTTGCCTGCGAAGTCGGCGCCGCCCACGGGGAAGAAGCGGCCGCCGCGGCCGACCTGGTGCGCCTCGCCCCAGGGCACGTCCCAGCGGCCGTAGGTGTTCATCATGTGGTCGAGCGCGTCCGCGAAGGCCTGCAACAGCAGCGCCTGCTGCGCCATCTCCAGGCGGCGCCCCTGCCGGATGGGCATGACGTCCACTGTTTCGCCCGCGGCGAGGCGCCAGAGCTTGTAGAGTGTGGCGGCTCTGGACTCGGGCACGAACTCGCCGTTCCAGGCGAGCACCGCGTCCACGGCCGCGGCGAAGGCGGCGTCCTGCATCCACTTGCCGCCGACGGCGTCCACCGCGCCGAGGAGCGCCTGCTGCCAGGGCACGGCGAGAATGTCGTACACGTCGAGCGTGATGGCCATTGCTTCGGCCATGGTCATGGACGCATCGGCGTGGAGCAGGGGCACGAGCCGGCGGCTGCGCGGATTNNAGGTGACGTTGTAGATGTAGCCGGGGTACCTGTCCGGCGTGAGCGGCGAGTCGACCATCATGTTTTCCGGGCTGATGTTCACGTTCTGCATGTAGCCCTGCGCCGGGTTGACAATCTGCACGAAGTCCTCGAGCGGGTGCAGGCCGAGATAGTCGGTTTCGGAGGTCCAGCCGGGCACCGGCGCGCGCCAGTCGTAGGGGCCCTGCGGGCGGCGCGGCGTGCGGCCGTTCCTGATGTAGCCGATGTTGCCCTGCGTGTCCGCGTACATGAGGTTCTGCTGGATGAACGCGTCGTGTCGCAACGCCTCGTAGAACTCGCCGGCGTTCCGCGCCATGCACATGGCGTAGACCTGCGCGAAGAGGTCCACATCGTCCAGGTACGGCGTAGCGGCCACGTAGGCGAAGCCGTTGGCCAGTTGCTCCTGCGCCTGCTCGGTGGGGATGACCGGCCCGCGCCGGGTCCACACCACCGGCAGGGTGAACGGCTCGCCGCCCCGGACCGCGATGGACACCATGTCCATCTCGACCGGGAACCATTGCCCGTCGTATTCGTAGTGGGGCACGGGCTGCGCCGCGGGGTCCATCTTCATGATGTACACGTCGCCCACGTCGGGCCCGCCCGTGGTGGGCGCCCAGCCGAGGTGCGCCGTGTGGCCGAAGCCCATGAGCGGCGTGCCCACGATGAACATGCCGTTCATCTGGAGTTTGCCGCCGTGCACCCGCGCCTCGTGGAACCGCGACGGGCCCTCCCAGGTCTGGTGCGGGTCGGTGCACAGGATGGCGCAGCCCTCGGCGCTGCGCGCGGGCGCCACGGCCCACTGGTTCGAGCCGAAAGGCGGCGCTTCGCGGGGCGCGTTCTTGAGGTCGTCCATCACCAGGCCCATGGCCCAGCGCAACTGCATCAGGCGGCCGAGCGTGATGGGGTGCCACGGCGCCAGGTCGAAGGCGAAGTCCGGGACCTCGTCCGGGTGGCTGTCCACGTAAGCGATCACGCCGTCGACATACGCGTCGAGAATCGCCTGGAGTTCGGCGGGCGCCTGCTCATAGCACCGCCGGCTCGACTGCGGCACGCGCGCCGTGTGCATCATGATGTCCGTCTCGAGCCCGTCCTTGCCGATGGCCTCGGCGAGGCGGCCCAGCCCCGTGCGCAGGTTCAGGTAAATGTCGTCAAGCCGGTCCTCCGCCTGCACATAGCCGACGGCGTAGGCCGCGTCCGCGGGGGAACCGGCGAAGATGTGGGGGATGCCCCAAGTGTCCCGGTAGACGTGCACCGTGCGCGGTTGCGCGGGGGGCGCTTGCGCCTGCGCGGGCTGCGCCATGGGTTCCGGCGCGGGGCCGCCCACAAGGGACGGCTCTTCCGGCACGGTTTCCGGCGCGGCTGGCGGTTTCTCCGCCGGGCCGCCGCAGCCGCCGGCGACGAGCACCGCTGCACAAAGGGACAACCCGAGTATCAAGGCGTTGCGGGACATGAGCATCTCCTGTGTGTTCCAGATTGCTGCGGCTGCGCCCATGTGCGAGTATGAACAGGCCGGCCCGGGCGGTCAAGCGCGCGGCCGTGCCCAGGCGGACGGGGACCTTGTCGCGCAAAGCAGGGCAGCCTGCCTGCTGGACAAAAGCCGGGTCATCGAGGAGTGGATGACCCAGGCGTTCACGGATGTGCTTGGTGTTTCTGACCAGGGTGGCGGACTACGGCCCATGGCGGAGCTCACGCATGAACAGCGGGCCTGCATCAAGCGGGTCGAGCGTCATGAAAACGGCATCGTCGAAGTGGAATTCGTAGACCGCCAGAAGGCCTTGGAGGCGCTCTCCAAGTACCTGGGCCTGTTCGATAAAGCGGACGAGCCACAGCGGGTGGTGATTGATGTCTGGCGGACAGCCTAGACCAGATTCCTTCTCCTGTTGCAGCCCGGACCTCCCGTCCGGGCGCCTTCTTCTGCATCGAAAACGCGCAATCCGGGCATCTTTCGACGGTGTCGATTTGGCGTCGCACTGTCAAACTGCCTGCCAGGAGTCACCTGCGAGGCGCAAACCGTTCAGACAAGACCGGGACAGTAGCCGTCCTCTCCGTCCGTGCAGGCGTGGTAGCCGCCGGAATTATAGAACTGGATGAGGCGCAGCAGCTCGCTGAGCGAGATGTTCCAGTCTGCCGGGTTGTAGTCACACCCGTGCGGCGCGCAACTGTGGTCGGCACCGGGACCAGGACCGTACCCGTCCTCCGTACCCGCCTGGCAGTGGAGCCCGCCGGAATTGTAGAACTGGATAACGCGCAACAACTCGGAGAGGTTGATCTGGCGGTCTCCGTTCTGGTCGGCCGTATGCGTGGCAGGGAGGTTCCCTTCGCCTTCGCCTTCCCCTTCGCTTTCGCCTTCATCTTCCCCTTCCCCTTCCCCTTCGCCCTCACCCTCCGAGGACTGCAGAATCTCGACGGACACGACGTCATTACTATCTGCCACCCACACTTCCACCCGTGCCAGGCGTTGACAACGCGAGAGGTTTGGTCCGCAAGTAAGCTCGATGACGCCGTCACCGTACCCAGACGCGCCTGCGGCAATCTGCGCCCACTCGCTTCCCAGAGAGACCGCACTCGACCATGAGACGGGATTCGGAGAATCGCACCGCACCTGGAGCGTTGCGGTACCACCAGCGCTCTCCACATAGTTCAACTTCGGCTGCACGGAGATATGCACCGAGACTGGTGCTGACTGGACAATCCGCACCTCTTTCGATGTGACCCGTGTATCCGGCGAGGACACAAAGACAGTCCCTTCGCGGGGTGATACAGTCCGATTGGGCAGCGCCTCAAGCGCGATATCCCCAGCATTTGTGCCCGAAGCGTCTCCTGAAATGGAAAGCCATTCGGCGCTGACGCTCACGGACGCGTTCCAGTGCAGCGTGCCCAAGCCGAGATTGCTGACCTGCAGTGAGAGTTCGCCACCTTCCGCAGAAACCTGCTTCTCCATCGGCGATACACCTAGAACGGGTGCATAAGCAATGGCAGGATTCTCAAGCACACTCAGTTGGAAGGTCTGCGTGGCAATTGCTCCGCTTGTGCTGACACCACAGGTCGGACAGCCCGCTCCTTCTGTTCCGGGTCCCCATTCTCCAACTGCGACAGTAACCGAATGGGTGCCGATGTCCTCCTCGACGGGTGTCCACGTAACAAGCCCGTTTTCCTCTTCGATTAGCATTCCTTCCGGCGAATCGTAGAGGAAGAAAGCGACCGGATACTCGTCGGGTAGGCCCGATACCCTTACCCTGTAGTTGAAGGTTTCACCGACATGGACGCTCAGGTCAGGCTCAGAGTCGATATTGGCCCGTAAGGGTGCGCTGTCGTACCTGGCCACGCTCACCACGTACTTCTGCGTCGCCGTGTAACCTGTGGGGCTGTCCTCCGCGAGGAGCTGGACATTCCACTGTCCGACAAGTTCCGCCTCCTTTGCCAGCGTTGGCGTAAACGTCAACTCCCATTCATATGGATTTCCTGTGCGGGCAAGGTTCAGGTCGGGGAAGAGGACCTCGGCCTTGGGAGGCTCCACTTCCGGCCGGATGATGGGGTCCATGCTGGCCAGTGTCACATTCACAGGGTCACCGTCGAGGTCTTCAACACGAACAACGTAGCGGTAGAGCTCTTCCAACACGGCTACGGGTGGCGGTGTGGAAAGAAAGCGCGGCGCGTTGTTTCCGTTACCCGTCGGCATGAGGAGACAGGCTTCGGAAGGTTCCCCCGGGTTTTCTGTGACCCGGATTTCGCCGTCCTTTGTGATGTTTGTCTCGTGCACCATGGGCGTGACCGTCATCTGGTACCGCCGCCCATTTGTCAGCCCGGAGACCTGGGCCTCCGTCGGCGTCCAGAACTTGGTAACTTCACCTTTCCAATCCAAGACTTCATGGACTGCCGGCACGATGGTTGTTATCGGGCGCCCGGTGGTTCCTTCGGGGCCGATTTCCTCTGCAGTCACGGCATAGGCGACGAGTTCCATGTTTTCTTTCAGGTCCAGTTCTTCTTCGCCGCTCGGAGTCCAGTAGACTTCCGCGGAACCATCGCCTGCAACAGCCACCACTTCCGTGACCTTAGGCGCACTGTTCACAGGAGGTGGCGCGAGCACCATACCCACCTCGAAATACTGCCGGTTGTCTGGGATATCTTCCTTCGACTGCCTGTCTTCCAGACTGATCATCACGTGGTACAAACCGGTGAGGTGAAGCGCCGCGATGGCTGGGTCGCGCATGTCGAATTCGTAGCTGCCTTCTCCCGACGCGGAGAAGTACCCGTCAGGATTGCCCAGGAGGAAACTATCTTCAGGGGTATCGGCGTTAGCGGCGAGATGAACCCGCACCACGACTTCATCGCCATTCAAGTCCTCAGCGGCCCAGGTGGCCCGGTACTTGAACGGTTCCTGCTGACTTACCGGCTCGACACGTGAATAGGTGAGTTCAGGCAACTGGTTGCCCTCGAGGACGTCCAGTTTCCCTTCGCCCAGCTTTCCTTTAGATTCGACCATAATTTCGTAGCGTCCCTCGGGAAGGGGACCGGGACCGAAGACTTGCTCCGTCACTCCGGTGGGCATACCGTTCTGGTCGAGGATTTCCTTTGTCTCCAGGATGTAGGGCCCCTTGCAGACAAAGGCGGCTTCCTGCCGCGCCAGCGCTTTCTCGGGGTCCTGGTAGCGAGTGTGACGATAGAGGAGCAACATGTCCCCCAAGTCGGGGGCCGTATCCAGTTCCGTCGTCCCGAAGGCCGGCACGTTGGACCGCGTGAATATGCGCCCATCCGGGAAACGGAGACTGATGTGGACATCTTGTCCAAGGTCTTCGCACTGGTACGGGAAGACCATTTCACGCACTTCACCCTCCAGGTCATACGGGATGACCAGCTTGCCTTTGAGGCTCGGGTCTCTCGAGGGCTCGCTGTCCTCTGAGTAGTATTTTTCAGCCCGCAGACGGTAGTTGGTCAGCACGGTCATGCCGGTTCCCGTGGAGTATCCGCGGTCAAATTTCACAAAACCCTTCTCGTCGCGCTTGATGTGTGGCCCGCTATCGTCAATGGTTACGCCAAAGCGGAATTTCGGGCAGTACCGGAAGGAGCACCACCGGACGCCACAGGGATAATTGAAGCAGACACGCCACCATTTCTTGCCGACGCAGTCATGGCACATTTCAATCCCGCAGGGGTAGTAGATGGGCGGGGTGCATATGGCGAACCAGACGTCGCCGCGGAACACACTGTCAAGATATGCCATGCGTGTGCCCGCGAAGGACTCGCCGCCGATAATGGGCACCCACCCCGGCACCTTCAGCGTACCTTCCAGGATGGCACCCAAATCTCCGCTGACGTAGGCCCAGGTCTCCCCTCTCGCCGTCATGAATCCCAGGTAGTCCAGGTTGCCAACAGCCCAGATGCCGGTACCCTGGTAGCTGTTGTCGCGATAGACGCGCCCGGCGATTGCGGTTCCATTCGCTAAGGGTATGCCACCCGTCCATTCACCCGTATTCAAGTCATACACCGGGAAAATGCGAACGTCTGCATCCGCACGAACATACCCCTGGCCGCTGACGAGTGCCGAGCCGTTTGCTCCCGCCAGAGACCTCTTTTCTTCCATTCTTGGAATGGATACAACCTGCGCCAGGCATAAGGATGCCTCTGCCCTCACGGTCAAGTCTGAAAAGCCTATTGTGCCTTTGACAGAATTCAGCAGCACTAGGACAGTGCCGTTGGGGAGCGCCACTAGCGGGAATCCACCAAGGGGTAAATCTATGAAATCGGTCTTCAGACCAATTTCCTCGAGGTTTCCATTCTGAAGGATTACGTGGCCGCCGATATTCGGCAATCCTCCGAACCCTATCAGCGAACCCACGTAGATCATCCCTTCCGTATTGCAGGACTCTCTTGGGCAAAGCTCTTCATCGTTGCAGTTGGTGGAAGTACAGACGACGGTGTTTCGAATCCTGACGGGGCCGTAGGTGACATCGGGAATACGACCGCCCGTGAGCCGGAAACCGCCGCCATCGTCAATGCAGAACCCCAAGGAAGCACTGCCGACCACCGGGACCCCGGAAACGCTGGCATTCATACACCACGCGTCAGCGACCTCCGATGTACTGATATCGCAGCCAAAGCCGTACAGGTCGAAGCCGCCCCCGCCAATGCGCAGACCGCCTTGCCCGATCCTGAGGTCGCGCAACCGGATAGAGCCCAAATCGGCGAGAACAAGCTCGCCGAAATTGGTGGAGAACCCGTCCGAATCGAACAGCGCACGATCGAAGTCCAAGCCTACTCCGTAGATATCCAAAGGCGGAGCATCATAAATCTCGACAACGTTGCGCCCGATGCGCATCCCGGGGAAATCGACGGAAATGCTCGGGTCCTCGCACGGTGACTTCAAACTGAAATGGGGCACGCTGATTTCGTTGGCACTGACTTGCAGGTCCCCATCCAGATCGAGACAGACGTAATCGGAAGTAACCGACCCGCCGGTAGCGGACGGCCAGTCCGATAAGGGGACGGTCAATCCGGTCAGGGTGACGCTGAGAGCATCGACCTCGAAAGTCGCCTGCTGCGCGGTGAATGCACCGTCTTCATTGAACGGTCCCCGGAAGCCTACGTCTTCCAGCGTCGCGGTCAGGCCCGCAAGGTCAAACCTCACGGTATTGTCAAAATCGATGCCGTCGGGTCCTATGTATACGTGGCTGACTCTTTCCTTGAACTCGCCTTGAGGGAATTCCACAACGACGGATTGCGCGTAGAGCCCCTGGCTGGTGCGAGGCTTGGGCCAGCCGGGCGGTGACTGCGCGCCCAGCTTGCCGTTCTCGATAATGAGAAACATGACTTCGGCCACTTTGGTTTCACTGTAACCGAAGGAAACTTCTGAGCGCGCCACACTCAGGTCCTTGATCGTGAGAGAGAACAGGGGGGCATTGCGCGGTCCCAACTCGGCCGTCACGTGGGCGAACTTGAGCGCATCGTCTTCAAACTCTTCCCCGCGGGTTTCGAGACGTATCAGGGAAGCAGCCTCAAAGTCGAGCGAACCCCTATCGTGCGGCNNACTCGCCCGCCGAAATCACCCAGGAAGAGCTCTTCAAAGCTCAAGGAACCCAACGCGCCGAAGACGGGTTCACTGCTGCAGCCCTTGAATACGATGCCTGTTCGGGCCGCGGTATCACCGTAGGGGCTGTTCGCATTGCCAACGCCCAGAAGAAACAGTTCCTCGAAGGTGATAGCGCCGAGTACCGGCAGACTGAATTCGCCCCATGTGCCATCCAGAAGGCTGATCCGCCCGGTATTGAGGTCAATCTCAAACTTCCCGTTCAGCAGGGTCAACGGTTCCCCGAAAAGGAAGTCCGGCAGCCCTTCGGGGAAATACTGGAGCGCCCCTTTTCCCTCGATCTTCTGTGGATTGCTTCGCGGCCACCGCAGATACGTCCCGCTGGGACCGTCCACATTCAGTCGAAGGAATCCCAGCAGCCATGCCAGGCCATCTCCCGCCACGCGGTCGGTCCCCTGGTCGGTAATGGTCGGCGCCGCGATACTCAGTTCTTCACCATTGACTGTGAGAGGGTCCGAGGCATAGTCCTGGGGCGTCTCGGTCTCCGGTGGAAAATAGGGGATAGTAACCGGCGACCCGGGCCGCGCTGCGGGAGTCATTGGCGCGGCGATTGCCAGATTACCGCCGAAAACGCCGGGCCACTCCCCTCGGACGTCCACAGGAGTCCATGACGGCTCGCCTTCGACCTCCCGAAACCACATGACGACATTGCCGAAGCCGCTTGTCTCTTGGGACTCAAACAAGACGAGAACATGGCCGTCTTCATTTACTGCGAGGTCCACGGGCACACCGAGCGCCTCGGAAAACGCCGGCGTGGCCGCCGGAAGCGAGAACACCCGCGGAGTCATGCCCTCATAGTCTGCGCCGTAGAGAACCAGGCTTGTGCCGGTCAGGAAGGCCAGGCCGCCTTCCTGAAAACCCGCGACCGCGAGACCGGTTTCCGGGCAGGTGAGCACGGACAGCGGCGTGGGGTCACACGGTCCGTAGAGTCCCGAAAGGTCGACAGAGCGCTCCAGCACGAGCACGTCCGTGACGTCCGGTTGCAGCGCGCGCTCCGCCAGGACGGCCACACGTTCCAGGGCCAACCCTGCCACGTCCACGATTCTGGTATAGGCCGCTCCTCCCGGACCCGTGAAGTCACGCAGCTCATGTACCCCCTGCCAGTCGCCCTGCGTGAGGTTGTACAAGGTGAAGCGGCCTTCCGTGTTAGCCATGACGTAACCGCCGGGCTCACTGGTGGCGTCAATGCGGGCGGGCCATCGGACATCGCCATGAACCGGCAGTTGGAAGAGCCTGGTCTGTTGCGGGTGCTCAGCTGCCTTGGAGACACCCAGCCGGTAACCTGCGGAGGCGCTGGTCCCGTTGCCATGGGCGGTCAGGTCCGGCAACGAGACATCTTCATCGTCCCCGGCGCCTGTGGGTCCAACGAAGAGGCCGAGAGGCTCGAACCGGGCCGATTCCACACCAGTTTCAGTCACGTGGAACTCCAACCGCCCGAATTTGAAGGCCTCGCCGAGCACATCAAGAGTGCCGTCGCCGTCGCGGTCCTGGAATCCGACAGGACAGTCCTCGCCTGGCAGCGTAACCAACCCGTCGGGCCTTTCGTCGCCGTCCAGGTCCTCGAGTATGTCTGGAACACCGTCGACATCAGAATCCGTGTTCCAGACCTCGTATGCGAGTCCTGTTACCGTATTGGGGTGCAGCCCCCCGGGAACGCAGCTGAAGTCTTCATAGGCATCCGCCAGTCCGTTCCCGTTGTAGTCGCGAAGTGTTTCCGGGGTCTCGTCCCCGTAGTAGTCGGGGTCGGTAAATCCCGGGTCCCCGCCGACGGCGAACTCCTCGAGGTTGCTTGCGCCGTCGCCATCGTTATCGGCCTCGCCGCCATCGCTGTTGCTCAACGGGTCCAGCCCGTAGAGATGTTCCCAGCCGTCCGTCATTGTGTCGCCGTCGGTATCCGCGTTGACGGGGCTGGTGTAGTGCGTCAGGAGTTCGGCGTAGTCCTCGAGTCCGTCGTCATCGCTGTCTCTGTCTTCGGGGTCATCCCAAAGGCTGCCGAGCCATTGCTCGAACACATCCGACAGTCCGTCCCCGTCGGTGTCCGCATACATTTCGCATTCGGTGTCGCACACAACGTGACCGCGTCCGGACAGCACGTCAATCCACTCGCACAAAGAGCGCTCATCGAGCGGGTTGTGCGTGAGGTCGAGCGCTCCGAAAGACCAGTCGGTACCCGCGCAGGCGTCCACCATCGGCTGAAGGCTTGTGATGAGGGCCTCTGAGGCGTCCGCACGGCGCAGGTTCGGCAGGTTCACGAGCGCGGCCAAATCAGTGACCCGGGACCCGGAAAGGTCGAGCCAGCTTAGGCAAGCCGGGTTCGTCACGTAGACGAGGAAATCAAGCTCCGAAACCCATGTCAGGGAAAGGTCCAGGGTTTCCAGGCAGTTGAGTCCCCCGAGGTATGACATGTCCCAGCTTGTTGCATGGGTGGAGGAAAGGTCGAGGTATCGAAGCGCAGGCAGGTGGGCAATGGGCGTCAGTGTTGGGTCTTCCTTGCCGGCGACCCGCGGCCGTGGAGCCTTTATTCCGGGAATCTCCTCGATTATTCCGGTGAATTCCAGAGGCGTGCCCGCCAGGCGGAGCACAGACAGGTCAGGCAGCGTGGCATTGCTCAAAGGGCTCAAATCGGAGAGATTGGTGTTGCTCAGGTTCAGGGCTCGAAGCGAGAGGATTGTAATCAATGGGGATACGCTGCCTACGTTCGTGAAGCTCAGGTCCAGTGCCGCCAGACCCGAGAAGGCGCTCAGTCCGGCGATTTCAGCCTCCGTGACCGCGTTGTGCGTCAGGTTCAAGGTCTGCAGCCCTACAAGGACGGAAAGACCGTCCAGGTTTCCAAGCTGATTGGAGGAAACGTCGAGGCTCTGCAATCCGGGGATGGCGCCTAACCCCTCCAAACTTGTGAGTTGGTTACCGCTCAGATCCAGGTCCACCAGCGCCGGGAATCCTCCCATGCCGGCAAGACCCTGTATCTGATTGAAGGACAGATCCAGCCGCCAAAGATACGGCAACGAAGGCACATCCTCAACGCCTTCCAACGAACATTCAGACAGGTCCAGCACCAGCAGCCCGGGCGGCAACGGGCTCAGGTCCGCAATCTGATTGCCGGAAAGGTTCAGATACTCGAGATTCCACAAGCCTGCCAGGGCACTTACATCGGTAATCTGGGTATTCGACAGATTCAGGCTGACCAGACTCGTCATCGTCGCCAGCACGCCGGGATTCTGGACATGACTGTTGGACAGGTCCAAGTGCACCACATCGGACATGTCTCCGAGAAGCGCGAGATCAACGGTTTGAATGTTGGAGAGATCGACGCTCCTGAGGCTGAGAAAGCTACCATCGTCGCCCTGAAGCTTATTGACTCTTTTTGCCGGTTCATGTGTCCCCGCAAGTGAGTCATGCCAATAGGCATCCCACTCGTTCGTTCCGTTACAATTTGCGCACCATAATACAAGGTGACAAGAATGCTGCGGTTCCCCAGCTCTCCCGCCGATATACCCCGGTCCGTACTCCTCGATCGCGGTGCCGCCACTTAGCTCTGTTGTTTCCTGCAAATCGAGTGTTGAATGCAGGTCTCCGGCATCTCCTCCATCACCTGGCCTACCTCCGGGTATTGCATTCGTGCCGTTTCCCGGTCGACGGTCATTTCCGTAAAAAGGACGTGCGTACGTACAATCATGATTTCTGTCATGTGCTACCGCATATACGCACGCGCAAGCCTCCGTCCTCGACGGTCTTATCCCACCGTAATTCAAGTCGCAGTTCGTGGACATATCCGAACCCGGCGCGCCGTCTCTTCCTGTACCCGCGTTTTGTCCGGTCCCGCCAATCAGAATCCAGCGGTTTGCGGCACTGCCGGTAGGCGTTTCGACGACTGAAGCAAACACGGAAATGCTGCCCGCAGTGAGCCCGTGCTTTCCGTCTCTGTCGGCTTCTGCACAGTTCGCGTCGCAGGTGTTGCTTGGCGGGGCCAGCGGGGTTGTGCTGATTGAAGCGAGGGGCTCGCCGGGAATGTCTTCAAAGACTACTCGTCGTGTGTGAATGGTTATCTCGCTCTGCGGGAGGTGGAGACGGCAGCGCAACACAAGGGTTTCGGCATAGACGTGGAGTTCCTTGATGTCGTATCGGGGTTCCCCGCCCGGCATCAGTTTCTCGTACAAGAATCGCTGCGGTGTGTTAGGGCCGATAACGACCGTCTCCCCGGACACATACACGTTGCGGGTCTTTACGTTTGTGTAGAAGTTGAAGTCTTCGGTGCCCTCGTTCTCCACCTCCGCGTACCCCACATAGCCTTCCGGTACTACATCCGGCTCCGTGGGCGCCTCGCACTCCCCGTCAAAGAGCACCACTCCCCGCTGTTGAAGGAAAGGGATGTCGCTGCAAAGCGCATTGTCATTTAATGGACAGCCTCTTAGCTCGAGTTCACTTAGGTACCAATCGTTGAGAATCGCCCCCAGCCGCAGGAACGAGATGTCTTGCAGGGTGGTGTTGTTGAAAAGGACCAGGTACTCCAACGAGGGTAGGCCTGCTAGCGGCGACAGGTCCGAGACCGCGTTCCATCCCAGGTCCAAGTCGACCAATTGCGTGAGTGTTGCAAGGGGGCCAATATCTGATATGTTACAAAGTGCGAGACCGAGTTCGGACAAGTTAGTCAATTCCGAAAGTGGTGTCAGATCGGATAAGGCCTGGTTGTATACAAGCGAGAGGAGGCGCAATCCCGACAGCGTGGAAATGGGACGCAAATCAAGGATCCCATTGTAGCCAAGCCAGAGCTCGGTTAGATTTGAGCAGTATTGAAGGCCTTCCAGATTGCCTATTCCGTGACCTGCCGCGGAAAGCGATACCAACTCTGCAAGTTCGGAATCCAGAATATCCCCTGTCGGCTTGTCAATTGTCTCGCGAATGACAGCTTCCAGCGTGGGGTCGGGGAAGTTGACGACCGTCTGGGCGGCTGTGAAGGTGCTCAGGACCAGCATAGCGATTAAGAGAATGTGCTTCCGGTATTCGCCTTTGCTTTGCCGACCCGCGTATTGATGGTTGACCTTCATATCACGCTCTCCCTGCAGTAACACGCAGTAAGTTCTTGGCCGCTCTTCCTGCTCACGGGATTCCGAAACTGTCGTTACCATTCGCCTTCCTCCGGATACCAGTATTCGCCCTCCGTGGGGGCCCAGTATCCCTCCCCGTAACCACCTTCCCCCTCCATCGGGATTTCCCCTTCGCCCGCACCGTCATCCACGTACATCCGCAGCAGCATGAAATCGACAGAGGCCGGCGGCGGGGGAGGTACGTGCACGACGGTAAAGCTCCAAGCCGGGGCCTTCGGCCCGGCGATGCTATCCCGATAGAGAGCACGCACTGTCCAGGAGTACTCGCCGGCGAGGAGGGTTACATCCATCGAACCAGTCTGTGTGACCCCTTGTGAGACACCGTTCAGGAAGACCTCGCTTGCAATGGCCTCGGCAGGGCTTACCCACTGAAGAGATACGGTGGTGGGTGGTGTGCCGGAGGCGTTGAAGATCGAGTTGTCATCGGGAGAGACAAGCAGTGTTTGGAGTTCAGGCACGAGGCGGCTTACGGTTGTTCCGCCCTCTTGTGAAGAGAAGACGGCCCATACTTCCCCATCGGGCGCAATGGCCAGGCGGCGGCCCGCTCCCTGAGCCCCGTAGCTGTGGCTCCTGGCTTCGCGGCTCAGGATGTCCCACGAGCCGAAGCCTTCATCCGTGGCAACCCAGAGCACACCGTTCGCGTCAACGGCAAGGTCGTTCACCGCAAATCCGGGGAGCTCATAGTCTTCGAGTGACGCCAGATGCCAGTCGCAGTATTCCCAGTGGGCGATGCCACGACTCGTGCCGGCCCAAAGCTCGCCAACTGTCCGGGCGGCGATTTCGGAGAGCAAGTCTGGATTCCAGCATTGTGGATGTTGCGCGCCCCTTGCCTCGACACGCACCCTGGCATGCTCATAGAGTTCGAGAAACTGGCAGTCGCCGTCGCCGTTGGTGTCCGATGCCGCGACCAGACAGCCACGTAGCATTTCTTCCGTGAAGAGACCGAGTTTCAACGTAGAGACTGCTATCTCCTCAGCCAATGCTGCGGTGAGGAATGCAATGTTGCCGCCGATGTCTTTGGGGGCCTGGAGCCCTCTTGAGGCACAGCGTTCACGGACGGCCTCCTGATACGCGGCCATGGCTTCGTCCGCGAACGGCCAGGAGGGTGCGGCATCTTTGCCCCCTGCCGGCATGAGCCCTCCGGCGTGGCGGGTATCCAGGATAACGACAACCGAACCCCTGGATGGTTCGAAGAGGGACAGGTCATAGCCCAGTTCCTGTGCAGTGTAAATGTCATCATGGGTACAGAGGAAGGAGCCGTCATTGTCCCGGCCTCCGTGGGCTGAAACATAGAACAGCAGGAGGTCCTCCTGGGCGGCGCTTTCGGCTACACTGTACAATGTGCCACGAATGCCCGTTTTCGTGGCTTTCTGGTCGAGTTTCTGGACTGTATTCTCATCGGGCCAGCGGCACGCGTAATCACCCTGTAGCAGGACGGCCGTCAGGCGTTGAACATCGTTCTTGAAAGCCTCCGACGATGGCAATTCCCCCGCGGGATGGTCCTGGGCATACTCACCGACACCAACGAGGACGGCGCGCCGAACGCCACCCGGGTTGTCTGCTCCGCGCAAAGGAAGCTGCTGTGGCGCCGCACTCCACGCAGAAAAGGCGCTTATTGGGGCATAAGATTCTTCTCTTATCCATGCTTCGGTTGCCGAATCATAATAGGTCCACCTTCCATCCGCGTGAGATGTCATGCCCAATTCAGTCACGGCCCAGAATTGGTCCTCGCCATAGCCTCGGACCGTATGCACCAACAGGCCACGGATCGCATTCTCTGCGTCCAGTGTTTCACCGAGTGGGAAGTTGCGAACCTCAGTGGGCGGGTAGCCGAGAATTCGACTTACACCTCCGCCATTGGTCCAGTGAATGCGCTGTGAATAGGGATGGAGGGTGTACAATTCTGACCCGTGCACACCCACCCAGACTGCGCCGGTGCGCGGGTCCAGTTCCAGAGAGGTCACACAGTCCCCAACCAGGCCCGACAGGTGGTTGTAGTGATAGTGCACGGATAAGCCGGGGCGCTCCCCCGGTTCAGAGGCGGTTATCTCCACCCAGAAAAGGCCTCGGTTGGTTCCCACAAGAAGCAGGTCTTGTTCAAGGAAGATAACCTGTGTTATCAATGTATTCGGTATGCCGAGGTCATCGTTTGAATAGGCGTACCAGAAGCCTTGTTCACGAAGGAAGAGCATATTGTCGGCCGCTTCGCAGACAAGCTGATAGTAATAGCGTACCTGGCCGCCAACAACGTCGAGAGACTCGTCCCATTGAAAGCATTGCAAAGGATCGCCTCCGACCACGCACAGTCTGCCGTTGTCAGCGAGCGAAAGAGATTGGACATCCGTTGGCGGGAAGTCTGGGTCTGGGTCCCAGATGTTCGGCGCGTCGGGGACACTTACGGGTGGCATCTCTGAAGAACTCACGAACGGCACCGCCTGGGTCAGCAAGCTGCCGTCTGGCATCTGTACCTGGACGTACAGAGTATGGGCCGTGCCATCGACATATTGCTCGACAGGCACGCGGAAAGCTGGTTCGGTGCTGATGATGTTCCCGGGTAGGTCAAGGGCAACGAATACGAGCTCTGCTCCGGGACTGGCAAGCGTTATGTTGACCCAACCGCTACTCTCGAGTGTCGGTGGTTCGAAATCCGGCGCGCCAAGCCCTGGAACCGGGATACCGTCGAATTCCAGCGCCTCAATAGGCATCGAGGCCGGTAGTCCCGATGCTGCATACTTTAGCAGGGAGGCCACATACAGCACGCACTCGGGAAACAGTTCCCCGGCGTAGGTTTTGCAGAGGCTGTCCCCCGGGGAATAGCTGCCGTGACGCAACTCGTGTGGAAATTCGAGAGGGGTGACTTGGGTTCCGTTTGCGACAATGTTTTCAATATAGAAACGGCCTTCTATACACGGAACCTCATGTCTCATTGAAACAAAGTGCGTGCCTTCGGCCGGCCACCATTCGTCGTATGCACCGGCCTGGACAGTGGTGGAAGATAGCGATTGTGGCCTGTGAAAGCGAAGTGCAATGTTCCCTGCAGCGAGCAACACCCAGAATGGGGTGTCAAAGACCCCGTCGTAATACGTAATCCCAAACATGTTCCCCAACTCATGACTTGAATCACTTACTAACTCCATGTTGACTAAGGATTGAACATCCGGATCCGTTGCAAGCACCCCCCTATAGGCAGTGAAGTTGTATGTAAACGTGGCCAGTTGACTGAACATCTGCCCCAAGGTCATGTCCGGCAGGGCTTCGAACTTGGGAGCTAGGTTTAAGATCGAAATGAATTCGTTCAGATCGAAGTGGGAATTCACCCAGGTCTCGCACCACGTTTCAAAGTCGTCCCCGAGCATGTGGTTATCGAGATGTACGTGGGCCGGGGAGGTCATGTCGGATAACAAATGAACAACCTGGCCCAGCAGGTGGAACGCGTTGTTGTAGCCGTGCAGATTGTTCCCCGCGTATGCCTCTACCGCCCATTTCCAGTGGTCGAGCGCACTTACTTTGGCCGAATCCTGAACACCCAAGGTGCAGGATAGCCCGGGAACCCAAGCCAAACCGCTTTCTGTGAACGGGTTGTAGAAGTGCCGGTTGGGCGAATGGCAGGCTGGGGGTATGCAAAACGTACCGTTGTCGCAGTCCTGCTCGTCTTCTGCGCCGGAACCGTCATGCAAGTCCGCATAGGCATGGCCTCGATAGAACTCCGCACGCTCCGGCGAAACCTCGGCAAGCAAGGCGTAGCCATACTCAAAGAGTTCTTTGTGCACATTAATAGCGTGCTTTTGAAACCCTCCGCTATCCTGACCCGCCACCAGCCCGTACTGATACAGAAGTGCCTCCTTGGCCGCGTTTGCTCCAAGCCCTCCGGCTTCGGCAACTTTCTTGAGATCAGGCAAGGAGCCCTCTTTCGCCAAGGCTGATACAGCCCAGACCGCCACTGCTTCGTCCGGACTTCCCGCATGCGTAATAAGGAACTCCACACGCTGCTCAGTTCCCTTGACTTCCCGTAGGTGCCGCGCCGTCAGCGCTGCCAGAGCTTCTCCCTGCCAGGGGTCATGCGAGTCACCGGCGACGGTCTCCAACTCAAATGCCCCCGACGGGCCGGGGAGGTTTCCCAATGCTTGCACGGCAACCCGACGGGCGTAGGGAAGGTCGTTTTCCAGCGCTTCAAGTAAGACAGGGAGAACGGACTCTTCTCCCAGCTTCGCCAGCGCCCATGCGGCGCTCACCTGAATGCTTTGCTTCTCATGTCCAAGGAATGTCTCGAGAAGCGGTATGCTGTCGGTCGAGCCCAATTCGCCAAGAGCGGCCAGTCCAGCCCGCAAGAGCGGACCGGAGTCTGTCTCGCCGATTAGCTCGCGGATGCGTTTTGCGGCCTCTTCGGTTCCGACATGCCGAAGCCCTTGGACTGCCCTTTCCTGTACCGTTGCGTCAGGACTGTCCAGTGCGGCAAGCAATGCCGCCTCGGCCCGGCGGTCGCGGGCTCTTCGTAGCAGGTCACATGCAACTGCCTGCTCTTCAACGGTGCCCTCCCTGGCTCGTCTGCGTAGCTCAACAAGCGCCTCCCGACGGTATGCGAATGCTTGCTCCAATATGGATGCGCGTTCCAGGCGGGTGGCGTTCTGTAAACGGTCCAGAAGTTCACGCACCTTCCGGTCTGTCAAGGCTGGGGGTCTCTGCGACTGGTGTGTCTCGGTATCGCTAGCGGCTTTCTGGACATTGCGTTGCCCTTGAACGCCTCCGTCCGGCTTGAAATTCTCGTCTGATGGCATCAACTGGGCGGAAGGGTGAGGTGAAGAGACTTCAGTCGGAGGCTCTCTCGAAGCAAGGAAGTGGCCACTGTCCGGACCGATTACCAGAAGTGCGGCAACTACAGATACTCCCAAGATGAGGGAAGCAGCCAGAAACACGCGAAATGATACTTGATTATCCATGCTGCTCAAACTCCCTGGGGGCGGGAACGGCTTTCAGACCATCCAACCCCATCTGGCCCGGCGAAATAGGGCCCGGTTCATTTCTTCCGGCACTTCCTATCAGGCTTGGCAGTGCCAATGCCCAGGCGTGCAATCAATCTGCCCAATTCGTCTCTCGAGACCCCCAGAATCAATGCTGCCGTGTCTCGGTCATCACCTGTGGTGCGGAGCACCTCAAGGATGTGGTTTCTCCTGACAGCGTTCAGCGAGGATGAAGTGTGCAAATGCCCTTCGTCACTCCGTGTGCCTTGTAATGATTTGCCTTTGTCCATAACCCTCATGCAAGGCTTTGGGGCGCGGCGCGATGCTCGTTTCCGCCCAAAGTCTTCCTCTCGGCTTTTCTATTAAGCAGCAAGCGTGCCGGTTAGAATGCAAGCATGGGCGCGCATTCGTATGTTGATTTCTTACAGCTACTTACAATTCGCGCCTCCACAGATTGCAGCTTTCTCAATTCAGGACGTGGTGTTCAGATTCCAGAAACTGGAATCGGAGAGTGTTCAGAATCTGGAATTTCAGGGGCTCAAGTCGAGAAACCCGTGTGCAAGCCGCGCAGTGCATTAGCTGCTTTGAACATGGGGTGTCCAAGCCTGCAGCAAAGGCCGGGCCGGGAAAGCGCGCGCACCACGCTTGTCACAGACACATCTTGACCTCATTCCCTCTGGCAGTGCGGGACGCTGCGCACCTCTCCCGTGTCCACGTTCTCGGACAGCCTGTCCGAGAACGTGGACAACTCGCGGGATTTCCATTTCTCGTGGTTTTCGATAACCGTCCGGCCTACAGTGACTTATAACAAATTGCCCTTTTTGGCATACAACATGCTCACCCGGAAATCTACCGAGTGGGTCATGAGAGAG
>NPIG01000283.1_pt6 | contig 20403 bp, 12 predicted proteins | sample 8637441 | NCBI WGS metagenome assembly NPIG01 (sample SAMN07420675, study PRJNA396082) | bioreactor metagenome | isolation source: sample BR6 brine-fed electro-methanogenic bioreactor BR | place: Japan: Kochi | collected 2016-06-14 | reverse complement strand
CCCTCCCCCTCGCCTTCACCTTCCCCCTCGCCTTCGCCTTCCGCCGCATCGCCCGTTGCCGAAAGCGACACCGTCGCATCGCCGCCATTCGACTGCACCAGCAGGTCGCCCGCGTTCGCGCCCGCCTCCAGCGCATCGCGGTCCACGCGCACCTGCACCGCGAACCGGTCCGACGGGCCCGTGCTGGTGCCCGAAGTCGCGTCCAGCAGCACCCACGCCGCCGGCGCGCTTACATCAAACGCCAGCACACTGCGGTCATTCCCATTCCAGACCTCCAGCGTCCAGGGCCCGGCGCCGTCCCCGAAATCGTGTGCACTTGCGGACAGCGCGAGTTGGGGGGTGGGCCGGCAACCCAAACCCGGCAGAAACGCGGCGGCCAGAGCGAGCAGAAGCAGGGGAACCTTGCGCATGATACGGCCTCCTTTGCGGCCAACACTGCCAGCCTCCCGTATCCTATGCCCAAACCCGTGGACTGTCAACGCCCGCATGCCAACCGCTCACGCGCCAATCCCCGCAGCGCGACAGCGCTTCGCGCCGGCTGTGGACATGCCGGGTTGGGGACAGCTGCTGCGCACCTGCCCACAACCCTTGGACAAGCCGACCCCACAACCCAACAAAGGGGACATTTCTAACGGGGTAGAACCGAGGGTATACCAAATGTGGTTTGCATCCGCTGTCCTTCCGCTTGACTGGCTTCACCGCACTCACGTATAATCCGACCATCGACACTGGGGCTGTAGCTCAGTTGGGAGAGCGCATGACTGGCAGTCATGAGGTCAGGGGTTCGATCCCCCTCAGCTCCACCATTCTTCTTTTCGCAACTCCGCTCCTCCGGAGATTCTCTCCGTGGGAGCGTTTTTCATTTTCGCCCTGTATTCGCGGGCTTTCCGCATTCGTTGCTCCCGCGAAAAACGGACCTGCAGCAGCACATCTTCGCCTGATTCGGCCACATTCCTTCGCGGAATCTCTCTATTCTCGCCTGGGGAAAACCGGTCTCTTGACTCGTTCGCATGAGACGGGTACGCTGACTGTCAGTGTGCGCCTTCCCACCTGCAAGCAAACCGGCTGGACCGACTAGAACAGGTAGACGGAAATAATTGTGGGGCTACCGATGAAATTCTCCTGGCCACGTTCGGGCGGTGCCGTTCCGCTTATCGCAATTGCAGTCTTGTTTATGGCCTCAGTCTGCTATGGGCAGGCCGGGGAGAATCTTGCGCCCCTGGCCACCGTCACTGGACCCGGGGCGAATCCGGGCGCGGTCATTGACGGCGTGAAGCAACAGGCTGGAACCGGCGAGTGGGTTGGCGGCAGCGAGAATCTGTGGTTTGGTTGGATTCACTATCCCAAGAACCTCGCCTTGACATGGGAGACGCCCCAGCGAATCAACAAGGTGGTCATCTACGACCGTCCGGCGCTCGAGGAACACATGGCGGCCTGCACCTTGACCTTCAGCGATGGCTCGAAGGTGGAGGTCTACGCGGTTCCAAATGACGGTTCGGCGAAGACCGTGGTCTTTGAACCGCGCACCGTTACGGGCGTGAGGCTGGATGTTGTCGACGGTGTCGGCGAACACATCGGCCTGTCCGAAATCGAGGTCTACCACGACCCGGACGCCCGTCCCGCAACCCAGCGGTCGCGCGCGTTCTCGGATTACGTATCCTATGTCGATCCCGCCATTGAAACGGGGCGCGGACGCTGGTTCTTCTGCACCCCCGGCAGCCGGCCATTCGGTATGGTCTGCGCCTCGGCCTACACCCGCAACAAGAATCAGGGGGGCGGCGGCTACAACTACAACAGCACCGAGATTCTCGGCTTTGCGCAGATACACGCGTGGATCATGTCCGGCATCAACATCATGCCGGTCACGGGTGAGGTGAATCCGAATCTTGGCGAGAAGGGGTGGAAATCGCCCTTCTCGCATGACACCGAAATCATCGAGCCCGGTTACCACAAGGTCTTTCTGGACCGATACAAGACCGACGTGGAATACACCTCGACCGACCGCACCGCCTTCTATCGCCTCACGTATCGCGAGGCGGCTGAAGCCAGCCTGTTGCTCCAGTTGGGTGGATTCGTCGGAGCCGCCAGCTACGTCGATGGCAAGGCGAGAATAGTCAGCCCTACCGAGATTGAAGGTTCCCATGGTATGACGGACCGCCTGTGGGGCGGGCCGAAGCTGTCCCACGTCTTCTTTGTAATTGAACTGGACCGGCCGATTCTCCGCATGGACGGATGGAAGGGCCCTGCGGAACAATATGCCGACGTTCGTGAATACTCCAACCCGGTCCCCAAGGGAAGGATTCCCAAGGGCCATTTCCAGAGCACGGAGAAATACCTCTTCAAGAACCTTCCTCAAGAACAAGCCGGAGTGGCGCTTGTTTACGATGTAGCCGCCGCCGACGAGGTTAAAGTCAAGATCGGCATTTCCTATACGAGCATTGAGAATGCCCGCGCGAACCTGGCGGCCGAGTGCCCACACTGGGATTTCGACCGGGTCAGAACCGAAGCGCGGAATCAGTGGAATGAATGGCTCGGAAGGATTGATGTCAAGGGTGGCCTTGAGGAGACTCGGGTGAAGTTTTACACCGACCTCTGGCATGTGCTCCTGGGACGCCACAAGATTGATGATGTGAATGGCGATTATCCCTCGTACATGGGAGAAGAGAATGAAGCGGGCGTAGTGCCGCTTGCCGTCCGGCGCGTGCCTCTGGACGATGCGGGCAAACCGAAGCATCACATGTACAACTCGGACGCACTGTGGCTGACCATGTGGAACCTGAATGTTCTCTGGGGGCTGGGTTGGCCGGAGATGCTGGATGAATTCGCCGCCTCCATGGTCGAGTACGCCGAAGCGGGCGGTCATTTGCCCCGCGGCCCAAGCGCCGGCGGCTACACCGGTATCATGACCGGCTGTCCCGCGACCAGCCTGATCACCGCGGCCTGGCAAAAGGGCCTGTTGACAAAGGTGGACGAAGAGCAAGCCTACCAGGCCATGAAAGGCAGTCATCCCCAACTCATCCAGGACAGTGGGGTCGGTGTGGCGGTCCAGGGCGCTTTTGAATACTGGGCGCTGGCCCAGATGGCAGGGGAGATGGGACACGACGATGACATCCAGGCGTACGTACCATGGATCGGTGGCTGGAAGAAGCACTTCGACCCCGAAAAGAACCTGCTGTCCGGGCACTGGGTCGAAGCGAACGACTGGCAGGGGACCTTCGGCGTTTCACACGATATCGCCGGACTGATGGAACTGATGGGTGGTCCGGATGTGCTTGCGGAAAAACTCAACGGGGCCTTCGAGGAAGAGAAATCCGCCGATTTCGTCTATAGCTACGGCGAAGGCAAAGTGAGCTACGCCAACCAGCCGGGCTGTTCCAACGCCCATGTGTTCAATCACGCCGGGTTCCCCTGGCTGAGCCAATACTGGGTACGCCGCGTAAGCCGCCAGGCCTACGGAGGCACGAACCCAAATGTGGGATACGGCGGCCATGACGAGGACCAGGGGCAGATGGGCGGCGTAAGCGCGTTGATGAAACTCGGTCTTTTCAGTTTGCGCGGAACCTGCTCCAAAGAACCGGTCTACGAAATTACCGCCCCAGAGTTCGACGAGATCACGATACGACTCGATCCCCGCTACAATCCGGGAACGGAATTCAGGGTCATTGCGCACAACAACGCCGTAGAGAACTGCTATATACAAAGAGCGCAGCTTAACGGCGAACCCCTCAATAACTGCTGGTTCTACCACAGGGATTTCGCACAGGGTGGGTTGCTTGAACTTTGGCTCGGACCAACGCCCAATAAGGAATGGGGGAAGGCGCCCAATCAGATCGAACGTTCGAGCGAAAGCTGAAGAGATATGGCGCCGCCCGTGTCTGCTATGGCACGAACATCCCCGGGTGAAGGTGAAGGTGAAGGCGAAGGCGAAGGTGAAGGCCAGGGTGGAAAGCGCTACGTCGGCATCACCAACAACCTGCCGCGTCGGCTGCGCGAGCACCGGAGCGGGAACACCAGAGGCGGCCGGGTAATCGCTGATTTCCACGTGCTCCTGACCGAAGCGTATCCCGACTACGCCGCCGCGCGGCGCCGCGAGCGCTTCATCAAATCAAGGCAGAGCCGCGCTTGGAGAGGCTTCGCCAAGACAAGACCGGGGTAAATGTTGTCGTCATGATGTTTCGGCCGGTCCACTCACAATACGCCATTTCTCAGAGCAGATGTTCGACCCATCGTGAATAGAGCACGTAGGAGATGGCGTGGAACAGGGTCAAGGGCAAGATGTTCCGGAAACGGAGAAAATACCAGGCGGCGAAGAAACCCATTGGCGCCGTGGCCACGACTTGCAGCGGGATGGCAGACCCTGGAAAATGCACTGGTGCCCAGAAGTGCGCGAGGCCGAAGCACACACCAACCGCCAAGGGCAATCGCCATGACCCGCGCAACGCCGGCAAGGTCGCCAGACTTGTCAGTCCGACCGAGCACAGGAAGAACTGTTGCGGAAAGGCGCCCACGATATAATCGATCATGCGGAACACATAACGCGGCTCAAAGCCCAGTTCCCCGCCGAGAATATGCCCCGCTGTTCCCAGTAGCGCCGCGGTCATTCCCAGGAACAGCGCCATGACCAGCATCGCCGCCCCTGTGATGGGAGTCGTCAACCCCCACGTGTCCAACTTCTCCGGTTCCCGTCGCCCACGCCAGATAATGTACGCCACTGTGAGAATGCACGGCACATTCGCCGCCGATACGCCTATACCCCAGTCCGGCATCTTCGATTTCAGCGCCAGTAGGACCGCATAGACGAGGCCAATCACCAGTCCCATCCTGATATCGCGCCAGTCAATCCTCTCCGTCATGTCGCCATTCTCGGTATGGTCTCCATTCGCCGTTTAAAATATGGGGCAACCTGGGGCCGCGGCAACCGCCTTGCCAGCCATTATGGTCATCCACGCTGGCAGACAACGCCCATTCTCCTGCCATGGCCGCTCCTTCGGTTCACTCCGTATTCGCAAGTATCACTCCATCGTGTGCAGGGAGACCCCTTCCAGGCTGGCGCCGCCCTCCGTGGCGTGAAGACTCAGGCCGCCCTCCTGGTGGTCAAAGATACGAAGCGTGAAGGCGTATTGGTCATCAACAAAGCACTCGGCGGCCGTGCCGACGACGAAGAGCCGCAGCGAGAGGGGCTTCCCCGATTCCAACGGACAGGTTCGGCGGTAGGTCTCGTGGCCGTTGCTGATGCTGACCTCTCCCGAAGCAGGGTCTATGCGCATCGTGTAGCCTGAGTCCGGCTTGTCTGCTGCCTGGCGAAAGCGGATCTCCGCGGGCACGCTGGCCTGGAGTGATGCCTGCATCATGTAGTCGGGAGGCGTATCGATGCTTTCTCCCGAGGCAAGGCGCGAGGGCGCGCCGGCAACGGGCTGGTCAAACGCTTCGACCACTTCACGCGGCGGACGTTGACAGAGGCTGCCGCCGGCGCCGGCGTAAAGCTCACGCGGCATCGACATGATGCCGCCCCAGCCGCCGTTTCCTGAGTCGACATATCCCTCGCGGTTGCGAATCCAACCCGCGAGAATGCGCCGTTCGCCGTCGAACATGGTCTTGGGCACGCGCAGGTCGCCGCAATCGTACGGGAGCATCTCTGCGCCATAGGCCCCCCCCGGGGCGTCGGCCAACGTGTAATGATAGTCGGCGGCGATGATGTACCAGCGCCCGTTCATCTCGAAGATGTTCGGACAGTCGCCCGACACGGAGAGCGGATAAGTGTATACCGGTTCGCGGGGCTCCCACTCGGTCAGATTGTCGGACACGTAAAGGGCGAATGCGCCCAGGGAGCCGTCGGGTAACGCGGCGTGGAGGAGCAACCACCATTTCTCAGCATCTTCGTTCCAGAATACCTCCGGGTCGCGAAATGCCGTGTGGTGGTTGTTGAGCTTGGCTTCTTCGTTGCCGTTGATCGGCATGCTCCAATAGTATTCGCCATCCGCGTAGAAGGTGTGCTCCGGGTGCTTCGTCCAGTGGTCCAGGTCGGTGCTGGTTGCCAACATGACCTTCTGATCGCCCAGGGGATCATTGCTGTTCTTGCCCGTGTAGAAGAGGTAGAACGTGCCTTCATGGTGCACGATGCTCCCGGTCCAGCAGTCCTGGCCATCGGGCGCCGTCAACTCGGGAGACGGCGCCAGGGCATGGGGGCGCTCGTCCCAATGCACGAGGTCGCGGCTCGCAATGTGGCCCCAGCCCGGCCCGCGCAGGTAGTACACATGGTAGACACCGTCCCAATAGTAGGGGATGGCATCGCCGAAGATGGTGCCCTGCGGCGCAAAATGCAGCCCGTCGCTGAAATCAATGCCGGTCGGCGTCGCCATGAAATCATCTTTCCCGTCGAGGCGCAGCGCGCCTCTCCGCACATGAGCGCCGCCAAACAAGGCGCCCGGCGGGAAATTACCCATGGCGTCACGGGTGCTGCCATCCTCAAAGGTCCACAGGCCTAGGGGCGGCATATCGCCCTCCACGTTCGGCCGCAACGCCGCGACCTGCTCTTTCGTCAGCGCCACGTCGTAGAGCCGCGCTTCTTCCACGCGGCCGTCAAAGTAGGCCTTCTCCCAGCCTTGGGCGGCCTTGTGACGCAGGCCGATAAGTATCATGCTTCCGCTGCTGAAAGTGGCGGGTTCTTCTATCGAGTAGTGATGCAGCAGCCGGCCGTTCCGGTAGAGTGTGACCGTGGCGCCGTTGTATACGGCGGCCAATTGAAGGAGTTCATCGCCGGACGCGGACTCCCGCGGCACCGCCGATTGATCGTGCGGGGTGCGCGCCAGGTTGTCGCTGCCGGCCATCCACGCGCGCGGGGCCACCTCACCGAAGACCAGTCCATCAAAACGGTCGTTCTGCTCCAGTGTGAGGGCGCTGCCACCGCGCTGTTCGAGGTTGTCGATACTGCACCAAACCACAAGCGTCTTGTCGGTGATCGGCGGTAGGTCCGGCGTAATATCCATGGCGCTGGCCGTAAGGGCCGCGGCAAGGCATACGGCCAGCGAGAACCAGATTTTTCGTGTCATTGTGTCATCCTCGTTATCTCTGGGGTATGAGGGTAACAAGATTGCTGGGCGCTGGTCTTTTGCCATCTAACCTCCTTCCAGCAGCAGGTCAGACGACCACCCTCATTGCCCGCTGGAACGGCGACTTGTACTGGCCCAGACACGCACGTTTGTTATCCCGGCCGCATCACTACCCCCGCACAGGAAGCCGATATGGCCAGAGTTATGCACACGCTTAAGAATGGTCAGGTACTCATTGATGTAAACCTCGGCCATGTCGCTATGCAGCACCATACGGAAATGTTGCCTCTTGCCAAAGTCCTTGTCCCGGTTGACCGTGTGCTCAATAGTGAGTTGTCTGGATTGGCCATCGCGATTCATCCGGCCATAGTGCGTGCGTTCCTGTTCGAATACAATGCAATCGCCGCTGGCGTCACCTCGGTCAAACAGAATACCTGTCGTCTCTGCGTTCAATTGCGCGTCACCTTCGACTACGTAGGTTCGACCCTGATCGAATTCATACTTCAACATGCGCACCGCCTCGTCACCCTTTTCGAATGACACCGGAATGGCCTCGTCCTTCAGTTTGTCATTGCCTTGCCACCAGACGAGGCGCAGTGTCCCCTCTTGATCAATCTCGATATCCTTGAGAGGCGCGGCGAATATGGGGCCATCCTTGTAGAAGTGATTCATGAGCGGGCCATTCGGCGCGGTGTGGAAAAATCGGGGAAAGTAGATGTCCCCATTAAACACGTTGTGGTTCTTTACCTGCTTCCAGAACGGCCCTTTGTAGCTCTCACCAATCCCGATGCGGCCTTCGCTCATGGTGATGTAGTATCTGTCTCCAATTTTCTGGATACCGCCGAACTCGCCGTGCATATCGCCTTCCACCGGCGGAATGGCTTCCCAGTCGACACCGTTCGCACTGCGGGCCGCGCCAAAGCCACAAATGCCCGGGGTGGGTTTGGGGTCCGCGGTGAAATACCCATAGAGATAGCCGTCGTCGCCCTGGACGACGTCGATACAATCCCAACGCCCCTTCTCCTCATACCAGCGGGTGTCCTGCACAAACCGCTTGCTTTCATCGACCTTGGTCCAATTGCGTAAATCGGTGGACGTTATAAACATGATGTCCTGCTTGTCGCCCACCCACTCGGAATAGTTCATTATCCACTGTCCGTTTTGACCAAAATTGGGCGACTTCCAGATATGTCCAGTGCCAACCCAGGTCGTTCCGGGCCTGGGTTTAACCACGACACCCTGGTATGTCCAGTGGACACCGTCCGGAGAAGTGGCGAATTCATGGGCGTCCCATGGCTGCCCGCAAATGTAGTACATGTAATAGATGCCTTCGTGAAAATAGAGCCAGGTATCCCACATCTGGCCCACCCGCGGCGGTGTATAGAAGCCGGCCTGCACTTCCCGATACATCGGCGGCCTTTCATCCGAGATCAACACATATCCCGAGCCGTCAAGATGCAACGCACCATCGGCAATCCTGACGTTACCTGCGGGCTGTCCGTCAGGGAAGTTCCCCATCTTGTCGCGAACAACATCTTCATCGAAGGTCCACCATCCCAAAGGTTTCACAGTTGAGATTCGGTCAGGTTCCATAGACCCGATCTGCTCTTCAGTCAGGGCCACGTCATACAACCGCGCTTCCTCGATGACCCCGTTCCAATATCCATGGACACCATAACTTCCTGCAGCCCGCAATCCCAACAAGATCTTCGTGTTTCGCCCATAACGCACCTGGGAATCTGTTTCGTAGGCTGCATACAACTGCCCGTTGCGATAGATCCGGATTTTCTCACCTTCGTATACGATGGCCATCATCATCCATTCTTCCGGAGCGGCCGTTTCTCGCGCATAGGCAAGTTGTTCCTGATGAGATTGTGTTCTTGAGAAGACATGACTGCCCGCCATCCATCGCGCCTCAGCCCGTTCCCCAAAAGTGATGGAATCGAACTCATCGCCCGACATGATCGACAGCGCCCCGGAACCTTGTTGCTCGAGGTTCGCAAGGCGGACCCAGGCCACCAGCGTTTTGTCGTCAATGGGAGGAATGGCTTTGCCGTGGGCTGCTGCCGCAGACATTGCCACGGCAGATACACACAGCATGCGCCAAGCAATCCCGCAATACCGTTTCAACATAGCCTTTGCCTCTCAATTCGACTTGTAGGCTAGAACATTTCCGATGGTGCACGTGCCCATGGGCCCGGTCGTGGCGTGGTCCTCGTTACGGCCCGATGGATGCATCTTGCCGACGATTACGCTGTCGAACCCGGCTTTGGGTGCGACGTTCTCCAGAACATGAAGCGTTTCCCACATGCTTCCGTCCATGGATGCCTCAGCATGGATGGCCTTATCTTCACATCGCACCCGTACCTGGTACCATTGTTCCGGGTCCACATAGCCGGCGAAGTGTTGCCGCCCTCCATCGATGTCGACGCCGAACCGGTTCTCAGCACGCAGGTTCACGCGGAGCACTTGACCGCGCCACGTAACCGCAAGTCCCGGCCCCCACGTCGCGCCTCCGTCGGACCCCAGGCGGATGCGGCATTCCACCATCGTGACACCGCCGGGCAGGTCGCGCGACACGAAAGCACAGCAGTTGGCGGCGGTGTCGATGGCGAGACCGGCGCCGGTGCGCAAGGCCGTGCCCGGATGCGTGGATTGGTGTGCGGTCCATGCGCTATCAAGCGGTGCTGTCTGGAACTGTTCATCAAAGACAAGTACAGCGTTGTCGTAGGCGTTGGCCTGGATGGGAACCTCGCGCTGTTCCTCGTCGCAGATAAGCAGCCAGCCGCGGCCGGGTGTGACGGGGATAGAAGCACCGGGCATAAAGAGGCCATCCGGTTGGATGCCATCCAGCTGGGGTGCATAGAAGGAAGCCTTGGCGGGGTCAAGACCCAGTGCGTTCCAGTCGACATCCAAGGTGCATTGGACGGATTCGTCCGCCCAGCTTGCGAGGGCGATGAGGGTGCGGCCGTCGGCCACATAGGCCGTCGCGAGCACGTCGTTGCGGCCCGTGCGAACAGGACACTCCGGTTCCCAATAGCCGTGCATACGCGACTCCGCGATGCCGAACTCATCCCAGACTTTCCAGATGGGTCTCGGGTCTCCGCTCCATCCCAGTCGGTTTGTCATGCCGTAGACCATACCGCGCCAAGGGTTGCCGCCGCCCTGGAGCATCTCGCCGTACAGGCCGAAAGGGATGCCTGAGATTTCGACCAGCCAGTAGTCGGGCGATTCGTTATAGTCGTAGCCTTCGCCGAACCACAGGCTGTCGATGTAGGGGAACAGCTCCATGTACTGATTGGAGCAATTGCTCAGCCCGTAGTTTGGATGGAAGTTGTTGCCCGAATGGAAGTCGATGAGCGAGCCCGGGCGTGTGCGGTCCATGACCTTGCGGACACGCTGCATGATGTCGCGGTTGTAGCCGATTCCGTCGAGATAGAGGCCGTCAATCTCCATGTGCCGGAGCAGCCATCCGAGGCCTTCGATGTAGTAGTTGTGCCAGCGCGATAAACCCGTCGTGGCGATGGACCCGTCAATCTCGCCGTCGGGCAACCGTTCGTGCCACGCGGCGGCGTAGTCGGACACGAGATGCTCGTGAAGCCACGCGTAACCGCCGACGCCCCCGGAGGTAAAGACCTCGTGCCCCAGACTGCGCAGGGCCCAGAGTTCCGAAACACGGTTGCTCAGTTCGCGGACCGTGTAATAGATCTTGACCTTCAGGCCGGCGGCGTGGGCTTCGCGAATGTATGCGCCCAGCCGCTCTGTCTCGATAAAGGGGTAGTTGATGTTGGGGTTGAGTTCGTTGCCGTGGTGGATGTTGATGATGGTGGCGCCGGCGTCCTTGGCCTGTTCCACGGGCACGTAGGCGTGGTAGTAGCGCTGGCCCCAGTGGGCATTGTCGAGTTGCTTGACCGGGGTAGGCAACAACCCGAACCGGAACAACTGGGTTTCACCGGCCGCCATGGTACGGGCGCCGCTGAACGCGCGGATGACAACTTCGTCGCCCGATTCCGACAGGGCGCATCCGCCGTTGCCATTGTTCTCCCAAGATTCGGGCACGGAATCGTCGTCTAAGTGGTAAAGGTTCCATCGGTCCTCGGGGTCTTTCAGCTTGCAGTGCAGCCCCGCCTGGACATCACCCAGCCACAGGCTGTTATTGGCGCGTCGTGCGGTCCAGTCCCATTCCCACGACTCGGGCCGGTAACCGCCTTTGCGGCCCATGCCCATCATGTACGTGGCAACATCGCGGCGAATCGGGATCTCGAGTCGCGCGTCGTTCAGTTGGACCGCTTCCGACGCCGTAAGTTCGACGAAATAGTTAATGTAGCCGTCGAACTCCATACGTACCCGACACCGAAGCGTCAACGGTCCGGCCGTGCGGGTTGCTGTCCACTCCACCTTGCCGGGGGTTTCCTTCGTTACGGTAGCGGCATCGCTATCCTTCCAGTCGACCATCCCATTGGTGGTCTCCACGATGAACTGGATGGGGCCGGATAGGATTTCCGTGTCGTTGGCCCGGATACTCTCAGGCAACCCGTCCGGACCGAAGGTGACATCGCGCAGCAGGCAGCTAACAGTCGAGTCATTCACCGTCAGGGGCGTGTAAAGCGGGATGATGCCATCGTCGAGCCCCAGGGACGAGTTGAGCCAACGCAGCCGCGACAGCCGCCGCCGCTCGTTGTCGCCGTGCTCCGCAATGATGTCTTCCGCAATGTCGATGGTGAGCGATATCGCGCTGGCCGGCGCGCCTTCGGGTTTTACGGAGACTCGACCGGAATAGCGGCCCGCCGCCAGCGCCTCGGGAATCATAACGCCGCACCACAACGCTTGAATCCGCCCCTTGGGAACGGTGCATGCCTTGTCGAAAGGACGCCCCAGCCAGTCGACGCCGCCCGTGTTGAAACACGTGAATTCTGAGGCGGGGATTGTGCCGCCGGGTCCGGTGAGACCGTCGAAGTTAACACGGATAGGACCGAGGTCCGCTTTCGTCGCAAACACGCCTACCTGGAAGGTGTAGTACTCACCACGCATGGCGGCGCCGGTGAAAGCATGGGTCGGGCCCCGCTGCACCCATCGTAGCGGCACGGCGTCGGGCATGCGGATGGCGTGGTCGCGGTCCTCGGGAAACACCAGATACGGCGCGTCGGAATGGGCTGTCACGAGGGCCTCGGTCTCGGCCTTGGTAGCGCACACTTCCATAGGATCGAAGCGGTCAAACTCGGTTCGGGCCTGGATGGCCGTGACCCCGGCGACAGGAAGCTTGTCCCACGCGTCGGTGAGTGAACCGGTCCATGCGGGGTCGGCCGTCTGCTCGAAGGGCAGATACTCGATTTGGCCCAAATGACCGGGGCCCGCATGCCGGTAGGGCATGTAGTATACATAGTAGTCGCCCGGCGCCGTGTCCGGCTGGAACGCAATTTCGCCTTCTTCGAAAGTCGCATTGCGCACGGCCACATTCCTCACTCGAGCGCCCGTGGCCGTGTCGACTACCACTATGCCGGTCGGCGCGGGGTCCTGGGCGCGTCTGCGCCAAGGAATGTTCACGCGGACCGCGTCGGCGGCCTTCGCTACCGACACCACGGCGCGATGGTTGCCAAGTCCGTCGGGCGGCCACGACGCGACACCGTAGGGCACATCCTCGGACACCGCCTCGGCCTGGCTGGGCAAGAACACAAGCGCGACTGAGAAGAGTGCTGTAACGATCATACTGACAGCGTTCATTGAGTGAGTCTCCTCCGCTTGGGCGATGCCGTTAATCTTCGTAGATAGACCGCATTTTCCAGCCGGTTATTCTCTTAACGCGAATATCGCCTGCGTTGGCATACAGAGCAATATACTGGTTTTCGGGTTCGTAGTCATGCCATGCGACCGCAGCCTGGCGGCCATTGGCAAAGACTTCGATCATCCCTTTGTCGATAAAGACGCGCAGCGTGAGGTCCTCGCCCTGCTCGAGTTTGAATGGCGGTTCAACGTAGTCCAACGTGAGCCTTTCACGACCCTTGCCGTAAGCGATGTTAAATCCGTTCTTTCCTTCGCTGTCGGCAAGCAGCCGGAGCCCGAATTCTGTAGCCACGGGGCTCTCAAAGACGATCTCCAATTCAATCGTGTCACCCGCAATACTTTTTAGCACCTGGGTTTCACCGGATTTCACGGTGAAGCTTTCCATGACGCTTTGCTGGGTGCGAAGCTGGGCCAATTCCCTCAAGGGCTTGATGACCAGCATACCGTCTTCGTCCAGACTGAGTTCCCGCGGCAGTGACTGGATGCCGGGTTGAAGTTTTTCGTTCATCAACCGGTCAAAATTCTTCGTTCGTTTGACACGTTGCATATCGTTTACCCACGGCGTGCACCAGGCCCACATGACACGGCGCCCGTCAGGCGTCAGCAGTGATTCCGGGGCGAAGAAGTCCCACCCGGCCCAGTTCAACAGCGCGTGATGTTGCGGTAGATATTTTCCATCTTTGAAATCGCCGAGGTAATACCGGGCGCCCAGACCATGGCTGATGCAGAGGAGCATCCATTTGTCGCCAAGCTCGAACATGTTGGCGCAAGAGACATCCTCCCCCTTATCAACACCCAGGTCCTTGGGAAAATCCGGATGAAACAGTTCACCCTGGAAGAGCCAATCCTTGAGGTCATACGATGTCGCCAGCGTGGGGTTGCCGCCGCCGCCGAGGGCATAGTAGGTATCGCCAATGCGCCAGCAATCGGGGTCCCAATGCCGCATGGGAGCGGGTTCGCCAGCGGCCGTGCGCGGCTCCACGGCCATGGGCACCGTCCACGCGCCCAGTTCATCGTTCTTTGCGAAAGCGATTTGGTTCCTGTCGGACCCCTGGCCGTGATAAATAATCGCGGGTACGCCTTCTTTCGTGTGGAACGCAGTGCCGCTGAACATGCCATGCCCGGTCAGGGGGGGCGTCAGCGCGGTCGGTTGCCATTCCCAATGGACCATGTCCGTGCTCGTCACGTGCGCAAAGGAATGCCCGTGGCTCTGGTAAATGTAGTGCAGGTGATACGTGCCCTTGTGGTAGATGGCGCAGTTGGGGTCGGCGGGGATGGCATTGTCGGGCCCGGGGTGGGCCAGGTGGTAGGTCAGCCACGTGTCGGGAATCGGGTCGGGCATGGCGGGGGGCTCCGCGTTCCACTCGGACGGGTCAACGCGTACGCCCGTGCTTGCGAGCGCGCCTTTCGCCGCCTGCTGCGTATGTGCCGCGATAGCCACCCCGCTCGCATCCAGCACCAACTGCCCGTCTTGCAAACAGGCTTTGCTGTTTAAGGCAGAAAAAGCGAAGCGCCCGGTCCGGTCTTTGAGTTCATCGCCTTCGAAGTCAAACCATGCCCACGGCTCAGGTTCCGACGGGAGATTGGGCCTGAGCGCCTCGAGTTGCTCCGCGGTCAAGGCCTGGGCGTAGATGCGCGCGTCTTCAATGGCGCCTTTGATGGAGCCATCACCACCGACGTGCCGAAGACCAAACACGACAATCTGGTCGTCGCCCTGGAGCAGGTCGATAAGGCCAGACGCGTAGGAAGTCAATGGCCGGCCATTGCGACAGAGGGTGATGTTGCCGTCAACATAGACCACGGCCATCTGAATCAGGGCACCGCTCCCTCGGGTTTCGGCCTCGTAATTCTGTTCCCGCTGCGTGCGCGTAAATCCGTCGCTCCCCGCCATCCACCGGTCCTTTGCAAGCTCGGCGAAAACGATGCCATCGAATAAGGGTCCGCGCTGCAGTGTCAACACGCTGCCACTTCTGTAATCGCCCTCGTCAAGCCTTACCCAGGAGACGAGGGTCTTCTCGCCCGGTTCCACTGCCTGCGCCGCAAAGGCCGGACACATTAAGCAAAACACGGCAAACAATTGCGCCGCTGCGGGTAGACTACTGCGCATGGTCTCAATCTCCTGTTTCGGCTGTTGACCGGGCGATCATCTCAGGCTTCCACAAGCATCATCTTCGCGGTCGTGGCAAGGCAAAGGGCCAGCAGGACCCGGGTTGGCCGTGTCATGGCGTCATCCTCATCAGTCGAGAACCGGCCCCAGTCAGTTCGAATACGCAGGCGAGTTCTGAATGGACAGCCGGACCTCAAGGTCTTCCCCAACCCATCCGTAACAGCCGCTCAGCGTTGCCGAAAAGAAACCTCGCCGTCTGTTCTTCCGTGTATTTCGCCAGCAATGCTGCGCGAACGGCGCCGAAATCGCGCGGGGAGCAAAGGCCTTCAGGCATGGGGGCATAGCCGTCAAAGTCGGAGCCAATCGCCACCACATCTTCTCCGCCATGTTGAACCAGATAATCGACCGCGTGAAGCATGGCCTCAACAGGGTCTTGTGAGGTTCTCAAGGTGTGACGCACCATCATCAGGCCGACCACGCCGCCCATGTCCGCGATTGCGCGGACATCGTCCGGCGTCGGACCGGCCGGAGACGCCGCAGGATTCTGACCGATACCCACGTGCGACATGGTTATTGGGCGCTTTTTCGGGTGTTTCCTGGCTATGTCAATGACTTGCCTGCGGTATTCCCGGGGGCCATGAATAATATCAACGACAATGCCCACATCCAGCAGCTTCTCCACCAGTTCGTGCCCCCAGGGTGTGAGTCCTGCGTCATCCTGGTATTCTTTCGAGAAGGAGCCTTTGGCCCAACGGAACTCCCTGAGAGGGGAGAAAAAATCCACGCATCCCCCCGCCTCGTTGGGGTACAGGTGCGGCACGGTCATCATGCACACGCCGCGCTCGAAGAAATCATCGACCAGTTCAATATTGCCCGCCAGGTGGTGCGCGCCCTCCATGGAATGAAGCATGCAGATCTTGCCCTCGTCCACAATTCGCTTGATATCCGAAGCGCCTTTCGCCAACGCAATGATGTCGCCCCGCTGGCGGTTGGCCTCAGCCGCCATCGCCTCCGCTTTGTCCAGGTGTTCCATGGCGAGCACATTCAGCGGGGCCGTGGCCATGTGGCGGGGCTTCCAATGCAGCCTGCTCAACACGCGCAGCGGAACCACGTCGGAGAAGAACTGGCGCTCCAGCGCATAGGCGCAGCACAGAAAACCCCCGGCCCCGCCGTTTGCCAGTGCATCGACATCGACAACCAGGCTGGTGGGGGACATGCCCGGTTGGGCCGCGTGCGTCTTCCAGAACCGCTGACGGAACATGTAGGCCTTCAGCGAAGGATGGCAATGGATGTCCAGCACGGGGAAGCGCCTTCCAGACGGACCCTCTTGAGCGCGCAGGAGAAGCTCTTTCAGGGCTTGGCCGGTTGGACCGGCCTGGGTGGTCTCGCCAGAACGCTTCAAGGCCGCCTGCGCGCCCGTGCTGACGCCCGCATATCCGACCACAGCAGCGCCGGCCACCGCAGCGCAACCCAGGAAATTTCTTCGCGTTACCAACCGGCTGTCCCGCCCGCCTCCTTGCTGCTCCGATACCGCTGCGTTTTCCACGTGTCAACACTCCTCTTGCGAAGACCACGATTTCCGGTTCGATAACCTGCCAGGCATTCCGCACATTTCACAGCCCCGATTATTACATCCGCCTCTCAACCGTTCAATCCGCACGGGTCAACGCCCCCCTGCAAAGCGTTCACACCCGCGCAGCGCCATTGTCAACTTCCGTTGTGGCGGGGTGTCCTGCCCCGGCCACCACCCCGGCCGGCAGGTCTCCAGATGCCCGGCCCGGCGCGCCTGTTGCTGGTCAGATATGTCATAATCAAGTCCACGGTTTTCTGAACTGCCACAATGGGGTTGCCGCAAAGCAATCCCTGGACAAGACCACAGGACGTGCACATAGCAGCATTTCTGGAGCGGGGTCTACGAAACGAACGAGGAAGAAGAGGAGGGCGGTATGATTGAACTTGGCATGCACACGGACAACTGGCGTCCCCTGAGCGGCAGCTTCAAACAGGCGGCGGAAACAGCGGTCAAATACGGGCTGAAGCATATCGAGTTCGCGGCCATCCACGGCCAGTACTTCATTCAGGCCATGGGCTATGAGCCGGGCATTTCACTGCAGTCCAACCCGCGCGCCCTCAAGCGCTACTGCGACGAAATGGGCCTGTGCATATCCCAGATAGATGGCTCCTATCCGCTCATGGGGCCGGAAGGGTCCGCTTTCGGCGTGCAGTATGTGCAGCAGTCCATCCGTTTCGCCGCCGAACTGGATTGTCCCATGGTGGACACCGTGGATGGCGCGTTCGAAATCGAAGGGTACACCCGGGACGAAGTGTTCCGCATCACCTGCGACAACTACCGGCAGGTGCTGTCCTGGGCCGAAGACTACAACGTTGTCCTCAATGTCGAGCCCCATGGCCCCTACACCAATGACGCGGAGTTCATGCTGAAACTCTTCAAGCACTTTGACTCGGAATGGCTGCGCTGCAACTTCGACACGGGCAATACGTTCATCGCCGGGCATGATCCGCTCGATTATCTCAAGACGCTCCGGCCCTATGTTTCCCACTGCCACATCAAGGACGTGAGCGCCGGGCTGGCGGCGGCGGTGCGCGGAGAGGAAACCGGCATCGCCTGCAGCGAAGTGCCCATCGGCGGCGGGGTCAACGCCGAAAACATCAGAAAATGCCTCGCCTATCTCAAGGAGACCGGCTGGGACGGCGTGGTGTCCCTCGAATGCTACGGCGCCGATGACAATATCCGTCAGAGCGTCGAGTTTCTGCGCCCCCTCGTCTAGACAAAATGGACCGGCCGGCGCGTCTTGCGTTTATCGCAGGTCAGACTGCAATTCGAGGAACGAACCGTAGCCCGGTGCCACATAGGAGACGGGCCGGCCGGTTCATGCGGCCTGGGGGCGGCATGGTGTGCCCGCGCAAGCCTCTGCTATCATGGTTGGTGCCAACAAAGAAAACGAGGCACACCATGGATGACTACCAATTGCTCATAGACCTCCACCGGCATGCAGACCGGCAGGGGCCGGGCGGGGAAGCGGAAACAAGACAGGCGATTCAACTGGCCGGGCTCGACCGGTCGCGTCCCCTCAAGCTTGCGGACATCGGCTGCGGGACGGGCGCCGCCTCCCTCCTTCTCGCCCGGGAACTGGATGCGGAAATCACCGCCGTGGATTTCCTGCCGGAGTTTCTCGAAGAAGTGCAATCCAGGGCGCGCGAGCAGGGGGTGGCGGACAAAATCACCACGCTCGAGTGCTCCATGGACGCCCTGCCGTTTGCGCCCGGACAGTTTGACGTGCTCTGGTCCGAGGGGGCCGTCTACAACATGGGCTTCGAGGCCGGCGTGTCGGCCTGGCGCCCGTTCCTGAAGCCCGGAGGGATGCTCGTCCTTTCCGAGATTACCTGGCTCACCGCCACGAGGCCGCAGGAAATACAGGCGCACTGGGAGAGCGAGTACCCCGAGATCGATGTCGCCTCGGCAAAATTCGGCATCCTCGAGCGCCATGGCTACAGCCCCGAGGCGTACTTCGTTCTGCCCGGGCAGTGCTGGCGTGAGAACTACTACCTGCCCATACAGCGCCGTCTCGACGCGTTTCTTGCGAGCCATCACCGCAGCGAAGAGGCCAAAGCCATCGCCGAAGCGGAAAGACACGAGTTCGCCCTCTACGAGAAATACAGCGCCTGCTACAGCTACGGCGTCTACGTGGCGAAAAGGCTTGATGACGGCTGAACGGAGGCCATTGTGGGACGGATGAAATGCTGCCGGCCAGATTCGGGTGCTGCCACGCCGCTTGTCGCCGGCCTGACAATGAGCGCCTTTCTCTGTTGCCCCGTTGTCATGCACGATGGACTACAATGTCATGATGGTGTCCACACGGATACTCTGAGCCCGCCCCCAGTATGAAAGGGTAAATGTACACCATGCGTTCCGCTCTAGCGTCCCTCATCCTGGTCTCCTTGCCCTGTTTTGTCATCTCCGCACAGCCTTTGGCATTTCCCGGTGCCGAGGGTTGGGGACGGTTTTCCACCGGAGGCCGCGGCGGCCAGGTCTATGCCGTCACCAACCTGAACGATGATGGCCCCGGTTCTTTGCGGGACGCTGTCCGGGAAGGAAATCGCACCATTGTCTTCCGCGTCTCCGGTACAATCGCGCTTGAGTCCAATCTGAAGATCACGCAACCACACCTCACCATTGCGGGACAAACCGCGCCCGGGGACGGTATCTGTTTGCGCAACTCCTCCCTCAACATCATCGACACCCACGACATCATCATCCGCTATCTGCGCGTGCGCCCGGGGGACGAGCGGGGAAAGGCCATAGATGGAATTGAAGTCTACAGGTCTCAAAACGTGATCCTTGACCATTGCAGCGTCAGTTGGACAATCGACGAGGCCATCAACACGTATCACGACACGAAAAACCTGACCATCCAATGGTGCTTGATTTCGGAACCGCTCAATGACAGCGTTAACTACAAACCGCATGGTTTTGGCGCCAGCTGGGGCGGGGAGCACACCTCGTACCACCACAACCTCTTCGCCCCTGCCGCGGGACGGAATCCCAGTGTCGCCGGCGGAGACGGTCCGCGCGCCATCCTTATGGACCATCGGAATTCCGTGATCTACAACTGGCAACACCGCACCTGCGACGGCAAACCGGAGAGCATCAATGTCGTCAACAATTACTACAAGCCGGGACCGGCCACACAACCCCACGTCAAGCACCGCGTCGTTCGGATAGACGACACCATGGCCAAATACGGTTTTCAATCGCTTTGGCACATCGATGGCAACGTTATGGAGGGCGCCCCGGAAATCAGTGAAAACAACTGGTTGGGCGTAGACTATCAGGGCAACACGAACGCCGAGAAGAATGGACGTGCAAAGCCTTTCCCGACCGCGCCGGTCGTCACCCAGCCCGCGGCTGAAGCGTATGCGCTTGTCTTGGAAAATGTAGGCGCCAACCGGCCGAAACGCGACGCGGTGGATGCACGCATCCTTCACGAAGTCGCCACGGGAACGGCCCCTTTCGGAGAGAACGGCATCATTGATTCCCAGGATGAGGTGGGCGGCTGGCCGCATCTGGCATCGAGTCCGCCCCCCGACGACGCCGACGGCGACGGCATGGCCGATTCCTGGGAGGACGCGCACGGCCTCAACGCGAAGTCAGCGGACGACCGCAACGCAACGACGCTGAATCCGCCCTACACCAACCTCGAAGTGTACCTGAACAGCTTGGCTGATCTCCCTGATGCCAGGTGAAGCATCGTGATTCGCCGGAATCGATGAGCGCTTTGGGCCGATACAAGTAATCGTTTTCCGTCGAGCTACATGTTCGGATTCACTGGAATCCGCACCCTGGGTATCCGCGCCTTTTGTTGAAGGCTCTCTTGTCCAGAATACGCTCAGAGAATATGGACTCCGGCTTCTGTTTTCAGGCCAAATGGGTCTCCGCACGTTTTC
>NPIG01000389.1_pt4 | contig 20425 bp, 26 predicted proteins | sample 8637441 | NCBI WGS metagenome assembly NPIG01 (sample SAMN07420675, study PRJNA396082) | bioreactor metagenome | isolation source: sample BR6 brine-fed electro-methanogenic bioreactor BR | place: Japan: Kochi | collected 2016-06-14 | reverse complement strand
TCTACCATTGAGCTACGCCCGCATCGTTGAATGATATATGGGTGTGGAAAGAGAAAACATCCTTCCGCAGGCCCGGCCCATCGTCAAAAGCGCGGCGAATGGGCCGGGCCGGCAGATTCGGTCGACCCTGTCGCCGAGCGACGACATTTCGGAATGTCGTCGAACGCTGACATGATCGCGGGGTTGGTCAGGACGGGTGGATTCGAACCACCGGCCTCCTCGCCCCGAACGAGGCGCTCTAGCCAGGCTGAGCTACGCCCTGTTGAAATTATGATCGCGGTGTGACGAAAATGAGAAGCCGCAGATTATCCCGGGCATTTTCCCTCGGCTGAAGGCCCTGCGAAAGCCTGAGCCTTTCCAGATAATCGTGAGATGATTCGATTCCACGGATATCGGCGAAGACCCTTCTGCCGAGCATGTCGTCGTCATCCTTGTCCCTGATAACCGATGTCGGAAGAACCAGGTCGATGACATCCGCCTCGAAGAGAGTGCAGAGCCGTCCCGAAAGATCCCGGATCTTTGCCTCTGTGTGTTCGTCGCGCAGCCGGAAGAACGCGTCGCCTTCCAGATGACCTGCCTCGATTTTCGGCTCTTGCTGCAACGCGAGTTCCGCGCTTGCCATTTCCGAAGGGCTCTCGGGCCATCCCGGATGGAAGATCGAACTGCCGATGAGCTCGCCAGGCAAGAAGCTGGTGAAGACTTCGGCAAGGTCGTGATTCAGCTCGAAAAACCAATCGGTGTTCCCGGCCGGCCGCTTGGGCAGGGAATTGTCCTGCATGAAGACCCACCATGCGCATCCGTAATAATACGGGCTTGCGGAAACCGCATGCCAAACGCCGGAGCAATCGCGCCGCTCAACGAACCAGTGAATGGTCTCTTTGGCCATTTGTTCGATCCCTGCTGCAGGAAACGGAAGGAAATCCCTTCCGATGGGAATTGGTGGGTGAGGATGGACTCGAACCAACACAGCTCCGAAGAGCAACGGTTTTACAGACCGCTCGACCTCGCCATCTGTCGCGCTCACCCGAATGGTTGCGGGAGAGGGATTCGAACCCCCGACCTCCAGCGCATGAGGCTGGCGAGCTGACCGACTGCTCCATCCCGCTATATTCGCTTGTTCTCCACGAAACTGGCTCGGGTGGGAGGGCTCGAACCTCCGTATACCGGTTAACAGCCGGCTGTTCTACCGCTGAACTACACCCGATTAATTCATTTTCTACCCGGCGGAACGATGATTCCGCTCGGCGGCTCGTCGTCGCTCAGCTTGCGAAGAAGCTGTCCCAACTCCTGGTGCGTCGAGCATCGGTTCGTCACGTTGACGATGGCGACGTCCCAGGGGAAGCACCTGGCCAAACCATGAGCGAGAGCCATGGTGGATCGCGACGTGAAGGCCGGATAGCCGATCGAAAGCGACCTTTCTTCCGGATTGAAGGAGAAGTTGATCCACCCGTGATCGGCCGCGAGATGATCGAGATCCCGGGTACCGCGAACCTTGGTCGCGTCGAGCCCCTCGATCAGGGACATGTTCTCGATGAGCCAGGCCGTGTGTCCTTCCCGTGTCTCGATCGGAAAAATCTCGCCGTCCGGTGACATCCAGGCTCCCCAGAGGGACAGCTGGACGCCGCGGCAGGTGCCTGGCCCCGCGGGCTGGCGATCCGATTTGGTTGGCGTCGCCATTGTCAGGCCGACCACCATTTGGCGTCGCAGTCGAGACAGGTGAAGCCGTCCAGATCCAATTCCATCTCGTAGTAGTCGCCGTCGTAGGCGCCGATCTCGATCATGCCGCCGGGGATCGGCTGGATGCTCGCTTTCGAGCCGCATTCGGGACAGGTCTTTCCGGCGACGGGCGTCGTCTCGGAGACCGCGATATGTTCGTCATGATCTTCGGTATCCCGACGGCGCCATACGAACAGGAGGCGTTCGCCCTGGCCGGTGTCGGCGGCCTCCCGGTTTTCCCGCTTGACGAAGGCCCATTCTCCGGGTTCGAGCGCGAGATCTTTGATTGAAGCCTCTTCGGACGGAAGAAGACCCACGTTCTCGGCAACGACTGGAATGTCGGGCATCTTGATTTTCCTTGCAGTGACAATGCTTTGAGTGATGTGGAGAGGAATCTGCGGAGGCGTCGCCGCGCACGCGCCTCCGCAGAAACCGTCAAGGGTTGGAGCGGACGACCCGCTCCATGACGGGCGTCTTTGTTCCCGTCCAGCTATCGGTGTCCGGAGCCTTGGCTCCTTGTTCCCTCCAGCTGTCCCCGCGCTTCCGATCCGTCCCGCTTGTCTGCGGATCCGGGACCCGGGTGTCCCTCGTTCCTTCCGGAACCGACCTTTCGGCCAATAAAAAACCCTCCGAACCTGCCTGGCTCGGAGGGTCCTCTTAGGACCTGTATCGGACAAACGATCTACATCGAGAGTCCTCCCGAGCCAGGATCACCGCCGGCATCACCGCCCATCCGGGGCAGATAGCAGACGAGCCCCATCGCGCCGGCGATTGCCGTCGGCAACGTATTGGTGGCTGTAAATTTCCTGGCTAAGGAACGCATGATACTCTCGTCTGTCTGAAAAGCGGCGCGGACAATCCACGCATCGCTCGTTGAGTTATATGGGGCCGTTCCGGGAAATGCAACACAAAAAATAGGGAATTACGGTAAAAAAATTTTCCGGGACGTGAGAAAGAGGCGGAATACCGTATTTTTCTGCCGATTCCGTGCCTGATTTTTTTGAATACCGTTTGCCGGAAGAAAATCAGGACAGAGGCTTCCCGGCCAAATCGAGAAGAGCCCGCAGATACTTCTCGTCGCCGGCGATCCTTTCGCGAATACGCTGAACCGCGGCATCGAGCGCCTTCTCGACGAGGGCGAAAGAAAGGTAGGGATAGTCCCGGATGACGCGGGTAGCGGCCTTCTCGTTGAACCGGGCGAGGTTTCCTCGCGCCAGGACGGCCAGGGCCCCCTTGTCGGTGAAGGCCAACTCGCCCAGGCGGCGCCTGATCTCCCGGTGCCCCTCGGGGCCCGGATAGAGCGCCTCGAGTTCGCGGACGCGATCGCGAACCTCGGCCAGGGCGACATGAAAGCCGGCATCCATGCGGTCTCCCAGGTCCGAGGCTTTGACAATGGCGATTTTCATGGATTGGATTCCCTTTGTGCAACGAAATGTCCCAAAGGACATGTCGGGAGGAGAAAATGTCCTTGAGCGCATACTGGGCAGGTTGGCGTCATCCGTCCAAACGGCCGGAACCAGGTGACCACGGTGTGCCGCCGCCTCCGGGCTGGGTCGGGGAGTGGGTCGAGACGTCGATTCTGGCGTTTCGATTTTCGAGCAGCTGCGCGAGATGGGCTACGCAGCCGAATTGAGCATCCGACCAGGCACCGGTGAGAAGGATGCGAGGCCGCATGGCCGGTTCCAGATACTCGTTGATCCAGGCCGCCGCCGTTTCGAGATCATCGCCCCAGAGAAGGGAGCCGCCCTCTGCGTGGATCCTCGCGATGGCTGGGAAGTAGGCATCCGCGACGTTGACGTCATTGACGAAGGAGTAGCCTGAGGAAAACCGATGGAGAACGGCGCAATCGGCGCCAGCGTCGAGCATCTCGGCGATTTCGATCCCCATCTTGTCCTGACAGTGCCAGGAATGCTCGAGGATTTCACGGGCATTGGGTTCGCCATGCACGTCGTCAGGCTTTTCCACGGCGTCACCGGGATGAACGACGATAATAAGAGGAACTGTTGGATCGCCCGCTCGCCCGGCATCGAGGACACGAAAGGAGACATCGTCATTCTTCGAGCTGAAATCATACAGAAGGTCGGACAATCCGGCAGGATTGCGCCAATCTTTGGTCCTGGTAATCATCGAGCCTCTCTTCTGGCGGATTCTGATTTCTCTGCGTACCCAAAAGATCCTAGGGACCGACGAAGAACGCGGCTATCTTGTCTCCGGGCGAAATCTGAGCGATGGCAATACGCTTTTCCGATAGCGCATCGAAGGTTTCCTTGGGGCAGGTTTCGGTTTTGCCCTGCATGTGCGAGATCATAGGGGCCATCAGGCAACCCAGCCAGCGTCGGCCGTCCGAGGTTTCGTGCCAGGCAAGCTCACGATCGAACTGTAGGTTCCGAACGGTCGATTCCCATCGGGCTTCGACGCCGAGGCCGACAAGAATACTCAGAAGCAAGAGCAGAATGGGCATGTTACGAGCATCCTCGGTTGCGGTTGAAGTGACATTGCATGATGGCGGCCAGTCGGCATTGCTTGCGTCCCAGCCGGCCGATGTTGATCTGGCCGAGGGCGTGATCATGAGCCAGCATGAGGTCATGGGTTTTCATCAGCTGCTCCTGAAGGTTTTGCATTTTCAGCTAAAAATCCACGACCGTGGCGCGTTGCTCGGAAAGATTATGCTGCATCGTGTCGACCGCCCTGGCAAGGCGCCGGAGCGACGCAGGGCGCACCAGATCAGGAGAAGGTCTGTCTTCGCGAGGCGCGGGGCGGGCAAATGGAATCACGTTTGTCATAAGATTTCCAATTCGTCCTGATTTAAAAAAAGAGAAGCGGGGTTCGTATTTCACCCCACTTCTCTTGGTTTCGAAAGAAAATGGCTGTCCCACAAGGATTCGAACCTTGGTTTCCGGCGTCAAAGGCCGTTGTCTTGGGCCACTGGACGATGGGACATCTTGTATCAGAACAGGGACTTCTGTGCCGGTTCCGGCAGATCGGGAAACTCCTGGACGCGCAGATCCGCGGGCCATTCGTTGATGTCGTCTCCGCGCGGCGCCCTCTGTGTCAGGCCGACCGGATTGCTTCCGGTCTGCTTGAAGTGGAACCTTTTGCCGGTTTCCCGGCTGAAGTCGAGCAACGGCCGCGCCCAGTCGACGTCGAACTCGCGCGCGGTGAATCCTGCCTCGGCCACGCTGCGATCCATCGACTCGCCGCCGACGACGATGAAGTCGACGCCGTCGAGGTAGTGGAAATAGCCTTCCGAGATCGGCTCGAGCAGGGGCTCGAAGCTCACCCAGCGCACGCTTGCCGGAATCTCGTTGAGATACATCAGCCGATCGATGTGATCCTCGTCCTCGACGGAGGCGCCGAACCAGATGTGCTCGTATTTCTCGATGCCGTTCTTCTGGGCATATTCGAGAGCCAGGTCGCGCATGCGCTCGGAACGCTTGGTCGTGAGCTGCATCACGTGATGGCGCGCCTCCATCATCATGTCGAAGACCTCGAAGACGTGCTCCTTGGGGACACCGTCGTAAAAGAGATCCGACATGGAGCTGATGAAGATCATCTGCGGCTTGCGCCAGGAGATCGGCTTGCGAATGTGGTCGCGGCCGGCGGTGCGGATCTCGCCGGTCCACATCGGACGACCGTTGACCACCCGGGTCAGGCCGTCGTAATTGTGGCTCCGGGTCTCGCGCTCGTCGGTTTCGATCTCGCGTGCGCGCGCCATGGCATAACAGAACCGGCAACCCGGACTGGCGAGCTTGCATCCGTAGCAGGTATTGTGGGTGACCTGCGTCCAACTGATACCGCTTTTCTTGACCATGCTCGTCCTCTCGGGTTGAGGTGAATTTGGCTGCCCGGCGTAGATTCGAACTACGGTTCCCGGATCCAGAGTCCGGTGTACTACCACTGTACGACCAGGCAGTCGTGCTGTGCGAAATGGCCCGCCCGGGAGGACTCGAACCTCCAGCCTCCAGATCCGTAGTCTGGCGCTCTGTCCAATTGAGCTACGGGCGGTTTGGCGACCCCGACGGGACTCGAACCCGCGTTTACAGCTTGAAAGGCTGTTGTCCTAACCTCTAGACGACGGGGTCGTCGTGAAACTCGATAATTGGCGTCTCCAGCGGGGGTCGAACCCGCGTTCCCGGCGTGAGAGGCCGATGTCCTGGGCCGCTAGACGATGGAGACCGAAATACGTTGCGTTCCTTGTTCAAAAACAATCGACTGAAGAGACAAAAATAATTACGCCGCCTCACTGTTCGTGCGGGCGGCGGAAGGATTTTTTCGACCTGATGGTGGATTTAGTTGACGATCACCACATGGTCACACCGAACCGCGCCGCGGAACAACGTTCCTGACGTTCGACTTGGCGCTGGTGCCGGGTATGGTTCATCGTGATCATCATGATTTTGAATATAACACGGTAAAACGACCAGTCAAATAAAAAATTGACCGAAAATGATTTTTTTCTGACAGGCTGAATACGGTATTCAGGTAATTTGACCGTTTTCTGCCTATCGCTCGGCTTCGGCCGAGGTTTTCGAGGCCTGGTTCCTGCGGGTATTCGCCTGTTCCGCGTCCTTCCGGATCCTGTCGAGATTGGGCTGGAAGAACTTGGCCTCCGGCGTCGTGAACCGCCCTCCGACGACATGGGTGATGAAGCCGAGCGTGTCCTTCTCGTCGAGCATGCGCCCCCATTCCCGGCCGAGCTTCAGAGTCTGTTCCTTCGCGTAGTCGACCGTCAGTCCGGCCGAGGAGAGAACGTCGGCATCGGTAAGGATGGCAGCCATGCGGGCGAGCCTGGGGTTTTCGGCGAGTGGCTTGAGATCCTGAAGGTCGCTCTCGAGGGTGGGGGCGTGCGAGCCCGAGAAGTGATGGTCGTGGATCTTCTTGAGCAGAGCCAGGGGACGGCCGGGATCGGTCGGCAGGACCAGGTCCCTGAGGGTTTCGCGGGAAGAGGCCGGCACGCCATATTCGTCGAAGTGCCGTTCGGCGGCCTGAAGGGCCGATTTCTCCAGCCTGAACATGGCGCCGTTGTTGGTCTTGCCGTCATGGGTGTAGTCATGGATCACGGCCGCGCTATAGAGATGGGCGATGTCGTTGTCGCTCAGTCTCGCTTCCGGCCCCGCTTCCTTCTGGTTGCGCATGACCAGGAAATGGGTGTTGAGAAGGACGTCCCGGGTATGCCCGGCATTGTGATAGGCGTTCCGGTCGTTCGCGGTTTCCGTCATCTCGGCGGCGATCGCCGCGCCGGCCATGCGAAGCGGGTCATTGTCGGCGACCCCGGCTCTCTGCATCAGGATGTTGTAGATCACGTCCAGGGACATGGATACGTCGCGATCGATGCGACGGAAGGAATCGACCATGATGCGGGCGACGTCCGTGGCCTTGGCTTCTCCGGTCATTACGAAGGGTGGCTGGCTGAAGTCGATCCGGGGATTGGAGGAAAGGCCCTTAAGGCCCTGTCGCGCGGTTTCGTGGGCCTCTGGCTCTCCTTTCTCGAAGGAGGCCATGACGGATCTGGCCAGGCGGGCGATATCGTCGTCGCTGCGCGGCGCCGGTGGCGCGACATGCAGCGTTCTGCCTTCGGTGACCACCCGCTTCCAGATCGCCTCGCCCTCAGGCCAGGTCATTTCACCGGCCTTCTCGATGAGGCCATCGACGGTCTTCTTGAAGGCGCCCCCGAGGCCATAGGCGACGGATTTTTTCAATCCGGTGAAATACCAGGCGGCGATGTTGCCGTTTCTTTCGACGAGGTTCACATAGGCCTCGGCCGAACAGGCATGGCGCTGCCGGTCTGCTTCTTTCTGTGCCGGCGTCATCCGGTGTTGCTCGTCCATCGGATAGAAATCGCAGATCGGACAGGGCTGTTGCCAGGAGGGGGCGCCGCAGCGTGAACAGCCGGCAAGATGGAACGGGCTGGGAGAGACGTCGATACCGGCGGCCTCGAATGCCCTGTCGTGCATGTCTCGTATAGTGCCTGCCAGGCGATCGAGGGAAATTCGGGAGGTCTCAGCCATGGTTCTTGTCCGCGTTTTGATATGATGAATATGGGATCAGCTTTCGAGTGCCGTGACGGCCTGCCGCATTCCCGTAAGGTAGATGCTTGCCAGACGATCCGCGGAAGCACCGCTCATCGTTTCCCGAAGCGCTAGGTAGAGGCGGGATGCTTCGACGACATTCCCGGAGCGAACGGCGGTTATGAAGCGATCGATGACGGAATGCCTGGTCGAAGGTTGAGGGTTTTCGCTCATGTGAATTCCATGTCCAGCCGGGTGTTGAACCGGGGATGGTTGGTTTTGCCACGCCCCTGTTTCAGAAAATGGTTCCGGGTGCGGTTCGCGTCATCATTGCGCGGGCTACGTGACGAATTTTGCGAGAATCCAATCGAATTGAGCTGAGGAAAGCTTTATTCGCCGAGTTGGGTTTGGCATGAAACGGGTGGAAATCAATGTTTTGCGATTGTGCCGCAACGCGAAAAGAATTACTCTCGCGATAACGGATACCAAGGGGTGAAACGTGTTGAGGTTGGATGCGGACGCGGAAAGCGCGAATCGATCCCTATTGGAAATCGAGAAAATGAGCGCAGAGCCGAATCCGGGGAAAAAAAGAAAAGTTAAAGAAGAAAAATTGTCGCCGGTGTCACGCGCCAGCGCCGACATTTTCGAACGTCTGATCCGAATGGTCGAAACCCTGAGTTTCAAAAGCAATATGAACCCGACCCAATGGGCCGCGCTGCGTTATTTCAACGAAGCCAACAAATCGTCCAGGACGGTCAGGGATTTCGCCAAGCACAATGCGACAACGAAGGGAACCGCATCGCGGACGACGGGCTTGCTGGTCGAAAAGGGGTTGCTGATTCGTGAGGACGAGGCTTATATCGGCCCTCTGCTCGTCGTCACCTTTACGATCACGAAAGCCGGCAAGCAGCTTCTGGAAAGCGACCCTCTACTGACCCTGGCCGCTTCCATCGAAAGTCTTCCTGCCGCGGAGCGCGGCAATCTGGTCGAAATTCTCGACAGCCTGTCGGCCGACATGGAAATTCGTTTTGCCGAAAAAAGGTCTGTTCAGAAGGGCCGGCCCGGCCGCAAGAGCTGAGGCCTATTTTCCGTCGGCGAGAAAACCTCGTACACAGTCGATCAGTTCGGGCGGAGCAAACGGCTTGAAGAGAATCTTTTCGGCTCCGAGCATTTCGGCGCGTTTCAGGCTGTGCGCCGCCGGGGTCGATCCGCCGCCGCCGGATATCGCGATGATCGGGGTTCTGGGAGACAATCTCTTCAACGCCTTGATGAATTCGATTCCATCCATGACCGGCATCAGGATGTCGGTAATGACGAGATCGATCTTGCCGGCCTTCACGATGGCCATGGCGTCGTCGCCGTTCTCGGCTTCGGAGATCTCGTGCCCGATCCTTTCCAGAACGATCCGGGCTGCTTCCCGGATGTCGGATTTGTCATCGACAACAAGAATTCTCGACATGCGATATCTCCGTCAAACCCCTGGAGGGGGCATCTGCATTACTGGTGAATGGGAACATAAATACGGAATTTAGTGCCTTTACCGGGGGTGCTGTCAACAGAGATCGCGCCGTTCCAGGACTGGACGATTCCGTAAACCGCCGAGAGGCCCATGCCGGTTCCCTTGCCTTCAGGCTTGGTCGTAAAAAAAGGAGTAAAGATTTTGTCCAGGTTTTCTTCCTCGATGCCGTGCCCGGTGTCGGCGACTTCAAGCAGTAGGTAATTCCCAGGCGCCAGTTTGAACTGGACCTGAAGATCTTCGGTCAAATCCATTTTCGAAAGCATGACCGTGATCGATCCCTTGCCGTCCATCGCGCCGTGCGCGTTCGAAAAAAGATTGAAGAAGATCTGGGTCAACTCGGTGGAATTGATGATGGCGCGATCGGTGAGCTCGGGAATATCGAGCGTGACGGCGATCGAGCTCGGAATCATCGACTGTGGCATCTTTATGGATTCACGGAGCGTCTCGACGAAGGGCAAAAGCTCCCGTTTCCGATCTGACATTCTCGAGAAGGTAAGCAGGCTCTGGATGATCTCCATGCCTTCGTTCGCCGCCCTGACCACTCGCTGCATGAACTGATAGGCGGTCGATTTCGGCTTCGTCACCTCACAGGCGAGGTAGGAAAAATTGAGGATGTTGTGAAGGAAATTGTTGAACTCGTGTGCGACGCCGCCGACCATCTGGCCGAGCTCTGCAAGCCTCTCGTGCTGGAACTGAACCTCGGAAGACAACCTCTGGTCCGTCCAGTCCACGGCGCTGCCGCGAAATCCCATGAAATTACCCGTCTCGTCGCAATGCGGCAGGCCGCTGGCTCGGATCCAACGAATTTCGCCGTCGCCAAGACGGATCGGCCAGGTGAGGTTTTTGAATGGTTCCTGAGCATGAACCGCATTGACGTATTTCGGATAATCGCTCGCCATGATGAGGTCGTTGAAGTGGGAGTTGCGGCTGATCGATCCATCCTGCGGAAACGGAGACATGCTGCGCGAGATGAATTCCGGGGTCGTCGTACTGGTGACGCGTCCGCGGGCATCGGTCTCCCAGAACCAGTCATTGGCCACTGTGGCGATATCCCGATACCTCTGCCGGCTCTCCTCCAGGCTCGCCTGGGCTTTCATGTTGTGGCGGTACTGTTTGTTCAGATAGAGGATCGCGACGGCGATCATCATCGAAAGACCGATGGTAATGACGGTCCACGGGGTTGCCATGGATTTCCACCTGCCGAGCAGCTTGTCCGAGGACAACATGACGACGACGTTCAGCGAGAATTCCTCGAGGGGATGAATGGCAACGATGAAACCGTCCTCGGCAATGATTTCCTTGATCCCGTAAGGAGTCAGGGAGATCTTCTCCCTTTCCCTGAAAAGGGAGGAAAAAACTGAAAAGCCTATGGTGTCGGAGTCGAAATCCCGATCGCGGTTCCAGATCGAATATAGCGTGCCGTTGTCATTATAGACGAAGACACGGTCGATGGTCGCGTGGTCGGGCAGGCGCATTTGAGAATCGATTATATCCCAAAACGCGAACCCGTCGATAAAGGCCCCGAGGATCACGGCTCCTGGAAATGTTCCGCGCCGGCCGACCGGAATATAGGGCTGGTGCTGATCGGAGATGATCGGATTATGCAACATGAACGGCAGGCCGAATTCCCGGTGCGGCCGAGCAATGAGGTCGCCGTAGTCAAGACCCCGAGCCTCGTTCGAGAGGGCGTACTGGGTTATCGTTTGGCCATCGATCGTCACGACGTTGAGATAGCGCAGTTCCGGCATCTGATACGCAGCGCGCATAAGAAAGGTTTCAACCGTCAGACTGTCACTGGTATCGTCCGACACGCCGGCCTGGGAAAGAATGGTTGCGGGACGAAGAATGTTATCCATGTTGCGAAGAAGGGTGGCGATCACTTCGGAAACTTGCCTGACGGCATGGGCCGCGGAGCTTTCGGATGCCTCCATGATCTGGTCGTATTCGTTTTTGACATGGAAAACCATGAAAGAGATAAGGCTCAAGGCGAGCACGAAGATCATGATCACGGCAAGCGCGAATTCGCGTGCGATCATGTTCTGCCAGCGATGGGTGGAAAATACACCCATCGGCGATGCCGAGACTTTCTTTCGGGTCAAGATCTGGTTTTCACGATATGCAGTGCGAAGCCTGTTCCCCTAGGGATCTGCACCCCGAGCTCCCGTGCCGTATCCTGGTTGATGTAGAGGATGGGCTCGGCGTAATCGGTCACCGGGACAACCGCCCGGGAGCCGTTGTCGAAGATCACGTTCATGGCATGATAAGCGGTGACCGATCCGACCTGTTCAGATGGCGTCGCGTAGCCGATGAATACATCGGATGTCTTCGCCGGGTAAGATCCCGGTGCCATGGTCGAGATCCGTCTCTCGGAGGCTTGCCTGGCAAGCTCATTAAGGTTCTGCGTGTGCAAGGAATCCGCCTGGATATAGATCATGTCGCTGCCTGCCTGGTCGGCAGCCACGAGGATATTTCGGGCGCAGGATATCGACCGGATCGCCCGGCAATCAGCGGATACCGGAATGGTCGTCGTTTCAAACCCGAACTCGAGGCCCAGGGACCGCAAGGTGGGGAAAAAGGGGTTGACCCCTTTGATCGAAGGCTCATAGACGATCGCCAGGCTGCGGAAGTCGGTGATCGATTTGGCGGCCTGAACCTGCACGCGCTTGGAATAGTAGGAATGGACACCGGTGACGTTGATGTCCTGCGACATCCAGGAGCCGATGAGGGCCCGGGCCCCGATGGTCCGTTCGCTGGGGTCGTCCATGACGACATAGATGATCGGAATCCCTGCCAGATCACGGACCCTGTCTTCTTTTGGTCCGGCCCCAAGAAGAGCGGCGGTCATCCGGTACCCGACGACGACGATGGCGTCAGGAGAGAGGTCGGAGATCTTCTCGCGTATGGTTTCCGAATCCATCCCTGAAATCCCGGAATGGAAAACCTCGACTTCGTGAGAAACGAAGCGCTTCCGCAGAAAGTCCGAAAATCCGTGCTCGAAATCCTTGTCGTCGTGCCACTGGACAATGGCGAATTTGTATGTGCGGTAGGTGCTTTCGCCGGCCGGCAGAAGATCGATCTGATCGCGAGTCGCCGCCTGGCGCCCGCCGGTCGAGCGTTCCCCGGTCGGCAGAGGGGAAGCTGCGCAACCCGCGATGAGAAGGACAATGGCTAACAAGGCGGCGGTTGCCAGCCGATGAGCGTTGTCCAGGGCGGGTCTCACAAAGGAAATGACGGTCATTCGCGCGGCCGAAACAGGATCAGTGGAGGCGGGTCGTCAGGCCGCAAAAAAACGATAGTGACGATGCTTTCTGAAATTTTTTCTTGCGCCACATGTAAGATTTTCAAAACGTGCGAGACAATAGCTGAAACGGAAAGCATCATCAAGCGAAAGCGCGAAGTGAAAAAGAAAAGCCCCTTGGGCGCGTGCGGCGACCCAAGGGGCAAGAAAGAAAGATGCGTTCAGAGATAAAATAAGGAAATAAGGTTAAACTTGTCGCAAGACTGTTTGATGCTTAGTCGATTTCCTCGATCGTTTGGATGTCTTCGGGAGAGAAAACGATCCAGGAATCGCAGCTCTCGGGCAGGATCTTCCGGAATCTGCCATCACTCAACCGGTCGAGGTCTTCCGCGCCGGCCGCCTTCGCCCGTTCGATCGCCTCGAGAGGGATGCCCTCATAGCGATTGAGGTAGACGACGGCATCGCAGCCGGCACTCCGCGCGGAACGAATGATCGATGCCCAGTTCCCGCCGGTGTCGCGGGAGCGTCGTATTTTGCGGGGTCGGATCGTCACCTCGAACAGGCGGGCAGAGCGACCGCCTGCTCGCATCAGGGCCTGTTCGCGGGTGCCGAGATGAATGCCACCGTCCCGGCCGGGAGCAAGTTTGTCGAAGCAGGCGGCCGTGCCGTGATAGAGCGTGAGGGTTTCGCCGTTCAGATTGGCAGGCATGTCAACCTTCTCCGTCCGTACGGTTGAAGAACGCAAGCATCGCGCCGCGAACCTCGTCATCGTCTTGTTCGTCGACCTCTTCGTCGAGTGAGATGGCGCTGTCGCGGATCGAGGTATCGAACCCGGCGGCGGCTAGCGTGTCGCGAACGTCGTTGACGCAGCCGTAGTCTTCTTCGGGATCATACCAGCAGCCGGTTACTTCGAAGCGGTGCTGGTCCGGCGACAGCTGGTAACAGGCGACGACGCCGGAGATAGCCTGGGACTGGTTGTCTTCTCCCGGCAGGGTGTCGTCGCTTCCGACGACACGAAGGCCGAGGCGACCCGCTGCCCTGGCTCTTTCCGTGGCTTCGGCGATGGCGGCCCCGAGATCGGCGAAACGGGGATCTTCGAGGTCGGAGGACAGGTCACTGTCAATGACGATGATCGGGCCCTGCCAGGCAAGGATGTCGTTGGTGAGGACTTCGCGGCAGCCATCGGCAAGGTTCCGGCCCAGGTTGAAATTCGCCGATCCGCAGGCCGATCCGGGATGGACGACGATTAGGATCGACTGGAGACGGTTCCGGCTGCCGGACGAGGATGAATCAGGCATGGTCAGGCGCTTTCCTGTTGGCGATTTCGACGGCCGCGGCGAGCGTTGCGTCCAGGTCATGGAACACGGGAATGCCGTGGTCCCGGGCGGTCAGGTCGAGATAGTACATCTTCGGCGCTCCCTTCGGATATCCGAGAACCACGCGCCCGGAAGCCGCGGTCAGGCCAAATTCGACATTGGTGTTGAAGCCGGGCATCCGCTCGAGGTCGCGCGGGATCCAGAAGCAGATGCAGGAGGCCAGGCGAAGCGCGGCCACCTCCCAGTCGCGCTGGGGAATGTAGCTCTGGCGGGAAGTCCAGTCCGGGCTTTCCGGAATGAAGACGTGCCCGTCGAACCCCAGCCCCTCGAGAAGCCCGAGAGCGTATGGCCGCCAGCTCGCGATGCCGGGCAGGCGGGGCGTCGGGCCGGCGAGAAAGATCGACGGATACGGATGCGCCGGAAGGTCTTGAAGTGCGAAGACGGGGATCATGGTTGCCCGGAAATTCAAAGGGTGGATTGCGGACGAGGAGCGATCCTGGGCGTGAGCGGACAATTGAACGTCTGCGCATCATTAGGCAGAGCGTCGTCCCAACAGACCGCGTCAGGGCCGCCGTCGTGCGGATCCGTGGAGAAAAGGTCACGGTCCGCGCAATAGGCTTCGATTTCACGAAGCCATTTTTCCTGGTTCAGGTTCGAGAAGTATTCCGCGCAATCGGGGGTGACGGAGGCCTGGAAACGGCCGTCGACGGAGAGGGTGATTTCGAACATCACATCTTCGAGAAGCCGGTCTCCGACATTGTATCCGTTCAAATACACGGCCTCGACCTCGTAATAGTCCGGGTTGTTTTCGTCGGTTTCGTCGATGGGGACGATGAAGCGGCGCATTTGCTGTTCCTTTCGCTGGAAGGTGGCTCGCCGGCCTTCAGCCGGAACACTCGCCGTTGGCGTCTGCGGGAACGATCTTTCCCGATACGTCGAGGCAGACGGACCCCTGGTTCTGCCAGTGAAAGTGCTCGACGATTTCGGTGCGCGGAATCATGTCCCGGGTCCGCTCACATTTCTGGATGGAATGCTCGACGAGCTGCCGGCTCACGGGGTGGCGGGTCGAGACGATTTCCCGCCCATGGAAGGTTCGTGACTTGTAGATTCCGATCCGGGCATATACTGCTTCTGAATGATAGGTCACGAACTTCTTCACGTACTGTGTCTCGATGAAGATCTCGCCGAGACCCTGCCGCTCGATATCCAGGGCTTCGCTGTGCAGGAGGTAGATGTCATCGTATTCTCCTGCTTCGCTTTTCACGGCGACCTTGATGTAGTCGTCGGCAAACGAATGGGTTCCCTCCAAGGAACCCTCGGCACCGAGGAACGATCCGCTATAGGTGCCCTTCATGGAGCCCCTGGCTTCACTGATGTGTTTGGCCAGGCCGATGATCTCGAGGCGCGTGGTTTCGGTCTCGGGATACGGATAGGCGTCGATGAACTGCCGGCAGGAAATACCGTCGGGCGTCTTTTCTCCGCAAGCCGTCAGCGACAGAACCGAAAGGACGGCAAAGGCCAGATGGAAGAGGGACTTGAAGTTCATCTGCGGGGTTCCTTTGAAGAATGGCGAGCCTCTGGAATTGAGGCTCGCGTCCGTGCAGCGACGCTTTCCGCTCGCCCAGGGGGGGCGGAAAGCCGTGGCTTGACTGATCGGGAAAGGTTGGCGGAGAGAATGGGATTTGAACCCATGGTACCTCGTGAAAGGTACGCACGCTTTCCAAGCGTGTGCCTTAAGCCGCTCGGCCATCTCTCCGTGGGTATCAGATAGACCCGTTGAATGGGCTTTCAAATGGGAATTGGTGGATTTTCAGGGAATAAGACCCCTTTTGTGCTCGCTCACCTGCAGGCTTCCTGGCTGGAACGTCGCGCGCAGGACGGGGATCGCCTTGTGGGGGTCGCATTTCCCGCACATGAAGATGTCGATCGCCGCATATCCGCGTTCCGGCCAGGTATGGATGCTGATATGGGATTCGGCGAGAACGACGACGCCGGAGACGCCGCCATAAGGCGAAAAGCGATGCATGTGCGCATGCAGGATCGTCGCGTCCGCGGCAAGCGCGGAATCGCAGAGCGTCTTTTTGATCAGATCCGGGTCGTCCAGACCCCGGGCGTTCCACATTTCGACAAGAAGGTGCATGCCGGCGAAACGCACGCCGTCGCGCTCGATGAAATAGTCCTTCTTGCCGGTCGCCGGGAATTGCCGGACGTTGTCGTGTTCGCCGGATTCGAAAGCGTCTTTTGCAGCCGTGTTCGGGGCGGCAGCCCGTTCGGCGAGGGCATTTTTGGTCATGTTTTTCTCCTGCCGGCAAGATTGCCGTTTCGTGGGGTTGGAACAGCCGGCTCCGGCCGGATCATGGTTTCCTCGAGAGAGGATGGTTATCGCGCGTCTTCCGTCTGGGCGGCTTCCCGGTCGATGAAGACGTATTCGATCGCCGAGTGAACCGCGAAGCAACAGGGGTGGCCGCGGAAACGGCTGCGATGGAAACTGACGTGGTAGTCGTTCTTGAGATGAATCCCGGCTTCGCGGCCGCGGGCGTATCCCATGTCGCGCTCCCAGTCCTCGCAGTCGCAGTGGCGCCGGAAGGTGGCGAGACTGATTTCACGCGCCTGGTCGACCATGTCTTGGATCGATTCGGCATCGGACTGAACGCAGCAGGTGTGATAGACGTATTTGCCATTCATGATGGGTTTCCTGAATTGGCGGCGAGACCGAGATTCGAATGTGCCGTCCGGGCGCGCGTGCGCGGGAAAATCGTTCCGTAATGACGATTTGGAATTTGTTCTAGCGACTGAAATCGCAATTATCGACGACATGTCGGAAGGAGAGATCCATTTGTTTTCCTTGCCGCATGTTCGGCTTGATTAACTCTCCGAGATGATCTGTCCGGATCTGGATATCGGTCGTCAGGGCCTGAAGGAAATCATGCTTGGAAATTCTTGACCAATCGACCCAGAAGCCTGCGTCTTCACAGAGTTTCGCATGAGTGAAGAAAATGGCTCTTCCATTCCCTTCCAGAAAAGGATGAGCGTGGGCCATCTCCGTGTAGATGAGACCGGGATTCTTGCGTATCCATTCCGCGTCCGCGGCTTGTTCGAGGTAGGGCCTCAGATCCCTTTCCCGCCCATGGGTAGAACCCGGCAAATAATATGCTGTGGACGTGGCGTATGGTTTCGAACGAAACTTCCGTTGTTTTTCGAAGAAAATTTCCGACCGCCTTGGCGTTGTTTCGAACACTGTCGGCTTCCGCCCCCTTGACTTCATCCAGGTTCTTCAGCCGCATCGAGTTGCGAAGATAACCTCTCGTCTCGTAGTCGCAAAAGGGATCGAAAATTTCTTCGGTCATTTTATTCGTTGCCGGTTTTACGCCCGTAACCGAGACTGATTTCGAGAGCTTGAATATTCGTGATTTCTCCGAGATCGACGAGATGAGCCAACCCGATCGATACGTCGTTGGCATGGTCTTCGTCGATCAGCCGATTGGCCTGGTCGGCAAAAGTCATTTCCGGAGTTGGTTTGAGCGTATCGAGGGTGAGCCCTCGGGCTTTCAACCGCTCCTCGATGAAGGATTTGATCTCTTCAGCGCTGGAATTCCGGTCGGGGATGTTCATGGTTTTGTCCCTTTCAACCAGGATATGGTTGTTTGACAAATTCTGTAAACGGAAACAGTCGTCGGTGTCGAATGTAGAATTGGCGGCGAGACCGAGATTCGAACTCGGGGTACGCGTTCCCGCGTACGGTGGGATTCAAAGCCACTGCAATAAACCACTCTGCCATCTCGCCTGGATATGATGCCGACCGCGTTCCTGAGGGGCCGGTCAGGTGCAGCCCGAAACGATGCGTGTGACGTCCGCACAGAACGTCGAACTGATGTTCGCCTGCATCGGCATGCTGAAGCCGTGGACGTTGTTGACGAGCCAGGCACGGAACATGGGCTCGGAAAGTTCGAGCCTGGCGTCGAGATGAGCCAGTTCGCACCGGTCTTTCGTCGGTCCTCCGGACAGGTAGCCGAAATCCGCGGGAAACCACTCCTGGTAAAGGATGCAGCTGATGATCGCCTCAAGCGTCGAGCAGGCAAGGGAGTCATCCTCGACGCGCCGGGCCGCCGTCCAGACCAGATCGAGCAGCCTGGCTGTCTCATGGGTGATCTGCAGCTTGCGAATACCGACTGTCGTTTCGTCGCCGACCGAAAGCTTGGGAAGTCGCTTCTTCTGAGCTTCGGGGGCGCCGCGACGGGCGGCATAGATATGATAGGGCTGGGCCTCGGCGCGTCGAAGAGATTCGATCACGCGCTTCTGGCCTTCGGTATATCCCGTCATGTCCGCTCCTCAGATGACTTTGTAGATGGACAGGCTCTGCAGATCCTCGATGATCTCCGGCGTCCGGTTCTCCTCGTCCAGCAGATCCTCGTAGCGGATCATGCCGCCGGCGGCCTCGACCCAGGCCGGATGGTTCCGGGTCGGGCTGTTGCGGCCGCGGAAATCGGCCTCCCTGTGGAGGGACCAGGTCTCTTCGAGCGCTTCGACGTCGCTTTTCGAAAGCTGATCCAGGTCGGGCTCGCGGAAGGGCGTGACCATGTAGCCGAAGTCGACGACGAAGGGCAGCTTGCCTTGCGGAGCGCCAGCGCAGTTCAGCGCCAGGGGATCCCTGCGAAGCAGGTCGTAGGTCATGGCCGGCACCGGGCCGCAGGGAGTCGCGCGGTACATGTCGCCGCTGACCGGCCGGCCGTAGCGATTGAGATGCAGGATGTCGGCCAGGAACAGCATGCCGATGATCTTGAGGATCTCGGCGGCCTCGTTTTCTTCCCTGTTGGCAAGCCAAAGGATGATCTCGATGAGTTTCTGCGGTCTCGGATTGTAGAGGATCGGCATGTCGGCTCCGATGGAAAGGTTTTCGTATTGAATCTGGTGTCGGCCCTGAAAGACCGCCGCGGATGGGATGCTGATCCGCGTCCTGGCTGGAATATCCCGATCCTATTCGGACGGAACCTCCCGCCAGTCTTCGTCGACGACGTTGTCCCGGACGGGCCACTGTTCCTTGCCGTCGTTGGCCATGCTTTCGACGATACGCTCGCGAGTCCATTTCTGGAAAAGCACGCCCTTCCGGAAGACGAGATGATTGGTTGGTTCCCATTTGCCGGGAGAAACGGTCTTTCCCATGATGCAATTCCTTTATTTGGTGGGTATCTCGAGAGACGTCTCCAAGGCACTCAGGGGTGCGAGTGCCTGGAGCGCCTCGCGAACCTGGTCGATTTCCTTGGCGCCCTTCTCGTAGCCCATCTCCGTCGTTCGCCAGGACTTGCCGTCGACGGAGACGGTGATGTGGCCGCGAACCCAGAAGCTGTTCTTGCGATAGTCGGGAACGGTGATGCCGACCGACCAGGTCTTGGCGCTGTAGAGAGCGGTGACGATCTCGAACCATGCGCCGTCGTCGAAGATCCGGGCGCCAGCCGGGATCTTTTCTTCGATCTGCTGCATGAGCTCGTACATCCGGTTCTTCGCCGCGCCGTGGCCGCACATCATCTGCGTGTTGCCGCTGATGAGAAAGGCCTGGGCGATCATCGGCAGATCGGCGAGGTCGAACTCGTAGGTGACTTTCGTGCGCTTGTTGTCGCTCATCTGCTGGCCTTCAGGAAATTGGAGAAAAACGGCTGCCTCGATCTGCTGAGGATGATCTACAGGTCCCGCTCGATCTCGGCGGCTGTCGCAGAGATCATGTCCTTGAACCTCGAAATCTCGTTCTTGGTGTTTTCGATTGCCATCTCGAGATTATCAAGATGCGACTCTTTCGAGCGAATCGCTTCGCTCAGCATGATGATTCTCGTCGCCTGCACCGCTGCTTGATTCAGGTCGAGCCACTTTCGACCGGCCTCAACGAGAATCTCGAAGATTCTTGTCCGGGTTTCGGCATCAACTGGCTTTTGAACTCTGATCACATCGGAAAGCGTTTCGTCGATTTGCCATTCGGAATCCGCTCCGGCGCGCATTCGGACGATGCCGTAGTATGAGTTCTCGCCGAGGTGGATCCACCCCGTATTCCGCCCTCCAAAGATGGCGATGAGGGTGTCGCTGGACAGAATGATTTCGAGCGTCCCGTATTCCGTCCATATCGTCCGATCGGTCGCTTCGACGATCGATCGCGCCTGGGCGATGTTCGACTCGAGCGATTTCTGACTGGTGGTCTCTGCCTGCATCATGTCTCTCCCGGAACGATCAATCGTCCCTGCGGTAAAATTTGGCGGAAGGAGAGGGATTTGAACCCCCGATGAGCGCTCTTCACGCCCACAACTGTTTTCGAAACAGCCGCCTTAAGCCGCTCGGCCATCCTTCCTTGAGCCTGATTTGTTTTCGGATAAAAGAATTAGACGAAGTGCCAGAATGGACGGATTCTCCGCATTCGGAACTCCTTTTCCAGGGAGAGCCGATCCTGGACGGATCGGCTCAAACCGTCGGACAAGCTGCCTTCAATTCGAGGAAGAAGCGATGATATCGCTCGATTCTCTTGATATCCCGGGGGCCGACGCCCTTGAGACGACGAATATCGGAGTTGTGTCGAAGATCGGCCATCTTGACGACGACGGCATCGGGATTGGCCATGACGCGCGCCTTGTAATCGTCATAGGTTTCG
>NPIG01000715.1_pt1 | contig 20526 bp, 15 predicted proteins | sample 8637441 | NCBI WGS metagenome assembly NPIG01 (sample SAMN07420675, study PRJNA396082) | bioreactor metagenome | isolation source: sample BR6 brine-fed electro-methanogenic bioreactor BR | place: Japan: Kochi | collected 2016-06-14 | reverse complement strand
CGTCGCGCCGGCCACCGCCAACGTGCTCGCGCGTTTGGCCCGCGGACTCGGAGACGACCTGCTCTCGACGGTGGCGCTCGCGTTCGAAGGCCCGGTCGTCGTCGCCCCGGCGATGAATCCGAAGATGTGGGACCACGAGGCCACGCGGGAGCACGTCGCCGCGCTCGAGGCGCGCGGTGTCGTTGTCGTGCCGCCGGAGGAGGGCTTCGTCGCTTGCGGCGACGAAGGTCCCGGGCGGCTCGCCCAGCTCGAGACGATCGTGGCCGAGGGGCTCGCAGCGGGCTTCCGCTCGAACGCGCTCGCGGGCCGCAAGGTGCTCGTCAGCGCCGGGCCGACCCACGAGCCGCTCGACCCCGCNNGCTACCTCGCCAACCGTTCCTCCGGGAAGATGGGCTACGCGATCGCGCGCGCCGCTCACGCGCGCGGCGCCGAGGTCGTGCTCGTCTCCGGTCCAAGCGCGTTGCCCACGCCCTTCGGCGTGAAGCGCGTGATGGTCGAGACGGCACAAGAGATGCACGACGCACTCTTCGCGGAGGCGCCCGACGCGGACGTCATCGTCAAGTCGGCGGCCGTCGCGGACCATCGCCCGGCGACGATCTCGGAGACGAAGATCTCGCGGGACAAGGGCGAGGGGTACGCCGTAGAGCTCGTGCCGAACCCCGACATCCTTCGCGAGCTCTGTGTGGCGCGCGCCGTCGGCGAGCTGCCGAAGACGAAGCTGATCGTCGGCTTCGCCGCCGAGACCGGCGACGCGGTGGCGAAGGGCGAGGCCAAACGCGAGCGCAAGGGTTGCGACCTGCTCGTCGCGAACGATGTCGCGGCGCCCGGCGCGGGCTTCGGCGTCGACACGAACGTCGTCGCTCTGATCGGACCCGACGGGGTCTCGGAATGGCCTCGGCTCACGAAGCGGCAGGTTGGCGAGCGCCTCGTCGACGCCATCGTGCAGTGGCTCCGGCGATGAGCGCGCGCGAGCCCTGGGACGAGGCGGCCGACTGGCTGGTCCTCTACCGCGACCTCGGGGTCACCGAGATCGCGGGCCGTGTGCCCGAGCCCGCTCCCGCCCTGGAGGATTCCGCGGCGATGGAAGCGGACGCCGAGGGTGAGGCTGAAGAGGCCGCGGCGCGCGCGACGTCGCCCGTTTCCGACGAGCCGCCGCTTCCTGCTCCCGCTCCGGCTCGTGACCCCGCCGAGGCCGAGGCGGCGCTCGCCCAGCTCCGCGACGTCGAGCTCGGCGACTGCCAGCGCTGCGGTCTCGCGAAGACCCGCAACAAGATCGTCTTCGGTGGGGGCAGCGCCACCGCGCGGCTGATGTTCGTCGGGGAGGCGCCCGGCGCGGACGAGGACCGGCAAGGCGAGCCCTTCGTCGGGCGCGCGGGGCAGCTCCTCGACCGCATCATCGCGGCGATGGGACTGAGCCGCTCCGAGGTCTACATCGGCAACGTGATCAAGTGCCGCCCGCCGGACAACCGCACGCCGCTGCCGGACGAGCGCGGCGCGTGCCTGCCGTTTCTTGAAGAGCAGGTGCGGATCATCCAGCCCGAGGCGATCGTCGCGCTCGGTCGCACGGCGCTCGAAGGGCTGCTCGGCCACGAGGTGCGCTCGATCTCCCGTGCGCGCGGGCAGTGGTTCCTCTTCGAGAGCATCCCAGTGCTCGCGACCTACCACCCCGCCTACCTCCTGCGTACTCCCGAGGCCAAACGCCCGGTGTGGGAGGACATGCAGCAGGTGATGGAGCGCCTCGGTCTCGAGCCGCCGCAGCGCCCTCGCTCGTGATCTTCGACCCGCCGCTCACGCCGGTCACGCTTCTCCGGCGCTACAAGCGCTTCCTCGCCGACGTGCGTTTCGACGACGGGCGCGTCGTCACCGTCCACGTGCCGAACACCGGCTCGATGTTGACTTGCGCGGACCCGGGCTCCCCGGCCTTTATCTCGACGAGCGACGACCCGAAGCGCAAGTACCCCCACACCCTCGAGCTCGTTACCTCGTGCGGGGTGCTCGCCGGGATCAATACCTCCCGGACGAACTCGATCGTCGCCGAGGCGCTCGCCGAGGGGCGGGTCCCCGAGCTCACCGGCTATGCCCAGCATCGCCGCGAGCAGCGCTTCGGCGACAGCCGCTTCGACTTCCTGCTCGAGGGCGGGGAGGGGCCCGACGCGTGGGTCGAGGTCAAGAACGTCACGCTCGCGGAAGGGGGCGCCGCGCTCTTCCCCGACGCGGTGACGGCGCGGGGGCTCAAACACCTCCGGACTCTCGCCGAGGCGGCGGCGGGCGGCGCGCGTGCGGTGATCTTCTACCTCGTCCAGCGCGAGGACGGCGCCGTGATGCGCCCCGCCGACGCGATCGACCCGGCCTACGGTGCCGCGCTGCGCGAGGTCGTCGCCCAGGGCGTGGAGGCGCTCGCCTACCAGGCGGTGCCGAGTCCGCGCGGAGTCGCGCTCGGGAGCCGCGTGCCCGTCGAACTCTGAACCCGCTCTTGTCCGGAGACGGTCTCTCCGAGTGAGCGCCCTCCCGATCTGGCGACGTCGTCAAGAAAACGCGAACGCAGGCTCGCGCAACACCGTAGGGAAAGGGTTCAGCCCTTTCCGGGTCGCGCGAAGCGCGACAAAGGGTTCAGCCAAGCCCCGAGGCCCCTTGCATCGCGCGCTAAGATGGCTCCCAAGGAGCGCAGTGGATGACGAACGAGGCGGGCGCAGGCGGCACACTCTGTAACGGTTTGCGGGATGCTCTGCGACAAGGGCGGCCCGATGTCGAGGCGGTGGCGCGCGAAGCGCGCGCGCTCCTCGTCTCGCTGGCGGAGTGCGCGGCGAGCGGCGCGAGCGCGGACGCGGACTTGGCCCGCGGGCTCGAGTTGCTCGGAGAGGTCCTGCGCGATACGCGGCTGAGCGAGGACGCGGGCGCCGCGTTGCCCATCGAGGCATTCGAGCGGATCGGCGAGGCCCTCACCGCGCGCCTCCCCGAGGACGCCCCCGAGCCCGAGGCGATGCAGCGCGCCGCCTGGTACTGGCTCGACCTCGTCCGGCGGCCCTCCGTGGCCCGCCGCCTCGGCGGCGATGACGACCGCGCGCTCCGGGAGACCTGGCTCACCCGCATGATCGAGGTGGGCGAACTCTCGCGTCTGACGATCGGCCAGCTCCTCGGGCTGCGCGCGCAGGCCTACGGCCCCCGCACTTTCCTGAGGGTGCCGTCGCGCGGCAACGAGGGGCGGCTCTCCTGGTTGGCGGTGGCCACCGAGGTCGACCGCATCGCCAAAGGCATGATCCTGCTCGAGCGGGAGCTCGGCGGAGGACCGATCGCGATCCTCTCCGAGAATCGCTACGAGATGGCGCTCGTCGACCTGGCCTGCCTCGGCACGGGCGTCGTCAACGTGATGATCCCGGCGCACACCACGGAGACCGACGTCGGCTACATCCTCGGCATGACGCACGCGCGGGCGGTCGTCGTCTCCACCGACGAGCAGCTCCACAAGGTGCAGCGGCACCGGAGCGCGCTGCCGCAGCTCGAGCGCATCGTCATCCTCGACGAGCCGAGCAGCCACGTGGACGGCCTGATCACGCTGGGCGACCTGATCACCCGAGGCCGTGACCTGCGCGACGACGAGCTTGCCGCACAACGCTGGAGTGTTCGTTACGACGACCTCGCCACGCTGATGGTCACCTCGGGCACCACCGGCAAACCGAAGGCGATCCGCTTCACCCAGCGCAACCTGATCACCAAGCGCTTTGCGCGCGGGCTCGCGCTGCCCGAGATCGGCGACCAGGACGTCTTCCTTTGTTACCTGCCGCTCTTCCACACCTTTGGCCGCTACCTCGAGATGCTCGGCTGCCTCTACTGGGGCGCGACCTACGTCTTCCTCGAGGACCCCTCGCGTGAGGGGCTGGTGAACGGCTTCCGCGAGTTCGAACCCTCGGTCTTCATCTCGATCCCGATGAAGTGGCTCCAGCTCCACGAGGAGATTGGCCGCGGCGTCGACTTCGACGAGGGCAGCGACGAGGAGATCCTCGGAGCGTCGCGCACCGTGATCGGAAAGCGGCTCCGCTTCGGTCTCTCCGCCGCGGGCTACCTGCCCGCCGAGGTCTTCCGCTTCTTCCAGCGCCAGGGCGTCGAGCTGATGTCCGGCTTCGGCATGACCGAGGCGACGGGCGGCATCACGATGACGCCGCCGGGGCGCTACCGCGACGACACGCTCGGACTCGCGCTGCCGGGCATCGACCTGCGCCTCGACGACGAGGGCGAACTCGAGATGCGCGGCTGCTACGTGATGGACGGCTACGCCGACAAGGACGGCAGCATCTACGGGATCGACGAGGAGGGCTGGGTCAAGACCGGCGACCTGATGCAGCTCGATGAGGCGGGCTACCTGCGCATCGTCGACCGCAAGAAAGAGATCTACAAGAACATCAAGGGCGAGACGATCGCCCCCCAGCGCATCGAGAACCTCTTCCGCGACTTCGGCGCCATCGGGCGCGTGTTCCTCGTCGGCGACCATCGCGAGTACAACACCGTGCTCATCGTGCCGAACGACGCTCCCGACAGCGAGATCGCCGGCATGAACGAAGAGGAGCAGAAGGCGCACTTCCGCTCCTTGGTCGTCTCGGTGAACTCCTTCCTCGCGCCCTTCGAGCGCATCGTCGACTTCGCGCTGCTCGAGCGCGACTTCTCCGCCGACGAGGGCGAGCTGACGCCGAAGGGTACCTACCGCCGCAAGGTGATCGCCGACCACTTCGACGACGTGATCGGTGGGATGTACCGCCGCACCCGGGTGCGCATCGAGGGCGCGGCGCTCGAGGTCGAGATCCCGAACTGGGTCTATCAGGTCTTCGGCCTGACCGCGGGCGACGTGACGACGAGCGCGCGCGGGCTCTATTCGGCGGCGAGCGGCAAGGAGCTCGTCATCGCAAAGCGCGCGAGCGAGGATGGCGGCCGCGTCCTGCAGATCGGCTCGATGCTCTACCGGCTCGGCGGGCGNNTCGGCGCGATGATCTCCGCGCCGGGACTCTGGCTCGGCAACGACGCGCTGGTCGCGTTCACGCGCCTCGAAGAGCACCCGAGCGTGCGGCAGCGGCGCCGTCCGAGTGGGATCGAGCGCGTCGGGCGTGCGATGGGTTACGCCCCCGCGGTGGGCGAGGACGAAGCGCTGCGCGACGTGCAGGCGCGCGAGAGCGGCGAGCTCGCCGATCTGCATCTTGCGGGCAAGCTGCTCGGTGCGCGTGACGAACGCATCGCGACCGCGGCGGTACGTACGCTCGCGGTCATCGTGCGCCGCTTCGAAGCGCGGGTGCGCCTTCTCGCGCTCGGCATCCTGCGGAGCGCGTCCACGCTCTCCTCGCTGCGCGTCCGCCGCCAGGCGTTCCGCGTGCTCGCCGTGCACGAGACGGAGCCCCACGCGCGGGCCACGGTGCGCACCTTCCTCGACATCGACGAGGTCTTGCTCGACGAGGGCACGATCGCGCACCTGTGCGAGAAGCAGATCCCGCAGCCGGTGCTCGCCGAGATCGTGGCGCTTCTCGCCGAGACGGTGCGTCAGGAGCGCTCTCGCGACGAGGCGCAGGAACGCCACGCGCGGATCATGGCGCTCACCGACCTGCTCGCGAGCTACGGCTCCGCCCACCCCGGCACCTACAAGCAGCTCCGCTGCGCGCTCGCGCGCATGGAGTCCTTCGCGCCTCACATGGAGGACCGCGAGGCGGCGGAGCGGGCGCGGGAGCGCATGCAAGACGGCTTCCGCCGTTGGCTCGGTCCCTCCCAGCGCATCGCCGTCGACCCGGAGACGGGCGAGGAGTACCGCTGGGAAGATGTGGTCACGCTCGAGGAAGGCATGCTCGACGAGGACCGGCATCGCCTGCTCGGCTTGATCCGCGGCACGAGCTTCGTGCGCGAGGCGGTGTTCCTCTTCGCGGGGCGCAGCATTCGGTTGTCGGACATCCCGCTCGGCGGCGTGTGGGTCAGCCTCGTCGCGGAGAAGAACGGCAAGGCCGTCTACCGCGTGACGATCCACACGCGTTTCCAGGGCTCCTACGACATCGCCGTCAACCTCAACCGCGAGCTGCCGGCCGAAACGGTGCGCTCCGAGCTGCTCTGCCTGATCGTCGCGGGGGAGGAGCGCGAGGGGCAGCGCCTCGTCGAGGACTTCGGCGGTTACTGGCGCCAGTACGACCTGTGGAGCGAGGAGTTCGTCGCGGGCGAGACCATCGACCGCTTCCTGCGCCGCCTCTCTCGCGAGCGCAACGCCGAGGGCGAGCAGCGCATGCGCGCGATCTGGCCCTTCGTCGTGTGGAGCGCGGCCGAGGCCTACCTCGACTTCTGGGAGCGCACGGGCCGCCGCCAGATGATCGCCGAGCCCGCGCTCGCCAACGTCATCGTGCCCACGCACGACTTCCAGGTGGGTGCGCGCATCGTCTCCGTGACGAACCGTGAGCCGTTCACCACCCTCGAGTCCGCGCTGATCCAGTTCTGGGGCCGCTTCGTCGAGCCGATCGAGCGTGAACACGCGTGCCTCGAAGGTGTGGCGCGCGGCGAGCTGCTGCTCTCCGCGCTCGTCGAGGCGGTGGGTGAGGAAGAGGGCGTGGCAGTGTTGCAGAAGCTCTCGTTGCCGACCCCCGCGCTCGCGGAGCGCGCGGCGCGATTCCTCGAGCGCATCGAGCAGCTCGGCTTCGTGCCCAAGCGCCTGCACTTCGCGATCGCGCGCTACCACCGCTGGGCCGCGCTCAATCGCGGCGCCACGGCGCAGGCGCGCGCCCGCACGATTCACGACCTCTTCGAGACCTACAACTTGGCGAGCCTGCTCCCGCGCTACCCCGAAGCCCGCGTGCGCTTCTTCCGCGAGACGGCGTTCCTCGGCGCGCCGGAGGAGTTCCGCCAGGGGCTCGACGACGTGATCGCGCGGCTGCGCAGCGGCCCCGTCGAAGCCGACGCGCTGATCGAAGCGATCGGCGAGCTCCGGCAGTTCCTCGCCGAAGGCAGCGACGAGGAGTACTTCCTCACGCGCCTGAGCTACCCCCACCTCCGCCCGGGCGACACCGCCGAGCTCTTCTTCACCGAACACGGCGGCACCCGCCAGGCCGACGTCGTCGTCACGCTCGAGGACACCGAGGGCCGCTCCTACCGCGTCCGTCAACCGGTCAACCCGAAGGAGGTCGGCCGCCTCCACCGCCTCTTCCTCGCGAACAAGCTTGAGGTCACCTTCCGCTCCGAGCACCACTACCTCGTCGCGATCGGCCCCCGAGGCAACCTGATCGGCGGCCTCTTCTACGAGGTCGACGAGGAGGACCGCCGCGCCCACCTCGAGAAGATCGTCGTTGCCGAACGCGTCCGGAAACACGGCATCTCGGACGGCCTGATGACCGAGCTCTTCAACCGCCTCCGAGCGAGCGGCATGACGACGATCACCACGGGCTTCTTCAAGCCGAGTTACTTCTACCGCTTCGGCTTCACGATCGAGAAGGGCTACGCGGGCCTGGTGAAGGAGCTGGCCAAGGTGGACACCTCGGCGACGACTGCGGAGTGACTGGTGCCTCAGGGGGAGTGCGCATGAGAATCGCAGTGTTGGCGGACATTCACGGGAACGTGTTCGCCTTGCGCGCCGTGTTACGCGACATGGCGCGGCGCGGTGCGGGGAGAGTGCTCAACCTCGGCGACATTCTGTACGGCCCGATCGCGCCTCGGGAAACCTACACGTTGTTGCGCGAGCACGATGCTATTGCCATCTGCGGCAATCAGGATCGGACGTTGTTCGAGGCGCCATCCGAGGAGATCGACTCGAATCCGACGCTTCGGTACGTGATGGAGGAGCTTGGCGAGGAGGCCCTGGGTTGGTTGGCCTCGCTTCCCCGTGAACTCCAGCTCGATGGCGGCGTGTATCTCTGCCACGGCGCACCGTCGAACGACATGACGTATCTGTTGGAAGACATCGAGACGGGAGTACCGCGCCTCCGCCCCGAGAGCGAGATTCTCGAGTTGATCGACGGGGTCTCGGTGGGCTTGATCGTGTGTGGGCACACCCACGTTCCGCGGACGGTCGCGCTCAGTTCGGGACAGATCATCGTCAACCCGGGCAGTGTCGGACTTCCTGCATACATGGACGATGAGCCCGTCCCGCACTGCATGGAGAACCACAGCCCTCACGCATCGTACGCGATGGTGGAGCACACGGTGGCGGGGTGGACCGTCGAGCACATCCGTGTTGCGTACGACCATGAGGAGGCTGCTCGAGCAGCGAGCCGATGTGGGCGCGACGACTGGGCGCACTACCTCAGAACCGGCCGCGGGCTCTGAGCCGCTCTCGATCGGTCAGCTCTCTGAGACGGCAATCGTCGCCTCACGGAACCGTTCACTGAGCGCCGCATCCCCGTAGCGACGCGCCCGCGGCGCGTCGTCAACACCCCATCCAAGGACGCAGGTCCCATCTCGATGAGCCCCGCCGTAGGGCAGGGGGTTCATCCCCAGCCGGGTCGCGCAGGGCGCGACAAGACGTCGGCAACCGCCGGCCTTCCCCCTGCTGCGTCCACTCCGCCCACCGCGGAATGCGCGAGGAGAGCGTTTGATAGACTGACCGGACGGGGGCAGCCCCATGAAAGACCTGACAGGCTGCACACTCGGTCACTACTCCATCTCTTCACGGCTCGGCCCGGCGCGTGCGGGCTCCGTCTACCGCGCTCGAGACAATCGCCTCGACCGAGACGTGGCGCTCGAAGTGATCGCCGAGGAGTCCTTCGTCGATCTGGCGCAGCGTCAGCAATTCGAGCGTGAGGCACGTGTTGCCGCCCGGCTCGTGCACCCGGGGATCCTCACCGTTTACGAGCTCGGGCTGGACGATGGCTTCCTCTACATCGCCCGCGAGCTCCTCGAGGGGCGTCCCTTACGTGCGTTGCTCGACAAGGGGCCGATCTCGCCGGCCCGCGCGCTGCGCTACGCGACCGAGCTCGCCGAAGCGCTCAGTACCGCGCACGCGCGAGGGATCACGCACGGCAACCTCACGCTCGAGAGCCTCTTTCTGACGGCGGACGACCGGATCAAGGTTCTCGACTTCGGGCTCGCACAAGTGGGTGGGGCAGGCGACTCGAACGGGCCGGCCGCGGATGTGAATGCGGCAGGCGTCGTCCTCTACGAGATGCTCGTCGGGCGGCATCCCTTCTGCGGAGTGCGCGATAGCGAGGCCGCTGCCGCGCTGCGCAGGGAATCGCCGGTGCGGCTCCCCCTCGGCCACGGACCATTCGCGCGAGTCATCGAGCGCTGCCTGGCGAGCGATGCTGACGCGCGTTTCGCCTCGAGTGAAGCACTCGCCGGAGCGTTGCGTGACGTCGCATCCGCTCGTCAGTCCCGCAAACGAGGCCTGGGGCAGGCAGCCGCGGTCGTAGTGACCCTGGCCACGGTTGGCGGTTTGCTATTCGCCGGTCCAAGGGCGTGCTCGCCTGCCGTCCAAGCTCCGCCAACCCGCAGCGTGATGGTGCTGCCCTTCCAAGACTTGTCGGCGGTGCCCACACCGGCGTACTTCGTGGAAGGCATGACGGAGGCGCTGATTACGCGTCTGGCCAGGATCTCCGCGTTGCGCGTCTTCGCGAAAGCGAGCTCGATGCGTGCGGGTGCGTCGGGGCGCGACCTGCCTTCACTCGCACGGGAGCTCGAGGTCGACGCCTTCGTGCAGGGCACGGTCGAACGTCGCGAGGACCGGACGACCCTTCGCGTTCGACTGCTCGACCCGCTCGAGGAGCGCACGCTCTGGAGCGAAGTGTATTCGCGCGAGATGAGCTTCGTCCTCGCACTGCACGGCGAACTCGCTCACGACATTGCCAACGAGGTGGGGGTGGCGCTCACCGACCACGAGGAGAGAGCCCTCGGGAAGGACCGTGCTGTCGACCCGCGTGCATACGACGAGTATCTACGCGGGAGAATCCATGACGAACGCTGGGATCGAGAGGGCTGGCTCCGGGCGACGAGTCACTACAAGGCCGCGATCGAGTTGGCCCCGGACCTGGCACTCGCTCATGCAGCGCTCTCGATGAACTACTGCTGGGGCGACACGTTGGGGGGGCTCGCGCCGGAGGAGACCCAGCAACTCGCTCTCGCCCACGCAGAGCGTGCGGCCACCCTCGCTCCCGACCTGGCGGAGGCGCAGGTCGCGCTTGGCAACGCGCGCTACCTCGCGTGGGACTGGGCGGGCACGGAGCGGGCGCTGCGGCGGGGGGTCGAGCTGGGTCCGGGCTTGTCGCAATCGCACGCTTCGCTTGCCGAATTGATGCGCTTGTTTCGGCGCTATGACGAGGCCCGAGACGAGGCGTCTTCCGCGGTTCGCCTGGACCCACTCAGTCCGCGCACGCGCATCTTCCTGATCTGGGTGCACTACGTGGCCGGCGACTACGACGAAGCGCATCGACAGACCGACGAGCTGCTCGTGCTGGAGCCGGACTATCCCGTCGCGGTGCATTCGAGGGTTCTCATCCTCCTCGCCGAGGGACGTGTCGAGGAGGCGCTCGAAGTCGCGGCTGGTGAGCACCCCGTCTGGCCCTACTCCGAGCTTCTCGAGGCGACGGCCCTCGCCCGTCTGGGGAGAGCCGCGGAGGCGCGCCGAATTCTCGAGAGGCTCGAGGCCCGTCACCACTCGCATGGCGACGTGCCGCCCACACCCATCGGCACGGTGCACTTCCGGCTCGGCGACACGGACGAGGCCTTCGAGTGGTGGGAGAAGGCTTGTCGCAGTCGGGACCAGATGCTCGTCGCGCTTCTCTCCGAACCTGCCGTCGACCCGCTCCGGGTCGACCCGCGCCTTCACCGCCTTCTCGAGTGCACCGGGCTCACTCCGTGGTACCCGGCGGAGCCCGGCTCGGAGGTGAGCGGGGCTGGAGCCCGAGCGGAAGCAAGCTACGTATACTGACACTGCGAGGCATGGAGGACATGGGGGATCTGACGGGTTGTACCCTCGATCACTACGTCGTGCAGTCTCGCCTCGGCCAGGGTGGCATGGGCGTGGTGTATCGCGCCCGCGACACGCGGCTCGACCGGGACGTCGCGATCAAGGTGATTCGCGGTGATGCCGCTGCCGCGTCGCGCCGGATCGGGCGTTTCGTCTCTGAGGCGCGTGCTGCCGGATCCCTCAACCACCCGGGCATCCTGACCGTCCTCGAGTTCGGAAGCCACGAGGGTCAACCCTTCATCGTCACCGAGCTGCTCGAAGGCCGTTCGATGCGAGCTGTCATCGCAGAGGGCGCGCTTCCCGCGGAGCGTGTCCTACGCTACGCGATCGAGATCGCGGACGCGCTTGCGGCGGCTCACGCGCGCGGCATCACCCACCGCGACCTCAAGCCCGCGAACCTCTTCCTGACGGCGGAGGGGCGGATCAAGATCCTCGACTTCGGTCTCGCCAAGCAGCACGGCGACGAGGACGCGACGGACGAGTCGACGCGAGACACGACCGTCTCGCTCGCGACCATGCCTGGGGCGCTGATCGGCTCGTTCGCCTACATGGCTCCCGAGCAGATTCGCGGCGAGCCGGCTGACCCGCGTGCCGATGTCTTCGCCGTGGGCCTGATCCTTCACGAGCTGCTGACGGGCAGCCACCCTTTCCGACGCACGAGCACCCACGAGGCGATCGCGGCCGTGTTGCGCGACGAAGCTCCGTCGTTCGAGGCCGAGGTCGCGAACTGCCCAGCCGGCCTTCAGGAGATCGTGACGCGTTGCCTGAGCAAGGATCGATCGCGACGCTTCGCGTCGGGGCGCGAGCTGGCCAAAGCGCTCCGCAGGCTTCGGAGCGATCGCCCGGCTCGTTCTGCTCGTCCCTTCTTGGGCAAACTTCGCGTTCCCGCACTCCTCGTCGTGATCGCTGGCGCGACGGGGCTCTGGTTCTACGAACGCTGCCCTTCCTCGGGCGAGACCGAGAACTCGGTCATGGTGCTCATCTTCCAGGACCTCACGGCGGGCATCGATGAACCACACTTCGCCGAAGGCATGACCGACGCGTTGATCTCTCGACTGGGGCGCATCGCTTCGCTGCGTGTGGTGTCCGCCACGACCTCGCGCCGTTACCGGAACGTGGACCTGCCGCTCGCTGACCTGGGCAAGAAGCTCGGTGTCCAGTTCTTCGTCGAGGGTTCGGTGATGCGGGTGGAGGGCCGGGTCGTCGTGCGCGCCCGGCTCATCGACGCGAAGACAGAGCATCAGCTCTGGGCGGAGGAGTACAACCGCGGCCTCGAGTCGTCGCTCGTGCTGCAGTCCGAGATTGCTCGCGACATTGCCAGCCAGGTGGGCGTCGTCTTGAGTGAAGAGGACGAGAGCCGGCTCTTCGTCGAACAAGACATCGACACAGAGGCTATCGACGAGTACCTGAGGGGACGGATGCACTACGAGCGCACCACGCGCGAGAGCTGGCGTATGGCCGCGGACCACTACTCGAAAGCAATCGAGATCGCTCCCGACTTCGCGCTCGCGCATGCGGCGCTCTCGATCCTCCACGGTTCTGCGGATGAGCTTGGCGACCTCGATCCGCAGGAGGCGCAACGGTTGAGCTTCGAGCATGCACGCCGCGCGCTGGCTCTCGAGGAGAGGCTGGCGGAGGCTCACGTTGCGATGGGCACGGCGCTGGCGCTCACGTGGAGCTGGTCGGAGGCAGAGCGCGAGTTGCGGCGCGGGGTCGCGCTCAACCCTGGCTCCTCCGATACGCACGGCCAGCTTGCTTGGCTCCTCGCCCTGCGTGGCCGCCTCGACGAGGCCCTCGTCGAGGCGGAGATCGCTGCGCGACGGCTCGACCCGCAGAGCACGCGACGGGGAGCGCAGCTTGGATGGATCCACTACCTTGCGCATCGCTACGACGATGCCCGGGCCCAGTGGATGCGGGTGCTCGAGAGCGAGCCGGGATACGCGCCCGCGATCTACCATCTCGGTCTCGTCGATGCGATCGAAGGACGACACGATGAAGCGCTGCGCGCCCTTCGCGGGGTGCGCGGGCTCGGCACACGGCCGGCCACGATGGAAGCGATGGTGCTCGCGCTCGCGGGCCGCGATATCGATGCGCGGCGTCTGCTTGCGGAGCTCTCCTCTCGCCAGCAGCGCGGAGGCGGAGTCTCCTCGGCACTCGTGGCGCTCGTCCACGTTGCCCTCGGAGAGCCGGACTCTGCCATCACCTCCTTGCAGAGCGCCTTCGATATCCAGGATCCGTACCTTGCCGCCGTCCTCGTCGATCCGTTCTGCGACCCTCTGCGAAACGACCCGCGCTTCGTCGAGCTCTGGCGGCGCGTCGAGACTACCGAGTGGCGACCGGTGGACCGGGATGTGTCGCCCGACTGACCCCCACTCCGTTCGAGAATAGGTGCGTGTGAACCAGGCGATGTAAGAGCGCACCTCCGGGGACGGAACCCCTTGCCGGCCCGGTTCGCTCGTCATGACCCCTCCATATCGACTACCATTCCACGGCAATCCGAGAGGGCACCCTGGCGGCGAGCTATCGCGAGCAGCCAGGGCCTGCGGACGGGCAGGGGGAATAGACGATGTGCTCATCGACTCGCGGTGCCATCGCCCGCCCGTGTCTGCAGGCGTGTTTGTCGCGGTTGTCCAGGTTCACGGGGAGGACCCGGCCGTGACCCGCGAACGGCCGGGAATCGCCTGGGGAATGCTCTCCGCCCGCGTCGCCATGCTACCCGCCTACGCACTCCTCGCGATGGTACTCATCGCTGTTTTCGCCGGAGCGGGGCACGGCTCCTTCGCCCCCTTGAGTCTGTTCTCTTGGGGCTACCTCCTCGCAGTTCGTGCGAGCTGGCTCTTCGAGAACGACGGCCCTGTCAGCGACATTCAGATGTACACGATGGTGGGCGTCGGGCTGCTCTACCTCGTGACCATCGCAGTTCTCAACTCCATCACGGCTCGCGGAAGCAGGCGCGCGCTCGTACTCGCACCTCTGGTCGTGCACTACTTGGGCGTCGTCGTCGCCATGGCGGTCATCGAGCACGGGCATCTCGCCAGCCCTGGGATGATTGCGGCGAGCATCGCCCTCGCCCTTCCTTTGGCGATCGCGTACCCCTCCCTCGACTTCTGGATGGCGAGGCGCAGCGCTCGCAGACGAAGTCAACGCGGGAAGGCACATCCATCAACGACGCCGCGCTCGGAACGAGACGTTCCGGACCCGCGCGAAGCCTGCAAGAGAGAGTCGGAACCTGAGGAGTAGGAGAGGGGGGGTACGTCGTGCGAATGTGGCAGGCATTGATGTTCGGAGCGGGCAGTGCGGCGCTAGTCTTCGTGGCACTCGGCCTCGTCGATCTTCTCTACGGCTCCGAAGCGCTCTTCCTCCCGGTCGGGGCCGGCCTACTCTGCGCGCTGCTGGTGCTCTTGTTCCCATCGGGCACCGTCGAGTCCATCGGGGCTCGCGGCTGGGTCATCGGCGCGGGCTACTTCATCGCGACGCAGCTTTTCCTGACCCTGCAGCTCATCGCCTACCTCACGGGGAAGCTCTCGATGTTCTACAGCCAGGGAAGCCAACTTCTCTGGACCGCACTGACGCTACCGGCCAGCTTGGCGCCTTTCGTGATTGGGTGGTTCCCGTTTTCGAGTGATCTCCAGGAGCTGGCGATGTTCGCTGTGCCCACGGTCAACAGCGCGCTCCTCTGTCTCGTCATTGGTGCGGTGCGGCGGCGCCGCGCCCAGCGCGTCATGGCGGAGACCGAGCCGTCGCCATGATCCCGCTCACGTTGGCGTGCAGCATGTGTTCGACGGCGGGGGCGGACTCCCTGTTGCCACCCATCGGTCTGTGGTGCGCCATCGCGCTCGGCTGGATGCTCTCCACGACGGCTCTCGGCTGTTGGCAGAAGACCCGCGTTCCCGCGCACCCGGGAGTCGTGGGTACGCTCGTGATCCTCGTCGCTCTCGTGCTCATCGCCGGGTACGGGTTCGGTTTTGGCGTCGGCCTTTTCTTCTTCGCGGCCCCCGCGGCGGCGTTTGCTGCAGCGATGATCCGCAGCCCGGAACAGTACGGGTGCACGGTCCTTCGACGCCGCGTCAGGTGGCTCGGCGCGTGCGCCCTGATCGCTGTGGCCATCGCGACGACGATGGCGGTGAAGATCCGGACGACGCGCACCGCGGGCGAGTACATCGTGCAGTGGTGGGGCACCGTGCCAGCACGGAGCGCGCTGAAGGAGTTGGGCGGGAGGCCGGATGGTCTGCCCGACTATCGTTTCATTCTGGAGAACGGCACGGAGTACGCGGCCGTCGCCGTGGCGAAACACGTCGCCGAGCTTGGCGAGAAGGCGGACCTGATCGCGCTCCGGGCGACGGAGGAGCGGGCCGACCGGGATGGATGGACCCAGTCGAGTCGAGACGCTCTACGCGAGGCCACGGGGCAGCTCGAGCAGAGGCTGGAGTATCCCGAGCGCTCGAACACCACCGCTTCGCGTGCGGTTCCACGCCCCGGAGATGCCAAAGAGGAGGGACCACCGTGAGAGCCAGCACCGCTTATCTTCTCGTCGCTATGTCGTTCTCGCTGGCGTGCTCTGGTGGGTCAGCCGAGTCCCCAGGGGCAGGGCAGCCCTTGGCCACCGATTCGACACACGGTTTCTGCAGTGCACCAGAAGAGGTGGGTAGCGAAATCTGCCTCGCGTTCGAGACCCTCTCGAATACTGAGTTCTTCCTCGTCGGGAAAGAGGTCCCCGAAGGCGCGTTTCCTCGAACGACGGATGCATTCAACCGGCTCGTCGATGACCCCCGCGCGGCCGAGGCTTTTCGTGCGCTTGCTACTGTGGACTCGCACGCTGCGCGCCTGTACGCGCTCTCGGGCCTCTACCTGACCGACCAAGCGGCCTTCTCCGACTTGTTGCGGGAGCTCGAGCATGAGCCGGGCAAGGTACGGACAGTGTTGGGGTTCATTACATTCGAGGAAAAGGTGTCCAAGTTCGTCCGCGATGACGATCCGAAGACCGTGAGGCTGTCCAACCCTAGCCAGACCCTCAGGGAATGGGTGGCGGCCAACCCTGAGCACGCGGCGGCCGGATATCGACTCGATATCGCGGGCGGAGGGATTCCTGCGGAGTTCCGAGAGCTGAAGGACAAGTAGTCGCCGCGCCGGGCAATTGCGGCCCGGCTACCTTATGGGAGGACGTGGATGTCGCGGGCGTGGGCCACCTTTCGAACGGACGCGTTTGACGCGCTGGAAGCCGGGGGGATCCTCGACGACCCGCCGTCTCCCGGAGAGGCTCTCGCCCATTGGCTGTCCGTGCGACTCGCGGAACGCGGCCACGGTACGGGCGAGATCCCCAAGCCTGAAGACGGGGGCTGGACGCTCGGATTCTGCGTTGCCGGTCAGCGATGCCGCTGCCATCTCCGCGACCGCGATCCCTCGGGAACGCCGGACGGTGTTTGGGCCTTGGCGGTTCGGCGCTCCGGCGCCGGCTTCTTCCGAAGGCTCCTCGGCATGAGGCCTCCGGAAGCGTCGCCGGCTTCGCTTCTCGCGGTGCACGCGTGTCTGGAGGAGCTTCCTGGAGTGGGGCATCTGGCGTGGTACGAGCAGGCCACCTTCGCTGCGGGCGACGACTCGCGAGGGATCCCGAACCCGACGGGTGAAGGAGCTCTAGCGAGCGAGGAACGCGGATGGATCGACGAGTTCCTGGACAATCTCGAGGCCCGCGAGGAGCCGATTGACCAGGCGCGCCTCGCAACGCTCGAGCTCGCCCTGGGCGCCACTCTCCCGACGCAATACCGGAGGTACCTGCTCACGACCAACGGCGCACGGCCGAAACACCGGATCGTGGACACGGGCGATGACTTCGATGCCGATTTCCACACGGCCCTCGGACTCGACGACGGTGAGTACTATCGTCAACTCGACAAAAACTGGCTGACGCTTCGCGAACGGATGCCCGACACATTGCTCCCTTTCGGTGGTGACTCGGGCGGGAACGAGTGCTGCATCGCCGTCAAGGGAGAGCGTCGCGGCACGATCTACTTCTGGGATCACGAGCTCGAAGGCGAAGAGCAGCCCTATTGGGAGAACATCACCAAGGTGAGCGACTCGTTCGCCGGTTTCCTTCAATGCCTCCGAGACAGTACCGACGAAGAGCTCGGGTACAGCCCGCCCATGCTTCTCATCCATCACGGCGATCTCGAAGGACTGAAGGCGCTGCTCGACGAAGGCCTCCCTCTCGACGCTCCCGACGAGTCCTGCTGCGGGCGCACCCTCATCGAAGAAGCGGCGGTCAAGGCCCGAGACGACATCATCCGCGAGCTGGCCCGCCGTGGCGCGAAGCTCGGCACGGCTTTGGACTTCGCACAGATGAACGCGCAGTACTTCGAGAGCCACAAGTCGACCGTTGCGCTGCTGCAGGAGCTTGGTGCGACGGAAGCCCGGCGCGACTGAAGGCGGCCTACCCGACACGGCGAGGCGACAAGGCTGAAGTTCGCGCGAGGGCTTGCCAGCGCGGTGTCCGCGCATTCATCTGGGTTGTTTCTCTAGCTCTTCCGACGCCGCTGACCACACAAGTTGGCGCCACTCATGTCCGCATGTCGACCTCGCACGTGAGAGCGACGCTCTCGAGTCCCAGGCTTATCTAGAATCAGACTGCGGCTGGCCCATTCCCGTTTTTCCTGTCGGTCTCCTCGCCAGAAGAAAAGCGGCTTGGTCCAGTGGTACGCCGCCGGCTGATTCGATCGTGCGGTGATGTCAGTGGAGGAGGAGCCATGGCCAGGAAGTCCCTGCGTATCGTCCCAGCCTTTCTCTGTTTCGTCTTGCTGATCTCGTGCAGCGGCAGCGTTGCGCCACCTGACGCAGGCGCCGAGAGCCCGGCACCAAGAGGCCCCTATCTGGGGCAAGAGCCTCCCGGCGATGTGCCCGAGCTATTCGCTCCGGGGGTGGTTGCCGATATCTACGGAGAACACAGTTCGGCGGCTTTCACCAACGACGGCAAAGATCTGTTCTGGACGCGGCAGGTTCGGTTCCGGGATGAGAAAGGGAGACGGTCTCGGGTCGTCGTGGCCATGCATATGCAGATGAAGGATGGCGTCTGGACCGAGCCGGATCTTGCCCCCTTCAACGAGGATCGCTGGACCTTCATCACCTACATCTCTCCCGACGGAGACCGGGTCTACTTCGACAGAACGAGGCCAGCCGATGATGGAGAAGGCTTCGTGGGGGGATGCTGGTACGCCGAGAAGGAGGGCGGAGTCTGGGGAAGTCCCACGATGTTCACAGCGTTGGACGAGTGGGACATGGACTACTCGAAGGTCCAGGTGGCCTCCAGCGGAAACATCTACTTTCAAAGCCCCTATCCCAAGCCCGCTCTGGAACACGCGAGTTGGGGAGTGGGTTTCTTCGTCTCGAGGCTGGAAGACGGGAGCTACCAGGAGCCGCAGCTCCTGGATGAAAGCATCAATGGCAAGTCTTCTCTGGACTATGGCTTCTATGTTTCCCCGGACGAAGAGTTCATCCTCTTCTCGTCCAACAGACCCGGGGGGTACTCCGATCTGGACCTCTACGTGAGCTTCCGCGGTGAAGACGGGACTTGGGGTGATGCGCTGAACCTGGGCGAGAAGATCAACGCGTACAGTCCTGGAGGATCGGACTGGCCTTTCCTTTCCCCCGATGGTCGCTACCTGTTCTTCATGACCAATCCCAAGCCCGATAGGGGACTAGATTTCCAAAACTACTCTTATCAGGAGTTGAGAGAGCTCCAGGTCGCCAACCTGAACACCGGTGGCAAGATCCACTGGGTCAGCACGGATGTGATCGATGAGCTGCGGCGACGAGCTCGTCGGGGAGAGTGAGGGGAGGAGTCGCGTGGGTGCTCGTACCGTTCACCTGATCGCAGCGTCCGTTGCCTTGTCGATCGGCTTGGCAAGCGCGGGTGAACCTGGCGCTCCTCGAGTTCTCTCGGAGGGTGGAGCCGAGCCTGTTGCAGAGCCGGTGAGCCTGAGTTTCTGTACTTCACCGGAAGAGCCCGACCGTGAGCTCTGCGAGGCATTCAGAACCCTGGCGGAGGCGCACGTCTTCAAGATCGGGCGGAGCGGAAGAGCCGGCGTCCCGTCTCCCGAGATGATGGCGTTCAACCGCCTCCTCAGAGACAGTCGCGCGGCGGAGGCGTTTCGAGCGCTCAGCGCATCGGAGTCCACCGTAGTGCGCCTCTACGCTCTCAGCGGGCTCTATTTCACCGACGAGACGGCGTTCTCGATTCTGGTGGAAGAAATGGAGTCCGAGCCGGTCATGGTGCCGACTCAGCGAGCGTGCTCCGTTGGACAAGACGATTCGAGTGTGCTGATTCGCAACGAGTCCCCGGAGACGCTGAGGCTGTCTCACCCCGGGCAGACTCTGGGAGAGTGGGCCGAGGCGCATCCCGAGCTGTGGGAAGAGGTGGGCTACACCGACATCGTTGGTGGCGGTATCCCCGCGATTCTTCGCGACGACCTGTTCAAGATGTTCCTCGCGTCGTCTCCAGAGGACTCGGATGAAGACGCACAAGACCCGTAGCCAGCGCACTGCCCAGCGGTAGGGGCCGCCCACAACACGGCGACAAGAAAAGGGACGGCGCAGCGCGCCGTCCCTTAGCGATCTCACGTTGGCCGGCTCGGCAGCTAGTCCTTGATCCCCGCCGCCTCTTCCAGCATCGCCGTCGTCAGCGACTTCGGGCGCTCGATCGGGTAACCCAGCGCACGGTCCCAGGTGATGTTCGCCAGGACGCCGATGGCGCGGCCGACTCCGAAGAGGACGGTGTAGAAGTCGTACTCGGTCACGCCGTAGTACCACTGGATGACGCCGGACTGGGCGTCGACGTTGGGCCAGGGGTTTTTGGCCTTGCCGTGCTCCTGGAGCACGCCGGGGGCGACCTGGTAGATCATGTTGATCAGCTTGAAGAGTGGGTAGTCGGGCAGGTGCTTCTGGCAGAACTCCATCTGCGCGGTGTAGCGCGGGTCGGTCTTGCGCAGGACGGCGTGGCCGTAGCCGGGGACGACCTGGCCGGAGTTCAGCGTGTCCCAGAGAGCCTCGCGGATGACCTCTTCCGTGGGCTCCTTGTCGCCGAGCTTCTCGCGGAAGGCCTGGGTCCAGCGCAGGACCTCCTGGTTGGCGAGACCGTGGAGCGGACCGGAGAGGCCGTTGAGGCCAGCGGAGAGGGAGTAGTAGCAGTCGGAGAGCGCCGAGGAGACGAGGTGCGTCGTGTGCGCGGAGACGTTGCCCGACTCGTGGTCCGAGTGAAGGATGAAGTACATGCGGGCGACGTCGTCGTACGGGTTGTCGATGCCCATCATGTGCGCGAAGTTGCCGCCGAGGTCGAGGTCGAGGTTCGGCTCGATCGGCGTGTCGCCCTTGAACTTCATCCGGTAGATGTAAGCGGCGATGGACGGGAGCTTCGCGAGGAGGTTGGCGCAGTCCTCGTACATCGGATCCCAGTAGTCCATCTTGCTCATGCCTTCGTTGTAGCGCTGGACGAAGATCGACTCGCGCTGCATCGAGAGGATGGCGGCAGAGAACATCGTCATCGGGTGCGTGTCGCGCGGCAGGCCGCGGAGCAGCTCGACGACGTACTGCGGCAGGCGCGAGCGCTTCTTGAAGTCTTCGACGACTTCGAGCGC